>Ga0233423_10000450_pt1 | contig 22126 bp, 18 predicted proteins | sample Watercolumn_Mata_FD_180713 | JGI IMG/M metagenome (GOLD analysis project Ga0233423, IMG submission 180713) | Freshwater microbial communities from Lake Matano, South Sulawesi, Indonesia - Watercolumn_Matano_2014_112_MG | ecosystem: Environmental > Aquatic > Freshwater > Lake | place: Indonesia...
TTGTGCGCTCCCAGGATTTGCCGCCCAGGCGCTCCAGGCGGGGGCTCACCCCTTCCACCCCCAAATATTTCTGCACCAGGTGCAGGCGGTCCACGGGCAGGTAGAGGCGGTCGGCGTTTTGATATTCCAGTTCCAGAAAGTCGTTGACCTCGGCGCCCACGGTAAGTTTGACCAGGCCCCGGTAGATGCCGATACCGTGGTCCAGGTGCACGATGAAGTTCCCTTCTTCCAAGTCGGCCAACGAGGTGAGATACTGGGGCGGCCGGGCCTCTTTGTGGCGGCGGCCCTCGGGCCTGAAGCCCAGGGCTTCGTCTTCGGTGAGCACTATCAACCCATCGGCCAACAGGCGAAAGCCGCCGCTCAATTCCCCCACGGCGATTTCCACCCGGGGGCCCGGCTCCCAGGTGGGGGCCAAGCTGACCTCCACCTCCAGACCTTCCTCATCAAGGAGGCGGGCCAGGCGTTCGGCCCGATGGCGGCTTAAACACACGAGGACGACGTGAAAACCCTGGCGGCGCCAGTCCTTGAGGCGCTGGGCCAGGGCGGGCACCAGCCGGCCGGACTCGGCCCCGGCCTGGGTCAACTCCTGGGCCAGGCCCGCATTTTTCTCCACCTCAAAAGTTATGGCCTGGCGCTCTTCCGCCCCCCAGGGCAGCAGGGGGCAAAACACCGTGGGCAAGCCGCGGCGCGTCGCCGCCCAGTCATCTTCAGCCAGCCAGCCGGCCGGCTCCGCCGGGGCCTGCTCCCGCAGCTTTTGGAGTTCCTGGGCCAGGTTCAGGGGGTCCCACTCCACCACCACCGTGTCCGGAGGCAGATAATCCCACAAGGTCTCGGGCTGGGGGTAAAATTCTGCCAGGTGGCGCTCGATGCGGGGAAAATGGCGGCCTTCCTGCACCTGGTGCCAGAACTGCGGGTCCTGGCGGCGTTTGCGCCGGGCCAGGGCATGTTCCCGAGCGGCGTCGTCCAGGACCACTTCGTTGGCCGGCAGCACCACCAGGTCTTCCAAGGTTCCCAGAGAGCGCTGGGTGGCCGGGTCAAAGCGGCGCAGGGACTCCACTTCGTCCCCCCAGAACTCCAGGCGCAGCGGTTGGGGATAAAGGGGCGGAAACAGGTCAATGATGCCGCCCCGCACCGAAAATTCCCCCCGCTCTTCCACCACCGGTCGCCGCTCGTAACCTCCCTCTTGCAGTTGCGTCAGAAAAATGGTCCGGTCCAGGTTTTCTCCCGGCAGCACATAGGCCAGAATGTCCTGCAATCGGCTCTTGGGTGGCAGTTTCTGGCGCAGGGCCACCGCCGGGGCCACTACCAGGCAAGGTTTCCTGGAAGTGAGCAATCTGTATGCCGCCCCCACCCGGGCGCAGCTTACCTCGGGGTCGAAGCCGAGTTCCCGAAAAGGCAGTACTTCATGGGCGGGAAAGAGAAGCAACCGGGGCCAGGCGCCCCCGTCGCCGGCCGGGTCTGGGCCTAAGAAAAAATCCAGGTTTTTAAGAAAAGTCTCGTGGACTCCGGAATCCGGAGTGACCAACAGCAGGGGACGGTTAAGCCGGTGAAACAGCCGCGCCAGGACATAAGCCCCGGCCGCGGGCGTGAGACCATGAACATAAACCTGACCGCCTGGCTGCCCGAGAGCTGAGGCCAGATCGTGCCAGCCGGATTTTCCTGACCATAAGGAGGCCATATTATAAAAATATCCCGAAGCCGCGGGATTTTCAAGGTGAAGGGGGACGCTCCCAGAGGGGCTGGTTATCCGCCAGTTTTAGCTTTGCGGGAAAAGTAAAGGCAAAATTGGCAACTTTGAAGAACGACAGGCCGATTTAGGGCTCATGGGTTTATGAGAAAAAAGGTATCAACGTTGGCAGATTATGTTAAGAGTTTAGAACAGTTCAACCTATTGAATAAATTGTATATTTATCACAAGGGGGAAGATTGCCCAATAACCTGAACATTATTTTGTCCTAATGAAAGAGCAATTCTAAAATAGTAATTATTATTAAGAGGTTATCGAAAAGACCCTCAGCCAAATAAATGGTATGGGATTTGCAGATAACTTTATTGAGGGTTAACAATCTTAGAGAAAGCTTGCGGAAGAAAATAAATTAAATTTATATTAAATTAACTACTTAATTCTGAGAGGCCTCTGCGCTTTCTGGAGAATTACCACTGCACTTGAAATGCCTCTCTGTTGCCCGGCGGATTTAGGACATCTCTAGAGTCGAAGTTCTTAAAAAGTGGGTTCCATCAGCCAATGGGTAAAGTCCAGGCCGGGGAGGGTCGAGGGTCCGAGCCCTGGCACCCTCCAAAAGTGGGGTTAGATTAACGGACTGAGGAATAATTTATAGCATCCTCAAGATAAGCCGATTAATGATTTCAGCCGTCCAAGGAGGGAAGGCTATCGAGGGTCAATGGTAATAGAACTTAATGGCACCCAACCCGGTCGTGCCCCTTCCCGGCCATCTTCGGGGGGACAGGAATGCTGATACTTACCCGCAAAATCGGTGAGTCCCTGTTGATCGGCGACCATATCCGGGTGGCGGTGCTGGAAATCCGCGGCAAGCAAGTCCGGCTGGGCATCGACGCGCCCCCGGACATTGTGGTTATGCGGGAGGAGCTCTCCCAGCGGCTTAGGCAGGAAAACACCCAGGCCGCCGGGGTCAAGCCCCATGACCTGTTAACGGTCGTCAGTCTCTGGAAGAAAGAAAAGGAGGAGGAGGAAGAAGAAGACAACGATGACTTCTGATTCGCGGCGAAGTCACCCCGAGTCCGCCCCCCGTTGCCTGACCTACCCTTTCTTAGGCCGAATCAGCGTGCGCAAAGAGCAGATTATCACCTTTACTCCCGGTCTGCAGGGCTTGGGCCGGTTTCACCGCTATGTCCTCATTGAGCGTCCCCAGGAAGCCCCTTTCCTCTGGCTCCTGAGCGTTGCTAAGCCGGACCTGGCCCTGGCGGTGATGGAGCCGGCCCGGCTGGTGGCCGATTATCAGGTCCAGGTCAGCGACGCGCTCTTAAAAGACCTGGCCGCCCGCACCCCGGCTGACTTGAAGGTGCTGGTCATCTTGACCATTCCGGCCGGCAGGCCCCAGGAGGCCACTGCCAATTTATTGGCCCCCTTGCTCATAAATCTGGCGGCTGGCCGGGGCAAACAGGTAGTGCTGGAAAGCCAGGCCTATTCCCAGGCCCACCCTCTTTTCCCAAGGTTAGCGGGAAAAGAAGGATAAGCCTAAGGAGCGTGGGCAACTCGCCAGGGGTCCGCGGCTCCATCCCGCAAACTCCGTCTTAACCTAAAAAGCCGGGTGGGCTCTTAAGGCCCACCCGGCTTTTTCTGTATTTTTCCGCAAAAGGCGCGGGAAGCCCGCGCCGCTGGTGATTACATGGGCTTGGTCTCCAGGGTGGCTTCCTCACCCAAAACCTTCCAGGGGGAAACGGCGGTGGGCGAACCGGTTTCATAGTCAAACAGGTCTTTCACCAGGGCGTTGGCTTTTTTATAGAGCACCCTTAAAGGGATGTCCGCCGGGCAGGTCTCTTCACACAAGCCGCAGTCGATGCAGCGCCCGGCCATGTGGATGGCCCGCACCAATTGGAAGATGGTGTCCGGCGGCACCAGGCCGGTGCTCATCAAGTCCGGATGCTCCAGGCTGCACTCCTTGCAGAAGCACATGGGGCAGACGTCCCGGCAGCCGTAACATTTGACGCAGCGACCAAAGTGGGCCAGCCATTCTTTGAAGGCGTCGGTCCCTGCCAGGGACTCCACCCGGGCCACCCTTTTGCTTTGGGCCACTGGCTGGCATTTTTCGCCATAATCAATCACCGCGGGGAAGGGGCCGGGGCACTCGCAATAGTCGGCCTGCTCCTGTGGACAGGCAACCCCCACCAGGACGACTTGGTCCGGGTCCAACTGCCCCCACTTATACAGCTCGATGAGGCCCCGCTCGTCGCAGCCCCGCACCTGGATGGCAAAGGCGTCTTTAGGGTAGCGGGCCGCCACCTGCAAAAGCAGCTTGTCCAGGGGGTAGCGGGCGTCCCCCGGGGCCACAATGGCTTCGTCCACTTCCGTCAGGCGGTCTTTGGTAAAGAAGTAGGGTAGGGGATGGGCCTCCACCATCTTGTAGCCGATATAGCCGGCGACCTTGCCGTCCGCCAGCAGTTTCCGGACCTTGTCGCGTAATTTTTGCATGGGCAGATATCCTTATGACTGGCTATGGTTGCTGAGTTAAGCCGCCTGCGCCGTCCTTTTCAAGGGGGAGGGGCCCAGGTTCTGGATCTTGGCGGTGAAATCCCGCACCGTCTGGGCCAGTTTGGGACCTTCGGCGGCGGAGATCCACTCCAGGTGGAGGCGGCCCTCCTCCAGGCCGATGAACTTCAGCAGGTCCTGGAGGAAGCGCATGCGTTTGATGGTCATGTAATTGCCCCGCAAATAGTGGCAGTCGCCGATGTGGCAGCCGCCGATGAGCACGCCGTCGGCGCCTTTCTGGAAGGCCCGCAGCACGTGGTGCGGGGACACGGAACCGGAGCACATCACCCGAATGACCCGGATGTTGGGGGGGTATTGCAGGCGGCTGACGCCGGCCAGGTCGGCGCCGGCATAGGTGCACCAGTTGCAGAAAAAACCCAGGATTTTCGGTTCGAACATTTGATCGCCCATAACAGTATCCTTGTTTGCAGTAATTTCCCGAAGTTAGGCCCCGGCAGCCTCAGCCATTTCCAGATCCAGTTCTTTGAGGGCCTCGTCCACCTGAGTGTAAATCTGCTTATGGCTGAAGCCGAACAGAGTGATGCACTCCGAGGGACAAGTGGCGGCGCAGGTGCCGCAGCCCTTACACAGGGCCTGATTCACTTCGGCCACCGCTTCGTCTTCTTTGAAAGTAATGGCGCCAAAGGGGCAGTTGCCCACGCAGGCCTGGCAGCCGGAACAGGCGGCGGCGTCCACCGCGGCCACCACGCCCCCGGCGCGGATGGCATCCTGGGCCAACACCACCGCGGCTCGGGCTGCGGCAGCCTTGGCCTGGGCGATGGACTCGTCAATAGGCTTGGGATAATGGGCCAGGCCGGCGACAAACACGCCGTCGGTGGCAAAGTCCACGGGCCTGAGTTTCATGTGGGCTTCCAGAAATAAGCCATCGTGGGTCAGGGGCACCTTGAACAATTGGGCCAGCTTTTCCTGTTCTTTGACGATGATGGCGGAGGCCAGGGTCAAGACATCCGGGTTGATGGTCACCGGAATACCGAGGATGTGATCCCGCACCGTAACTTTAAGGCCGCCGTCCGGGGTCTGCTCCACCTGGGGCTTGTTCTCCAGGTCAAAGCGGATGAAGATCACCCCTTTCTCCCGGGCTTCCTTGTAGAGGTTTTCCCGCAGGCCGTAGGTGCGCATATCCCGATAGAGGACATAGACATCCATGTCCGGATTGATTTCTTTGAGCTTAAGAGCACTTTCCACTGAATGGGTGCAGCACACCCGGCTGCAGTAAGGCCGTTGTGGCTCCCGGGAGCCCACGCACTGGATGAACACCGCGCTCTTGGCCCCCATAACCAGGGGGTTTTTTTCCCGCAGGGCCTGGTCCATCTCCAGGGCGAGCAGCACCCGGGGATTTTCTTTGTAAAAATACTCCGTGGGCTTATAAGAGTGGCCGCCGATGGCGATGATGGCCGCGCCGTGGTCCACGGCCACCTCGCGGCCAGCGCGGCTGAGGGTGGTGGTGAAATTACCCACGAAACCCTGGACCCCGCTGACTTCGGAGTTGAGATGGACCTCGATCAGGGAGTGGTTCTCCACCCGTTTCACCAGGTCATCCAGGTATGGTTTGATGGGCTCGCCGGCCCAGGTGTGGTTAAGCTTTTTGGCGTGGCCCCCCAAAAGGTCCTTTTTTTCCACCAGGTGGACCTGGTAGCCCTGGTTGGCCAACCCCAGGGCCGCCTCCATGCCGGCGGCGCCGCCGCCGATGACCAGACCGGCTTTGGTGACCGGCAGATCGAATTCATGCAAGGGCGGCTGGTAGGACACCGCGGCCACTGACATGCGCACCTGGTCTTTGGCGCGTTTGGTGGCCTTCTCCGGCTCGTTCTGGTGCACCCAGGAGCCCTGGTCCCGAATGTTGGCCATTTGGAAGAGGTACTTGTTCAAACCGGCTTCTTTGATGGTCTCCTGAAAAGTAGGTTCATGGGTGCGGGGGGTGCAGGAGGCCACCACTATCCGGTTCAGGTTATGTTCCTTGATGCGGTCCTTGATCAACTCCTGGGCATCTTGGGAACAGGCGAACAGGCTGTTTTCCACATATTCCACGTAGGGCAGGGTCTGGGCGTAGTCCCGCAGGGCCTCCACGTCCACGACGCTGGCGATGTTGATGCCGCAGTGGCAGATAAAGACGCCGATGCGGGGGACTTCCTGGGCCACGTCCCGTTCCTCAAACACCGGCTTCTTTTTGGCCAGGGTGTAACGGGCCGGCGCCAACAGTTCGCTGGCGGCCGAGGCGGCTGCGGAAGCCTCCATCACTGACTGGGGGATGTCCTTGGGGCCTTGAAAAGCGCCGCACACGAAGACCCCCGGCTTGGTAGTAGTCACCGGGGTAAAGGAGCTGGTTTGGGCAAAACGGTCCCCGTTCAGTTCAATACCCAGGGTCTGGGCGAGATTCTTGATGCCTGCAGTGGTCTCCAGACCGGTGGAGAGGATCACCAGCTCGAAATCTTCGTCCTTGATGACGCCGTCTTCGGAAATATAGCGGATGCGGACGTCGTCGCTGCCGGGCACCGGGTCCACGGTGTGGATGCGGGAGCGGATGAAGCGGATGCCTTGTTCGTCCCGGGCCCTGGTGTAGTACTTTTCGAATTCTTTCCCGCCGGTGCGCATGTCCATGAAGAAGATGGCCGCGTCCAGGGGTCCCTGGCTGTGCTCCTTGGCGATCACCGCCTCTTTGATGGCGTACATGCAGCACACCGCGGAGCAATAGCTGTTGTCGCAGTGGTTCAAATCCCGGGAACCCACGCACTGGAGCCAGGCGATCTTGGTGGGTTCTTTATGGTCCGAGGGCCGGACCATGTGCCCTTGGAAGGGCCCGGCCGCGGCCAGGATGCGCTCAAACTCCAGGCCGGTAATGACGTTGGGAAAGTTGGCGTAGTGATAGGCCGCGTACTTGGTGGGGTCATAGGGCCGGAAGCCCGCGGCCACAATGACCGCGCCCACCTTAAGATCCTGCTCTTTATCCTTATCGTCAAAAATTACTGCGCCGGTGGGGCAGAACTTTTCGCAAGCCTTGCACTTGCCGCCCTTTTTAAAATAGAGACAGGTCTCTTTTTCGATGATGTATTTAGGGGGCACCGCCTGGGCATAGGACAGGTAAGCGGACTTGCGCTTGGCCAGACCCTCGTTGTATTCATCGGTGACTTTCTTGGGGCATTTTTCGGCGCAGATTCCGCAGGCAATGCACTTTTGCATATCGATAAAGCGCGCCTTTTCCCGCACTTTGACCGAGAAATTTCCCGGTTGGCCATTGATACCGACGATTTCCGCCGGAGCCAGGATTTCGATGTTAATGTGCCGGCCGACCTCGACCAGCTTGGGGGAGATAATTCACATGGCACAGTCATTGGTGGGGAAGGTCTTGTCCAGCTGCGACATCACCCCGCCAATGGCTGCCTTTTCCTCCACCAGGTGGACAAAATATCCGGCATTGGCCAGATCCAAGGCGGCCTGCATCCCGGCAATGCCGCCGCCCACCACCATCACCGCGCCTGTGGGTTTGGTTTCCTGCTTTTTTGCGCTCATAGGGGTTCACCTATAATTCTTGGTCTCTAGACATTGATGCAGACAAGTTTTGTGAAAAAAGCGACAAGAACAGCCAAACCTATAACTCTCAACAAGAGCCCTAGGTTAAGGTGCTTTATAGAACAAGGGGGGTTGCTCCGTCAAGAAAAAATCGGCCCGGTTAATTGGTTTTGCGGAATAGAAAAAGAAGGGCCCGGCCAAGGCCGCATCTCCTGATTAATTTGACCGGCTGCTTTAATTTTCTTCTCCCTGGCGGCGGAAGAGCTGAGGGGGCGGGGAGGAGACGGAGGGGGAAAAATCGGCATTAAGGTTTTAAATGATGCCTGGACCTAACACTAACAGTGTCGATGACGCCTGGGAAATTATCGCCAACCTCTTGCCATTTATGGCCGAACAACTTAAAATTACTAAGTAAGGATTTTTTAATGAGCCACAATAATTAAGTTGACTTTCCTTTTTTTGCCAATATATTATGGCCAGGAAGGGAGTTTGGCGGCTTTTTCTCGTTTACTCCGCTGGGGGGGGAGGAAAGCCGGGTATCAACCTTTGCTTGAGAGGAGGAAGGAGAGTATGCGGTCAAAATTGGTGGTAGGGTTGGTATTGGCCCTGGTGGCGGTGATGTTCATCGTGCCCACTGCCATGGCTCAACAGAAAGCGGCGGGCGCCAAGTTGCTCTGTGTCTCCAAAAAGGAGCTCAAGGGGGAAGAGACGGTGGCCTCCTGCTTGGCCAAAGGTGAGCGTTTTGCCGTGGTCGATCCTTATGGCCTGGTGCGTATCCTGACCCCGGAAGAAGTGGAGCTGACCAAGGCTTTCAACCCCAAGGCCTTCGAGACCCGGGCCTTTGGCATGAAGTACGAGAAGATGGCAGTGCCGCTGCCGCCGCTGCCGGTATCCCCGGAAGTTCAATAAGAATTTAGCCTGTCCCTTCCGGAAAGGAGATCCTGCCCGCCGGAAGCTCGGGGCTAACAGACGGGTAAAGCCCTCAAAGCCTGCTTTGGGGGCTTTTTTTTCCTGAGGTTCCCCATGTTAGAAATTGACGACCTTTGGGTGAAAATCGACGCTAAAGAGGTGCTCAAGGGCATCCAACTGGCCATCCCCTTGGGGGAGACCCACATCCTTTTTGGCAAGAACGGTTCCGGCAAGTCTTCGCTGCTCATGACCATCATGGGCTTTGGGCGCTTTCAGGTGACCCAGGGCTGCATCCGTTTTAAGGGGCAGGACATCACCCACCTGCCCACCCATGAGCGGGCGCGCTTGGGCTTGGGCCTGGCTTTTCAGCGCCCCCCCACCATTCGGGGCGTCAAGACCGGCGACATCCTCATGGCCTGCGCTCATGGCCGCGTCTCCCCCCAGGCCCTGGCCGCGGCCTATGATTTCACCGCGTTTTTGGACCGGGATGTCAACTACGGCTTTTCCGGCGGTGAAATCAAGCGCTCGGAGCTTCTGCAACTGCTGGCCCAGGACCCGTCCATGGTGCTCTTGGACGAGCCGGAGTCCGGGGTGGATATGGAGAACCTCCAGGTGGTGGGGGAGATCATCGGTCGCCTGCTCCAGAAGGACCGCCGCCGCCAGCATCGGGAAAAGTCCGGCCTCATCATCACCCACACCGGCTTCATCATGGACTATGTCAACGCCGATCGGGGCTACATCATGCTGGAGGGCCGGCTGCTCTGCCACGGCAATCCCCGGGACATCCTTCAGGACATCAAGACCTTCGGCTACGAGGAGTGCGCCCGATGTCTGAGGTGAAAAAACGGGCGGAGCTGAGCCGGGAAAAAGTGGCGCCCCTGGGCCCGGACCTCGACCTGAAGGACTTCACCCGCCGGGGCGGGGAGTGGGCCTACGACCCGGAATACCGGGAGTTCGCCCCGGAAGAGCGGCGGCATCTTTTGAAGGCCGGCATTGAGCTCACCGACGCCGACCATGCCGGCACCTATCTGCAGGCCGACACCCGGGTGGTCCACTGTAAGGCCAGCCAGCCCGGGGTGGAGGTGCTGCCCATCACCGAGGCCATGAGCCGCTACGATTGGGTGCCCCCGCACCTGTGGCGCCTGGTGGCCGTGGACGCGGACAAATACACCGCCCGCACCGAGCTGGAGCTGGACAACGGCTACTTTATCCGGGCTTTGCCGGGGGCCAAAGTGCCCCAGCCGGTGGAGGCGTGTCTCTATCTGCGCACCGACCGCTTTGCCCAACATGTCCACAACCTGGTGGTGGTGGAGCCCGGGGCCCACCTGCACATCATCACCGGCTGCACCACCCATCCCGGGGTGCGCTCCGGCTTGCACATCGGCGTCTCGGAATTTTACGTGCGCCCAGGCGGGCACCTCACCTTCACCATGATCCACAACTGGGCCGAGGACGTGCATGTGCGGCCCCGCACCGGGGTGCTGGTGGAGGCCAGCGCCACCTTCGTCTCCAACTATATCTTGCTGAGGCCGGTGAAGACCGTGCAGATGTATCCCACCGTGACCTTGGACGGGGAGGGGGCGGTGGCCAGCCTTAATTCCATCGTCATGGCCCACCCGGGCGCCCAGGTGGACCTGGGGGGCCGGGTGATTCTCAAAGCCCCCCACAGCCGGGCGGAAATCATCGCCCGCACCATCACCACCGGCGGCACCAGCATCAGCCGCGGCCATTTGGTGGGGCAGGCCCCGGACATCAAGGCCCACCTGGAATGCCGGGGATTGATCCTGGCCCCCCAAGGCCAGATTATCGCCATTCCGGAACTGGAGGGGCACGTGGCCGGAGTGGACATGTCCCACGAGGCCGCGGTGGGGCGCATCGCCGCGGAGGAGATCGAGTACCTCATGGCCCGGGGCCTGGACGAAGAAGAAGCCGTGTCCACCATCGTCCGGGGGTTTTTACGGGTCAAGATCGAGGGCCTGCCGGAAGGTTTGCAAGAGGAAATCGAGAAGACCATCCAGGAGACCGGCAAAGGGCTGTGAGGGCCACCCCCGCCTCCTATTAAGCCACCTTTAGCCGCATCCGCATATTCCCCCGGGACATGAAGGGGGATAACCCCCAGAGGATGACGCGCCGCAGGCGCTCGTCCAGCCACTGCCGGCTCTTCTTTCCGGTTAGCTTCCACCTTGAAGCCCGCGGCATGGGCCGAAATTATAATTGACTTTTAGATAGTTTTAATGCTATGGAGAATTACATTAAATCTGTTTAACCATGCACCTCCTCGGAAAAGGACGGCCGGGTTGCCCGGGAGTTGGGCAGTTCGGCTTTTTTGTTGACCTGGGGTTAAGCCCGGCCCCGTGGGGGGCCTACCGCTAACTCTGCCAATGAGTGGCCAGATGAACCGCTTAGACCGCTATTTCGCTCTGCTGGAGTTGCCGCCCGGGGTGTCGCCCCAGGAAATCAGGCGGGCTTATCGGGACCTGGTCAGAGTTTGGCATCCCGACCGCTTCCCCCACGAGCCGCGGCTGCAACACCGGGCTCAAGAAAAACTAAAAGACCTCAACGAAGCCTATGCCGTCTTGATGTCAAGCCCCCATATCCCCCAAAGGTCGAGGTCTGCTCCAGTTACCCCACCTCAGGGGACCGGGTTTGGCGGCAAAACTGCCCAGGAGCCCTATGGGGGGGTTCACTTAACGCCCCCCATAATCCCGGATATCTTTAAGTGGCTCCGCAAGTTTGGCGGTTTACTCAGTCCTTTACTCTTAGGGGGCTTACTTTTACTCTTCATCGCCTATGTGGCAGGTTCACCCCAGTCAGTCATGAACTTGATTGGCCACTTGAAGCATTCCCCGGCGATAACTAACTATTTTTCCTTTATTTTAGTAATCTGGGGGGTCCTCGTCGTTTTATTTATAGAGAGTCTGAGGGAATAAACTTAATGGCCATTAACCCCGGCAGCATTAAATCCCGCGGTATTCCCGGGCAGTCTTACAAGCCTGAATGAGCCACGGGAAGGAGGCCAACATGACCAAGCCGGTTCCAGATTTGCTGACCCTGGCGGCGCGCCTGAAAAAAATCGAGAAGCAGAACCGCTGGCTCAAGTTCTTCTGCCTGTTAATGCTGGCCTCCTGGCTCCTGGGCGGTAATTTAGGGGGGACGCTGGCCGCCAAGATTGTCTCCGGGCCGCCGCCGGCGGCCCTTGAGGCCCAAGCTTCACCCGCCAAGCCCGGACAGGATTTGACCAAGTTGGAAGAGATTATCAATCCGCAGTTTATCAAGAAAACCTTTAAGCAGGTGGTGGATGGCCTGAACCGGACCAGATAACCTCCTTCTAACCTTAGCGGCCGCCGACCCTTTTTTCCGGGGCTACGTTCGGCCTACCCCAAATCTGCCAGGTCTATACTTCAGCCGGCCGGCCTCCGGGAAAAACCCATACTTGCCTTGCCAGCCATCGACCAGATGGCCAACCTTTTCCGGTTTCTAAGTTAGCCACACCCTTAGGACGCCTCAGGTAAAGCCGGGCTTCCTCTCTTTTTCTTCTCTGGGGGAAGATGGCCGAAAGCCCGCTGGCCATAGAAACTTTGCAGGCGCCGGCGGATATCTGCACCTTCGGGTCCCATCTGGCCTAGAATGTGTTCGGTCAGGGGGTTTAATTCCCTGGGGGCCACTGCCTGAGTGCGCTGGTTACGTTTCATTTGGAACCCCTTCGTTAGGATTTTGTTAAAATTTCTTTCAACTTTGGTGCCAGTTACGCCCATTTATTGTTCATAAAGGACCCCGGGGGCTTCTTCCCGATTTTAGTAGGGTCTCAAGCAGATTACCCATTAACCGCCCGGGGGCCGCGGTCCCACCCGGCAGCGCGGCGGCACGAGTCCTGCTCCCCACCGCTTCGCCGCCTTTCTTTTATTTGACAGACCGTAGACGGGGTGGCATATTCCTGGGCAAAGGAGCGAATTATGGAGCCAAAGCGCGCTTCCCTCTTGCGCCAGCTGCCTCAGGTGGACGAGGTGCTGCGCCACCCTGAATTGGCGGCGGCGGTGGCGCCCCTGCCCCGGCTCTGGGCCGCGGCCGTGGTGCGCCGGGTGCTCTATGCCCAGCGGGAGAAGATTAGCGCCTGTCCTGTCGAAGAACTTCCCGCCCAACTGGATGCAGAAGCCCTTATGAGAGAGTTTAAAGACACCCTGGCGGCCGCGGCCCGGCCGTCTCTGCGCCGGGTGCTCAACGCCACCGGGGTCATCATCCACACCAACCTGGGGCGCTCGCCCCTGGCTGCCACCGCCCTGGACCAGGTCCTGGAGGTGGGGGCTCACTATAATACCCTGGAATACGATCTGGTGCGGGGCCAGCGAGGTTCCCGCCAGGACCACCTGGAGGGCCTGCTCAAAGAACTGACCGGGGCCGAGGCCGCGCTGGTGGTGAACAACAATGCCGCGGCGGTGATGCTGGCCTTAAACACCCTGGCCAAAGGCCGGGAGGTGCTCATCTCCCGGGGGCAGTTGGTGGAGATCGGCGGGTCCTTTCGCCTGCCGGAGATCATGGCGGTGAGCGGCGCCATCCTGAAGGAAGTGGGGACCACCAACAAGACCTATCTTCAGGATTATGAACGGGCCATCACCACGGAGACCGCCATCTTGCTTAAAGTTCACCCCAGCAATTTCCGCATCCTGGGCTTTACCCACGAGGTGGGCCTGCCGGAGTTGGTGTCTTTGGGGCGCAGCTACGGTCTGCTGGTGGTGGAAGACCTGGGCAGCGGCTGTCTCATCGATTTGAGCCGCTACGGTTTGGAGAAGGAGCCCACCGTCCAGGAAACCTTGAAGGACGGCGCGGATTTGGTGCTGTTCAGCGGGGACAAGCTTTTGGGCGGCCCCCAGGCCGGCCTGGCTCTGGGCCGCCGGGAAGTAGTGGCCCGCATGAAGGCCAACCCCCTCAACCGGGCCTTGCGTCCGGACAAACTGACCCTGACGGCCCTGGAGGCCACGTTGCGCCTCTACTTGGAGGAATCTCAGGCGGTGGCCCAGCTTCCTACTTTAAAAATGCTCACCCGGCCGCGCTCGGAACTGGCCCGCCAGGCTCGGTCCCTGGCCCGGCTGATAAAAAAGCGTTGGGGTCCGGACCTCAAGGTGGAAGTCCGCGCCAGCGAAGGCCGGGTGGGAGGCGGCGCCCTGCCGCTTTTGCCTCTGCCCGGGTACGCCCTGGCCCTTTCCCGACCGCCCTTCGCCCCCCAGCAACTGGAGGCCCGCCTGCGTCAGGCCACCCCGCCGGTGATCGCCCGCGTGGAACAGGACGCGGTATTGCTGGACCTGCGCACCATCCCGCCGGCAGAGGTAAAGGACTTGTTGGCGGCTCTGCAAGGGGTGATGGACCGACTTGAACAAGATTAAGATTCTGGCGGTTTGCCGAGGCAAGGGCCGCTCCCCCAGACTTGGTACCTACCCCCGCCGCCGACCGGCTTAAAATTAGAGCCGGGGGTATAGCGCCTGACCATACCCCCGGCTCTGCAAATCTGAAAATTTATTAAAATTCGGTGGATAAACAGGATGTCCGGGCTTTGCGCCCCTGGCCGAATTGACGGAGCCAGTCTACAGCCGACCGAAAATTCTCCTGGATGGTGGCTTGCGCCTGTCGGGCGGCAAAGATCCGTCACTGCGGGTTTGTTTGGGGATACCCTACCCCTGGGTCCCGACTCTCGGTGACCCCAAGAAAACGACTAGCCTGGCTGTGGCCCCCGGCTACCGCCTTAAAGCCCCCGGTGGCTGAGGGGTTCAGCGGCGGCCGTCAAAGATACGCCGGGTTTCTTTGACTGAAATTATTTTACTGATTCTTTTAACTGTTTTCCCGGCTTAAACTTCACCACTTTGGTAGCGGGGATTTTAATGGGTTTGCCGGTCTGGGGGTTCCGGCCTTCCCGGGCCTTGCGCTGGGCCACGGCGAAGGTGCCGAAGCCCGCCAGGGCCAGGCGGCCCTTAGACTTCAGGACCCCGGTAACAATCCTAATCAAGCTGTTAATGGCCTTTTCCGCATCCACCTTCTTTACCTGGGCCTCTCCCGCCACTTTTGCAATGAGTTCTGCCTTGGTCATAACCTTTCTCCCTCTCTCCTGGCTTGCGGTTGACTAATGGTTTGCGGTTAATCAGAAATGCCTTACAGCCATGGCCAAAATCTGGAAAACGGAAACCTTTGGGCCCATCCCCCCTTTTAAGATATATTTCCACCCCCAGGCTCCCGCCGCCGGCGTATTCACAGGGCAGAAGGCTTCTGGGGTTGCGGTTTCCCTTTGATAGCATAAAATCCCTGGGGATGACAATAAAATATTGCATATTTCCTGCGACAATCTGCAATTTTTCCCCCACCACCCGGCCACTTCCCTGAGAGAGGCGAAGAGGCCGGGGGTAACCTCCTGGTTTGCCAAAGACTTTTTCAAGCCGGACGGAACCTCAAGCACGAGGGGTTCGGAAAAAAATAAGGGGTGACCTGGGGGGTTATGGGTCTTCCCGAAATTTGTGCTGCGGCAAACTCCTGACGCCCGGCTATTTGGTCACCTGGCGCAGCAGAGCTACGGCCAGGATCCCAAAGGCGAGATGGGGAAAGGAAACGGCCAGAAAAACCGGCCAGCGTCCCGCCTGGCCGAAAGACACGCAAAAACCGAAAAAGAGCCAATAGGCGAACATCAATCCCAGCCCCCCGGCCACCACCGCGGCAATATGGAGTTGCTCATGGCGCAAGGCCAGGGCCAGACCCAGCATAATCAGGATCAGGGGGGTCAAGGCCACGGAAAAGCGACTGTAGAGATCCACCCGATAGGGTGTGGCTTTATAACCATCCCTTTCCAAGCGCCGCACAAAGTAGTAGAGTTCGGTCTGGTCCATCTCCGCCACTTTCTTTTCCAGGTCCCGGAAGTCTGTCGGCCTCTCTGTGAGGACGATATCCCGTTCCTGAAATTTTTCCCCCACCTGGGCGCCGCCGGCGTCGAAAGTCTGGATCAAGCCGTCATAGAAACGCCAGTGGCCTTCCTGCCACTGGGCTCGGGCCGCGGCGATGATCTGCACTAAACGGAACTGGCCGTTGAACAGGTAGATTTTGACCCCTTCCAGGGTCTGGGTGTCTTTGCGGAACATGACAATGTTATATATGGCCTGGTCCCCTTTATACCAGAAGTGCTCCAGGTTATGCAGGCTGGGCAGCGGTTTTTTCTCCACCCGGATCTGCCAGAAACTGGCCAGTCTTCCCTGGCTCCAGGGGATGACGTAGAAATTCAAGGCCATGAGCAGCAGGGCGACCCCACCGGAGATGAGGAACACCGGCCGGGTCAATTGCAAAATATCCAGGCCGGAGGTTCTGATGGCCATGGTCTCATGGCGCCGGGCCATGAGACCGAAGGTGAGCATGACCCCCAGCATGACTGCCGCGGGCAGCACCTGGCCCACGGCAAAGGGCACCTTAAACAAGACATAGCGCACCAGGTCCCCCAGGCCTGACTCCGCCCGCACCAACCGGTCAATTTTCTCAAAAAAGTCAACAATGATGAACAAGGAGACAAAGGTCGTCAGACTCAAGCTGAAAAGTTTGAGAAATTCACGGGCCACATAGGCTTCCAGGATGCGGGCCCGCAATGGGGGGTGGGCTTCCATGATCTCAGCCATATATCAGAAAATGGCCCCAATGGAAAGGGGCGCCTACCGGCAGGTTAACGCAATTTTCCGTGGCAGGGAGGGAAGCGTTTCGGGGTCAGCTAGTAAATAATCCCCCCGGGAGAGAAGGGCGGCGGCCTATCTTGAGGATGGGACTCTTTGGTCCCATCTGGACGAGCCCTGATTTCCGGCGAATTATTTTTCCGCCTTGGCTGCCTCAGTGGCTGGGGGCTCCTGCTCCCAGCCGCCGCCCAGGGCCTTGTACAGGGCCACCAGGTTGGTGTCCACGGTGCGGATGCTCTGGGTCAGGGCATCTTCGGTGGCAAACAGAGAGCGCTGCGCGGTGAGGACGTTCAAGAAATCCGTCTTGCCGACGAGGTAAAGCTTGGTGGCCACGTCCACGGCCCGGCGGTTGTTGGTAACCGCTTCGGCCAGGGACTTGCGGCGCTCCTGCTCCTTGGCATAAGCCACCAGCGCGGTTTCCACATCTTTCAAAGCGGTGAGCACGGTCTTTTCATAAGCGGCCAGCGCTTGCTCCTGGAGGGCATCCTGAACTTTGATATTCCAGTAGATGCGGCCGCCGGCGAACACCGGCCAGGTGACGGTGGGGCCCCAGGACCAGAATTTACTGCTCATCCCCCCCACCCTGGTTAAGTCACCCGCGGAAAAGCCAAAGGTGCCGGCCAGGTTGAATTTGGGAAAAAGGTCGGCGGTGGCCACGCCGATGCGGGCCGTGGCGGCATGGAGCTGGGCTTCGGCGCGGCGGATGTCCGGACGGCGGCGCAGCAAATCTGAGGGGAGCCCCACAGGAATCTCCGGCGGGGTGGGAGGAATGGGGGCTTCCCGGATCAGGTCTTTCTCCAGAGCGGCGGGTTCCCGGCCCAGCAGCACTCCCAGGTTGTAAATGGCCGCCCGGGCCGAGGACTCCAGGACCGGGATCTGGGCTTCGGTGGTGGCCACCTGGGCGTCGGCATTGGCCAGGTCCAGGGCGCTGACAAAGCCGGCTTCAAACCGCTTGCGAATGATTTTGGCGGTATGCCGCTGCGCGGTCAGGTTTTGGCGGGCAATGGCGATTTGCTGTTGAAAACCCCGCAGGTTGAGGTAGTTGTTGCCCACGTCGCCCACCAGGGTCACCAGGACGGCGCGGAGATCCTCCACCGCGGCCCTAAGGTCGGCGGTGGTGGCCTCCAGGTTGCGGCGCGTGCCCCCGAAAATATCCAACTCCCAGGTGGCGTCGAGACCAGCCTGCCATAAATTCTGAGCCAACCCGGCGGTGGCGATGGCGCCACCGCCTACGACCTCGCTGGAGCCCTGGCTCCTTTGGTAAAGCGTCGAAGCCTTCACCTGGGGCCAGAGGGGCGCGCCCGCCACCCCCCGGGCCGCTCGGGCCTGGCGGATGCGGGCCTCGGCCTGGCGCAAATCATGATTGGCGCGGATGGCCATTTCCACCAGGGAAGACAGGGTGGGATCTTTAAAGGTGTTCCACCATTGGACCAGGGCCGCGGGATTGGTCGTGGTTTTGCTGGGATGCGCCTCGGTAACCACTTCCTGAGCGTTCCAGTTTTCCGGGACCTTGGTCTCCGGCCGCCGATAATCAGGCCCCACAGCACAGCCCGCCAGGGCCGCCAAGCAGAAAACCACCAGCCATAACCTCAGCAGAAGCTTCTTTGGTGGCACAGCCTTTCTAGGCTGTGCTTCCTTGATCTGGCTCTTCTTCTGGGGCATCTCCCGGCTCCCATAGGAAGGTATAATCCTCCGGAGCCTGGCACAATCCGGCTTTGATTGGATTGCTCCGGATATAGTTCCATTTTTCAAGATATTCCTCATTATCTCTCAAAATGCGGTCAAAATTTTCATCCTGCCATAAATGGCCTTTAGTTCCCCTTGTTTTATTGATTTCCCGGGCGCTGAATCCTTTAATGCCCTGCAGAATCTTACTTAAAGGAAATTCCAAGCCAGGTTTTAAAGCAACAGGTTTCAACAGCAGATGAATATGATCCGGCATCACCACGGCTGCCGTCAGCCAATATCTTACTTTATGGAAATGCTTTATAGCCTCTAATACTATTTTTCTCTCATCTTCGGAGATATATCCTTGTTTGAGGCGGAAAGTGACAAAATAGGTGCTGCCGGGCAATTGCCAGTGTGGCAGATTGCGGCGGCTAATGGATACCTCATCTTTTTGAGCACAGGCTGGAAAGCCTGTGCCACCAGAATTTTTGTTTTTTCCTTTCCCTTTCATACTATTTTTTGCAACTTTATTGGCAGCTTATACCCCAATTTTTCTTGGTGGCACAGCCTTTCCAGGCTGTGCCCGAATCTTTTCAAAACGCTCCAGTCTGGCTGGCAAGCCACCCTATTCATACCGCAAGGCGATGATGGGGTCCAGGCGCGAGGCTTTCCAGGCCGGGTAGTAGCCAAAAACAATGCCCACCGACACCGAGACCGCAAAGGCCGCGACGATGGCCTCCAGCGACAGTTCCGTGGGCCAACGCAGCAAGATTCTCACCAGGTAGGACACCCCCCGGCCGGCGACAATGCCCGCCACCCCGCCGCAGAAACAGAGAATTACGGCTTCCGCCAGAAATTGCTGGAGGATGTCCCGGGCCCAGGCCCCCACGGCCATGCGCAGGCCGATTTCGCGAGTGCGCTCGGTCACCGACACCAGCATGATATTCATGATGCCCACGCCCCCCACCAGCAGGGAGATCAGGGCCACCGCCAGCAGCAGCTTGGTCATCATGCCCGCGGTGGAAGACAGGGCTTTGCTCATTTCGGTCATGTCCCGGATGCTGAAGTCCTCCGGCTCGCCCGGGCGAATGCGGTGGCGCTCCCGCAGCAATTGGGTGATTTGCTTGAGGGCCGCGGGTATCTCCTTGGTGGTGCGGGCCGCGGTGAGGACCTGGTCCACGTTGATAAAGCGCACCGGCAACGGAGTGTCGGCCTGCTGGATGGCCGACTGCTCGGGATATAGCTTATTTTGGGTGGTGGGATAGATCTGGCTGAGGGTGTTAACCGTCTGGGCGGTGCTTGCCCCGGAGGTCGCCGCGGTGGCGGTGGCGCTCTGGTTGGCGGTGGCCGCGGAAGAGCCGGTCACCCGAAATTTAATGGTGGTCCAGGGGGCCAGCAGGATATCGTCCTGATCAATCCCCATCATGTTGGCGCCTTTGGCTTTGAGGGTGCCGATCACTTTAAAGGAGACGTTTTGCACCCGCACTTCTTTGCCCACCGGGGACTCGCCCTGGAAAAGCTCCCGCACCAGCCTCTGGCCCAGGAGGCAGACCTTGGAGGCATTGCGGACGTCTCGTTCCGTGAAGGGGTCGCCCTCGGCCAGGTCCCATTCGCGGACGTCCAGGTAGGCGGGAGTGGTGCCGTAAATAAAGACGGGCACCCAGTTACGGTTGCCATAAATGACCTGGGTCCGGGCCCGGACTATGGGCGCGGCGTTTCTTATGGCCGGACACTCGTTCAAAATAGCCTCGCTGTCCTGGGGGGTGAGGGTCATGACGCTGCCGGCCCCGAAGCTCACGCCCCCGCTGGAGGCCGTGCCCGGCAAGACTAAGAGATTGTTGGCTCCCATGCTGGCGATGGTTTGCTGGATGGCGGTGGAGGAGCCGCGGCCAATCTCCATCATGGCGATGACCGCGGACACGCCGATGATAATGCCCAGGGTGGTGAGCGCGGCCCTAAGCACGTTGCGGCGCAGGCCGTTCAAGGCGGTGCGCACCATCCACTGCAGCCGCACCCAGGCCCAGCCCGTACGCAGCATGGCCTCCTTTAAGCCTGCGGCCAAAGTGGCGCTCACTTTCCCGGCCTGAGCCTTTTCCGGGAGGCGTTCTTCGGCGGCCACCACCCCGTCACTGATCTTGATGATCCGCCTGGCGTATCGGGCCACGTCTTTGTCGTGGGTGACCAAAATGATGGTCACCCCTTCTTCTTCGTTGAGTTGCCGAAATAGTTCCAGGACTTCTTCACTGGTCTTGGAGTCCAGGTTGCCGGTGGGCTCGTCCGCGAACAGGATGGAGGGATGGTTGATGAGGGCCCGGGCAATGGCCACCCGCTGCTGCTGTCCGCCGGACAGTTGCGAAGGTTCGTGATCCAGGCGATCTCCTAAACCTACCATTTTAAGCAAGGCTTCGGACCGTTGGTGCGCCTCGCGGTCGGACAGGTGCTCCGCAGTGTATGACAGGGGCATCATCACATTTTCCAAGGCATTGGTGCGGGGCAGCAGGTTAAAAGTCTGGAAGACGAAGCCCAGTTTCTGGTTCCGCAGTTGGGCCCACTCATCAGCCGACAGGGCCGTGACATCCTGGCCCTCCAGCCAGTATTCCCCGGAAGAGGGGCGGTCCAGGCACCCGAGGATATTCATGAGCGTGGTCTTGCCCGAACCCGAGGTGCCCATGAGGGCCACGAACTCACCTTGGGAAACCGTCAGCGAGATGCCTTTCAGCACCGGCACGTCGATCTCGCCCAAGTGATAGGTCTTATAAACGTCCCGCAGTTCGATGAGTTCCATGGAGGTTCTCGATGTTAAGTTGCCACCCAAGCTTCTTCTTAAGAAGTAACCATTAACGGGCCGGAGGCTGGGGTGCGCTACTGCCCCGGAAAAGTTGGGGAGCAAAGGGGCTGGCGCCTGAGGCAGGCTTGCCGGCCTGTGCCGTTTCCATTTCCCCCACCACCACCGGGGTCCCTTCCTTAAGTTCGGGGCTGTCCACCTCGGTCAGCGTGCCGTCGCTCAAACCCAGTGTAACCTTAAGGGGGCGCACCTGGGCTCCCTTGGGCACCCAGATGGTCCCCTGAGCCGGCTCTGCCTTGACGCCTTTGGGAGATGGCTTTTCTGAAGCTGGCGATTCAGGAGCCCGGCCCGCCTTGGCCTTCTCCCGAAACTCCCGGGCTACCTGTTCCGGCTGGGGCAGCCAACGCAGGGCGGCGTTGGGCACCAAAAAAACATTGCGGCGGTCGCCCACGATAAACCTGGCGTTGGCCGTCAGATACGGCAACAGTTTGCCGTTGGAATTGTCGGTGTTAACCTCCACCGTGTAGGTGACCACATTTTGGGTCATGGTGGCGTTGAGCCGCACCTTGCCCACTTCCCCCTCAAAGACCTCCCCGGGGAAGGCGTCTATGGTGAAGGTGACCGAAGTGCCGGGACGGATGTTGCCAATATCCGCTTCATTGACCGAGACCCAGACCTGCATGCGCCTCAAGTCCTTGGCGATGAGAAAGAGGCTGGGGGCATTGAGGCTGGCCACCACGGTCTGGCCGATATTGACCCGGCGGTCGATGATCACCCCCACAACCGGCGAGACGATGGTGCAGTAACTCAGGTTTTGCTGAGCCCGTTGCAACAGGGCCTCAGACTGGTTGACGGTCTTTTTGGCCTGCTCAATGGCGGCCTTGCCCACCTCCAGGTTAGCCTTGGCGGTCTCAAAGGCGGACTGGGCCGCGTCATAGTCGGCCTGGGACAGGGCGTCGGAGGGGCCTAACTTCTTGGCCCGGGCCCAATCCCGCTCCGCCTGGTAGAGTTTGGCCTTAAGCTGGCCCAGGTCGGCTTCCGACCGCTGCAACGCGGCTTTGGATTGCCCCAGGGTGGCCTTGGCCTGGTCCACGTCCGCGGCATAGAGGGCGTCGTCGATACGCGCCAGCACCATGCCGGCCTCCACCGCGGAGCCGTAGTCAATGGTCTTGCCCTGCCTGTCCTGGCCGAAGGCCACAATCCGGCCGGCGACCTGGGCGCCGATATCGATGACTTCTTCAGGCTCCACCGTGCCGGTGGCGCTGATGGTGGCCACCAGGTCCCCCCGTTTGACCGGGACGGCGCGAAACGCCACCGAGT
>Ga0233423_10000451_pt1 | contig 22103 bp, 13 predicted proteins | sample Watercolumn_Mata_FD_180713 | JGI IMG/M metagenome (GOLD analysis project Ga0233423, IMG submission 180713) | Freshwater microbial communities from Lake Matano, South Sulawesi, Indonesia - Watercolumn_Matano_2014_112_MG | ecosystem: Environmental > Aquatic > Freshwater > Lake | place: Indonesia...
AGCCCATGTGATGCTGCGTAATCAGATCTACTGCAAAATGTTCCTCAAGTATTTCAATATCAGGATGTTGTCTAACCTGGTTACTGAGGGCTCTCTGTATCTCAAAACCTGTATTGTCCTTGTGATGCAATATCCTGTTCTCTGAGTGACCACCTTCCCTGGCCAGGTCGAATTCACCGTCAGAGTTCCTGTCAAAATTCGCTCCCCATTTAATCAATTCCTCAATTTGTTTTGGGGCTTCTTTAACGACCATCTCCACAATCCTGACATCACAAAGTCCGTCACCAGCGACAAGTGTGTCTTCAATATGTTTCCTGTACGAATCAGGTTCGTTTAAGACAGCTGCAATACCTCCCTGTGCGTACCGGGTATTGGTCTCTTCAAGTGTTGATTTTGTAACTATGCAAACCTTCCCATGTGCGGCAACTTTCAGGGCAAAGCTTAACCCTGCCAGGCCCGACCCGATAACCAGGAAATCAACTCTCTTTTGCATCGCGGGTAGTTTAACTGCTGCAAATATAGCAAGAAATGAAGTATGGTAATTAATCAGTCCGATGTCCGAAGTCCGAAGTCAGAAGAGTATAATTAACACTGCCTTCCGGCTTGTGTCTTCCGGCTTCCGATTTTTCTTTCGTCTTCCGTCTTCCATCTTCCATCTTCTGTCTTCTGTCTTCCGGATACGGATAAAGGTTCATTGTTTACATAAATTCTATACATTTGTCGAATTAATCTCAAACCAAAAGATTCATGGCACAGGAAGATGCCTTTAAGAAGCTCATCGCTCATGCCAAGGAGTACGGTTTCATTTTCCCATCGAGTGAGATCTATGACGGACTGAGTGCTGTTTATGACTATGGCCAGAATGGCGTTGAACTGAAAAACAATCTTAAAATATACTGGTGGGAAGCTATGGTCAACCTCAACGAAAATGTGGTAGGTATTGATGCTGCAATATTTATGCATCCTCTCATTTGGAAAGCGTCTGGTCATGTGGATGCTTTTAACGATCCCCTCATTGATAACCGTGACAGCAAAAAAAGATACAGGGCTGACCAGCTTATTGAAGAAGCACTTGAAAAAATAAAAGACAAGATTGAGAAAGAGGTAGAAAAAGCCTCCAGGCGATTTGGTAATGATTTCGATGAGCAGAAATACAGGTCAACCAGCCAGAGGGTCGTTGAATACCAGCAGAAATATGACAAGCTGCACCAGAGGTTTATCCATGCACTCGAGAAGGATGACCTTCCTGAATTAAAGCAGATTATCCTCGATGAGGGAATTGCTGATCCGGAGACCGGGTCCAGGAACTGGACGGATGTGCGGCAGTTCAACCTGATGTTCGAGACAAAGCTCGGTTCAGTCAGTGAGGAAGCAAGTACTATATATCTGAGGCCTGAAACGGCACAGGGCATTTTTGTCAATTTCCTGAATGTCATGAAATCCGGGAGAATGAAGGTGCCCTTCGGCATCGCCCAGATTGGGAAGGCTTTCAGGAACGAGATCGTCGCCCGCCAGTTTGTCCTGAGAATGAGGGAATTTGAGCAGATGGAAATGCAATTTTTTATCAGGCCGGGAGAGGAAATGAAATGGTTCGAATACTGGAAGGGAAAAAGAATGCAATGGCACAAAGCCATGAATCTGGGAAATGATAAATACCGTTTCCATGATCATGAGAAACTGGCTCATTATGCCAATGCAGCCACCGATATAGAATTCGAATTTGTGACAGGTTTTAAGGAGATTGAAGGCATTCATTACCGTACTGATTTTGACCTTTCCCAGCACCAGAAATTTTCAGGTAAGAAAATCCAGTATTTTGATAACGAAACCAATGAAAGTTTTGTCCCTTATGTTGTTGAGACATCCATAGGGCTCGACCGCACTTTCCTTTCTGTTCTCTCAAGCTCATTCGTTGAAGAACAGATAACAAAAGAAGATGGCAGCCCCGAAATACGTGATCTGCTGAAGCTTCCTCCGGCGCTTGCTCCTGTTAAAGCAGCTGTCCTTCCGCTGGTAAAAAAAGACGGGCTACCCGAAGTAGCGCGCAGGATCATGAAGGAACTTAAATTTGATTTTAACTGTCAGTATGAGGAAAAGGATTCTATAGGCAGGCGTTACCGCAGACAGGATGCCATCGGTACGCCTTTCTGCATTACTGTCGATCACCAGACCCTGCAGGATGATACGGTCACTATCAGGTATCGGGATACTATGGAACAGGATCGTATACCGGTTCGCAAGGTCAATGACATCATTACAGAAAAAGTAAGCTTGAGAAAATTACTTGAACAACTTTCGGACTAATCTTTAGTACACAATTGCTCCGGAAATCCGGTGCCGCTGTAAATTAAAAATATTATGCAATATGAAGCAGGTTTTAATTGATTTCGCAAAAACCCACCTCCTCGTTATCCTGGTATTTGTGGTATTTACCCTTCTTTATTTCAGTCCCCTGCTCGAAGGGAAGGTCCTGAACCAGTATGATCTGCATAATGCCACAGGTATGGCCCAGGAATTAAAAGAGTACCATGCCAGGACAGGTGAATATGCCCAATGGACCAATTCCATGTTTTCAGGGATGCCGGCCTTTCATGTGGGACCGACCGGTGCCAGGCAAACAGTTTTTTCCTACGTGGCGCGGTCCTTGCGCTTTGGTGCAGGTTATAGCAGCCCTTTCACAATTTATATCCTGTACCTTTTGGGTTTTTATGTGCTGCTGCTTTCTTTTCGTATCTCTCCATGGCTCAGTGGTATTGGTGCAGCAGCTTTCGCTCTTTCAACGTATAATATTCTGATAATTTCAGTAGGGCATATCAATAAAGCTTATGCTATAGCATTTATGGCTCCCGTGGTTGCAGGTTTACTCCTTACCTACAGGGGTAAATATCTGATCGGTGGGCTTCTTTTTTTACTTGGACTGGGTATGGAACTCTTCAGTAATCATTTGCAGATCACCTATTATCTTTTAATTCTTGTTATAATCATTGTACTGACCAAACTCATTTATGCCCTGAAGGAAAAAACGATTAAGAATTTCATTCTGGCCAGTGCCATCCTTGCAGGAGCAGCTGTTCTGGCAGTGCTCCCAAATGTCTCTACTTTATGGATCAATTATGAGATATCCAAGCAAACAATGAGGGGGAATCCCGAGCTTACCGCCAACAAGGAAAATCAGACTTCGGGGCTGGATAAGGATTATGCGCTCGACTGGAGCTATGGGAAAGCAGAGACTTTCTCCCTGATGATCCCAAATATTAAAGGTGGAGGGACGGCACGTCTTGGTGAAAATAAAAATGCCCTGCAGAAAGGGGATCAACGGTTCAGGGACGCATTGAAAGACCAGAATCATTACTGGGGAGATAAAACCGTTACAGCAGGACCGGTCTATGCAGGAGCTATCATAGTGTTCTTCTTTGTGTTCGGATTATTCATTATAAAAGGAAGCATGCGATGGTGGATACTCACAAGCACCATCCTTTCAGTCATGCTTGCCTGGGGCCGGCATTTCCCCGGACTGTCTTATTTCTTTCTTGATCATGTCCCGTTATACAATAAATTCAGGACGGTAGAAATGACGCTTGTCATCGCCGCATTTAATATTCCCCTCCTGGCTTTTCTCGCTGTCAGGAAGATCATTGAAGAACCGGAGATGATAGGAAAAAACAGAAAAAATTTACTCATCGCCTATGGACTGACAGGTGGATTAGCGCTTGTGTTCTGCCTCCTGCCCGGTATGTTTTCCTTTTTCAGCCAGAGGGAACTAACGTACTTTAACGGACAAATGGCAAGCGTGGCACCTGATTATGCAGCACAATTCAGGACTTTCATGGATACACTTGAGAATGTCAGGAAATACATTTTCAGGATTGATGCAATAAGAAGCTTTTTCTTTATTTCCGTTGCCTTTGTGCTGGTATGGTTCTATGCAAACAAAAAGCTTAAGCTTACCTGGTTTCTGGCCGGACTGGGATTGTTCATCCTTGCAGACATGTGGATGGTTGACCGCAGGTACCTGAACAAGGACAATTTTATGACTAAAAAGCAGAACCAGAATTATTTCGCTCAATCACAGGCAGATCAGTACATCCTGAATGATCCTGATCCGGACTACCGGGTTGCAAATTTAACTGTGGGACCGTGGCAGGATGCCACCACTTCCTATTATCATAAATCTATTGGTGGTTATCATGGTGCCAAGCTGCGCAGGTACCAGGACCTTATAGAGCATTATCTGTCAGGGAGCCTGGACCAGATCATTACTACGCTTAGATCACAGCCTACCAATGCACGCATTGACACTGTTCTGTCGCGTCAGCAGGTACTTAATATGTTAAACACCAAATATATTATCTATAATCCCTCCGCTCCTCCCATATTAAACCGTCATGCTATGGGAAATGGGTGGATTGCAGGCAAGATACAACTGGTCAATAATGCTGATGAAGAGATTTTGGCACTGGGAACGACAGACCTCACTAAGACAGCTATAGTGGATAAACGGTTCAGCGGTTTATTGTCAGAAGAACTTAGCCACGGTAATGATTCAGCAGGGTTCGTCCGTCTTGCCGAATATAAACCTGATTATCTCTCCTATGAGGTTGAACTGGTACAGAAATCACTGGTCGTTTTTTCTGAAGTCTATTATGAAGGCGGGTGGAAAGCTTTTATTGATGGTGCTCCGGCCGAACCTCTCAGGGCAGATTATATTTTGAGAGCCCTGCCTGTGGATGCAGGAAAGCATAAGATCGAATTCCGGTTTGAATTTACACCTTTTGTTGCAGGAGAGAAAATATCCCTTGCAGGATCAGTTATCGTCTTTATTATACTGCTGGCCGGATTCCTTTATCAGGCTTATATCTCTTTTTTTCCGGAAACCGGAAAGCAGGAATCAGATGCGCCTGTATCTTAAGTAAAAGCTTACCAGCCGGGTTCCGAAAATAAAATGCCTCAGGACAGTGGGGATGAAGCCATAGTAGTGTCTCATTATAACAAATCTTTCCTTCAGACCCTTAATGACTTTGGTCCGTGACAGGCCTCCTTCCATGAACCTTGAAAGTACAAGTCCTGTGTTATGTATGCTGTCAGCTTTCCTGGTTACACGGATCACCCAGTCTATATCTGAGGCTATCCTGTATGTAAGATCGTATGCGACAGCAACAGACCTTCTGACAACCAAAGACTGGTGACAAACCAGCATCCCTTTCCTGAAGCTCTTCCAGCCGAGCCGTTTGGGCGGCTTTAGTCTCCTGTCACCAATCTCTTTACCTGCTGCATCAATGATCATGGTACCTCCATAAAAAATATCCGGAAGCATCCCGGCACAGCTGACTACTTTCTCAGCCGTATCTGCAGCATATATCTGATCACCCGAGTTGATAAACCATACATAATCCCCGCTAGCCAGGTTTAATCCCTTGTTCATTGCATCATACAATCCCTTATCCGGTTCGCTGATCCATTGTGTGATCCTGTCTGCATATTTTTTTATGATCTCCAGTGTTCCATCCGATGATCCGCCATCGATGATGATATATTCCAGATTCCTATAAGTCTGGCTAATCACGCTGAGGATCGTCTTTTCAATCTGATCAGCATTATTGAAAACGATCGTAATTACTGAAATGTATGGAAGAGGTTTAACCGGATCAGTCATTATTGTATGTTGTTCATTGAATGAACTTCTTCGCGTAAGAACTCTTTTTTAAAAACAGCAAACTTATTTGCAACATCAATAGTAATCAGGATAGCATATTACTTCCTGGTTTAACAAACTATTGTTTTGCAGGGATTTATTGCAAATTTTCATCCAGACTAAAATAATAAAAAGAAATATATGGATATTTAGTAAAGCAACGAAAGAACTCACCATAAAACCAAAGAAAAACCTAAATTTGACAAGAAGGGATTAAGAAAAGCATATTCAAAAAATGAACTAACCCGGGCAGAGCCCCGGGGAACTCAATAATTTAAATGTTGAAAGTACTCCATATTGAAGACAGGTTTCATCCTGATATGGGTTATCAGCCAAATTTTTTTGCCAAATATCATTCACCAGGCTATAAGTTTTATCTGTTGACTTCTGATTCATTTAGCATTTGGGAGTGCGACAATAATAAAGAAACCATTAAAATCAGGGATAAGGAGTTTGAGGATAAAAATAATATCACGATCATAAGACTGAATGCGGCACTTGTCAGAGAGAACAGAAATAATCTCTGGATGAAAAAGCTGATAAAAACTATTGATCAAATCAATCCTGATATAATTTATGCCCATGCTCTTGAATCCTTAACATCTTTACGGATTGTTCTTTCAGGAAGGATATTGACAAAATATAGAATATATTTTGACACGCATACCCTCCTTAATCAGTTCAATCACAGCCTGAAATTTAAATTGTATCTGTGGTTGATAAAGAAAATTATCAGCCGGAGATTGAATAAGAAGAATATAAAGATTTTTGCCACAGTTAATGAAAACTCAGATATTCTGTCACAGGTATACGGGATAAAAAAAGAGAATATTTTATATGCTCCAATTGGCACCGACCTTGAAATTTTCCATTTCGATAATTCAGCAAGAGCATCCTTAAGAAAACAATTCAACCTGGGAGAGGAAGATGTTGCCTTGCTATACACCGGGAAAATGAATTATCAGAAAAGCCCGCATCTGATACTTCATGCCGTAAAAAATATTGAAAAAGATATTACTGGCAACCTGCATATATTTTTTATCGGACCTGCCCGGAATAAATATATCGGGGAACAATTCAGCGAAAAAATTCTGAATGAAAATATCCATCTGTATTTTCTGCCTGCTGCACCTGTTCACGAACTTTATCAATGGTACTCAATGGCAGATTTTGCCGTTTTTCCTAAAGAGAACTCGCTTAGTGCGCTGGATGCCCAGGCCTGTCAGCTTCCTGTTATAATGGAAAAAGACACCACAAACTCTGAACGAACGAAGGAAGGAGGCCTGGTATATGAAAAAGGTAATCTGAAGCATCTCTCCGAACAGATCCTGATCTTTTTAAAAGACACTTCGTTTCGTAAGAACAAGGGTAAGGCCGGTGCAGCATATATACGGCAAAAATATGATTACCGGCTGATTACAGGAAAAATGGAAGAAGACATGGGATTAAAATAAAAATCCATCCTTTTTAATACACTCACCTGATCAGAAACCGGAAATATTTTTTATAAAATCTCTCGGATTTTTCCATTTATTCCATGCACCCTTTATCCTTTCCAGCTCTACCTTGTCATAGAAATTCAATAAATACAACAGAAACGGATAAGACGCAATCAGGGTGGTTTTGATCAACAACCTTAAGAATAAATTCAAATCATTTACGAGTATGGCAATCAGGATTATGGCCAGACCGGTGAGTATCATTTTAACTATCTTGCCCACCTCGTAAGGGATGAAATAATGCTTCTGTGAAAAGTAATATACAGATACAAAATAGATAAATTGTGTCATTAACGTAGCGACAGCTGCTCCGACAGAATGAAAGAAAGGTATAAGCAATATGTTCAATCCAAGGTTGAGAATAGAGATCAATACGGTGATAGTAGCAATTATTTTAGTCTTTTTGATGATACTTAATCCGGTTATAGACATATAGCTCAGCATGCCAAATGTTGCTGAATACGAGATAATTGGAATGATCTTGTATGAATCCCAATAATCTGCATTTTGTGACAGGACCTTGATTACTTCCTTACCAAAAACGGATAATCCTAAAACCATGATCATGACCACATAAGTAAAATAGGTCATGATCTTTGAATAGAATCTTTTATTATCAGGATCGTTCAATTTTTTATAAATCATGGGAGTGATCGCTAACTGGCCCGCACCCACAATAAAAGTTATAACATTAGCTATTTTATAACCGGCCGAGTAAAGTCCGACATCTGAAAGGTCCGTCAGGAACTTAAGGCAATATCTGTCCGTAATATTGATCAAAATCCCTGACACCGAAGAAAAAACCAGCGGAAAGCTAAATACCAGTATTGCCTTAATAATATGTTTATCATATTTAAGCTGAAGATTTTTAACTATAAATCTCAACAGAAATACCGAATAAGCCGCATGCCCAATAATTTGTGCTTCATAAATACCTTCGAGCCCTCTGCCCAGATATAAAATAAAATAAATGGTCAGAACCAGGGTTATAATCAACTTAATGATATTGGCTACTGAATAAAGCGTTGGTTTCTCCTGTAACCTGATAAGTGAGCCTGGAATAATATTGACAATCTGGATTCCGGAAGAAATGATCATTAATATAACAAGATACCTGTACCGATCGGAATCAAATAACAAGCCGGATATATTCTTCGCAAGTGGTATTGTTATGATAAACATTAAACCCGTACAGAACAGTACAGTTATGAGCACATTATAAAAAATGGCCTTTTGCTTATCTCTAAATTCATTATCCCAATAGTACCTGAAGAAAGCTGAAAACAGATTCATGCCAAAAAATGCTATAAAAAGCTGGCTTGATACTTCAAGTATTCCCAGTATGCCATATTCGGTAAGACTAAGTTCCTTAGTATATATTGGGAAAAGTATTAATCCGATGAGTTTGATCGACAGGTTCCCAAAGCCATAAATAATTGAACTCTTTGTTGTTTCTTTAAGAGATTGCAGCATTTTGTAAACAGAATATTAAGACAGGCCTGTCAAATAGATTTCCTATGAAGTTATTTCTCAGTTTTGCAAATATAATCAAGTTACCTGACCTCTCCCCTATTTTGAAGTATCTTCGCAGGAACATACAGATAAAATCCCGGAAATTAAGTGTCAATTATGATAGAACACTGATAGTCAGTCTTCTTTCCCCATTTTAATCATCTGTTGACCTATAATCTTGCTGAAAAGTGATAATTTTGAACTACCGGTTGTATCCGGGAGCCATGAACACTAGTATGAAATAGATCACAAGCATTAATTACATATATGAGAATCAATTGGTATGAATCCCGGGGAAGCGCCTCCTTCTCCCCCGATCCCCCCGAGAACTCGGGGGAAGTGGGGGAATTAAACCGTACCTGCTTGTCCACCGAATCCGCCACAGGCGGAGAAGGCGGATTAAGGAAAAGAAAAAAGTTCAACAAATACGAGATTATTCTGAATCACTGCAGGAATAAAAATGTGCTGGATATAGGATGTGCAGGACAGGATTTGAATTATGAGGATCCCTTATGGCTGCACGGACAAATAGCTAAAGTGGCTAAAAATATTACAGGCATTGACATTGATACAGATTCTGTGAATAAATTAAAATCTTTAGGATATCGTGTACTGTTGCCCCGGGAAATTGATACCCTGGAAAAAGAATTTGATGTCATCATCATGGCCGATGTCATCGAGCATGTTGAAAATCCTGTCGGATTCCTGAGCAATTACGCTCCTTATCTTGCCAGTGATGGCATTATTATCATTACCACCCCTAATGCCAAAAGGGCAAATGATTATATAAATATATTGTGGGGTAACAATTTCTGGCTCAACGAAGAACATACCATGTGGCTGTGTCCATATACCATGTCAGAAATTGTCAGGCGTGCCAATCTAAAGATCACAGGCTTTTACTGGCTCCAAAATTATAAAACGACCTGCCAGACTTTTCATCTGAAAGCTTCCCTGATAAACGCATGCAGCAATTTTCTTAGTTTCATCAGGCCAATGTTCAATGCCAATTTTATGGTTATTATTAAAAAATGAATGCTGTAATTTTCACACCAAACAGTACAGATCCTATTCATCCCAGGCTAAAATTCGTTTACGACCAGCTGTCCTGTTGTTGTGAAAACGTTTCTATTATAAATCACAGTAAGGTAAATAGCAAATGGGATTATGCTATTAATTCCATCTTTTTCTGGTTTTTTGATCTGAACGCCATAATCAGATCCATCAGGCATATAAAGCAATATGACTTCCTGTTTATCCAGGATTTGAGATTGGTTCCGTTATTGCTTTTTATTCCACCTAAAAAGAAATTCATGGTTTATGAAACTCTCGACAACAGTGTCCATTGGCATTACTATCATCTCTCCAGGAAATACTCTCTGTTTAAATATCTGCGGTTCATTCCTTCTGTATTTTCAAAAATTGAAAAGAAAATAGCATTTCGCGCAAATTCAATTATTGTCAATTCTGATGCGTTGTACGAGTATTTCGAACAGAAGGCTGCTATAGTATATTATTCATCCAACCTGGAAGATACAGGTCTTATTAATAATTCTGCAAATAAACCGGCGCTGTTGTACCTTGGCGGATTTACCACAGATAAAGGAGCACTGGAAACCATCCTCTTAAAAAAACACCTGGGGATCCCATTGATTGTAATCGGCAATATTTCGGAGAAAGAGGTATCTGATTTGCTGGACAATAATGAAAATATTGTTTATGAAAAAAGTCTTTCACAAGATGACCTTTGCCTGAGGATGAAGGAACTTTTAAAGGAGTATTATCTGATTGGAGTAAGTCTGATAAAGCCGGTCCATTACAGCTATGCAACACAGGAAGCCAACAAGGATATTGATTACCTTTCTTTGGGAATTCCCATAATTGGTAATGAAAGAGCTCCTACCTTCAAAAAAATAAGTGCAGGATGTGGGTTCCTGTATAATGACAATGAAAATATTCTCAAACTTATTAATGATCTAAAGGAAAGAGACCGGATAACAGCCACATGCATCAGTTATTATAAGGCAAACTTTTCAAAAAAGATCACAGAGCAAAAGTTTATGGATGCAGTAAAAATAAATAAGGGGTGAGCGATATGGAAGGATTCCTTAACAGAAACAGGATTGATTATATTTTTTATCATTTAAACTTATTTTTTGACTTTAATGAGACTATTAGATCTAAAATAAAATTCATTCATGATGAAGGATCTGTGGACAACAGTGAAGCCAATATATACTTCCTGCTGACCGATCATCCGTACAATGAAAATGAGATAATTCATATAGACAATATCCCTGTACTATTTACCTGTTCTGCAGCACCGGATTTTTATACCCTGACAGGTCCATCACTTGTCTTCAACCATGATCTGTTAAAATCCTCTTTTTACTTACTCTCAGGCTATCAGGAATATACTCCAATAAAATGGGAGCAATCAGGCCGTTTTCCTTATGAAAAGTCTGTCCAGTCAAAACTTGATATTACCGGGAAGCCTGTTGTAAATTATTATTTCGACATAATTAAGCAGGGTATAAAGGTTTTTTGTGAGGCCAATAAGATCCATTTTTCTGAGAAAAGATTATTCAAAAATTTTGGATTCCTGCTGACGCATGATATTGACCGTATTGAAGCATATGACTTCTGGGAAACAGGATACCGGTTAAAAAAGTTCCTGGGCCTGGCACCAAGATATTATAGCAGAAGGACAGCTTTGAAAGAATTTTTCACAAGCGCAATCAATTATATAAATTTCATTAATCCAAAAAATCCTTTCTGGAATTTCATCTTTTTAAGGGCTATTGAAAAGGATAACAGCATAAGAAGTGTTTTTTATTTTTTGGAGGATGAAACCCTGCATAAGGACTCCCATTATAATTTTAATGATAAACGAATAAAAGAACTCATTGCCGCCCTGGAAAAGGATGGATGTGAGATCGGACTGCATGGAACAACTAATTCAGCACATAAGATTGAATCCTTAAACAGTACCTTAAAGAATCTTCAATCTGTAAGCACACAAAAGATTCCTGGAATCAGGCAGCACTGTTTAAATTATTACCTCCCGCATACTGCATTATTGCATGAAAAGGCAGGATTGAAATATGATTCAACACTCACATTCGCCGAGCATGAGGGTTTCAGAAATTCATGCTGCACACCATTCAAACTTTATGATTTTGAAAATGAACGGATCATAAATGTCTGGGAATTCTCACTGACCATCATGGATGGTACCTTGCTCTACTACAGAAAGTTATCCTTTGAAGAAATAGTTAAAACTACTGCATCTATTATTGAAGAAATAAAAAGATTTAATGGCTTGCTGGTACTGTTATGGCACAACACCATGTTTGATGAGAAAGAATTCTCCGGAATATCGGATTTTTACAGGCAATACATCCGTGAAATATGCAGCAGCGAGCCGGAATCCGTCACTGGCATTGAACTTCTTGACAGATTGTCTGATCCTCAGTACAGTTAACCGGATACCTGTAGCAGTATATAAATATTCTCTTTAAGGGGTTTATGCAACAGGTACCTCAGAAACAGTTTTTTCAAAATGGAAAGAATCCCTAAATATTGATAGGATTTAATTTTAAACACTCCCGGACTAAACCTTTCCATCAGATTAACAATTTCTTCTTTCGTCCAGTTAACAGTCTCTTCTCCGGTTTCCTTCCCTGAAAAGTTTGTCCATGTACCGATGATGAAATAACCATTGGGCTTCAGGTAAGGGAGGTATTTTCTCATCCATTTTTCAATGTAATCCAGATCATGAGTATTACTTCCACTGAATCCCCGGCAAAAAATAATATCGAAATCCTGTTTGAGATTGGGATCCAGCCCGTCCATATGAATAATTGTACATTGCGGGAAGAGGTTTTTTGCCTGTTCAACAGCCATATCAGAATAATCTATCCCTGTAACTGAATATCCTTGCAGGCGGAAAGCTTCGGAAATATATCCCTGCGCACAACCGACATCCAGAACATATTTGCCCGCATTCTCTGACAGATCAATATTTATCCAGCTGTGAATTGTCCGGACTAATTTCCGGGCCTTATCCAAATCAACCAGTGCCCATTTATTTGTATCCGAGGTATAATATTCATTATAAATTTTCCTTAGTTCTTCGGCAGTATATTTCATTATCTGAATGTTAAATCTGTAAAAACTTTTGGCCAGTTCAATGCCTCACACCAACTTCGTCTATGAAAAATCCTGTATAAAACTATTCAGCTAAATTAATCGAAAGTACTCAAATGGTAATAAATCACCCCGCTCCTCCCCCCTCCGAGTCCTCGGCGGGGGGGAGGAGCGGGGTATCATTAGGTTATTCTTCCTATATTTAACAAAAATTGCCTGATGCTCGATTTCCTTGCGAAAGCGCTACGGATAAGAAAAGTTTTGTCTGGAAGAGATTTTTATCAATCCAGACAAGTAAAAAAGGACATTTTAACATTTGGTAATCGTTTTGCAGACTGGACATTTTGTCCTGCTATGCTGAGCCGGAATAGTTTGGTTTACTCCTTTGGTGTCGGCCGGGATATTTCCTTTGATCTCGGACTAATAAACCATTTTAACCTTCAGGTGTATGCTTTTGACCCGTCTCCTGATTCCATTCAATGGATAAAAAACCAAAATCTGCCAGACAGTTTTCACTTTTATCCGTTCGGACTGGCAAACAGAGATGGTACTGCCGAATTTTTAGTGCCCGATAATCCTAAATTTTCCTCCCTGAGTATTACTGAATCTGAACCAAAAAGCAATAAAACAATTTCACTTAAGGTAAATAAGCTCTCGACCATTCTTAATGAATTAAAACATAGCAAAATAGACCTTCTGAAAATGGATATTGAAGGAGCAGAATATCTGGTGTTAGATGATATACTGGAGACCCCGGTTGAAATTGATCAGTTGCTCATCGAATTCCATCACAGGTTTGGTAAGTATAATATCCATGACACTAAAAGGGCAATTAATAAGCTCAATCAGGCAGGATATTTTATTTTTCATGTTTCTCAGACAGGAGAAGAATTTTCTTTTATTAAAAGGTATTAACCACTAAGCAGCACCTTCTCCCCCCCCCCCCCCCGGGGCCCCGGGGGGGGGGGAGAGGGGGGAATAAAGACAAAAGGTCAATTGATGAAAGTTATTGCGATCAGCACATTTGAAAAACAAGGAGGTGCAGCCATTGCATGTCACAGGCTTATTACCGCTTTGAATAAATTCGACGTTGCTGCCAGATTGCTTGTTCAGGAAGGTTCTCCGGCCCCCGCACCTTTTGTGCTGACCACCTCAGAAACCAGATTAAAGAAATTAATTAATTTTTGCAGGTTCGTTTATGAACGGCTGACATTTTTCCCATACGAAAGATCGCAGCAGGTCCGGTTTATGTTTTCACCTGCAAACATTGGAGAGGATGTATCGGGGCAACCTGCTCTGAAGGATGCAGAAATCATTCATCTTCACTGGATAAACCATGCATTCCTCTCAATCCGGAGCCTGAAAAAAATATTTGCTTTGAACAAACCTGTTGTGTGGACGTTTCATGACATGTGGACTTTTACAGGAGGGTGCCACTACACCCTTGATTGTACGCATTATGAGTCGGTATGCGGCAACTGTCCTTATATGAGAAACCCCCGCACAAAGGATCTTTCTCACAGGGTATGGATGAAAAAGAAAAAAATACTGGATAATCAAAAAATAATAATTGTCACCAGCAGCAGGTGGCTGAAAGACTGCGCTTCTGCAAGTTCGTTACTGGCAGGAAAAGATATAAGGGCCATCCCCATCCCCATTGATTCTAAAAAGTACATGCCGCTTGATAAAGCTCTTGTGAAAAATAAACTCGGACTGGATCATGAAAAGAAATATATATTATTCGGGGCGGCTAATATCAATAATTTCCTGAAGGGATTCCCATATTTTATTGAAGCGTTAAAGAAACTGGTCGAAATATCTGATGCTTCCGGCTGCTATGAAATTTTGTTATATGGCAAGGCAACTGAAGAAGTGATGTCACTGCTTCCCCTGACAGCCCACAACTTTGCTTTTTTGGCATCGGAGGAAAAAATAATTGACCTGTATAATGCTGCAGATGTTTTCGTTATACCTTCACTCCAGGATAACCTTCCAAATACGATCATTGAATCCTTTGCCTGCGGAACACCGGTGGTAGGATTTAATTCCGGAGGTATCGGTGAGATGATTGATCATAAGCTAAACGGATATCTTGCAGAGTATAAATCCTCTGTGGATCTTGCACATGGAATAAAATGGGTTCTTGAGAATGATAAGTACAAGGAACTATCTCAGCATGCAAGGCAAAAAGTACTTAACGAATATAATGAAGAGATCGTTGCTGCCAGATATAAACAAGTGTACGATGAATTAATGCAAGGTTGAAATGTTTTCGATCAATAACCTGCAGATCTGTGAGGCAGCATGCCCATCCCCAAATACCGGCGGGTATTTCTCCGGCCTGTTATTGCTGAAGTTTTGATAGTATCTGAGTATTTCTGATTTGTCTGCATCTGCAAGAACGGCAGCACCATTCGTTACCAGTTCCACCCATTCGGTCTCTTTCCTCAGGACAATACATGGAATATTAAAAAAGTATGCTTCCTTCTGCACCCCTCCTGAATCAGTCAGGATCATATTGGCATTATTTTCCAGCAGGATCATATCAAGAAAAGATACCGGTTCAGTAAAAATAATCTTCTCCTGTGACTGCAATTGTTTCAATAACTGCTCATCCAATCCTTTCTTCATCAGCCTGGCTGTTCTCGGGTGAAGAGGTATGACAAAAGCTATTTTTTCAGCAGTACTGATCTCCAGTATGGCTTCAAAAATATGCTCCAACCGTTTAGAATTGTCAGTATTTGATGGTCTGTGTATTGTCACCAGGTTGTACTTCCTGTTTTCGATCCCTGTTTTGCTCAGGATCCTGCTTTGCCTGAGCGCTACAGGAAGATAGTACAGGTAATTATCATACATAATGTCACCACAGTGAATTATGCCCGGATGATTAATCGACCAGGGCATTTCATTTTCCGGATTAAACCCTTCCTTTACCAGGTTATTATACCCTGTACGTGTGGGTGTAAACATTATCGACGATGCATGGTCACAAAGGACCCGGTTAATCTCTTCCGGCATATGCTTTGTGTATGAACGCATACCGGCTTCGATATGCACCAGTGGTACAAACATTTTTGAAGCAGCGATCGCGGCGGCGAGGGTTGAATTGGTATCACCATACGCCAGGACATAATCAGGTTTTTCATTTTCAATGATCTCTTCTATGCCGCTGATCATTTCAGCTGTCTGCTTTCCGTGAGATTTTGAGCCGACCTTCAGGTTATATGCCGGTTCAGGAATGTTCAGTTCATCAATAAAAACCTGCGACATTCCGGTATCATAATGCTGTCCGGTATGAATGATGATATCATAAATCTGGTCTGCATACTGATCCCTGATAGTCCTGCTGATAGCTGCAGCTTTGATAATCTGGGGTCGTGCACCAATAATATTCAGAAGTCTGATCATAGATGAAAGTTTCTAATCAAAGTAAGCAAAAAAGATACAGGATCATCAATACCTGTTCAGCCAGCGGTATCTCCTTGCATTGTCACCAAATTTCATTACAATAACTATTTCATGTGATCCCCAGCTATGCTTCCTGATACTTGAAAGGGTGTAATCAATTGAATAACCAAAGTATAACTGGTTGAAGCGTATGCCGGCAAGGGCTATCAGGGCTCCGCTTGTCCGGTACGTGGCACCAAACCAATAATCCTGCTTGTAATACAGTTTGGCAGTAAGGTCAGCCTGCAGAGTAAGTTTCTCCGTTCCCTTGATGAGCATGGAGGGTTCGATCTCGTAATCAGTACCTATCGGGAAATTATACCCTCCCATGATATAATAATGTCTCAGCAACCTGTACCCTGAGAGGTTTTGAGAGCCAAGTTTCAAATATGACTGGAACAGCTGATTAATTGAAAATCCCAGGTGATACCTGTAATTAAGCATATAAAATCCGACGTTTGCATCAGGCACATAGATCACTTTATTGATGTTATTTATCAGGGGGTCATCAGGATCAAGGAAAAACAGGTCTTCTTCGTGTACTTTAAACTGATACAGACCTCCTGCCAGTCCGAAAGACAGTTGGAGATCCTTCAAAAATATATGGTAGGCATAGGAGCCATTTATTCCAAGACGTTCCACCGCACCGTTCCTGTCATAATAAAAGAATCCGCCAAGACCGACCCTTCCTTTTGTACTCGGCTTAAGCTGCCGGTTATTCACTGAGCGGTTCTTGATCACATAACTCCTGCGCAATAAGCGGGTTTGACCACTGAAGGATCGTGTTTGCGGAGCATGCTGAAAGCCAAGCCACTGTTCACGGGCAGTGAGGTTAAATGAAGTATATCCGTCACTTCCTGCAATAGCAGGATTGAGCAGGTACCCGTTCATCATATACTGGCTGTACAGGGGCATCTGCTGCCCTTTACCCGTGACAGCACAAAAGATTAATAATATGCTCAGCAGAATACGGTTCATCAAATTATTTGATAATCGTTATCGTTCCCCTTATTGCGTCGCTTCCATTCTTCAGGTCAATGACAAAATGGTATGAATCCATTGGAAGCTCCCGTCCCCTGTACGTTCCGTCAAACTTAATATCATAGTTGCCTTCTGATCTGTAAACAAGATCACCCCACCTGTTGAATATCTCGATCACTGCACGAGGATAATAATGCATACCTGGTATATCCCAGTAATCATTATATCCGTCGTGGTTTGGAGTGATGGCGGTCGGGATGACAATGCAGCTGGAAGCATCTTCCAGTAATACTATTTCCCTTTCGATCTCACATCTATTAACGTCGAATACAGTGACAGAATATTCATCCGGCCCAAGATTTTGTATGATTGTAGTATTACTCTCACCATTCGACCAGGAATATTCATATTTCGGAGTACCTCCGGTGACATTGATACTTATCTGTCCGTCATATGAATCCGGACAGGTGGGTGATACAGAGTCAACAGTAATGGTCAGCGGTTCGGGTTCAGTAATAGTAAAGGTCGTATCCTGGTGACAGCTATTCTGGTCGGTTATATCAACAGTGTAATCTCCAGGACATAATCCTGAAATTCCCAATTCTGTCCTTTCATTGGACCATTCATAGCTTAGAGGCCTGATACCTCCGGCGACAGCTACTTCTATGGACCCGTCACAATACGAATGACAGGTAATATTTATCAGTGTAGGATAAATTTCCATCCTGACAGGATCAACTATCTGCAGGCTGGCATCATCTGCACATCCCGCTGTATCTGTTACCTGAATGTAGTAAGTGTCTTCGGGCAAGCCATCAAGGGTTATCATTGTGCTGGTAGTGGTTCCTGTTTCGCCGCTTGGACTCCAGGTATAGCTATAGGGGGGTCTTCCTCCCGAGAACCTTGCATTGATGGATCCGTCTGAAGCATCCGGACAGGAGATCACCTCTCCATTATACTGAACGCGTGGTGCCAATTGTACGATCAGTACGTCCGGTTCGCCAATTACCACAGTTTGCGTTGTATCACAACCATTCAGGTCGGTAACAGTTACCATAACCGGGCCTTTAGGCAGGTTCCTGACCAATGGTCCTGTGGTTGCTGCCGGATCATTCCATAAGAAACTATAATCAGGTGTTCCTCCACTTACTTCAATGATCCTGGCACTGCCATCATCACTCGCATTACAGCTTATATTCCAGATAGAGACAGAATCAATGCTTAAAGGATCAGGTTGTTTTATGGTTGTTGCTGTCTCCATGGTACAACCGTTCTGGTCTGTTACTGTAACCACATAAATTCCGGCTGGCATGCCTGTCGGATTTTCGACCGGACTCTCCCATGATGTATCAGACTCGCTTGTCCAGAAATAGCTGTAATCCGGTATGCCTCCCGTTGTACCAATACTATCGATGGATGCATCACTTAGCCCGTAACAGGATACATTGATGAGCGTATCATCATTAAGGAATAACGGATATGGATGTACCTGTATGATCTCAGGCTGGTCAAGAGTAAAGTCCCACTCCCTGGCACAGTTCAGGCTGTCTGTCACTGTAACCCGATAAGTGCCTGCCTGCAGGCCGGTTATCAATGAGTCGTTTAAACTTGGATAACCGGTACCCGTCGTGACTGATTCCCATGCATAATCATAGGGCTGCAATCCACCTGTCGGCTGAACAGCAATTCGGCCGTTTAAGCCATCGAAACAGGCTACTTCATATCCATTGTAATCCGAGAATGATGGTGTAATGTTTATTTCCGGGGGCTCTGTTAGTATGATAGTATCTGAGAAAGGACAACCCCAATTATCCAATATATTGACATAGTAGGTACCTGCAGGCAGGTTATACCTGGTGCTGGTGGTATCGGGGAATGTGTACGTGGAGGTGGACCAGGTATATTTATAAGTCCTGAGTAACCTGTCCTTGTCCACAGCAATCTCTGCAAATCCATCCGAACTATCGTTGCAACTGATATTATACATACCTCCATACAGGGAAGTGATAACAGTATCGAGGCTTATCGGTGGAGGTTCCTTGATATAAACTGCTTCCAGTTCTCTTTGTTGTGCTTCATCAATTTTATGAATACACCCACTTGTATCCTCGATTTCAAGATAATATTGTCCGGGCGCTAAATTTTCTATAGTCCTGGTGTCTGCCTCATAATAGTCTGGTCCGGTCCAGTGATACTTCCAATCCCGGTAATCACCATTACCTCCCTGGGCGCCTTCGATACTTAAGCGTCCATCCGTATTTCCATAGCATCTTACATTGTAATACCCATACATCTTATTGTCAATGCTCAATCCTATCGGATCTGCATCCACAACTATATAACCATTTTTATCAAAATACCTGCATCCGTTGGCGTCAGTAATTACGACAGTATAAAAGCCCTGGAACAGGTCATAAACATTCTGGGTGGTAAGCCGGAAATTATTCGGGCCTGACCATTGATAACTGTATGGTTCGTTGCCACCTGCCGGTTGCAGCTCAATATATGCCCGGCCGATACTCTTGCACGGATTCCTGGTAACTGTATCCCATCCTATCTCCAGTACTTCAGGTTCTACCAGTGTGATTGTGTCATACCTGAGACAGGATTTAGCATCAGTAATTACCACATTATACTGTCCTTTTGTAAGGTTGTCCTGATCCTGTTGTCCCTGAACAATTCCATCTCCATCTGGTGAAGCCTTCCAGCTGTAGGTGTAACCCGGTAATCCAAGATCCGTTTCCCCAAATCCTCCCCAAACCTCCAGATCAAGGGCTCCGTTATTTTCTCCAAAACACCTGATATCATGTCCGCCGATATACTTCCTTGATAATATACGGCTGTTCAGGGTGGCAGCAACATAAACGCTGATACTTGTATCTATCCCCACGTTGCAGTCAAAACCTGTGCTGGCATCAAGTATCTGTGGCATAAAATGATATGTTACCTTCCGGTATATGCTGTCATGGCTGTTAACCAGGGTGTTGGTGAAGGCTGCTCCCATATCCATGGTATATATCCCGTCGGGCTGTACCCCGCTGATGTAACTGTTGTCATATGTAACGGTCAGATTATAAGCACGTTGACCAATAATGCTTGGATTCAGATTGTTGATCTTAAAGCGTACATCGCTCTCGTTACAATATAAGGTATCCGGTACGGACACTCTTATTCTCGGCGTTGGATTTATCCAGATGGTTAGCAGTGTATCTCCACCCTGGTTACAATAATCAAAGCTGTTCCCTGTCCTTTCATCCTTGATCCTTGCCTTGAAATGATAAGTCACCTTCTGAACCGAGGTGGTTGTGTTCACAAGGTAATTACTTATATCTGTTCCGGCAGGGTATTCACCATTTACCTGCAAGCCTGTTACTTTACCTGATGCATCAGTTGTGGTAACCTGGTAAACTTTTGTTCCTGATGTATTACCCAGCAGGTCATTAATGGTGATATTTATGGTGCTGCTGTCACAGTAAACAGTGTCGGGTATCGAAACGCTGAGTCTGGGCGTCGGATTGACATATACAGTCAACAGGGTATCTCCTCCCTGGTCACAATAGTCACTTGTATGGCCGGTGCGGTCATCCCTGATGCGTGCCTTGAAATGATAGGTTACAGCCTGGACCTGGCTGGTGAGGTTTATCAGCTTGTCGCTAAAATCTGCCCCTGCGGCAAATTCACCTGAAGGCTCGACGCCAAGGACATTGCCTCCTGCATTTGTAGAAGTCAGCTGATATACTTTTATACCCCTGGTTGTACCGGTAAGGTTATCTACTCTGATGCTGATGGTGGTGCTGTCACAATAAATTGTATCTGCAATGCTTACATTGAGTTTTGGCGTCGGATTAATATATAACGTCAGTAATGTGTCGCCGCCCTGGCTGCAGTAGCCACTTTCGTGGCCTGTGCGGTTATCATGGATGCGGGCCTTGAAATGGTAGGTGACGGTCTGTACCTGGCTGGTCAGGTTGATCAGCTGGTTGCTGATGTCAGTGCCGGCATTGTATTCGCCTGTAGGCTGTACTCCAAGCACTGTGCCTCCTGCGTTGGTTGTTGTCAGCTGGTACACTTTGACTCCCTGCGTGATGCCGTTCAGATCATTGACAGAGATATTGATCAGGCTGCTGTCGCAGAATATAGTGTCGGGTACCGATACACTTAGTTGCGGAGTCGGGTTGACATATATGGTTATGAGCGTGTCTCCGCCCTGGTCACAATAGTCGCTTGCATGGCCCGTGCGGTTATCCCATATGCGTGCTTTAAATTGATAGGTTACTTCCTGAACCTGGCTGGTCAGGTTGATCAGCTTGTCGCTGATGTCAGTGCCGGCATTGTATTCGCCTGTAGGCTGTACTCCAAGCACTGTGCCTCCTGCGTTGGTTGTTGTCAGCTGGTACACTTTTACACCCTGTGTGATGCCGTTCAGATCATTGACAGTGATGCTGATTGTACTGCTGTCACAATATATGGTGTCTGGTATGCTAATACTCAGCCTGGGTGTCGGATTTATATATAAGGTGATGAGTGTATCGCCGCCCTGGTCGCAGTATTCGCCTGTATGGCCTGTGCGGTCATCCCTGATGCGGGCCTTGAAGTGATAGGTTACTTCCTGTACCTCGCTGGTCAGGTTGATCAGCTGGTTGCTGATATCTGTGCTGGCTGTATATTCCCCCGAGGGTTGTACGCCAAGAACATTGCCGCCTGCATCGGTCGTTGTTAACTCATATACCTTCACTCCCTGTGTGCTCCCATTCAGATCATTCACCGTGATGCTGATCGTGCTGCTATCGCACCAGATCGTATCTGGTACGCTGACACTCAGC
>Ga0233423_10000452_pt1 | contig 22079 bp, 26 predicted proteins | sample Watercolumn_Mata_FD_180713 | JGI IMG/M metagenome (GOLD analysis project Ga0233423, IMG submission 180713) | Freshwater microbial communities from Lake Matano, South Sulawesi, Indonesia - Watercolumn_Matano_2014_112_MG | ecosystem: Environmental > Aquatic > Freshwater > Lake | place: Indonesia...
CTTAAAGCCGCATAGAGCCTTGAACTTTGATGAACTTGAGACACCATCACAGGCATTCATAAGAAAACTAAGAAAATGAAGAAACGAAATAATATATCGATAGGAAATATTAACGGGATACTACAGGTCAAAGTAATTAAGAGTTCTGTAAGCCCAAAAAATCTAATTTTCTAAGTAAGGTTTATAAATAACAGAAAGGTAATAAATTAATGGAAAAGCTAAAAAGTGGGGGGATTTTATTATCCATTCTTATTATTCTTTTAGGCGTTATTTTTTTCAAAATTACCGGCAACGTAACAGTTATTCCGTCAACGTCTGCGAATAATACCAATTTTTGTCAAGTTTTGAATGTCTCTGGCCAGTATCTATTTAATCAAAGTGTAATCAACGAAAATTATACACTTTCCCCATGCTTTAATATTACAGTATCAGATGTGGAAATCAACTGCGCAGGTTATTCAATAGAAAATATCACGCAGGGATTTTCTGCAATTTACGCAGCGTACGTAAATAACGTTACAATAAAGAACTGTGTAATCAAAATCTCTAATGAAAACGGTATGGCTATTTACTTTGAGGGTGTGAATGATTCTTTTATTAGAAACAATAACCTAAGCTATAATAGCCAAGGGGTTTATTTTTTTGAATCAAACAATGTACAAATCTCAAATAATCTCTTCAGTGGAAACAGTTTAGGCATTTTATTAAACAAAAGCAAAAATAACCTTTTAAACAGCAATACTTTTGATTTAAATATCGCTGCAATTCAAGTGTCAGATTCTTCAAATAATTCTCTTTTGAATAATGTTTTAAGGGGTTGTTCTTCTTCCCGGGGTTGTTTAATCTTTGAGGGGGCGAGCTCTAATTCTTTTATCTCGGGGAATGTCAATTCTTCAAATTCTGCAGTTCACATTGTAGAATCTGCAAGCTCTGCTTCAAGCAACAATTTCTTTAAAGATGCCGCCTTAAACGGTAACTTTGCTGATATAAATGTTAGTTCAGCAAATAATTTGAATAATTCATTCATTAACACTACATACAATTCCTCCAAAGAATTTATTCATGTTGGAAGTGAAATTATAAAAAAGTGGTATTACCGGCTTTTTGTTAATAGCACACGCAGTTCAACAGGCATAGCAAACGTCAATGTAACTGCGTATAATTCTTCTAATGCAGTTACTATCTCAGCCATAACCGACTCTGGCGGTTTTATTCCTATTCAGATATTAACGTCTTACATTAGCAAAGGAGATAGAACATATCTAGGAGAATACCTAGTAGTTGCCTCAAATATAAGCTCTTCTTCAAATCATAGTATAAATCTAAGCAGCAATTTACTCGAAGATTATTTAGTGTTCAACATCAGCGCCCCCTCGTCAAATAATTTAACAAACTCTACAAGTTCGAATTCAACTAGCAATTCTAGTTCTTCCTCTCAAACAACGCAGACAACCCAGCCGCAAAACACTCCAGCCCAACCCACGAACACAGAGAATACGCTTAATACTGCACCCACTCAAACACCTCAAATTGTTTATTTAGAACAAAGTCAAATCGAAGGGGGCTATATAGCTGAATTAAACACCGGAGAAAAAATATATTTTAACCTCTCTGGAGAATTTCATAGTTTAACAATCGATGAACTTGTTAAAAATTCAGAGAATAATACTTTAAGTGTTACAGTGGCTTCTGAACCTCAGAAGTTTTCGTTGATTATGGGAGAGCAAAAAAAATTAGATATGGATATTGACGGTTATTATGATGTTTTGATAGGATTTAATAATATAAGTTATAATGAAAAAGCTCTCATTTTAATAATGAGAATTAATGAGAGTGTTATTAAGCCTGCTGTTGAACAAGCGAATGTTACAACAACTACAGAAACAAATTCTATAACTTTTGGATTCATGGGGGCTATAGAAAAGAAAGTTAATTCCCAGATTTTCGGCCCAGTTACTCTTCTGCATGTTATTATTGTAATATTGGTGCTGTGCATATTTTTTATTATTTGTATTTACAAAGGGGTAAACAAAAAGAAATCTCTGAATAAAAAAAAGTAGTTTATATGTCAAGAATTGTATTTTCTAAAACTCGTTACTTTAGTGGTGAGATACAGAAAATACAATTCTTGAGCATGCTCAAGAACCAACCTTAATTACACGCCAGCCACTTTAGTGGCTGGTTCTTGACATTTAACACTATCAGAGATAAGTTTTTAATCAATTAAATTATCTGAGTTTATGGATATAAATGATGAAATAAACCATAAAATTAACGGCCCATGTATTATTTTAGCAGGTGCGGGCACAGGTAAAACATACTCGATAATAGAAAAAATAAGATACCTTATCAACAATGGTATTTATCAGCCTGAAAAAATTGTATGCATCACTTTTTCAAACGAGGCGGCAGGCAATCTTCTGCTGAGGGTACAAAAGTCTATCGGAATCGAGCTTAAAAACGGACCGATTGTAAGAACTTTTCATGGCTTTTCAGCAGACTTACTTCGCAAATACGGAGAAAAAATCGGAATAAAAGAAAACTTCAAAATTCTTGATCCAGAACAAGCAATGGTTGTTTTGCATAGAAATCTTAAGGTAAACGCCCTGAACTGCAGGAGATATGTAAGCGCAATAGGCACTGCAAAAGATTTAGGTATAAAACTAGAAGATTTTCAGAGTTTTTTAAATGGCGCCTTAGCAAAATACCTTAATGTTGATTTAGAAAAGAGGCTTGAAAATTTAAATTTCGAATTGCAGACCCTGCATCTAAAAAAAGAATTTTGGAAGAAAAAAGAGCTTGTTTCAGAGATAAAAAGAATTAGAAAAATTTTAGATATTAAAAAATTCTCTCTTGCTTGGAATGCCTATGAAAAATTAAAGCAAAAAGGAAACTACCAAGACTACTCTGACCTAAATAAAAATGCTCTTTTCCTGCTCGAAAAATTTCCAGAGATAGCGAAGAATTTTGATTATTTTGTCGTTGATGAATTTCAGGACACCAACAAGATTCAGTTAGATTTTTTAATAAAAATTGCACCTCATGGAAATATTACGATAGTTGGAGACATGAACCAGTCAATTTATAGGTTTAGAGGAGCTTATAAAGAAAATTTAAGCTTATTCAAAAAAGCTTTTTCCGTTTCTAAAGAAAGTATGTTCGAGTTGTCCAAGTCTCACCGCTCTCCGAACAGCATATTGAGAACAGCCCACAAATTAGTATTAAACAATTATCAAAACAAAGAAGAATGCTTTTTTGTTGAGAGCTTTAACAGCCGCGAAGGCGATAAGATAAGAGTCTTTGAACTAAAAAATGCTTTTGAAGAAGCAAGAAAAGTTGTCGAGCTTATTCAAAAAGAAACAAAAAATGGAACGCCGCCTGAAGAAATATGTGTAATGTTTCGAGCGCACCAGTACGGGCGCGTAATAAAAAGGGCATTAGAACAGGCGGGAATTCAATACTCCGCTGTTACTAGAGCTTCTCTTTTAAAGCAGAAGTCAGTAAAAACTGCTTATGACTATCTTGTGATACTTAATAAACTGAAGAAAAAAGAGAAGGGGGGCGAGCAAGCGTGGTGGGATTTAATCTATCGTTCAGATTTTCAGCAGGAAGATTTAATTAAGCTAGGGCGGGTGATAAAAGATTTTTTAAGAAAATCACGCGATAAAAGAAAAGACCCGATATTGAATGAGAAAGAAATAATTTCTGTCTATCTGTTTAATAATCTTGACAAAATCGAGCTTTCTGATTCTGGCAAAATTGCTATGAAAATACTTATTGAAAAAATAAAGTTAATGCTCTACTTTATTGATAAACCTGTTTCCGAACTGATACAAGAAGTTTATAGAATTTCAGGAATAGCAAACGAACAAATGGATCATGAAAAAAAAGAGGAAATTCTTAATCTAAATATGTTTTATGAGACAGCTAAAAGCCATGAAGGACTCTACGATTCTGATTTAGCTAACTTTCTTTATTATTTAGAAGTCTTGCAAGCTCTTGATATTGAAATTGAAGCTGCTAAAATAGAGGACAAGGGAGTTAGGCTGATGACTTCGCATTCGACTAAAGGACTTGAATACAAAACTGTAATAATAACCAATATGGCGCAGGGAAGATTTCCAATTGAAAGGTATGTAAGCCCCAACTTGATTCCAACTGAATTAATGCCGGAAGTTAAAAATGAAATAAAAGGGTTAATGGAAGATGAAAAAGAAGATTTTGTTTCAAATTATGAAAAACATAATCAAATGCTTGAAGAAAGAAGACTTGCTTATGTCTCATTTACGCGCGCCAAAGAGAGCTTAATTTTAACATTCGCCGGAAAGTACAGTGGAAAAGATGTTCTACCTTCTGTTTTTCTCAATGAAATTGCATATAAAGAGAATCCAGACATAAAATTTGAAGCTGATTTTGAAGAGAGATATTCTGAACCTAAGACTGAAATAAAAAATGCTCTAGAATTTTCAAAAGCGTTGAATTCTGATAAGTTTGATGAAATTCTTGAACAAATTGCTTCTGAATCTGAAAAGGAAAAGAAGAGAGAAGAACATAAAAGATTCTCTCCTTCTGCGCTTATTCTTTTTGGAAACTGCCAGAAAGAGTTTGAATATAAATACGTTTTAAATATGCCAGAAAGAAAGACTCTCTCCTGGGAAGCAATGCGTATGGGAAGTTTTGTGCACACAGTTCTTGAGAAAGGGGTTAACAGAAATTTTATGAAGGCAGGGGATTTCTTACAACTCGCGAGAGAGATGAGCATGGAAGAAGACTGGGAAGGTGTTGAAATCCCCGAAGCTGAAACTCTCATTAAGGTTTTCTTCGAAAGAAATAAAGGAAAATATAATGGGGAAAGCAGGACAGAAGAATTTTTGTCCTTAACTCTTGGGGGAATTGATTTCATAGGTTACGCAGATAGAATAGATTTTTCTTCTGCAGGGGCTGAGATAATTGATTATAAAACTGGGAAAACCGCCATTTCTCCGCGTGAACGAGACTTACAACTCGGTTTTTATGCTTTAGCTTCGCAAAAGAAGTACGGAAAGGTTAGGAAAGTTATTTTAGATATGCTTAAGCAAGACAGGCCTCTAGAATTTGAGATTAGTGAAGATGGAAATGCCTCGTGCTTGTCTTCGAAATTTATTCCCAGCTTCAATATCTACGAAGTTGAAAGACAGTTAATTGAAACTGCGAAGCAAATTCAAGATGCTTACAAGAAAGGCTTTAAGCCCTGCCCGATTGACAAAAATTGCGAGTTTTGCAACGAATATGTTTACGGGTTGTGAAGCTCAGGTTCATCAGGACTAACAAGGGCTCGAAAGTTTTGGTCGCCAATTCTTGCTATCCATCCAGGCCTCTCTCCTTGATAAACTACGGCAGAACCACATTGTTCTGTTGGCTCGCGGTACCTGCCAGTTTTTCTATCTAATAACCAGAATGCCATTTTATAGCCTCTTAAAAGACCAACCTCATTAGCCACACAAGTAACTTTTCTTCTTACTCCATTAGGTAGATCTATAAGAGTTAATCTATATGTTCTTCCTACTTCTAGTTCTAGCTTTTTTGGTGCCATAAATTCTAATAAAAAAGAGAGTATATAAATCTTTCTATTTGTAACTACTTTATAGTTCTTATTAAAACCAAAAACCTTATAAACTATAGACTATAGCTTATAGATGTGGAAATTCAAGACGCACAAAGAAAATTAACAACAATACAAGTAAATGCAACGACCTTGCTTTTATTGAAAAAACTCAAGGAAGATATGAAAGCAGCTTCTTACGAAGAAGCGATTACAAAATTTGTAGCTAAAAACAGGGTGAAAAAATCTATGGCCGGATATTTGGGAAAATTTCTAACTAAAAAAGAAAAAGAGGAAATTTTAAGAGATGACCGAAGAGAAGAAGAAAGAGTCTAAGCTTTTAGATACAAATATTTGGCTTTCTTATTTTTTAAACCAAAAATACAGAGATATTATTGAAAAAGAAGAAGGGCTTTTCTTGTCAGCCTTATCGCTTTTTGAAGCGCAAAAGAAATTGCACAAGAGTAGTCTAGATAAAGAAGCAATTAGAGCCAGCATAATTTTTATGAAGAATAAGAGCATAATACTGCCTTTAACAGAAGAAATAGCTGACAAAGCTGCTGTTGTTTCTGCAGAAAAAAATTTGCCAAGCGTAGATTCCCTTATTTATGCAACTGCCCTAATTCATAATAAAATAGTTTACACTGAAGATAATGATTTCCGCGGGTTGGAAAATGCAAGGGTTTTTTAAAAATCGAGAAGCACAAAATATATTTGCGGTTTATAGATTACGTGCCTCCACCCTGACCAGCATAAACATCCTGAATTGTAACTTTTGTGAAGATTGGGCTGATTTTCCGCATTATTTGAGTTAATAATCTCGCTACTAATTTTTCTTCTCTAGTCCTCGCCATTATTTGTTCTGAAAGGATGGATGCTAATTCTGACGCCCCGTCCATAAATCTTGTATATACTTCCATAGTTGGAAAAGCTCCCCTAAACAAATCATCGATAAATTCATCGTCCTGCTCTTGGGGTGGAATTCCAGCTCTTTGTATATCCCTAACTAGTCCAAAGAAAGGCGCCATTCCTGCCAGGAAGGGCGCGAGATATTCTTGCTGAGCACCCTTTGATAATTGAATATTAAATTCCCCAACTCTGCCTGTTTCTAGAAAAGTCCTTCCCAAAGCAACTAAGCGGGAATAATCAGTACCCCCTCCCCTGAGCATGCTTTCCGCACTAAATTGACATAAGAGTTTTTCTAAATCATTTTCTCCCATTCTTTCCCCAGATGGAATTTTTTCTAATTCATAAAAATAACCAATCTCTGTTCTAACAACTGCCATTACTTGGTCTGCAACTTTCGGAGTATAATTCTTCTGTATTTTTGCCGCATACCATTCATTTAATCTCTGCAAAGCCGGGTCTATATCATCCATACTAGCAGAACTCATTTTCAGTATTTAAATCTTTCACTTTGTGACTACTTTAGAGTAACTTTGGATAACTTATTTTTGCAAAAAATTTAGTTAAAAATATAAAAAATCAAAATACAAAATAAAAAAATAAAAAATTTAGGAGAACCTAGCTAAAACGTACTAAAAGTTCTCAGATGATTCGCTTCTGTCTTCTCTTCTGCCAAATGACCTATTAAACGGTCTGCGCCCTCCGCCAAATCTGCCCCCTCCCCTTCTGTCAAATCCCCGTCTTTCACGAGGCTTGTCAGGGTCGAAAGGTGTAGCTTCGTTTACTTTTAACTGCCTGCCCTCAACATCTTTGCCATTCATTTCTTGCTGGGCCTTGTCAGCTTGGGCGTCATCTGTCAGGGTTACAAAACCAAATCCTTTGGATCTACCAGTGTCTTTAAAAACGACGACGGTAGACTCTTCAATTTGGCCGTAGGCTGAGAAAAGTTCTTTTAGCTTTTCCGAAGTTACGCTAAACGGAAGGTTTCCGACATACAACCTTTTGCTCATTATTTTCTTACTCCTTACAATTCTAAGAAAGCTTTGCTTTCTTAATAATTAAACAATACAAAAAGCATTTATAAAACTATCTAGAGAGGTGTTAAAAAATAATTTCAGGACAAAACGTTAGGGATAAAAGAAGTTTTTCTGGAAGCGTAGCTGGAAGAAAAATTTGGGAAAATTGTAAGCCGAGCAATTTTCCTTTTATCCCCGATTATACGACCCAAACGAAACGAAGTGTAGTGAGAGCGCAGCGTGGCTTGAGTTACAAGAAAATCACAACACTTCAAATCTTATTAACTCTACATTCTCGTTAAGAGATATTTTTTCCTTCTTTTGAGTTGTCTCAATACTTCTTTCAGGAATTCCAAACTTTGACAATTCGCCTAATTTTGTTGGAAAAATTCTTAGAATCTTTATCTTAATATTCCAATTTTTGCCGGTATAAGATTTTGCAGAATAAATTTTTCCTACTTTATATTTCCCCATTTCTGCACCAATGCGAATTGTACTATTTTTCGTTTTACTCAAAAGAGCTTTTTTATATTGATTAGGAAAAAATATCTCGCCCATATTAGTTAATACTTATCGTAAATATATAAAGTTTTCTTGTAATTTCATATAACAGCTGTTCTATTCAATCGGCTGGAGATTTATTTAACGGGCTGGTTCGATAAAATTGATACAACTTCTAAAGAAAATTAGGGGGTCGGCTACGGGTTGCTTCGCAACTGATAGCTTCGGGCTTTGCCCTCAAAAAATTAATAAGAAAACCGAAAGATTTATTGTAAAATTTCTATATCGTCAGGGTCTAACTTCCCAACCTTGCTTGAAGAAAATCCGGCTTGCTGATTATTTAGGTTGCTATTATAAACCTTTGTTGGAAATCTTATCTTTGTTCCAACTTTTGTTGCTCCAGCAACATTATAAATTGTTTGTGGACCAAAACTTCCACATGTATCTAAAGCATCAATTTCAAGGGTATATACACCTTGCTCAGTTTTTACTCTCATTACATAATTAGGCTTCCCAACTTTTACAGATTCATTTCCAAACAAAACACCACTAGATTCTACCAATCCTGTGATATTGCCATATCTTTCTATAACTTCCCCTTGAATATAATTTTCTGGTGCTTTTCTGCCACATCCACTTAAACCTATCACAGATGCAAGCACAATTGCAGTTAAAGTATTTTTTATGCTCATGTTAAAAATAGAGTTATTAGCTACTTTATAAATCTTTCTATTGTAACCACTTCAAAGTTAATAACGAAAAACGCCGACCCCTAAAACCCCAAAAGATAGTATCGAACCAGCCCCTAATTTTACTAACTTTAATTTACTCCAGCCGACTTTAATTTTTTGCTCTTCGAGCATCGTTGCACTAAAAATCAAGTCCTCCAAGTTTTCGGACGAATAGAACAGGAATTTAACGGTTCCGAAGTCTTGCAGGTTTCTCCACCCAAATTGAATTTTGGAGGTCGCTCGGCTGGGTTGCCCGCCTCGCTCCAGCTCTCCAAATTCAACTTCGTTAAAGTCCGATGTTTAATCAAAACTATTATAAGCTTCAAAAAAATCTAATAAAATGGATAAAGAAGCAATAAGTATAATCCAGTTTGTAGCAGGAGTCATTTTGGCATTAACTGATGCAGTTTTAATGTTTTTAGGAATTCTTCCATTGCCTATAAGAATTATAATTGGGATTATCGGCATTGCTTTAATTGCAACATCGAGATTTAAATTGTTGACATAAAAGCTCTTGCACCGCGTTATTATATACAATTCTGTTAATTAGATAACAAAAAACAGAATTGTCTTATTTGAGAATTTTGAACAAATATGTGTTCTAATCATCAGAATTACCGATAGTTACATTATTCTCCCGTCCACCCCGCGGCCCGCAAAATAGGAACCTTTTTAAATCAAATTTTTCTTGGATAATCATATTGGTGAAAAAATGTTTTACCTTTTAGAAGTAGAAGACCACGTCAGAGTTGAACCTAAGCATTTTGGTTTGCCGACGAAAGAGGCAATTGAAAAGCAGCTTAACGAGAGTTATGTAGACAAAGTCAATAAAGAACTAGGGCATGTTATAAGCATAATCTCTGTTGATGAAGTAGACGATGGAGTTATAATTCCTGGAGACGGCGCCCCATTCTACAAGTCAAAATTCAAATTGCTTTCGTGGAAACCTGAATTGCAAGAAATTGTTTATGGAACAATAGCAGAAATTACTAGCTTCGGAGCTTTTATGCAAATAGGTCCAGCTCAGGGTATGATTCATATTTCCCAGACAATGGAAGATTATGTCTCATTAAGCAAAACAGGAGCATTATCTGGAAAAGCCTCTAAAAGAAGTCTGTCTAAAGGAGATGAATGCCTCGCAAGAATTGTTGCAATAAGTTTCAAATCTGGTGAAATGAAAATTGGTTTAACCATGAGACAACCCGGATTAGGAAAAATTGATTGGCTTAATGATGATAAAAAGAAAAAAGAGAACGCAACAAGGGCTGCAGCAAAGAAAGCTGAAAAATCAGCTAAAGGGAGTAAAAAATAATGCCACAAGAAAAAGTTTGCAAAAACTGCAAAAGAATCTATGAAGGGGATCAATGTCCAAACTGCCAGTCTCGTGAAACTGTTTCGGCATTTAAAGGCAAGATGATTATTTTAAATCCCGAGCAATCAGAAATAGCAAAAAATTTAAGTATTAAACAAAAAGGAAATTATGCAATAAAGTTAGGATGAAAGTAATAAATAATTTTAAAAACAGCTTATTGAAGAGAAAAGAGCTCAAAGTGGCCGTTGAATCTGAAAGCAATCCTAGCTTTCCATCTTCTACGAAGCGAATAGCAGAAGAATTTGGCGCCTCTGAAGACTTAATTGTAATAAAAGGAATTCGTGGCCAGTTCGGAAGAAAAAATTTCCTTATTGACGCGATGATTTATGATTCTGTGGCTGACAAAGAAAGAATTGAGCCTAAAAAGAAAGAAAAAGTAAAAGTAGAGGGAGCAAAATAAAATGCCGACTTCATTTGGTGGAACAACTAAAGAGAAAAAGGGCAAGAAACCCCACAAGAACAAGCCAACTAGCAAAAAATATTCTTTATACAAAATTGAAGGGAACTTAATCAAGAAGCCAAGAAACTGCCCAAGATGCGGCCCAGGGATACTCCTGGCAACACACAAAGACAGACTTGTCTGCGGAAAGTGCAAGTACACTGAATTTACTGCGAAGAAATAGTTCTTTTATAAATGAAAAAGTGATTGTGCACTATTAATAATTCTTTAGAAATTTATAGCAAATTGAATATATGCGCTTTGAGATTAGTAATAAATAATCGTTCGTGCCTCACAAAAACATTAAATAAGTTTCTTCTTTTTAAGAATTTTTTTTACTTCACCAAATAACTTTTTATGACCTTTAGAATTTGGATGAATTCCGTCTTCTAAATCCTTATCGTTTAATACATCAATAAGTGGCACAAACTCAACTTTGTGTTTTTCAGCTAGCCCCTTTAATTTGCCGTCATATTTTTTAATTTCAGCATTAATATATGAAGCCTCTTTATTCCAAGGAACTGGATTTGTCAATTTCTCATTGACCTTTTTTGCTCCCAAAACTATTATATTCTGTGTAAATTCTTTAGCCTGCGATAATATTTTGTCCATATTGGTTTCATACTCTTCAAGAGGTATCTTAAAACCTGAATCATTATCTCCAAGGGAGACAATGATAATTGTTGGATTTCTTGCTTTAGCTTCATTATAGAATCTCTTTAAAAGGTCTCTAGATGTATTCCCAGATACTCTAAGATTAAATACTTCGTAATAATCGTTTGTGTTCAACGACCTCTCGTATAAATAAATTTTAAGTCTATCCACCCAGCCCCCTTTTTTTATATAAAATCCCTGGGTTGAACTCGCTCCAAAAATACATATTTTATGTTCCATTATGTGTAATTAGAAGCTTGCATATAAAAATGTTTCATATGGCTTTGAGAAGTTAAAAACCTTCTTTCTAAGAAAGATTTAAATACAAGTAAGTTATATCTTATTTATGGAAATTGCAACAACTAGAGTCAGTTCAAGAGGGCAGATAGTAATCCCCGTAGAGATGAGATCTAACTTCAAAGAAGGAGACAATCTAGTAATTATAAAGCGAGGAGATGAATTATTAATTAAAAAAGAGAGAATGGTTGTCGAAAATCTCGCAGACATGAAATTATTATCTGAAGATTGGCTTTCTAAAGAGGATGAAGAAGCATGGAAAAACTTGTAAAAGGAGACGTAGTTGTTGTTAACTTTTATTTTTCAGATTTAAACATTTCAAAACGAAGACCTGCCTTTGTTATTTTTGCCGACGAAAATGAAGCTATATTAGCTGAGATAACTTCAAAATCTAGAGGCATAGACGATATTTTAATAAAAAATCTTGATTTTCAACAAGGAAGTCTAAAAGAAGAGAGTTGGCTTAGACCATTAAGATTACTTACTTTGCATAAATCAAAGATAGTTTATAAGATTGGGCATCTTAAAATTTCCAAAATAGAAGAGATTATCGGCGCGATCTGCGGTTTTTTCAGAAAAAAATAACGTTAAGGTCTCGTCAAAGAATGGGTCTCGCGGAAAGATTTTAAGGTTTAGCCATTTTCCAGAGCAAATCAAAATGTGCTTTATACATACTTGCTACCAACTTTGATTTAATTATTATTGCAACTAATGTCGGGTCCCAGATATTAATATTTATTTTGTCGCCATAAATAAAAACAGCTACTGGGCTGCTCAACTCATTCTTAAGATATCTTATCTCAGTATAATAACTTGGAGGATTTCCCCTCTTGGTGTAGATTCCATACATGGGGAGTTTCTGTTTTTTAGCATCTCTTAGCCATTGTGCCGCGTAGGCGGGCAATTTATCTCTGAACTGCCCCTTCACACCATACATATAAAGGGGTTTATTTTCACGAAGAATATCCCTATATGTTGCTTTCATACCCTCATCTCCCTTATAGACTTCCACCTTAATCTCATCTGCGGATTGCTCGTATAGATTTTTTAATCCAGGAAAAATATTATCAAGCAGCTCTTTTTTTTCTTTCAGTAAATCATAAAGATTATTTGGATCTGAAGCATTGTATTTTGTTGTTTTTCCTTCTTTGAATATTGTTATTAATCCCTTCTCTCTTAATTGCTCTAATATGTCGTATATATTTGTTCTATGAAATCCGCTTTCTTTTGATATATCTCTCACTGTGCAATTTTTTTGTTTTAAGACTGAATAATATATCTTGGTCTCGGCCTCGGTCAATCCCAATTCTACCAAATCTTTTGTTAACATATATTGTACAAAGTTACTATATATTTAAAGTTGTCTACTATTAGACAAATGCTGTTTATATATAGTTACTACTACATAATGGTATGAAGAGTAACATTGAATCAGGATATACAACGAGAAACGTGGATTTTTCAAAGATCCACGGAGACCATAGCAAAGCCTTTACATCTATGATTTCAAAAATGAACATTAGGAGCGGGATGGTTATAGGAGATTTAATGGGCGGTTGTGGAGGAGTAAGTAGAGAAATATTAGATTATTGTAATAAAAATAATCTCTTTGTTAAAATAGTTCTATTAGATGCGTTTGAAGAACAACTAAAGAAATCTCAAAGCTTTTTGGCGCCTTATGACCAAATAGGATATTGTATTCAAAGAAGACTTGAAGATGCAAGAATGATGACTTTAGATTCTATGCTGGACTCTGCTGTAATAAAATTTGGGCTCCACGAGGTTCCACAGTGTGAACAACCCAGAATTATGAGAGGAACTTTTAAGAGCTTAAAAGAAGGCGGAGAATTGTATATATGGGAAATATTTGGTCAAACTCCAAATATACACAAACATTTCCGCAGGATGATAAAAAAGAAGGATAAAATTTCAAGATATAATAGTTTTGTCCAATTAAGGTATTTTCCAGAAGAAAGCAAAGTTATTGAATATCTATCAAACGCAGGATTTAGAGATATTGAAGTTATTTATAGCGGAGATTTTCTTTCTTCCACTTTGCATTATCACAAATTTGATTTTCCAAATAATCCAACTGCATTGATGAGATGGAATGATTATTTAAGAAAAACATTGCCTCCAGAAGCCAAAGTTGAAGATACTGGGGATTCTATTAATCTTCATATTCTAAAGAAGATAATAAAAGCTAGAAAATAGGTAAGAAGTTCATGGGTCATGGAAAAGATATGTCTGATATATATTCACATATCTCGAGCAAAGAACTCAAAGAAAGCATGTTAAGAACAGTTTACAGCTTACAACTTCCAGAAATTACCTCCAGAACAAAAAGAAAAGATGCAAGGTGAGATAGATACATTAAAGCAAAACTTCAGAACAAAGATAAGATTGAATCTTTGCAAAGCGAGCTTAACGATATAAATCAAAAAGCACTAATGCTTGTTCTTCAAAAACCAAAAAGCACAAAAGATGCAGAAGCATTAATAGTTCAAATGGCAAAGCTCAAATCCAAAATAGAGAAATACAGAAAAGGGCAACCTGAAAATACTGAAGATAGATATTCTGCATATGTTGAGGATGAAAATAAGAATAAGATAATTCTAAAGTAAAGAGCAATTATTTTCTTTAGAAAAATATGCTTAATATTTATTATATTAATTACTAGATAATAGTGACAAGAAGAAAGATTTAAATATGCCTTTTAGGCTCTAAAATTAGAGAGAAAATGGACTTAGAAGAATTACTTGTAAATGCGTATGACCTTGGAAGAAGGGTTGTAATAGTTGAAAACATGGGTGAGGGGGTAACTCAAGTAAAAGATGCTGCAACAAAGTTAAATGAATTAACCAACGAGGTTTTTGACAGGCCCGTAAGTACTGTAATAATACATCCTGATAAGTTTACTAAATCACTTGACGGTAATGTAATGCAAGCTATTGATTCACAAGGCGTTCTTAAAGAAATGCCTGGAATAAATAAAAATGATATTGTTTTATTTAGCGGATACACCCCTGGGAGTTTTCCTCATTTACGTGATGTTCTCATATCAATGTGTGCAATGAAACAAATGCAGGAAAAAATGCCAAATATTCCTTCTACAAATTATGCCTTCGTTCTTCCATCTGGAGAACGTGGTGGCTGCTTAGAAAGAGTTTGGAAACAAGTATTGGGCTTATTTGAAGGAGCAAATCAAGAATTCTTTGAGCATGCTGTTTATGGTCCAATACCTCAAAGAGGAGCAAGTTCTTTAGTAGGGGTGTTAAGATCAGAAGCAGGAGTATTGCAGCATAATGTAGGTTCACTCAGAGATGCAAGATTTATGGATGCATTATCTGCTCAATTTGCCAAAGGATGCAATCAAACTTCTTTGGAAAAGACATTTTTATGTATTAATGAAAAACTAAAAGAAAAGAAAGGTAAATTTGAAGTAATAAGTCCTGATGCCCAAGTCGATGAATTGGATTTCTCAAAATATTATGCAGGATTTACTGATAGTCATTTTTCTACAGCAAGATGTTATAATGATGCAAGAAATGCTATTTCTAATGGTAATTATGATGTAGTACTTTTGGATCATAGGATGCCTTATGAAAATCAAGTTGAACTTATGAATAGGGATTTTGATTCATTTGTGAAGACTCTTAACAATGTAGGCTATTCGTTAATATCTTTAATACATCAAAGAAATCCAAAAGCCGTAGTAATCGGTACATCTTCTTTGAAAGGGTCTGAACTTAGGTCTTTTCAATCTCCAGATTTTATTCTTGAAAAAGTATCTATGCAAGTCTCCCAAGATCTAGAAAAAATAGTGTCACAGATAGCTGCAGGAGGACAAAAAGAATGAAAGAAGTACAAATAACTGCTGGGATGCAAATGCATAGAATTAATGATCTCTGGAATGCCACAATGAATGATAAAAATCCAGATGAGTTTTTTAAACAGAGAATAGGAAGAACATATTCTTCTTTAGAAGAAGAGCTTGTAACTGGACTGCCACTTTTCGATCCAAAAGAACAGGAAGAATTAATGCAAAAAGCTCAAGCAATTGCATCAAAATCAGGAGTAAGTTTTCCAGATTCAAAAGCTTTTGAAGCTGTATCCAATGCCGACTCAAAACTTGGAAGCGATATAACCTCTTTAGGACTTATGAATTTTCAGCATCTTATGCAAGCAGAATTTTATGATAAGGTTGTACCTTTATGGGATGCCAGTAAAAAAGATGAATTCAAAGTCTCCTACCTAAAAGCCCAAGATGTTGATTTTATGGGTGTAAAAGCAAAATGCTTAGAAACCTATACATATGGTGGAGCATCAAGTTATCGCCCTTTATTTTATGTGATGATGAGACATCTTACAAATGTACATGGGGGAGAAAATCAAAGGGAATTACATGATAAAGTAAGAACTGCACTTTCAGGTAAAAGAATTCTTGAATTAGGAAGCGGTCCTGGATTTTTCCTTAAATTTTTAAAAGGTCTTGGAGCAACTGAAGTTGTTGGAGTAGATGAAAATGAAAAGTTAAGAGATGGTTCAAAAAGACTTGGCGTAAATGTAGTATATGGAGACGCTAGGGATTTAGGCTCATTAATAGGCAATCAGCAATTCGATTTAGTTGTTAGCAAGGACTTCTTAAGTTATGCAGTAACAAAGGATGATGCAAGACCGATTATGAAGGGAGCATATAAGCTTCTATCTCCTAGAGGAATTTCAGTACACACAATAGATTATGGAAAGATGAGCGAAGAGGAATATCTGGATTTTGTCAGAGAACATACACAGCATCTCGGGGGAAATGTCGACCATATAGTTAGAAATTTTCAAAGAATGAACGAACAACAGAAAGATGTTATGCTAAGAAAGAATATTTTAAACATCGGTCTAGGCCGCCTTGATGAACTAGGCTATAGTCCAATAGCATTTCTGAGATTAGACTGTGAAGATAATTTATCAATTACTTTAGGAAAGAATGCTAATCAATTTAGGGAGAGTAAGTGATGAGTTATCAAATAAAAAAACCTGAAAAGAGGTTCAGGATTTAAATGGAAAATAGAAAAGTTTTATTGGTCGAAGATACTGATATTCATGCAGATATATCAAAATTCGCTAATGATGTTTCTGTAACAAGAGTCAAAACTCTTGTGGAAGCAGTCAGAGAACTTTATGGAGTTAAAGATTCAGGTTATTTGGATAGGAGTATTTTGAACCCAAAAGGATATCATGCGCTTTTGACTGATATGAATTTCCCAATGGGCAGAGGAAAGTTTGGTGGAAATAGTGTTCCAGATGTATTTTATAATTCAGGAGACAATACTGATGCTCCACAACTCTTGGGATGGCCTTTAATTATGATAGGTGCACAAGCAAAAGTTCCTTATATTGGTATGATTACTGATACAAACCATCATAAGGGAGTAATGGCTGCAACATTTGACGTTCTAAATCAAAGGAAAATGTCTTTGGATCAAAGCGTAGTTTGTATATGGGATATGAGAAGTTGGGTATCAGATCCAAAAAATGGAAGCATATCGTTTAGAGCCTCAGATCAAGAAAAAACAAAACAATATCACAATCTTTTGGCTTATCTCGAGAGCGAATTGAAATAATTTTTTATTAAGTTTGTTTAAGATAGTCAAATTTATTGCATCATGAGAAGCGAAGAATCAAAATCTTATAGAAATGCTACTGGCAGGAATCCAAGATATAATAAAACAAATAATGGAAAGTATAATAATTGGTAAAAAAAGCCTATCGTGCTTAAGTTTAGATAAGATCTAGGCTCTTTTTAAAAAAACAGACCATTCCGTGCTGGATTCTAGACCAGATGAATGACCGTTTAGGAAGAGCATGAATATCCCCTTTTATCACCTCAATTTTTACACTCTATTCCCAGACGAGACGTTTTTTATTTAAACCCATGAAGAGGAGGCCCAACCCGCTATAAATAGATAGGTCGAACGTCCTCCTCTGGGAAAAAAGAGGTGATACTATTTTGTAGTAACTATACTATTTAAAGCTTTCGGCTGTTGTAACTATTAAATGGATACAGCTAATAGTTTCTGCATAGACAGAAATATAAATGTTTCTATTTTTGTGGCTGAATGAATGAGGAAGTTATACAAGAGGGGCGAGATAAACCAATTTTAAGCTCCAATCAAAAAGTCGGGCAGGAACAGATTCATGATTTACTTTTCAGCGATAAATTAAGCTGGCAGGCTATTATTTACGACCTAATAAATACAGAGCAATTAGACCCCTGGGATGTTGACATATCCCTGCTGGCTAAGAAGTATATAGAAAAAATAAAGCAGTTAGAAGAAGCTAATTTTTTTGTTTCGAGCAAGGTGCTCTTGGCAGCGTCTTTGCTCCTTAGAATGAAATCAGAAATATTGCTCGACCACGACCTCCTGGGGCTAGATGCTATTCTTTTCGGTAAAAAAGAAGAAAAAAAATATATCCAAGAGAGAATCGAACTAGATGAAGAAATCCCGGGATTAATTGTAAGAACCCCCTTGCCCAGATATAAGAAAATTAGTCTCGAAGAATTAATGAAAGCGCTGGGGCATGCTATTAAAACAGAAAATCGCAGAATTAAGAAAATTACTCTGATAAAGCAGCAGGAGTTTGAGGCAGCTATGGTCATACCAAAACATAGAATAAACTTGCAGGAAAAAATAAAAGAAATTTATGCTAAGCTCGAAGACATCTTTTCTAAAAGAGAAGATAAACTCTCCTTTTCAGAACTAGCGGGGCAAAAAAATGGAGAGAAAGTTTCTACATTTGTCCCGTTGTTATATCTTGATAATCAACAAAAAGTCTGGCTTGAGCAAGAGGAGCATTTAGCTGAAATCTGGATATTGCTTAAGCATCTGTATGAAAAGCAGAATGCGCAGTTACTGGAATCGATGAAGAAAGAAGCTGCTGAAGAATTAGCCAAGGTTATAGAAGAGCAAAAAATTATGGAAAAAATTAACAAAATCAAGGAAGGGGCTAAAGAGGATGATAAAATCTACGAAGACGAAGAAGAATCATCAAAAAGAATAAACAACAAAATTAAAAATATTGAAAAAATTGATTTAGAAGACGAATAATCACCAGATCATTCTGAACGCAGTTTTGCAACAGAGAAGTTTGAATAATTACCGCGCAGGAATTTTCAAAGTTCTCTCTTGAGAAGTTTTGTTTTTACAAACTTCTCAACAAGTTGTTTTTCTGTGAGAATTTCTTCTATTCCAGACACCATTTCCTTTAATTTGTATTTGCCGATTTTTGTCTCCTCGCCTCCAACGAATACAACATAAGAAACTTTAAGTTGATTGGCTATCTCCAAAGATTTGTCTATATCTTCAAATAATGGAAAACAAGAAAGCCCTATTTCCCTTAGCATTTTAGCCAACTTCAAAGTTTCTAATTCTTTTTCTAAAGAGATTATCATAACTTGAATAGGCTGAATCTCTACTTTTGCAAGTTGTGAAATTTTTTCAAGCCCGAGAGAGATTCCAAATGCTGAGATTTCTTTCCTGAGATATTTGCCTACCAATTTTTCATATCTGCCCCCGTCGGCTAAAGAAACTTTGTCTTGAGATACAACTTCGAATATGTTTCCAGTGTAATATCCTAGCCCCCCAACAATAAAAGGATTAAATTTCAACAGCACCCCGCATCTCCTAGACTTTAACATCAAACTTTCCAATTCTATTACACCTTCAAACGCATTTTCCTTAAAGAACGAGAAATCTTTCTCTAAGAGTTTAAAAAGAGTAATTATCTGGTTTGAATCTGCATATTTTTTCAGGTTTGCCTTTATCAAATCCTCTTCTATTTTGCCTTTTTTATCTAATTCACCCATGACTCCCTTTACATTTTTGATCTCCACACTCTCTATTATGTTTATTATAAGCCTTCTATTATTCACCTGTATTTCTGCTTCTATTTTACACTCTTTTAAAATGTTAGATAACATTGCAAGACATTCTACGTCTGCAAGTGTTGTTGAATCTCCAATTATATCTGCATTGCATTGAGTTATTTGTCTAAATTTTTCTGACCCGCCGGGTTCATCACGAAAAACTTGCCCTATCTGAAAGAATCTTGCAGGAACTTTAATATTCGGGTTTTGTTTAAAGATTCTCGCAAGCTGAAGAATTAATTCATAACGCAAACCAAGATTTCTACCAGAGCGGTCTCTAAGTTTGAACCTATTATAAACTGCTTCATATTCTCTCTCTAAGACATCTGAACGTAGGAGTTCATCAAATTCTATTACTGGAGACTCTATCGGAGTAAAACCATATCTCCTAAAATTCTTCTCCATTATTTTTCTTACTTCTGTTCTTTTCTCTGATTCTGGAGGAAGGAAATCTTGGAATCCTCTAACAGAGTCCGCATTTACATTCATAGTTTTAATAGCGATAAAATGTATTTATAGTTTTTGACTACCCCCTCTTCTCAGTCTAAAAAGATTAAATGCCGTCAGCAATACCAGAGATAAAGAAAGTCCTATTTGAAACAACATGGTTAGTCTTGCCTTCTCTAGAAAACGAAGCAGCCGCAGGGGGCAACTCAAACTTACCAACTACTTTCAACTTAGAATAAACTATATAAGAGAACACTCTTTCTTCTCCTACATTAAGCTTGTCTATATTCCAGAATAATTTTCTCATTGAATGATCTATCTTATTAGGTTTATTACCAAATCTTTCGTATAACATAGTCATCCCAGGGAGTCTGTCAGTTACCCGGATGTCTTCTACAAACCTCCTGGCTCTTACATAAATCCTAACTTTCAACGCAAATTCGCCGCCTTTTGTTTTTACATAAGAGACTCTCTTAATCAGGACAAGATTAGTTCGGGTGTAAGAATAAATAAACAAAACGATGATTATTATAAACACAATAAATAAAAATGGCAAAGTGTAATTAGTCGTAGCGCTTACATAAAATTTCTCAGATGGTTCAAGTCTCTTTTCCCAGCTGTAAGTCACAAAAAGTCCGGATCTCTCCGATTTCGTAGGGTCTAGAGAATGCATAGTAAAGAGCCTGCTGAATATGTCTTTTTTTATTGAGATTTGCACAGTCGCAGGAACGTTTCCGTTATTTGTCTTTTCTACAACATTTTTTCTGATTATTATCCCCCCTTCCACTTCTTTCGTTAATACGTCAGGTTTAGGAATGTAACGGAATGAAGAGTCAAAATTTGCATTTACGCCTCTTGCAGAAACTTCTGATTTCAACACAAATGAGCCTGCCGGTAAAGAGCTGATATTTGCTTTATTTATTGCAGAAGTAATAACTACTTCTTCTTTCGGCTTCAAAGAGATTGTTTTTTCATCATCAAAAAAAGAAGAAAAAAGTTTTATCTTAAGATCATTTAGATAAGCTTCTTGTAAATTAGTTACAACTGTCTTTACCTCATTGTCTTTATACTCCACATCTAAAGTTTTAAAAGAAATCGCATCTTTTAGCTCAGCGATACTTATTTTAAGATATTCTGTAAGAATTCTCCCAGACCTATCTTTTAGTTTATATTCAAAACTATACACTCCTCTTTGCTTTTTTAGCATATCATTAGGATATGCCTTAATTTCTATAATGTTGCTCCCAGCTTTTAGTTCTATAGGCTTAGATGGTTCTATCATCATCCCTGCTAGAGCATAAATTTCAATCTCATCCTCTTGAGTTGAATTGATTGTTAAATTAAAGATAGCTGAATTGTTTGACTCTACTAAAACAGCCGAAGCTATAGGGTTTGGTGTCACAGAAGTTATCTCCCCTAAAGAAAAGGGTATAAATAACAAAAATGCGCAGATAACAACCAAAACAAATACGTCTCTTTTCTTCATTAAAAAAATAAAGGTAAAGGTTATATAAATATTTGTGTTTTTTATTATTACCTCTAACTTCTGCCAGATATTTCAAGGAAAGACTTCATCTCTTCTTTAAATGTCTTTATATCGCCAACAAGCTTATCTCTTGTGTCATCTATTCTCTTAGGTATAATATACTTATTGTATAAATCCCGCATAAATCTCCAAGAAGGGGTAGAATCCCATTTGCTTTCTGGGTCTCTTATCAACGTCCCTTTTAGTTCTATTGAAATATAACCTTTATTACTCTTGCTCTTTTTTCCATCTGCGTCTATTTCAACTTCTGTTAAGCCTGTAATTATAAATTTTGCGCCAATCTCAAGTTTAAAATAATCAGAATATCCCTTACTAGCTTTCCACTCAAAGTATATATCTTTTGCATTGCCAGAAACCTTCTCTCCATATTTTTCTTCAACAACAGAATAACTCTCGTTTTTTAGCCAACTGTTAGCAAAACTATAAAATCCTTTAAAGTCAAATACTCCAGTGTTCTCCACTTTTTCTTTTATGATTTGCTCTTTTTCACTCATAAACTTATTATAAGTATTGAGAAAAAGTTATATTTAAATATTGGCTTTTTATATTGCGATGTTCTATCCCGAAATTATTTCATAAGGCTGTTCTAGAAAGGGGCATGAAATTGACTAGAAGTAAGCTTACGGGTACTCTGAAGAAGCTTGCTGATGGTAAAACGGTTTATCGGG
>Ga0233423_10000454_pt1 | contig 21993 bp, 24 predicted proteins | sample Watercolumn_Mata_FD_180713 | JGI IMG/M metagenome (GOLD analysis project Ga0233423, IMG submission 180713) | Freshwater microbial communities from Lake Matano, South Sulawesi, Indonesia - Watercolumn_Matano_2014_112_MG | ecosystem: Environmental > Aquatic > Freshwater > Lake | place: Indonesia...
AAGCCCAAAGGCTGACAGGTCAGGTTGACTAATTAGTGATTTCCCCCGGGGGGAATCCAAGTTCTCCCCCAAAGACGGACGGAGCCACCACCTACTTGATTAAAAAGGAAAAAAGGAATAAGAATTTGGCAAACCGGTAAAAAGTGAGGGCCAGAGAATGCCCAGCGACAAAATGACGATACTTAGAAAGATTTATCTCTTTTCCGGGTTGCAGGATGCTGACCTCAAGGCTCTGGCCCAACTGGCGGTAAGTCGCGATTTTGGTCGGCAGTCCCCCATTTTTTGGGAAGGCAAGGAAGCCCAGGGCTTTTATATTCTGATAACCGGTCAAGTAAAGTTGCTTAAAAGTTCCCTGGAAGGCAAAGAATACATCATCAGGTTGGTGGGGCCGGGGGAAACCTTTGGGGAGGCGGCGGTCTTTGCGGAAAGCCCTTACCCGGCGACGGCCATGGCCCTGGAAGACTGTCAGACCCTATTCTTTCCCAAAACCCCATTTCTGCGGCATTTGGCGGACTCGCCGGCCCTGGCCCGCAACATGCTGGCCACGTTAAGTCGCTTGATGTTCCATTTGACCCGGCAACTGGAAGATTTATCTCTTAAGGAAGTATCCGCCAGGTTGGCCCGTTTTATCCTGGAAAGATGTCGGGAAACACATGGCCGGGTAGTCGCCGGGCTGACGTGCGAATTACCCACCACCAAGACTCACTTGGCGGCTTACCTGGGCACCATCAGCGAAACGTTATCTCGGACTTTGGCCCGATTTAAAAGTTTGGGATTAATTGAAGTGGATAAGGGCAAAATAACCATTATTGACCCCGCCACTTTGGAAAATATGGCGAAGGGTAGTAAATCTTGAGTTGTAGAGTCTGCCGTTCAGTTACTCAGGACTAACAGGCAACGATTTATTAAAAAAGTTTTTTTTATTAAAAAATTGCTTGACAGTGAAATTATGGTTCAATATAAACTCCCAATAGGGTTGTCTCGGAATTATTTCACCCATTTTAATTAAAAAATAAAAAGGAAGGAAAGGAGCTTATGGCCAGCGAAGTTCTCAAATTAACGGCGCAGATCGTAATTTCCCATGCCTCGATGAGTGAACTCACCCCCCAAGAATTAGTGGAGGAGATTAAAGACGTTTATAATCTGCTGGCCTCCCTGGAAGGTGGTGAGGGCCTGGCGGAGGCGGCCCCGGCGGTGGAAAAGGCCAAGGCCGCGGAGATAGTAAAGAAACCCTCAGTGCCTTTAGGGGAAATCGTTAAAGAAAAGTATGTCCTTTGTCTGGAATGCGGCAAGAAGATGCGCACCCTGAAGGCCCATTTGCGCAAGGCCCACCACCTGGCGCCGGCGGAATACTACAAGAGATACGGCCTGGAACCCAAGAAGTTCCCCCTGGTTTGCAAGGAGTACTCCGAACAGCGCCGTAAGCTGGCCAAAGAAAAGGGTTTGGGAGAACGGGGTTTTAGGCGCAAGGCCAAAGAAAAGGCCTAGACCCGGGAGGCCGGGCAGGCTTTAAGAAAAATCCCCCCCGTACCTAATTATCCAGGGCTTTTTAAAAGGGACCGCTGCCGGTCCCTTTTTATTTGTGGGGGGAGGGGGTAAGGGCCCACCGGCCCTTAGCCCCCTTCCCCACAACAATCCTTACCCTCTCTCCCCTAAAACTTTTCGGGCAACCAGGCCCTTGAGTTTTGTTTTAAGGGGGGGTAAATTAAGCCATTATGCGTTTGAGTCTTAACTGGCTTAAGGATTTTGTGGACCTCACGGTGGACGCCGCGGTCCTGGCGGAGCGGCTCACCATGACGGGCCTGGAAGTGGAGGCCGTGGAAGAAGTGGCCCCGGACTTTGTCGGGGTGGTGGTGGGCAAGGTGACCCGGGTGGCGCCCCATCCGCAGGCCGACCGCTTGCAGGTGGCCGAGGTCACCGACGGCGCCCGCACTTATCAAGTGGTGTGCGGCGCCCCCAACGTGGCCCCGGGCCGCGTTTATCCCTTCGCCCCGCCCGGGGCGACCCTGGCTGCGGGCCGGAAGGTCAAGGCCGCCAAACTGCGGGGGGTGGTCTCCGAGGGCATGCTCCTGGCGGAAGATGAGCTGGGGCTGTCTGCCGACCATACGGGCCTGATGGAAATCCCTCAGGATATCCCGCTCGGTGGCGAAGTCGCCGCGGCCCTGAACCTGGCCGACGTGGTCCTGGAAGTGGCCGTGACCCCCAACCGGCCGGACTGTTTGAGCATCCTGGGCCTGGCCCGGGAAGTTTCTGCACTGCTGGCCCAGCCCCTGCGCCACCCGGAGGTCCTGGTCTCACCTCTGGCCCAGCCGGTGGGCAGTAGGGCCAAGGTGACTATCCTGGACCCGGTGGGCTGTCCCCGATACGCCGCCCGCCTTCTCATAGACCTGACGGTGGGGCCTTCGCCCTTCTGGCTGCGGCGTCGCCTGGAGGTGGCGGGCTTAAGGGCCATCAACAACCTGGTGGACGTCACCAATTATGTGTTGTTGGAATTTGGCCAGCCCTTGCACGCCTTTGACTTTGAGAAACTGGAGGGCCGCCAGATCGTGGTGCGCCGGCCCCATAAAGCCGAGCGCCTCTTTGTCACCCTGGACGGTCAGGAGCGCCGTTTGGAGGCCGAAACTTTGCTCATCTGCGACGCGGCTCACCCCGTGGCCCTGGCCGGCATTATGGGCGGCCTGGAGTCCGAAGTCACCCACGCCACCCGCCAGGTGTTGATCGAGAGCGCTTATTTTAACCCCCGCACTATCCGCCTCACCGCCAAACGCCTGGGGTTAAGCACCGAGGCCTCCTACCGCTTTGAACGGGGGGTGGACCCGGAAGGGGTCATCCACGCCCTGGAGCGGGCCACCCAGCTTATGTGCCAGGTGGGAGGCGGCGCGGCCCTGGCCGGGCGCCTGGACGAATACCCCAACCCCATCTATCATCCCCGCCTGTCTCTGAGGGTTTCTCGGACCAACGAAGTGTTGGGCACCAGTTTCTCTAAGGAGCAGATGTTGAGGTTGCTGAAGCGCTTGCACCTGCCCGCGGTGGCGAAGACCGCCGACATCCTGGAGGTGCAGGTGCCCTCTTTTCGGGGGGACTTGGAAAGGGAGATCGACCTCATCGAGGAGGTAGCCCGCCTGTCCGGCTTTGAGGACATTCCCGTGACCCTACCCCGGGGAGAGGTAGCCACCCGCCGGCCAGCGGCGGAGGTGAAGCTGCGGCGCGAGGCCAAGCAGCTGCTCCTGGGCCAGGGGTTCTTTGAGGTGATCACCTACGCTTTCCAGCCGGAGCGGCTGGGGTCGTGGTTGGCGGCAGAGGCCGCCCCGCTGCGCCTGGCCAACCCTTTGAGCGAGGAACAGGCCTTAATGCGCACCTCTTTACTCCCCGGCCTGTTGGACACCCTGCGCCGCAACACCTTGAAACAGCTCGTGGACGTGCGCCTCTTTGAGCTCTCGAAAATCTTTATCCCCCAGCCCGGGGCCGATTTGCCCCGGGAGGAAGAGTGGCTTGCCGGGCTAATGTCCGGGGCCCGGGAAGAGGCTTCCTGGCTGGCCTCCGAGGAGTCCGTGGATTTTTTTGCCCTCAAGGGGGTGGTGGAGACCTTGCTTGCCGGCTTACAGGTGCCGGAGGTGGCCTTCCTGGGGGACGGGCTGCCCGCCTACTTGCGGCGTGGGGCCCGGGTTTATTCCGGGGACCAGGAGTTGGGTTTACTGGGGGAACTCAAGCCCGAAGTCGCCGAAAAGCTGGACTTGGAAGGGGCCGTCTGGGTGTTCACCCTGAGGTTTGCCGCCCTCACTCAGGCGGCCCAGGCCTTTCCCCTTTACACGCCGCTGCCCCGTTACCCGGCGGTCTACCGGGATATCGCCCTGGTGCTGGACGAGACGGTGCCTGCGGCCCAGGTGGCCCAAGCCCTGTACCACCACGGCCGCCCCTGGCTGGAGGAGGTGCGGCTCTTTGACGTTTACTCCGGAGAGCCTATTCCGGCGGGCAAACGCAGCCTGGCCTTTCGCCTCTCTTATCGGGACCCGGAGCGAACCTTGACGGACGACCTGGTAAACCGGCAGCATCAGGCCCTGATTAAGGCCCTGGCCGAGGACCTGGGCGCCGAACTGCGTTAAGGAGAAGGGTGGAAGAAGAATTCCCCCGCAAACCCTTTTACACCATCGGTGAAGTGAGCCGTCTCACCGGGGTCCCGCCCCATGTCCTGCGCTACTGGGAGGGCCGGGGGAAACTGCTCAAACCCAACCGCCGCAGCACCAAACACCGCCTGTACCGTCCGGCCGACATCCAGCTCATCTTGGAGATCAAACGTTTACGGGACGAAGAAAAACTGACCCTGGCGGCCATGCGCCGTCAGCTCCACCCCCAGGCGGCCCAAGGCGCCGCCCGGTTTCAACCTCCCCTTTTGCCACCCTCCCCCCAGAACCAACTTCTCACCCTGCTCCAGGAACTGCGCGCCGAACTTAAGGCCTTGAAGGACTTGTTGGAGTAGGTTCTTGCGGGAGAGGGCCAGAGGGCACCGCCCCTACTCTGGGGACAAAATTATCAAAAATTTCCCGGAGAGCTGGTTATTTAAAAATAAATGCTTATTTTGTCCGGCAAATACAGGGGAAGCGGCCCTTTAAAGAAATTTTCTGGCTTCTTGTCTTAAGTCAAGGCGCGCCCCGGCGATCCTGGTTAACTTCCTTACATAAAGCTTGGCAGGCAAGCCGCGGCGGGCGCCGAGGCCGCCAAAAAATTCAATTAAATCCAAATAGTTTGCGGGAGGAGAAATTATGTTTTGCTATCAATGTGAACAGACCGCGAAAGGTGAAGCCTGCACCGTCCTGGGAGTTTGCGGCAAGCAACCCGAGGTGGCGGCCCTGCAAGACCTGTTGGTTTATGCTCTGCAAGGCCTGGCCCAGGTGGCGGTGGAGGGGCGCCTGGAGGACGTCATAGACCGGCAAGTCAACGTGTTCACCGTCAAAGCCACCTTTGCCACCCTGACCAATGTGGACTTCGACCCGGAGCGCTTCGTCAAACTGATTAATGAATGCGTCCAGCTTCGGGAAAGCTTGAAAGAAAAGGTGAAAGCCGAAGGCGGCCGCGTGGATTTTCCTGCCGGCCCCGCCACCTTTAAGCCGGAAGCCACCCTGGAAGGCCTGCTGCAGCAGGCCGAGGCGGTGGCGCTGAGTCCCGCCCCGGGTGAGAATGAGGACGTCCGGTCTTTGCGGCACACCCTGCTTTTCGGCCTCAAAGGGGTCAGCGCCTATGCCGACCACGCCCAGATACTGGGCCAGGAAGACGACAAGGTTTACGCCTTTGTCCACGAAGGTCTGGCGGCCACCGCCGACAAAAACCTGGGCCTGAACGATTTGTTGGGGTTGTGCCTGAAATGCGGCGAAATCAACTTGAGGACCATGGAACTGCTGGACGCGGCCAACACCGGGCGCTACGGCCATCCGGTGCCCACCAAGGTGCCCCTGGGGTACAAAAAAGGCAAGGCCATCCTGGTCTCCGGCCACGACCTGCTGGACCTGGAAGAAATCCTCAAGCAGAGCGAAGGCAAGGGCATTTATGTCTATACCCACGGGGAGATGCTGCCCACCCACGGTTATCCGGGCCTGAAAAAATATGCCCATTTCTACGGGCACTTCGGCACCGCCTGGCAGAACCAGACCAAAGAATTCGGCCAATTCCCCGGGGCCATCGTCATGACCACCAACTGCCTGCAAAAACCCCAGGCCTCTTATGCCGACCACCTGTTTACCTGCGGCGTGGTGGGCTGGCCGAGCATACCTCATATCGCCGACCGCAACTTCAAGGCGGTCATTGACAAAGCCCTGGCGCTGCCCGGCTTTGCCGAGGACTCAAACGGCCGCACGGTGATGGTGGGGTTTGCCCGCAACACGGTGATGTCCGTGGCCGGCCAGGTGATCGAGGCCGTGAAAAACAAGGCCATCCGCCACTTTTTCCTGGTGGGCGGCTGCGACGGCGCCCGCGCCGGGCGCAGCTACTACACCGAGTTCGTGGAGAAGGTCCCCAAGGACTGCGTGGTTTTGACCTTGGCCTGAGGCAAATTCCGCTTCTTTGACAAGGACCTGGGCGACATCGGCGGCATCCCCCGGCTGTTGGACGTGGGCCAGTGCAACGACGCCTACTCCGCCATCCAGATCGCCGTGGCCCTGGCCAATGCCTTTGGCGTGGGGGTCAACGACCTGCCCCTGTCCTTGATTTTGTCCTGGTACGAGCAGAAGGCCGTGGCCATCCTGCTTACCCTGCTTTACCTGGGCATCAAGAATATGCGCCTGGGGCCCAGCCTGCCGGCGTTCATCACCCCCAACGTGCTGGACGTGCTGGTGAAGAACTTCAACATCAAACCCATCACCACTCCGGACGAAGACCTCAAGGCGATCCTGGGGTAAAACTAAGGAAGGAGGGGGCCAAAGGCGAGAGGCCGGCGGCCCCTGCCCGCCAATACTTTAAGGCTCCCCGGCATCTCGCCAATTTCTTGGGATTGTCCTGAAAATATCCTATAATTTATTTCCTACACAAACAAAACTGCCAAAACTGATAGCCTTTGTCACAGAGAACTATTCAGCTAAAACTGTTGGGAGAACACGTGGACAAGTTTTTTAGAACCTGAGCTTAATATTTGCCGCCGGCTTCTGGGGCGGCTTGGCGAAAGGCGTCTTCGCTTAGTTATGCGGTGCCATTTGGGGAGTGGCCGCGGTGCTGTGGTTGAAATTGGCTCAAGAAAGCTAAAGGCCTCTTTTGGGAGACAAATGATGCGGCGAATGACGAAAAAGGGCCGGTCAGGGCCAGGGGCGCTGGTCGCCCTGGCTCTTATGATGTTTGCCCCGGTGCCGACAGCCCCGGCGGAAACGGTAAATTTCCGAGAATTGCTGCCCTTCGTGGATGTCAAAATTCCAGGCTGGGAAATGGACCAGAAGCCCGGCGGCACCACCATCAAACAAGACAATGTCCAGATAAGCGAAGCCAGAGCCTCATTTCGCTCCGGTAACAGGAAATTGGAAATTACCATCCTGGATTTTTGGGGGAAACCCATGCCTTTTCTGGGGGGCCTGCAACAGGTGGAAATAGAGAGCAGCGAAGAGCAGATCCGCACTACCCAGGTGCAGAACTTTAAAGCCTTGGAAACCTACCGGCCTCCCGACAAGACCGGCGATTTGGAGATCAGCGTGGCAGACCGCTTCTGGGTGAGAATCACCGGCGAAGGCCTAGACAACCTGGAACCCCTGCGCTTCGCCGCCCAACAACTGGACCTGAAAAAACTGGGGGGACTGGCGAAGTGATTTTGGGGGAGGGCAGGGACCTCAGGTCCCTGGCCCTTCCCCAAAACATACTCCTCTGGGGAATTGGACATTGCGTACTATTGAGCTTTGGGGTTCGCCAGCAGAGCGCGGGCGGCGGCATGGGCAGGCTCTGGGAGCGGAGATCCGCCGGCTGCGGCGGGCCCTTTTGACTTACCTGGCCCGGGTCAGCCTTTATGCCGGGGCCCTGCCGCTGTATGCCCTGTTGGTCTGTCTGGCCCGGCGTTTCTGGCCTTATCTTTCGGAACGGCTCCAGCAGGAGATGTTGGGGGTGGCGGCCGGCGCCCAGGTGAGCCTGGGGACGGTGCTGCTCATCAATGTGCTGGACGACCTGGCCAATAACACTCCCCGCTGTTCGGTGCTGGCCGCCGGGGAAGGCTTTACGGCGGACGGCGCTTATGTGATGGGCCGCAACCTGGATTATCCTCTGTTTACCGAGATCATGGTCGAGCTTAAGACCTTGTTTCTCATGGAGCCGGACCAGGGCCAGGCGTTGGCGTCGTTAGCCTGGCCGGGCTATGTGGGGGTGTGTACCGGCATCAATAAGGCCGGAGTGGCCCTGGCCCAGCTTTCCGCCATGAGCCGGGAGCGCACTTTAAGGGGAGTGCCCGCGGCCCTGCGTTTCCGGGAGGCCCTGGAAGAGGAGGGTACGGTGATGGGGGTGGCGGGCTGGATTCTTAACACCCCGGGCACCATCGGCAACAACCTCATGCTCTGCGGCCCGCGTCAGGCGGCGGTGCTGGAGTTGGCTGCCCGCCAAGGGGTGGTGCGCCGGCCCGAGGCCGGCCTGCTCACCGCCACCAATCACTACCAAAGCCCGGCCATGCAGGCCCTGAAAGGCCGCTTCCCGCCCCGGCCGCCCTTTTCCCCCCTGTCCAGTTATCATTTCAGCGAGGCTTACAGCCAGGCCCGGGACACGCGCCTCAGGCACTTGGCCGCGGAGCGCCAGGTGACCCCGGGGGCCATGCAGACGATTCTAGGGGATGCCCGTATTGCCAACCCCGGCACGGTGTTGAGTGTGGTGTTTGCCCCGAGTCGGCTTACCCTTTGGGTGGCCCAGGGAAAGGCGCCGCCGGTGAGTCAAGGGCCATTTGTAAAGATTAAGTTATGGGGTTGAGGTGGGGGGGCTGCACCGCCTGGACCAATCGCCCCAGGGGTTCTGTTTCGATTATTTCACGCCCTCTGCGTTTGTTGCCCTTCCCAGGCCCAGGTTGACAAAGGGGCCGGTTTGGCATAATATTTTAAGTGCGGGCGATTAGCTCAGGTGGATAGAGCGTTGGTCTCCGGAACCAAAGGTCGGGCGTTCGAGTCGCCCATCGCCCGCCAAGTAATATCAATAAGTTAAGGTCCATAATAGGGGCCTTTTCTTTTTGCCTCAATTTCAATTTCCAACTCTATTTCCAACCCAGGTTAAAAATATCGGGGTAAAAATAGATAGGATGTTCCCTTGTCCCTGGAGGCCTTCGGCAACTGGGACAGGGGTTCGGCCTGGGTCGAGGGTGACTAATAGAACCCTGGCCTACCTAAGCAAACGGTCCCCCACTACCTCCTGGCCCTCCCCACCATTACCGCGGCTGGCCTACGTCCACGAAGCAGCCGCCCACGCCTCTGAGGATTTCCCAGCCCGGAAACCCAAACCCCGGGGATGGGACTCCGGCCCCTTCTGGTCAATATTATTCCGTGCGGCAATTTTTCTATTTTTCAAAGAAGGGGTTCGACAAGAGAAGGCCAACAGGCTCTGAGAGACAGCTAGGATAAGTATATCAGCACACCAAAGGCTAGTTGGTAAAGTGCGGAGATATTGCAGATATATTCGCTTTGCTTTTCCATGATTAAAGGCACCGGATCCGCTACAGGGCCGTAGCGCCAAGGCGGATAGGCTCTTCTTAACAAGTTGTCGGCCGGACGGGGGAACAGCACCTTGCCCGAAGCCAAAGCGCTCCAAATACTGAAAGCTACAAGGTCATACCCCCGTTGACCAATAGGCGGATGAGATAACCGCGGGATGCCCCAAGCCATAAAGGGACCTCAGTTCCTAGGGCCCCCCCATATCGATTATAGCCGGCGAAAGAGTTTCCCCGACGGTCAAGGCGAGTGAGGCCGACCTCCCGGGCCAAGCGTTGGGCCTCCAGATGTTCGGCGGTGGTAAGAAAGCGGCCCCAAGAGGGTGTTCATCGGCTCGGCCATAAGGACGATAATGCTCCATCTCCTTGATATAAGTGTGGGGAGAAATCTCCCGGGCCAGAAATTCCATGATCTCTTTGGTGCCGGCCAGACCGTCAGGCATAACCAGATGGCGCACCAGCAAATCGCGGCGGACAATGACCTCCGCGTCCACCAACAGGTCTCCCACCGGCCGGGTATCTCTTTTAAAACTTGGCGGGCCACCTCCGGATTATCCGGAGCCTTGCTGAGTGGGGCCGTCGCCGCCTAATCCTAAATTTTTTTGATATCATTTACTCATCAAAAAGAAACCAGGAAAACTTTTCAAAATTGGATTTGCTCCAGCTATAGTTACATCTAAGGAATCGCATGGCCCATCCCGCCAGAATGTTTGAGGTTTTGCCTGCAGGTAAAGTGCGTTGTATGGCCTGCATCCGGCGCTGCTGGATACCTGCGGGAAAACGCGGCTGGTGCCGGACCCGGGAAAACCGGGACGGTCAGCTCTATAGCTTGATTTATGGGCGGGTGGCCGCCATGTCTCTGAATCCCATCGAGAAAAAGCCGGTTTTCCATTTCCTGCCCGGCAGCCGTTGGCTTTCTCTCGGGAGTTTGGGGTGCAATTTTCGCTGTCCCGGCTGTCAGAACTGGGAGTTGGCCCATGCCGACCTGGACCGGGAACTGGAGCACACCCGCTACGTCAGCCCTGCGGAGCTGGTCCAGTTGGCTCTGGAGCGCCGGGCGGTGGGCCTTTCCTGGACCTTCAATGAACCGGCCATCTGGATCGAATATATCCTGGACACCCTGCCGTTGGCCAGGGAGGCCGGACTGTTTACGAACATAGTCACCAACGGCGCCCTGACGCCCGAAGCGGTAGACGCCCTGGGCCCTCATCTGGATGTTTACCGCACTGATATTAAAGGGTTTAAGGCAAGGACCTATGAGGCCCTGGCCCACCTGCCGCATTATGAAGAGATCTTTGCCGCGGCCGAACGGGCCCGCCACCGCTGGGGCCTGCACGTGGAAGTGGTAACCAATATTATCCCCGGCCTCAATGACGACGAGGAAACCCTGGAAGGCATTGCCCAGTGGCTGGCCACTCGCCTGGGTCCTGACACCCCCTGGCATCTGACTCGCTTTTACCCGGCTTATATTTTCCAAGACCGGCTGGCGACGCCTCTGGAAACCCTGCTAAAAGCCTATAAGATCGCCCGCGGCCAGGGCCTAATTTTTGTTTACCTAGGAAATGTCCCCGGGCATGAACTGGAAAACACCTACTGTCCCCGGTGCCGGGCCCTCCTCATCCGCCGGGAAATTTTCGATATTTTGGCCAACCGCCTCCAGGCAGGCTGCTGCCCGAAATGCAGAACCCCAATTCCAGGCCGCTGGATTTAATGAGCAATGATAACTAGATTAAAACTGGCAATCACCGCCGGAGTAAAAAAGGTTCAAAGTGACTCCGCCCCGCCAAAAATTGGCGAACTCGTAAAATGGGTTTAGGGAAAGAAAATGCCTAAAAAAGTGCGCACGCGGCTAGTTAAGGAAGAAAATAGTTGGGAAATGAATGAAAAATGCCCGAATGCCAGGACTTATATCGGCTATATCTATGACAAGGAATTTCCCCCCGCGGGATTAGAGGAGCTCATATGTTTTAAATGCCTGGACAAGTATAGAAAATTTCCGGATCAAAAATCGAAGGAAATAGCCGCCGAATTTGAGGAAAATAATCCCGGCCTGGGCTGCCACGTGTATTTCCATGAATAGGGTCCGGGCAGCATTTGGGTCCATTTAGAAAAAGGATTCGGGGAAACAGCGATGGAGAAAACAGACCTAGCCGCCAGGATGAAAAATTGTTATGAAGATCCTTACCGCCTCAGGTTGACCCGACGCACGCCGGTAATTATCAGACTTAATGGCAGGTCATTCCATGCCCTGACCCGGAAGTGTAAAAGACCATATGATGAAAATTTTCGGGCGTGTCTCTGCTTTGCCGCGGAAAAACTTTGCGAGGAAATCCAAGGCGCTAAATGCGCTTATGTGCAAAGTGATGAAATCTCCATTTTATTGGTCGATTTTAGCAGATTCGATACCGAAGCCTGGTTCGACAATAATTTACAGAAGATGGTCTCCGTGGCCGCCAGCATCTGCGCGGTCTCCTTTTCCGCAAAATTCGGCTTGCCCGGCTACTTTGACGCCCGGGCCTTCAATATTCCCAAAGACGATGTCGTTAACTATTTTATTTGGCGACAGAAGGATGCTGAACGCAACAGCGTCATGATGTTGGCCCAATCCTTGATCCGGCCGGCGCCCTGGAGGGGCAGTCCCTTGCCCGGTTGCACGACCTGATTCACCAAGCCGGCCAGAACTGGGCCAGCATGCCGGCGGGCTTCAAAAACGGTCATTTTCTCACCCGGGAAGATCGTCAGTGGCTGGCGACGCCTGCCCCGATATTTACCCAAAACCGGGAAGTGATCGAAATTTTGCTGCAACCCGAGGAACAATAAGGGACCGCGTCAGGTTTATGGTGGGGCGGCCGTCTCGGCCGCCATGAGGGGCGGGCACGGAGGCCCGCCCCACCAAAGAATTTTCACCCCTACCCCAACCCTTCCCTCTTTCAAGGGGAGGCAGATAAAGCCCCGGCGCGGCAATTTCTCGAAGGACTGAAGCATGTACGGCTGGGTGATCCCGCCCCCCAAGCCTCCCACCAAGACGCCCCAGGAATTTTTGCAGGAGCGCCTTAACAAGGTGGCGGAACTGGAAGCCCGGGGGTTTTTAACCTCTCCCCTTCTCAAGGCCGCTATGGAAAAGGTGCCCCGGGAAGACTTCATTCCCCCCCTCTATCGGGATTATGCTTATCTGGAAGTGCCCCTCCCCTTGCCGGGGGAGGCCACTATCTCGTGTCCCCACAGCTATCCCCTGTTTTACGAGGCCTTAGGACTAGACGCCGGGCAACGCTTTCTGGAGGTGGGCGCAGGCTCGGGCTACGGCGCGGCCCTGGCCTGGGAGGTGGTGGGAGAAGCCGGGCTGGTGGTGACGGTAGAGATCGACCCGGAGACTTTTGCTTTTGCCCGGGACAATCTTAAGGCCTTAGGCTACGGCCGGGTGGAGGTGGTGCTGGGGGACGGCTCTTTGGGTTACCCGCCCCGGGCTCCGTATGACTGCATCTGCTTCACGGCCGCGGCCCCGGAAATTCCCCCGCCGCTGCTGGCGCAACTGGCCCCCGGCGGCCGCGTCATCGGCACGGTGGGCCAGCCCCATTGGATTCAGGACCTGGTGCTCATGATCCGGCAGGACACCGGCAAATTTCAGCGAGTGACGGTGGAGACCGTGGCGTATATTCCGCTAAGGGGGGTTTATGGGTTTGCTGATTAACTGAAGATTTAGATTAAAGATATACACCAGCTATCTTTAACGCTGCCGATAATCTGCACCCATAATATCGGTGACATACACAAAAGCAAGGCAAGTGGGTTAGGCCTGACTTATGCCGCAATATATCCACTCGTTCCCAAGTTGTACTTGGGAACGAAAATGGTTGCCAAGCTGAGCTTGGCGAGTAAAGGCGTTCCCAAGCCAAGCTTGGGAACGAGAAAAAATTAACCAGGATTGCTACCTCATTTGCCATTAGCATAATTATTTAATAATTTCCAAGAAAATCTTTCACTTAAGCATCTTCAATGACTCCTTTACTGGCCGGGCGTTGATGATATCTTTTTTTTCGGCCCACCTGTGCCGGGCCGAGGGGATACCGAAGCCGAAGAGATGGAGTTGAACTGCTCTGTAGGGGCGGACCTGCATAGCCGCCCCCTTTGGTGCACACACAGGTGCGCGCCTCCAAGAAATGGGGTTACAAAGGCACCACCGCCTCCCAGGGGAAGTGCACGCCGTCGCTGGGGCGGCCGAAGTGGCCGTACGCCGCGGTGACCCGGTAGATGGGCCGACGCAGGTTGAGCCGGGCGATCATCCCGGAGGGCGTCAGGTCGAAATGCTTTCTTATTAGGGAGAGAATTTCATCATCCGGCACCCGCCCGGCGCCGTAAGTGTCCACGGCCAGGGACACGGGCTCCGCCTCGCCGATGACGTAGGCCGCCTGGAGTTCCAGGCGGCGGGCCAGACCCGCGGCCACCAGGGATTTGGCCGCCTGGCGCAGGGTGTAGGCCGCGCTGCGGTCCACCTTGGTGGGGTCTTTTCCGGAGAAGCTGCCGCCCCCGTGGCGGGCCACGCCGCCATAGGTGTCCACTATGGACTTGCGGCCGGTGGCCCCGGTGTCCCCAAAGGGGCCGCCGATGACGAAGCGGCCCGTGGGATTGATGAAAAACCGGGTGCCCGCGTCCAGGAGTGAGGCCGGAATCACCCGGCGGATCACCTCCCGGGTGAGGTCGGCGCGCAGCGCCTCCATCTCCACCGCCGCGGCGTGCTGGGCCGAAACCACCACCGCGTCCACCCGCCGGGGCCGGCCGCGCCGATATTCCACCGTGACCTGGGTCTTGCCGTCCGGACGCAGGTAAGGCAACACCCCCTCCTGGCGGACGGCAGCCAGGCGCTGGGCCAGTTGTTGGGCCAGCATGATGGGCAGGGGCATAAGCTCCGGAGTTTCCTCGCAAGCATAGCCGTACATGATCCCCTGGTCGCCCGCGCCCAGGGGTTTGCCCCGGGCCTGGTCCACGTCCACCCCCCGGGCGATATCCGGGGACTGGGCATGGAGGCGCACCTCCACCTGGGCGCGCAGATAGTCGAAATTCAGCTCCTCCTCCACATAACCCAGGCCGCGGATGAGCCGGCGCGTCACCTGCTCCACGTCCACCTGGGTCCGGGAGGTGACCTCCCCGGCCACCAGAACATAGTTGGAGGTGACCATGACCTCCACCGCCACCCGGGACTCCGGGTCCCCTTTAAGATAGGCATCCAGCAGGGCGTCGGCGATCTGGTCGGCGATCTTGTCCGGATGCCCCGCGGTTACCGCTTCGCTGGTAAAAAAAGTCGTCTGTGCCACGTTTCTTCCCTTCAGCCGGTCGAGATATATTGATTACGGGGAGCGGGAACTAGATTAACTTTTGGAGATTATATCTGGGACGCAACCCTTGAACTTATTTCCATACCGCTCCATTCTGTCACCCTGAGCGAAGCGAAGGGTCTCGTATTTATCAGATTCTTCGGTCGCTTCGCTCCCTCAGAATGACAGAAAATAACTCCATTGCAGAGGGATCATAGACATTAATTATAAGGTAACCAAAAAATGGCCCGGAGGCGAGAGCCGGGTACCATTCTTTCTCGGGAAGGTAAGGAATACCCTTTTCATCTTCTTCCCCGCGAACCGCCGGACCAGAGGCATGATCATTTCCGGGCAGAAATGATAAAATAGTTTTATGGGCATCAGAACAGGCCTGGTCCAACTTCCTCTGCACGCCGGCAAAACCCCCGGCTGGCTGTTTCGCCGCATGGTGCGTCTGGCCCGGGCCGTGCTCGGGCACATTGTCGCCGAATATGGCCCGCAGGAGGTCCTGCGGCGGTTGTCCGACCCATTCTGGTTCCAGGCCCTGGGCTGTGTTCTGGGGTTTGACTGGCATTCCAGCGGCCTCACCACTACCACCACCGGGGCCATCAAGGAGGCCTTGAAAGGGGTGGAAAGAGACTTGGGGCTGCGCGCTTGCGGCGGCAAGGGGGCGGCCTCCCGGCGCACTCCCCAGGAAATCACCCTGGCCTCTGAGGCCCTGGGCCGGGACCCGCGTCCTTTGATCTACTCCAGCCGCATGTCCGCCAAGGTGGACAGTGCCGCCCTGCAGGATGGCTACCAGCTCTACCACCACACCTTCTTTTTCACGGACCAGGGGGCCTGGGCCGTGGTGCAGCAGGGGATGCGCCCCAGCGACGGCACGGCCCGCCGCTATCATTGGCTGAGCGAGCAATTGCCAAGTTTTGTCAATGAACCCCATGCCGCGGTGTGCTGTGACGAGGTGGGCCCGGTCCTCAACCTGGTCGCCCAGGAAAGCGAGCCGGTGCGGCAACATTCCCTGGAACTGGCCACGACGCCGGACCGAGAAGCCGCCAACCTCGTTAACCGGTTGCCCACCCTCGTTCTGCCGGAGAGGCATATTCTTTTGCCCAGCGATATCCACCCTCAGTACCTGCGCAAAATTCTGCTTAAGACGTATGAAGCCCAACCGCAAAATTTTGAAGAACTCCTGGGAATGGCCGGGGTGGGCCCCAAGACCCTGCGGGCCCTGGCCCTCCTCTCGGAGCTGATTTACGGCACCCCGGTCTCCACTCGGGACCCGGCCCGCTTCTCCTTCGCCCACGGCGGCAAAGACCGCACTCCGTACCCCCTGGACCGCGAGACCTATGACCGGAGCATCGAGGTTCTTTCGGCCGCCCTGGACCGGGCCCGGCTGGAACGCAGTGAGAAGGTGGAGGCCTTGAAACGCCTGGCCGGTTTCCGGACCAGGGTAGGCTCGTGAATTCTGGCCTCCTTCCGGCCGGGGGCCCTCCCCCTCACGAAATTTTCCTTCCGGGCCACTCTTGCCTTTGACCGCCGGGTTTGTCATATATTATCAATATGGTTAATGCGGCCAGCCCGGTCTCCGGCCTTTCCCCAAACTCATCAACGGCAGCGAGGACATCATGTTGGAGCAGGTTTTAGAGAGACTGTTGTGGCTGGGACATTCTTCCTTCATCTATGAAGGGGACCCGTTAATCTATTTTGACCCCTATGCCTTGCACCGCCTGAGGCCGGCGGACATCATCCTCGTGAGCCACGACCATCCGCACCACTGTTCTCCTCTGGACATCGACAAGGTGCGGCGGGGGCCTACCGCCATCCTGGCGGACGAACACGCGGCCAAGCACATCGCTCCGCCGGTCATCGCCATGGCACCGGGACAGCAAGAAAAAGTGGGGGACTTCCTCATCGAGGCGGTGCCCGCCTATAACCTGCACACCAGCTTTCACCCCCGGCGGAAGGCCTACCTGGGTTTCATCGTCACTCTGGAAGGGCTGCGCTTGTACCACGCAGGAGATACGGATTTCATTCCCGAGATGCGCGAGCTGGACGTGGACATCGCCCTGCTGCCGGTTTCCGGTTTGAACGTGATGGACGCCGCCGCAGCGGCCCAGGCGGCCCTGGCCCTGCGCCCCCAGGTGGCCATCCCCATGCATTACGGCCTGGACTATGGCACTCTGGAGGACGCCGAGCGCTTCCGAGCCTTGTTGGACGGCAAGGTAAGGGTGGAGATTCTGGCAAAAAGCTGAACACCTATGAGCCCGGCTTCCCTGGTGGCTTTCTCTCTGGGGCGATAGGGAAAAGGTTGGCAAGAACTTGCCCCAGCATTTTCCGTGGGTTCCCCTGATAAAAGCCAGAATGCCAATCTAAAATCTCAGAATTGTGGGCTGGCGCCTCAGGATATCACGAGCCTTCAATCCGCAGTTGAAAACCAGGTCAAAAGTGGAAAGGTTGGCGAGGAAGTCCCCCCAAAGCTGCGGATAAATGGGCGGGAGGTATCTAAAAGAGCGCAGTTCAACTCCGTCTTCCTGGAAAAGCTTGGCATCCAGATATTTTTGGGCCTGGCTCTGGACCAGAAAGGTCGAGGCCCCCAGGGCTTTGCAGACCTCAACCAGAAGTTGGGTGCCCCGGCCCTTCACCCCCAAATCGGAAAGGAGGACCAGTCTCGTGTCCATCTGCAGGAAGTTCATGAGGTAGCGGATAACGGTTAAGTTCAAATCGACGAGTTTGGCAAATTTCGACGAAAACATCTCTTCCACAAAACTGAGATGGTCTTTTAGGTAAGGGGCATTGCTATAAGCACTCTTGAGGCTTTCCAGGTGCTTGCGCGGCCAGCCCCTCTCGTAACAGATTCTCACCTGGTCAATATTCTGTAATCCCAAGCCTTTCTTCCAAACCGGAATGGTCAGCCACAGGCTGCCTTGGTCGTTTTTGAAGCGGTTCCTGCTGACCCAGGTGGTGCTTTGCGGGAACTGCACCGCGTCCAGGATGACCAGGACGTGGGAAAGCAAGGCCTTGTAAAAGAAGCCTGGGAAAGGGCAAAAATAAGGTTGGTTGGCTGAGACAACCATATGGTTAATTGAAAACCCTGAGCCGAAAAGCCACTTCTATTAGCTGAAAACCTACTTATCACCGGATTGTTTAATCAATGATGGCCCCCTGCCGCCCTTCGATTTCCCGTTCCACAAGTTCCCTTTCCAGGGCGTCGACACGTTTGGCCAGAGCTTCCAGGTCCTCGGCCCGGGCCGGCTTCAAATCATGAACCGCCTTGGCAACCACCTCCTTGACCTTTTCCCAGAAGGCTTCCTGGGCGGCTTTCCACCGGGCCCAGAGCTCTTCCACGGTCTGGGAACGTTCTTGCTGGCTGATTTCTCCCCGCTTGATCATGTCTTCCACCAGGGCCTCAACTTTGGCCCGGGTAAAATTCGCCAGTCCCAAGCCGAAAAACCAGGCTTTGCGCCAGAAATCTTCCGTTTCCATATCCGTCCTCCTCGCCGGGCCACAAATTTTTTCGGGAAAATGCGCGTCTGCGGACACCGCTTCCGGCCGCCCGCGCTCCGCCATTCCCATAATTTCTTTTCTGATAATCACTTCTGGCCTCTCCTGCAATGGGAAGGAAGCCCGACTCGGAGGTTTTCCCTGATTTCCTTTCCCTGCAGGGCGTCTGGTAGAAAATGTGGTCAAATTGACTTATGAAGTTTCGATCTTAATTTTTGACAATAAGCCTAAAACCAGACCATAGGAGGGGAGATGTTCGGCAAGCGCATCAAATTATTTAGTCTCTTGGGCTTTGAGGTCCGGGTGGATTGGAGCTGGACCATTATCGCCGGGTTGGTTACCTGGTCCCTGGCGGCGGGGCTCTTCCCATATTTTTATCCTCACCTTTCCACCCAGACCTATTGGCTCATGGGAACCACGGGCGCGTTAGGGCTGTTTCTGTCCATCCTCTTTCATGAGTTTTGCCACTCTCTGGTGGCCAGACGCTTTGCCATCCCCATAAAGGGCATCACCCTGTTCATTTTCGGCGGGGTGGCGGAGATGGCGGACGAGCCCCCCACGGCCAGGGCTGAATTCTATATGGCGGTGGCGGGGCCTTTGTCCAGCCTCTTCATCGCCGGAGTGTTCTATTTATCTCATCTGTGGGGCAAACTGGCTGGCTGGCCGGTGCCAGTAAACGGGGTGACTGGCTACCTTGCCTGGGTTAATTGCTTGCTGGCCGGCTTCAACCTCTTGCCCGCTTTCCCCCTGGACGGCGGGCGCATCCTGCGCTCCGTGCTCTGGTGGGGCAAGAACAACTTTCGGTGGGCCACCCGGATTTCTTCGGGGATCGGTGCCGGCTTCGGCATTGTCCTCGTCATCCTCGGGATGCTGGAAATCCTCAGGGGAAATTTCATCGGCGGTTTGTGGTGGGCTCTGATCGGCATGTTCCTCCGAGGCGCGGCGCAGATGTCCTATCAGCAGCTCCTAATGCGCAAAGCCCTGGAAGGGGAGCCCGTGAGCCGCTTTATGAACCCGCGCCCGGTAACCGTAGTGCCTTCCCTCACCCTGAAAGAGCTCGTGGAAGATTATATTTACAAGTACCATTTCAAAATGTTTCCGGTTATGACCGACGACCAGCTGTTGGGATACATCACCACCCAGCAAGTAAAGGAAGTTCCCCGGGAGGAATGGGAGCGGGAAACCGTTGGCCACCTAACGGCGCCCTGTTCCTCTGAAAACACCATCGCTCCGAATACCGATGCCATTAAGGCCCTGGCCCGCATGAATCAAACCGGCAGCAGCCGTTTACTGGTGCTCGACCGGGGCCACCTGGTGGGCATCGTCACCCTAAAGGACCTGTTAAACTTCATCTCTCTGAAAGTAGAACTGGAAGAATAGCGCACCAAAACCTCCTCCTCCGAGTTTGGTCTTAATCCCAGCAGTGGCCCCACTTCGATAACTTGCCAAAAATTGCAATTATTGGCGGAGGGAGGAAAATTGCAGATATGTTCTTTGACCTTTCCCCTGACTATGGAATTCCTGGGACTTACCCTCACCTTCTGGCTTTATGCCGCCATTGGCGTTAGCGGCATTGCTTTCTGGCTAATCTATTTGCCGGAAACCAAAGGAAAAACCTTAGAGGAAATAGAATCTTATTGGCGAAAAAAGTATGGCCCCCGCAAAAACTAGCCAGGGGCCGGGTGCTGGCCCGGGGCGGCCGGGACGGCCTCCAGGTTTTGACTTGGGTTCAGGTCTGGGGCCCTGGCGGCCCAATTTTCCAGCTTAAGGGGAGGTCGTCATGTCTATTGAATCAGCCCGAGCCTTTCTGGCAAAAATGATGGGCGATGAGGAGTTTAGGACCCGCATGGTGCAGGCCCCAACCCCGGAGCACCGCCGCGACTTGGCCAAAGCCGCGGGCTTCAGGTTCACCAAGGAGGAACTGGATCGGGTAATGGACGAACTCTCACCTGCGGAATTGGACAAGGTGGCACCGGGCATGGCCAAGGGAGAAATGGCCGGAGGCGGGTTACACCCGGCTTATGGGTTATTTGTCCGTACCAGAATCTGGTGACTTTATTTAGTTTCCAGGCAACCCTGCAGGACTTCGGGGGGGTAGAACCAACAGCGGGAGGCAAGGTCGCCTAAAGGGGGAGGGGGCGCGCCCCGCGACGACCAGAACCTTATCAAAAGCCAAAAAATTCCGCCTAACCCCGCGTTGGATCCCACCGCCGCCGTTGTCTCGCTCTTTCCCTATTCTCCCCGCCGTTCACTTTATTTGATGATGTTCAGGAAATTAAATTGGTGTTTAATTTTCTGAACAGTAGGGTTATGGAAATGAAAACCAATTATATAATTTTTCCAAAATATCCCTTAGTTATAGGTTTGGCATAAGGGTTGCTAACATTATAAAAAAATTAAACAAAGGTTTAAAATGGAAAAGAAACCGATGGATTTTGTTCATAAAATATTGACCAACAATTTGGTTATCTTGTCTGGAGGCATTTTCCTGGCCCTCCTGGTTCTGGTTTTGGGGAAATAAGGCAGCGAGTGGCGCACGCCTAACCTTTCTCCTGGTTGCCGTAGTTCCCTTAAGATTTATCCGCCGGTAGACATCACTAACGGTGCGAGGCCATCGCTTCCTGGCGTCCATCAAGAGGCGCGCCTCGGCCCTGCTTACCGGCTTCCAAGGTTTCTCCGCCGCCATCGTCTCCGGCGCGGCCCTCCCCCGAGGCACGAGGGGGAAAGGGGACCCGGGCTGGCGGCGCTGGTCCCCTTAACTACCCGAAGGTTTTAAGTAAGGCGCCAGGGCTAACGGGAATTTCCCCTGGCCCTTTTTGCCTAGTGGTTAAGAGACCTGGACTGGCTCCGTCCTGAGCTTGCTTAAGGCCTTGGTCAGTTCCAGGATGACGCCCAGGGCCTGTTTGCCTTCATCGCTCCTCAAGCCCGAAAGCATGCCGATGGGGCCGCAGGGTTTGCACTCCTCCAGATGCAGGTCCACCGGCAGGTCCAGCAGCTTATCGACAAACTGCAGCATTTCCACGGTCAACATTTTCTTTAAGATTCTAAAGACGCCCTGTCTCTCCAACTCATCCAGGTAGCGCACCAGGTTGGGGACCGCGACCTTCAACAAAGGTTCCAGGTTTTGCCACAATTCAATCAGGTTTTCCAACTGCTCCAGGGCATAGGTAAGATTTTTCAGGCTGCGCAGGGTTCTTTTCATCAGGGGGAAGACATCTTCCAGTTGGAAACCTGACTCCACCTCGATGAGTTCTTCGGTGAGAATCCTGATGGCCGGGTTCATCAGCAGAGCCGCATCTTGTTTAAACTCGGCCAGCTCCTCCCAGGACTTGCACATGCCCCCCATTTTTTCTTCGATTTTGCTGAGCCTTTCTAAGATCAGTTCTTCGTTGCTCATGACATCTCCTTTTAGGCCCAAGCCGGGCCGCGCATTTTACCGGCCATGACCATCTGCGTTTCCAGGGGAAGGTCGCTGCCCTTGAGCATCAGGTTGAAATAGACCCATTTGTACATCATCTTGCCCACATAGTTGAAAAAGCTCTCTTCCAGGAGGCTGAAGGGCCCCAGGCCCGGGAAGGGAAACTTCCCCCGCAGGGGTTCCACTTTGTAGTTGAAATCCAGAAGGGTGGCCTGCTCGTAGCCCGTGACCACGAAGCAGGTGGAGTGTCCGTCGTACGCCGGTTTGGGCTCCTGGCCGTCGATTTCCCGCAGCAGGTTTTCAGCGATGACGTCGGCCTCGTAGTGGGCCACGGACCCGGCCTTGGAGGTGGGGACGTTGGTGGCGTCGCCGATCACATACATATGGGCAAAATTTTTGGCCTTCAGGGTGTACTGGTCGGTCTCGATATATCCCATGGGGTCGCCCAGACCGGAGTCGATGATGACCTGGGCTCCGAAATTGGGGGGGATGGCCACGAGCAGGTCGTAAGGGACCTCTTGGCCGGTAAAGGACTGGATGGTCTTGGAGCCCACATTTACCTGGGAGATTTGGAAATTGGGGGTGATCTTGATATTTTTCTGTTGGCACAAGGCGCCCAGGGC
>Ga0233423_10000458_pt1 | contig 21833 bp, 25 predicted proteins | sample Watercolumn_Mata_FD_180713 | JGI IMG/M metagenome (GOLD analysis project Ga0233423, IMG submission 180713) | Freshwater microbial communities from Lake Matano, South Sulawesi, Indonesia - Watercolumn_Matano_2014_112_MG | ecosystem: Environmental > Aquatic > Freshwater > Lake | place: Indonesia...
CTATCCTTGCGTTGCATTCCAAGCACGCATTTCCGTATCTTTCGTAGTATTCATCTTCCCAAAGACCTTTTCTTCGTATGGAGCATCCACAAATAAAGCAGGTGTCCGACGGCTCGTAAGCGGTCTTTTGTGGATGAAATCCCCATTCCCACCCGCACTTGCAAAACACCACCTTATGTTTTTTACACCAATAGTCTTTAATGTACGCGGGTTTTCTGCCCCGTTTATTTGGAACGGCGGTGGTATGAAATGTTTTTGGGCAACTGTCATGAAAGTGGATGTCGTCATTCATTGGTTTTTTCCTGAATTTTTATGTACCCTTTCCTAAACTTCGTCTTTTCCCCTTCCCGGCACTTTGTGATCTCATCCATTGTCACCGCCCCTTTCATACTGGCTTTAGTGAGATACCCCTTTAATCGCCCTGACGTGACTTTTAGGAACGGAACGGCTCTGTCTATCCCTAATCCCTCAATCACGCTTCTGGGCGCATATTCTTGCGTTTCAGACGGCTCTATCCAGCTCATCAGGAAGCCGTCAGCCTCAATTTGCTTCACTTCTTCTTCGCTCATGATCTCATAAGCTCTCGTTTTCACCTTTTCTTCCACCAGATCGGCAAAGTCCCGCAATCTTTTGGCGAACACAAGGGCTTTCCCGGCGCTTCCCGTGTCCTTGATGTAAAATCTAAGGTTTTCCAATTGAGCCAGCAAAGCATCGTATTTTGTAATGTCGTTGCTCATTTTATTATTTCACCATTTTTCACCTCCGAATTGTCCGGCGGTGGAAGAAGGTCTTTTAGCTGGTTAATCACTTTTGACGCTCCGTCAATCGTGAGTTCCGCAATTGGTTTTCCTATCTGCTTTTCAAGGCTCTCTTTAGTCACTGGGATTTGCTGAAGCAATTCCTCTATGAACTCCAACTGCTTTGCGGTGGCTTTGGAAAGAAATGGCGTGGTGGTCGTGGTGACTTTCCTCACAAACCTTTTCGCTTGCGCCACAACTTTCTTTTCCTGCCCGTTCATGTCCTCTAGGTCCTGCGTAAAGACATCCGAAAGACCCACGGTACGGATAACCGCGTCAATGTAGGCGCGCTTCTGCGCCATCTTGATGGCTCGGTTCGGGTCCCCCTGATTCCGGGCCAAGGTGTCCGAGCCTCCTCCCTGACCCCGGAAGACTTCCTTATCGTCGTAGAGGAAGCACTTGAAGGCTATCAATCCTTTCATCTCGGCGAAGATTTGACCGATTTCCTTGTCAATCTCAAACTTGGCCGTCAGTTTGTAGATGGTCGCCAGTTTCTCGGCGCCGGACTTTCCCAGCGATTTTCGGTCTTTTATGATGTAGAAGTCCGTCCCTTCCACAAGGATGCTCTCTATTTGCGAGCGCAGATATTCCCGATTGGCGATCGTGGTATCCACGCTTTTCTTAAAGTTGGGGTCAACCAGAGAGTCTTTCCTGACCGCAACTTCCTTCCCTTTGTTTTTCATTTGTTCGTTCTTAATTATTATTATCTTAATTATATAACCTTCCTTTGATATTTTTTATTGCGGTTTGCATGGTCAATGCGTCAATTTTCAGGTTTTTGTTCCAATAGTCCGCCACAATTTTGTGCAACTTATCATCCTCTTGGAATTTGAACACCACACGTTTTGGGTTGCTTTTATCAACGTCCGCTATTCCATATCCTTTTATCTCAAGAACTACCGCAACTCCCATGTCTGATGTTTCATAATAAGTTTTCATTTTTTTCTTTTTAATAATTATTATTTTTCTTCTTCTACTGGATATTGAGACACCTTGATCTCAAATTCATCCAGCACTTTTTTAACGGCGACGTCGTAGCACGAGGCTTCCACGTACCACTCGCGCCATCCGTCTTTGGTGTTTTTCACCACTTTCCATTTCATTGGTTTGTTTTTAATAATTATTTTTTTGTTTAGGCTGTCTACGTATTTTTTCATAATGTTGTTTTTTTAATTGCCCTTATATTGGTTGTCTGCCCTTTCCTGTCCTCTGTCCCCAGTTTTACTAATTTCAGTCCTGTCCGGTTTATCCGCGAACTTAATTAAGTTATGGCTTGCCAATTTTAGTTCTTCAAAATCAATAATGGTAGAGATTACATAAATCAATTGTTCTCTTGACAACTTTCTAGCTAATTCCTTTAATTCATCTTTTGTCATATAATTTCGTTTTCCGGCAGGGGAAGGCCGCATCAGTTTATCGTGCGGCTTCCCCACACTCCGGCATCGCGCGGATCAGCTCAAGATGGTTTTCCGCCCTTCCGAAATTATCCATTCCTGAACCCTTCCGCCGGTCTTATAAGTTGCTATTTTAGAGTCTACTCTTTTTCTGATTTTTTGTCAAGTCTCCCCTCCTTCTTTTTCAGAATATTATAGACTTGAGCCTTTTTTAAGCCAAATATTCCCTTTATTTCTGCTACTTCCATCCCCGACTTTTTTAATTGCCTTATTATTTCATCTCTTTTTTTTCGCCCTTTTCTAGTCATATATTTTTCTAATTTCTTACCTTAACAAGAATGTATCATAGCCAAATTCTTTTGTCAAGATGGAACAGCCAAACGCGGAAGGAACGTTTGGCTGTCCAGTAAGTATTTCAATTGTACATTCTTCGGTTGAATTCTTTCCACTCGGCACTCCGAATCTCATTCGTCGGAATATTTCTCCTCAACTCCAGCGTGTTCACCCACCCCAGAAGCCAGTAGAAAAGAATTGACAGAATAATCACAATCGCCACGACTGTGATTCCGTCCAAGTTCTTCCTAATGAATCTACTCAATAGAGTAAATTTAATAATTAGAACTCATCCTCTCTCAACTTGCTTCGGATGTTTCACTAGGGGGGCGATCCGCACCCGAAGCAATGTGAGAGAGGAGGAATTTGGTTATTCCTCCTTTGGGAGAGAAGATGTGTTTCATCTCAATCTCCTAATGCAATTGTTGCCATAAAGAGCTCGTGAAGGGCTTTTTGGATTCTCTCCATTGAGGATTCAATCCGTTCAGGAATATTGGTTTGCCATTCGTGCATCCGGGCGTTCCTTTCTTTGGCGAAATCCAGAATGAGATTGTCCAAATCCCTTCGCCTTTCGTCAAGCTTTCTTTTTAGTTTTTGCATCGGATTATACCTCTCCACCGAACATGTATTGGTCGCACCCGCAGATATACTTTTCGTGGGGGCAGACGTAAACATTTATCTCGGCCATATTCTCCTCCCGGGCGGTCCCACAAGGAACCAGTAGAGAAACCTGAAAATGAGACGAATTAGTTTGTCCATTTCGATTCCTTTACCAGCGAGAGATGCCTTGCCGGTGCGAGACACCGCTTGCAGTGGCTCATTTCGAAGTAAACCGCCTCGCTCATAATCTGCTGGGGAGGGATGCCTCTCGTTTCCGCGAGAAACATCACGTTCTCCGGAGTTTTGGGCATCCAATAAACTTGATTGCACCCGTAGCAGATGTGAGCCGTGTGAGTTTGGAGCATCTCCCCGCAAGCCGAACAGCAGGGCGGTTCAGTTCCGATTCGCGGGATTCCACCGCATAATTTACATTCCATCTTGCGCCTCCTAGATGTGGGTTTTAACCGAGACAATATGCAATTCCCATTGTCCGTTTTTGATGGTTTCCCAGATTTTGAATTTGGTCTCACCCGTCCGCTTGGCTTCCTTTTCGCAGTGTTCAATGGTCGCCAAAGTCCGCACCCGTTCCCGTTCGTGTTCGGGAGCTTTTCCCCATATTTCAACGGGAACGCGAAGCACGCATACTAACATGAAAAGAACAATAAACTTTTTCACGTCTCACCTCCTCTGCTTCAGTTTTTCAATGTATTCCCCAAAACTTTGGGGAGATTTTTTATTCAAAATTCTTGCCTTCCCGATAGTATCTTTTTGAGGCTTGAAAATTCCCCTGTAATAATTTCTCATTTCAGGCGGAAAATTATTAAGTCCACCCGTTCCATATCTTTCTCCCATTCGCGCCATTCTCTCGCCAGCCAGTATTGATGGATTTTTTGTGTCATAATCATTTTCTCGTATATTTTTATCTATATCCATCATCACCCAATGTTTTTTTCTAATTTTATCCCATCTTGAATTAAACTCGCTAACCCATTGCTCGTCTTTGGTGTTTCCCCTTTCGTCAATAAGTGAATGTAGTGATTCATGCATGGCCGTTTCAGCCGTTGGAGCGCCAAACACCTCCGCTTGTCCCTGTCTTGCTTTTCCAAGCATCTGTGCTCCTTCTTCTGCCATTCCTCCTGACACAAACATTGCCATTTTAACACCTAACTCTTTTTTAGCTTCTTCTGTAAGAGGGTAAGTCTTTTCCATGTAATCTCTTAACATTTTATCCGCTCCAACCTCTTTTGCACGAGCAAATGGAATGTCTCCGTATAGTTGTTGGTTTACCCAGTGCTTGAATTTAGTGTTCCCGATATATTTTCGCAGTGTTGGTCCGAAGGTTTCCGCGCCTTTTGTCGCAGAAAATTCTGCCCTTTCTTCCGTCGGCATATTTTCCCATTTGCTCCGGGATGAATTCCACGCTCTTGTCCCATTTTTTCTTATTTCCTGAATCGCCCATCTCGTCGCGATTTCCGGATTGAACCTTTCTTCCTCACTCAACCCGTGTATGTCAAGAATTTGAAATAACCCCCTAGCTGAACTCTTTGGATTTCTAGCTCTCGGATTCAGAGCGCTTTCCGCATCGGCTATATTTATCAAAAGTTGCGGATTGTCAAAACCTTCTTCTTCGGCGACTCTCCGAATTATGCTTTTCATTTCTTCCGGCTGATTATTTTTAACTTCTTCCTCCGTCTTTTTTTGTGGCGGCATATATTGAGCCTCCGCGAAATTCTGTCTCCACGTCTGTAATTTACCCTTATCTTTCCCGGCGAACCTGCTCTCTGCCGCTTCGGCGGGAGTCGCGATATATTCCATAAGGGAAACCTTTTTCTTCCTTACTATTTTTTCCCTCTGTTGTTTGGCTTTCCCCGTTATTCCCAGTTCGCTTGAAACAGAGTTTATAATATCGGCCTGTCGTTCCGTCAGTTTTTTGTCATCTATCCTCCCCTTAAAGTTTTTAATGAGGCGGTTTTGTTCATCAACATCAACCGATTTCAGAAATCCTTTCAGTCCTTCTTTGTCATTGTGCCCTAAGAAGTAATTCACTTGATTGGTATTGTGGGTCACCCAAGAAGTTTCCGCTTTCCGAAATGATTCATAATCCTCATTTGACAATGCTTTTATCCGCTTGCTTGATTCGGCGTAATTTCCCTTTTTTTCCAAATCCTTTATCTTCGTAAACACGTCTGTAGACTCATATAATGGCTTCTGTGCCTCGCTAGGAGCGGTAGTCGGGGCATACCCTTTCTTCTTGCCAAAAGTCTTCACATACTGCATTATGGCACTTGCCTCGTCTTTTCCCTCTTTTCGGTAGAGTTCGTCTATCTTCTCTTTTGCCTTAGCGTCTGTTAGTCCCTGAAGCTGGTCGTAGATGTCTCGCGCTTTCTCTTTTCTCTTTTGGCGTATTCCCATCGGATCATCGCTCTGGCGCGGGAAGAACTTGTTATCCCAAAATATCTGGTCTTTAACATCGTCTTTTATTCCAGTGACGGCTTCCTGCTGTTGGTCTGGGGTCATATTTTTAAACCTGTCCGTCTTTGACAATTTATCAATTTCCTCACTCACCCGGTTATTAAATTCCTCGTTTATCTCGTCAAACTTATCCTGCCCCATCCTATCCTTGAATTGCTGGAGTTCTTTAGTCGGATTCATATTCCAGTTATCCTTGAAAGAATATGTGCTTGAACTTATTCCGAACAAATCAAGAAATGCTCCCCAGACTGCGTCTGGGGCATAATCGTAATCTTTTAGTTGCAGGAAGTTTTGCACGCTTATTGGAAGCGTACTGAAAGCCATGCTAGCTGGAGTTGGTTTTTCTCCTTCAAATGTTCTCCCTCTTAGCTGGTCAATCACAATTCTGGCGGGTGGAGTGGTTTTATTCACCAGAAAATCAATTCCGACATCAAATAATGTCTTTGATCCGTATTCCCCGGAGTTAAGTTTTGTTATCGCTCTGGTGATTGGACTTTTGGAACTTTGGGTCGCTAGGCGCGCGATTAAAGTTATTATTTGTGGAATGCCTCTCCCAAAAGGAGTCTTTATTCTAGTGTTCCCAACTTTTATCGCTAAAAAGTCGCTACTTCTAGGGTCTGTTTCTACTTCTGCCCCCATTCCTTTGGCAATGGCCGATACCGCCGCCGTCGCGATGACTACATTTGCGATGGTCTTGGCCGCCTCAAACCTAGCTGGGGATGTTTTCAGTCCGAATCCGAAAGTATGGGCAGTGAGAACATCCCAGTCAGCTTTTAGCATCCGGGGGGCCCACAATAACATTTTTACCGGCGCGCTTGTTCCAATACGCCCCATTTTTCCTCTGGCGGTAATCGCGTTTATTACGGTGCCCATATCCTCAAGAATCGTGTCGTCAAGTTTAATTCCTTTCGCTTCATATACTTTTTTCATCACCTTAAACAAACCCCGCCTCGCCCTAATTGCGCTGTCAACAAAAGCCACGTCGGAAGCCTCAAATATTTTTCCCGCAAGCGGGGTTCTCTCAAGAATTTTTGTCGGCACTTCTTCTTCTATTCCAAAGTCCAGTTTTGCTTTTTTATAATTTCCGTTTATGTAATCGGGGTCGGCGTATATCTCGGCCATCAAAACATCTTCGGGCTTTTGACCCCTAAATGTTTTGTAAATATCATCCATTGACTTGACGGCCGTTTTCCACCAAGTTCTCGGACTTTTAGCCAGAGTGATTGCTCCTTGCCTCCCAATCCAGCTGTTATCCCAAGAAGCCACAGCGTTAATCATCATATTTGTGAGGGTTGAAACAGAATCTCCGATTACTTTGGCAGTCGCCTCAAATCCACTTTCTTTTCCAATGTCTTTTATCCCTTGAATATATTCCTTGAGCATCCCTTTTACGCTAAGGTCTCTGCCTTTCAGTTTGCTAATATAGTTTTCAACCAGACGCTTGGTCGCTCCGTATTCCATTGCTACTCTTAACGATTCAGGGCTCAAGTCCTCCAGTTCTTTCCCGAAATCGGGACGCTTCTGGTATCTATCGGACAGTTCACCTGTCTTTTTACTCAAATCAAATATTGTCTTGGCTTCTGCGCGAGTCACGGAAGTTCCCAGCTTCGTTTCAACTAGATCGGCAAGAAATGATTCTTCCTCTTTCGGACTAAGCATTCTGCGCATTTGCTCTGCCTCAAATTCACCCATCGCTTGCTCAATTTCGGCTTTTCTGGCCGGATCATAGCGTCCTATCTCCCCGATTTTGCTCGCCCAATTCTTAATTCCTTGAATTTTATTTTTCAATACGAGCTTCTTCTCAAACAAAAGATTCACGTCTTTGGCGTTTTCTCCGGCGTATCTCTCAAGGAGTTTCGTCCTCGCCTCGGTGGTCATGTTCAGCAAACCCGCAATGTCTATCTCTCTCTCCTTAAGAGCCCTTTTAAATTCCTTAACTTTTTCCGGTATTAAACAAAAGGCCATATTAGCATTCAATAGAATTTAAAAATTTATTCCAGCTTAATTCTTCTTTTGGAAGATTAACTTTTTTAACATTTTCCTTCAGCGAACTAAGTGACGCACTTCTCCTTGTCTTATATAATCTTCCGGCTCTTCCTTCGCGGGCTTTTCTGACTTCCCTAATCTTTGTGAGAGCTGACTCTGGACTTCTTTCAGCCAGCATTCTCATCTCCTGCGCGTGGACGCTGGTTTCTGCCACGAGGGGGGAATTGGCAAGTTCCCGCAATATCTCCACGTCCCCTTTGGCGTAGGCGTAATCCTCCATTGCCTTAATAAGCGTTCCAGCTTTTAATCCGGCAGGCAAATTTTCTTCTCCTCTCACTATCCTTCTTGCTTTTCCAATATCGGAGTTTAGAAGATTAGCCGCTTTTTCCGCTTGGTCCTTTATGGTAATTTTGTCATATCCGGCCGTCTCGTCAAAACTTTCTGCCAGTCCTTTTTCAATCGTCTTTTTCTCTATGCTTTTGCCGACCTTGCTCACTCCCGTTTTTTCAACCGGAACTTCGGGAACTTTCCTTTCCGCTTCTCTAGTAGTAGAAATAACTTCTTCTTTTGGTTTTACTCTCTCCGCCAGTTTCGGCCTCAAGTCAACGACATTCCCCGTTATTCTGGGAGCCAGCACCGGCTTCTTTTCTTCCGCCACTTTCTCTTTTACTCTTTCAACCGCTTTCGCGAGAATGGGTTTTTCGGCTTGCTTCGGCTTGCTTCGGCTTGGTTTTACTTCTTCTCTGGGAGCGATTCTGTACTCACCTTCTTCCTTAGTGGGTTTTTTCGTCTCCACTCGTCCCGCTTCTCTTTCTGCCATAGGCGCAACTTTCTCAACTTTTCCCTCGCCTCTTTTAATGATAGTTGTTGTACCTTCATATGGTTGTTTTAATTCGTTAATTCTATCCGTGAGTTTATCAACGTAATAAGAAGACTTCCTGTAATACTCATCGGTTTTCATCAAGACTTCGTGGGCGTTCTGCTCCTCCGTGCCGTATTTTTCCTTGTGATTCAATTCGTCCACGACTTCTTCAAGGTATCGGTATGTATCCTCGTATCCTTTTTGCTGTGCGATTTCATCCACCCCGGCGTATCTGCGGTATCCCCGTATGGCGAGGTTTGCCTTCTGACCCTTCGTCATAGCGATCCGGTATTCTCCGTTTTTCACGTAGACCACTCCGTCCCTCCAAGCATCCCTGACACTTCTCTCTTTTCTAAAGTGTTCCGATGTCTGGATGGCTTTTTTGAGTCCTTCGTCGCCGATTTTCTCCCAGCGGGCAATGCGGGCTTCCTCTTTCGCTTGCGCCTCAATGGTTCTCTTGTAAACCTCCTCCGTCCCCTTGGCTTCTTCGCGCCATGCTTTCATTTCTTTCAACAATCCCTTTTGTACCCTTTCAGCTTTCGTTAGTTGGTATTCACGAAGCTGTCGCAAGGCATCGCTTTCAGGCAGTCTGACTTCTTCCGTTTCTCCCATCCCTTTCTGTTCCTCCACTTTCCTTTCCTCCACTATTCTTGTTTTCTTGGCTTCCGGCAACGCTTTCGGCTCTTTGGCAAATTCTACCTCGGCTCTCGTTGGCTTTGGCTCTCCCTCTCCTTTGATGTCTACCATCTTCGGCTTCCCCTCCTGTTTCAAAAGTTCGGGACGCAGAACAACCTCTTGCGGTCTTCCCTCTTTGGTTATATCGGGCATCGGGACATACCTTTTTTCTCCGGACGGCGGCGGTGGTGGAACTTCTCCTTTGGGCTTTTCAAGTCCTGCTTTTTCAACCCCAACCGCCTTTCTTCCTTTCATCGCTTCATGAATCGCTCCCCCCGCGAGCACCTGCGCTATAATCGCTACCGCGTCATCCGTAAAAACATTCCATTCTTCTTTTTTTTCCTTTGAAAAAACACTTTCCGGAATAAGATCTTGGGTGAGATTTTTGACAATCATCGCTCCTTTTCCAACTAGTGCGAACGGTTCTTCCACCGCCGCCGCTAAGAGTTTCGGGTCTCCCGTTGCTATGAGACTCGTAACGTCTTTCAATATTCCTTTAGTCGTCTCTCCTAAATTCGCCTTATCTATTTTCTGCGCCACGTATGAATACGCCGGGTTAAGCCTTTTCATCTCATCCGCAGGAATTTGCGCTCTCACCGCATCCATTAACGCCGTGAAAGGAACGAACGCGACGGACGACGCTATTCCAAGTCCCGCCCTCATCTTTTCAGGAGTTTTTTTCGCTTCTTTCAATTCAATCGCTTCGTTCCAAACATTCGCCCCCGTTTGCAAAAGTGTGTTTGGAATGGAAGCCACCTGACCGCCAAGATAACTTCCTAAATATTTTGAAAGATTGACTCTGGGGGCTTCGGTAACTCTCTCAAATGTTTTACCCGTTTCTTCAAATTTAGGCTCGGCATAAATTGGTTTTTCCTGCTGTTCGTATTCTCCAGACCACACTTTACGGATAGTTCCGATTGGGTCGGTGGTGACATTGTTTATAAATCTGTTAAATACATTGCGGGGTTCGCTGGCTATCTTCTCCTGTTCGGCTCTTACGCGCTGTTCTTCTGCCAGTCTCTGTTGCTCTCTGATTATCACTTCATTCTTGTTTTGCCTGTCTATCTCCGCGTCTATGGCGGATACTATTTTATCTTTCTCCGGCTCTTTGCTTTTAGACCACAAATCACGCAAGGGGTAAAGTTCCTCTCGCGTGAAAGCTCTGTTCTGATCTTGGAAGGATTGAAATGATTTTCTTAATTCCTCTGTTTCCGGAGTTATCTGTCTGGATTGCGTTTCCTCCCGCGGCGGGGAAATCGTAACTCCGAATTTATCTAACTTTGGCTGTATCCTTGATTGCCCTCCAGGTTGCGAATAAATTTCGGCTTCTTGCCGTTTCCTTTCAAGATAAGCGGATATGCTTCCAGTTCTTTTCGGTTTTGGTTTGTATGCGGGAAGCGAAGCCCTTTGCTTGTATTGGGTCTTTTCCCATCCGGTCTTTTGCGCCCACCATTCCCTCTTTGACGTTCCTCGCGGTCTCTCCTTGTAATTCACCTGCGCCTTATTCTTATTCTGAACCGGGAAAGCAACTTTACCTTTTTTATACTGCTCTTTCGGTTTTCCGGTGGCTTGCGCCCATTTCTCCCGCTTTGACAGAGATTTTCCCATTATTTCGTTGTGCTAGTCGTGCCTTTAGTTTAACTTGTTGATCATCTTACGCCCTGGTACCTTTTATTCAGATTAAACTGCCTCACCGCCAGTTGGTACTGCCTCTCGTCCAATCCATATTGCCTCTTGAACTGCTCTTTGTTCTCCTCAAAAGTCCGGTCGTTCTCAAACATTGAATTGAGAGCGTTGGCCGCGTCAACGTCAAGACCGGCCAGTGCCGCCGTTATGTCCCTTTCGTCCTGCGATCTCGCTCCCGCTATTTCAAGAGCGCGCCCGCCATATTGAGCTTCAATTCCCCTCCTTCTCAAATCTTGAGTCGCTCCCAGCTTTCCCATCTCCTGCTGATAAAATTCATTTCCAACATTCGCTTCCAGTCCTCTGGCCGCTATGTTTCCTTTCAGTTGGGTTTGTTCCGTCCCGACCAATTGCGCCTCTTTACCAAGTTCCACTTCTTTCTCTTTGGCTAGTTGCGCTTCCAACGCTTCGTAGCGGGGCTTCAGTCCCGTCAGCATCTCGGCGTATTTGGCTTTAGCGGCGTCATAAGCTCCCATCACTTGGGTTCTTCTCTCTCCGGGTTCCGCCGCCTTCTTCGCCACATAGGCCGAGTACATCTGAGTGTATTTGTTCCGTTCTTCCGGAGCGGATTTTTCCCACCAGCGGGACACGGTTCCCGTTCCGGTCCCGTATCTCTGCTGGCTCATCTGAACGTCCGGTCTCACCGAATAGAGATAATCTATCATCTCATCGCTTAGTTGCGACGTCGGAGTTTTATTCTTGTTTGCCATAGTTTTCTTTCCCTTCCAAAATTAACTTTTTATCGCTTCTTCTAATTTTTCAACTCTACCTGCGAGTTGTCTAATCGCACCGGCGAGTAAATCAACGAAATTACCTAAATTCCTTGGTATAATTTCTTTAATATTTTCTTCGCCACATAGGCCGAGTACATCTGAGTGTATTTGTTCCGTTCTTCCGGAGCGGATTTTTCCCACCAGCGGGACACGGTTCCCGTTCCGGTCCCGTATCTCTGCTGGCTCATCTGAACGTCCGGTCTCACCGAATAGAGATAATCTATCATCTCATCGCTTAGTTGCGACGTCGGAGTTTTATTCTTGTTTGCCATAGTTTTCTTTCCCTTCCAAAATTAACTTTTTATCGCTTCCTCTAATTTTTCAACTCTACCTGCGAGTTGCCTTACGGCTCCTGCTATCAAATCAACAAATTTGCCTAAATTTCTAAACGTCTGACCTTCTTCGTTTTTTCCCTCTTGCATCCATTCAGGAAGACTGCTGTTATCCATCTTTATCATTCCATTTTCATCCCTCACAATATTTCCGTTTTCATCTTTTATTGGTTCGCATTTCTTTAGGATTTCAATGTCGTCCAATTCATCCAATAGAAGACATAAATCCGTGTACCCATATGAGTATACCATTCTCCAAGCGTTAGATGCTCCACCACAATCTTTTGCATTGTCGGTGGCTGGCATTAAGTTATTTGTCCCAAAATAGTATCTTGTCCCACCACCACTAATAGCAGTGTCATATGAAGCAGACGCTTCTAGCTCAAAATAACTTCCACCATAATATATGGCGGCGATTGTAGTGTCTCCGTTTTTAATATATAGTCTGTCCCCGCTAGTCAACACAATTCTTGCCCCACTTGCCGCCGTTTGAATTGTCGCTCCAGTGACAAGTCCCGCCGTTATCGTTCCCAAATCAGCCGCGATTGCTGAAAGTTGCGAGACGTCTATCTTGTCAGCTGTCACAGCGTCGGCTGAAATCTTTGTCGCTGTCACAGCGTCGGCCGCTATCTTGTCGGCGGAAACGGCGTCGGCCGCTATCTTGTCGGCGGAAACGGCGCCTGCCGCTATCTTGCTTTCAGATACCGCCGATGCCGCGATTTTGGCGGCTGATACTATTGCGTCCCGCAAGTTTTCTTCCATAATCTGCTTCTTCGCCAATTCGTAGAAAGCGTCCATTTGGTTGGCGTTCACTTGAACTGGTCTTACGGCTATTCTGGTCCCGAAATTGTCAAATCCGATATCCTTGTATGTTTTCTGTCCGGGTGTAATCATTATTTTATCCTCTTATCGCTTATAATATCGTATTCCAGCTGGAATCCGTAGTATTCCGGCCGTCCTTTGGCGCTGTGTTCAACGAAAAGCTGAAGTCCGCGAACGTCGTTCCCCAGCTTGTCAAACTTCTGGTCGCTCACCGGTTCCGTGAATTCCCCTATATTCTCAATGTTGTCGTTATACTCGCTCCGCAAAAACACTTTCATTTCGTCGGCGTACCGAGCCGCAAGAGTCATCTTCTTTGGTTCAATCTCAACGTCAACTCCTCCGGGATAAAAGATGTGCGACTGCAGTTTCATTTCAATGTTGGCCGTGTCGTCCAGATAGTCCTGCGCGAACATTTTGTAGACATTTCCGGTTAAATCCCCAACGTAAAGATTTTCGGTGTTGTCGGTCGTGTTTATGAACCTCGTCATGGCCGTTATCCGGTGAGCCGTTGAGTAGAGCATAAATTCGTCCTTCACGTAATCGTAGGCTATCACGGCGTTCGTAATCGTGTTTCCGTCCTCGTCGGTAATATTCCCCACCGAGAGATAGTATTTCTTCTGAAACACCGCCCCGCAAATTCTTTCAAGATTGGCGGATGTCACGTCAATTCCCTCAATCAAATCCCTGATTCTCTCGGAAATGAGTCTTGGTTCGTTCCCGTCATAGAGCCTTATCCCGTCTCGGTCAAAGCTGAAAATCATCCCATCCACAGATGCTAGGGAATAGGGAGCGTCCAGTCCCGATGAGGCCATCACGGTCTTCAAAGTGTCCCCGTCCCATCTTTTCATCATCCTCTCTTTGTAAATTACCACCCGGTCGTTGGATTCCCTTATTCCCTTAATGTTTCCCCGGTAGTACCTGTCTATCGTCGTTGAACTTGAATCGTTGGGGCTTACTCCACTCCAGTTCGTGAGGTCGCCTATAGAACACCAAAACAACGTGTCTGGGCTCGCCGTTACTCCGGCTCCGAACACCCTTTGCGAAAATGTCGTCCAGTATTTAGCCAGTGGCGCGCCTGAAACGTCAGATAAAGCTACTCCATCCGCCGTCTTTTTGGTTACCGCCCCGTTTCCCATGATGGCATACTTGTTTCCGGATGAATCACTCATTATCGTGAATCCCCAGCGGGCCGATGTTGAGAGTCCGGTGGCGATGGCCGTTCCCCACGTGGCACCAGTGAGGTCTGACGAGTACATCTTGCCGGCGGCGTTCACCATAATGAGTTGTCTCACACTTCCAAGTTCTATCGGGATGAGGCTCAAGATTTCGTTCGCGTCCGGCGTGTTGAGAATCTTGGTGTACCCTTTCCGTTTTTTAATCACTCCTTTTTTTGAAAGGTCAGCGTTCACGATAAGCCTCCACTCGCCCGGTTCAATGAGAAACGGACTGGTGTCCCTGTTCATTCCCTGATTGTAGAGACTCGGTAGTTTCATAGTTTACACGTATAAATAATCTTCCTGAAATTCCCTTATTTCCCGGTTCTCATCCAAGACAATGTTATTCTCGTGCTCTATCATCCTTTCACATCCCAATTCGTATTTTTGGAGGTATGCGTCAGCCTCCGCCGTTTTCCCGTCCTTTTGGAACGCCCGGTACATAAGATAGTCCATAAGGACGTGAGTGTAGAATCTAACTGGCTTCGGAAGCGTGTCCGAATCGTTTGATAGATCGGGGCTTTGGAAAACATACTGGAGGTAAATTCGGAGGCTGGAAGTACCGATTGGGCGGTGTCCTATCACAAAGTTATTGAAGTAGTATCTTGGGTCGCTTTCGGAGTAGGTAACATTCGTGTCGTCCACGTCCTCCACTTCCATTCTCCTAGCACGAACTCTAATTGTTGACACTCCCGTATAGCTCATCTCCACCTTTTGGAATTTCTTAAAGTCGTTCGGGAGGTCAACTTCTCCAGTTGCGTCTCCCGAAAGGGTGGTTGAGGTAATAAACTGCTTTTCGTTGTTTTCGGCGAGGCGGTTTATCAGGTCGTCCTTTCCTTCGTTTACCCAATCAGTTATTTCATTCCGATCCAAAAATGTCTTTTTCTTGTCCCCGAACTTTTTATAGAGAGCGTCTTGGAGTGAAACGAGGGCGTAGCGGGCGAATCCGGAATACGGCATAGCTGAAGAATATGGCGACAAGTCGGTCGTGTAGGAATTGTAGTACTTTATCTTGTAATAATCGGTTGACACTCCCGCCGTATCGTCGTAGAGTGTGTGCGGTTCATCAATTGCCAAGTCTTTCGTTGAGATTAAGCTGTAAGATCCCCCTTCGGTTGAAGCCCGGTAGAATTTCACCTGATTGTACTTGGTATAAGTTATCTTGGTGTTTTCGGGATGGGTGAATCCTAGATTAGCGGACAACGTTATCGTGTTTCCGCTTATGGAAGATATTTTCTTAATCTCGGTCTGCTCTTGAGTAGGTTCGCCTATGACCACATAGTCGTTGGCATTGAATTCTGCTACGTTCTGCACGACCAAATCCGCCTGTCCCGAGTTAGCCTTTGCCGTTAGGTATGATTTTGGATTGCCGTCAATGGACGGGTGTATTGCCTTTATTGCCATTGAATTTTCGCCTTCCGCTATTTAATTTCCAGTCCTTGCGTGGTTTTGAACCGGAGAAGAATGTTCCCTGCGATCGTCACATACCCCATAAATTCAGGGGAGATGGGGACAATTTTCGCCAGTTCGTTCATTGTGGTGACAACCAGCATGGCGAGGTTAAACCACAATGTCCACGACTTGTAAATTGGTTTCATTGTTTATTAGTTTAGCGAATTAAATTATCTTTTACTATCAGAAGGAGAAATGATCCAACTAACGCCACTAGAATCACATACCCGACAATTTTCAGCACTCCTTCCGCCCATGAGCTGGATTTCGTGGGAGATTCCCTCATAACATCGTCCAATTTCTTTTCAATTGACTTTAGCCCTTCCTTGAGTTCTTGATGGTCTTTTGCGTTTAAGGCCATATCAATTTTCATAGAATTTATAAATTCCCAAGTCCTTGCGGCGGGTTCCCTGTTTTTGAAATCATCTATCATCTGCTTCCTAAAATCCATCAAAACACTGATGTCGTTTTCTATTTTTAGGATTTTTTTGTCAATGTTTTCCATTGAGTTATAAAAAAGCACAAACGGCTTGGATTATAGTTTTCGCCATATCTGCCCTGAAGCCAATAGCGGATAAGCCAGCTGATGGTGTTGAAACATTGTGGTAATATGTTGTTTTTGCCGCAAGAACCAAAAATTTCTCAACATATACTGGTGAAACTCTGTATTCGTTAGCCGCTCCTGAATATCTGGCCAATTGAAAATCAGCATCGGAAAATGAATTATTGGCGGTGGATAATCCAGTCAAAACATATCCGTTGCTAGCCGCTCCCGATTGCGCAAAAAGGGAACATTTAAGCGATAATTTCCACGCTCCGATTGGAACAGATAGGCTATATCCACCTGTGTTATACACTGTTCCAGCGGCAGGTGATGCTTGTTCGGAATCGGCAATCGCCTCTATTTGTTGTGTCCACTTAGTCGGGTTAAGCGGAAATCCGAAAGGGGCTTTGTGAGGCGAGTAATTGAACGCCGAAATTGGATAAGTCCCAGTGTCCAAAACATCGTAGTCCGTCCCGCAATAGAGCGTCATCGTGGTATTCGTGGAAAAGGAAATCGCGGTGATTATCCCGTAAACAGTCGCCGAGTTCTGGGTGAATTTCACTTTCATTCCGACGCTCATCGCTCCCGTTAAATCCACCCCCGCGAAAGTGAGGACATAAGTCGGGTCGTCGGCGGAAGCACGGGTCGGGGTGACGGCGGAATATGATTGCCAACCCGTGAAAGGCGGATATAAAGTGTCAAAATACGTCTTCAGTGTCGCTTTGATATTCGCCCAAGTTATTTTTTTAATAACTTCACCAGCCACGTCCCAAAAACCAAACTCATCCGCATCCAGTGGCGTGTCGGCGGTCGCGTCGTGTATGTTCTTCCCGTCTATCAAATCCGAGTGCTGTTGTGAATGACTCGGACTTGAGAGTCCGTCTGTTGCATTAGGTTTTATCATAATTTGCCTATCCTCGGTTTCGTTCCTTCCAACGAATTGTTATAGAAATATCCCGCCTCGTCGTAGGTGATTCCCGCCTCGTCGTAGGTGATGTTGGTCGGATTTAACTGCTCGTAGGCCGCGTCCTGAACTTCAACCCTTACGCTTTCTTGCTGGCTTCCGATCCTCACTTGTTCCTTCTGCAGTGATATTTCGCTCATTTTTTATGCTCTTAATGATTTCTCCCGCCGTTATTGCGGCTGATTTTCCTGTTCCGGCTTTCATCTGTTTTTCAAAGTCAAGATTCAACGGAACATTGTCCACCGCCCAGTCGTCAAGGGCGACGTAGGCCAGAAATTCCCCTTTTAGCGTCCCGACCCCTTCGTGGAATCTGTCCGTCATCTTTATGTTCCTCTCGTTGGCTTTTTTCGTCACTCGGTTCTCCAGTACTTTGTCGGCGTAAATAAATGTTTCCACGCCGGTCACTTTGAGAAATGATGCCAATTCAACGGCGTACATTTCTTTTTCACCTTCCTCAACCATTTCGTTGAGGCCGATCATGATCCTTCGCTTCATAGTTTTTTATTATTATTAAATATGATCTCAAAATAAGCTTTATTCCATTCCCACTTCATATTCTCTAGATTTCTATTCTTTGCCAACCAATTAATTTGTTCAATAGTGCGCTTCATCCGGTAATCCTTGTCCTCTATAAGTTTTCGCAGTTTCCTTTTCCAGCCGTGATACCTGTTTTTAACCAAATCCTCCTCACTCATCTCGGTGTTGTATGGAATCACATTGCTGGCTAGCACGCATGTCATAACGGCGGCGTATTCGTAGAATTTGAGGCAACTTTTGGCTCTATTAAATTCAGTATCTTTCAAAGGGCATATTCCGATGTCCAGATTCAGCTCCGCCAGCTTCTTCCGGTAATCATCGTATGGAACGGTCGGGATGTGCTTATACTTCATTCCTTGCAATTTTTCGTACAATCCTTTGAAAGCGTCCGTCCACTCAAACCTCTCTTTATATTCTTCTGTCACGAACTTATAGAGTTTTTTGAACGGCTTGTCGTCTATCCCGAATATATAAAATTCAAATCCGTATTCTTTTTGCAGGTCGGCTATCGCGTCTATCACCATCAGAAGGTCTACCGAATGGATATTTGACCCCTGAAATCCAATCCGCAGTTTTTTGTTTCGCCCTTTCCTTTCCGGGTACATCGTGAGGTCAATTGAATTGGGGATAACGTATATTCTTTTTGCTATTCCTTTTGATCTCATCCTCTCCTCAAGATAGGGAGTGCTCACTATTATGGCGTCCGCTTCCCTCACCAGTTCCCACCAGCTTGGCTTGGCGTACTTCGCTATCTTATGGAAAGGGTGCGTCTCATCTATCCCGTCGTAATTGTCGTCCGTTTCGTAAATTATTTTTTTCCCCAGAGCTTTCAGTGCCCGTATTTCTTTTATCAGCGACCCTTCGTAGAATCGGTTGAATTGCACGGCATCATAGTCGTTCAGGTCAAGGGCGAACCCTTGCGTCCGGCAGTCAATCTGGTGCCCCAGCGCGTTCAGCTTCTCCGCCACGATTTTATTCCTTGCCACGAAACTGGGATTTTCCTCTTTTGTATTATTCACCACAAGCAGGCGAATCAATTTCTCTCCTTCCATTTTTTTACTTCTTCAGCGATTAGTTCTCGTGGGGTGTCGTTGTGAGTTTGTCGCAGTCTTGAGAGCCTTGCCAGCCCTGACACGTATTCTTTGTTAAAACGCCCTATACGCCCCGTTTTTTCTCCCCTCTCTATGCTACCCCTATCCCGGCTCATTTCACGCAACCTACGCTTAATTTGAGCTTCCTCGCGCATCACAGATTCGTGCTCCTCCTTGTTTTCGTCAATTTTCCGCAGAAACTTCTCCGATTGGTTCAATTTTTGGTTCCATAATAACATTTTCGGATTTTTCCATTAACTTTGACCGCAGTAAATTATATTCATCCTTGGTAAGCGTTTCCCCCATAACACTTTCCGCGACATCAGAATCTCTTTTGCTGAACTTATTGTTTAGGCTTTCAATTATCGTTTCTTCCTTCACTTTTGTGAATTCCTTGTCTTTAGCCTTTTTCAGTTCATTATTATAGATGGGTATGAGGACTTGCGCTTCGTCGTAGCTTAACATTTCACTAGAGACGGGTTTGGTGTTTTCTTCAGAAACCCCGTCTTCATCGTTCATAACCAGAATAACTCCTCCGGCAATTACCGCCGCCGCCACCACGCCCGCTAAAACTTTATTAACGACGCTTGTTTCTCCGCTTTCGTTTAATTCATTGCTCATTGATTTTTTCAATATAGAGTCTGCCAAACATAGCTATCCGCGGCGTTTTTTATGCAGGTCTCAACCGTGTCAGCAACCCCAGCTCCTCCTTGAACGACCCAAAAAGTCCCTCTAGCACTAGCATCGCAGGTCGGCTTGGCAGTGGCGGTATTTAGCCTCATTCCTCCGTTGATTTCTAATTTCGCCCCCGGCCCCGTCGTCCCTATCCCGACATTGCCGCCGGAGGTGATGCGCATCCATTCACTTGTGTTTGTTGTGAAAGACAGATAGTTGCTTGTATGGTCATATCTAATTTCTCCGATATCTTCATCATCAGTATCGCCCAGTCTAATAACAGATGAGCCAGAAGTTCCTCCAATCAAGGATATGCCAATAGTATTTGTATTAGCGCCGCTCCGCTCAAAAACGGCTACCGTATTAGAATTTATGGCCGGTGTCGTCCCGGTACTGAAAATATGCAGCTTCGCTCCCGGCCCCGTTGTCCCAATCCCGACATTGCCGCCGGTAATATATCCTCCTCCTCCGGCGTTGATTCTGAATAAGGGGCTTGTCCCGCCTCCGTAAAATATAAACGCACTCTCACCGCCGGTGTTATAATCAAAATTGAAGCCTCCGTTGCCTTTCGATTTCATGCTGACGCTCACGTTCGCAGCGGAAGAAAGCGGTTGGATGTAATAATCCGATATTGCTAATGAAGTGTCGCCCATGTATAGGGAAGAAATTGTACCAGATCCGCTTATTCTTGCGTTACCATTTACATCTAATTTGTATCCCGGCGCCGTCGTCCCAATGCCGACGTTGCCGTTGAAAAATGCGCCGCCGGTATTCGTCACCCAAAACTCGTCGGTCGTTCCTGCCGCCCCGGCTTGGCCACGGATGAAATACTGTGCTCCTGAACCAAGAGACGTTTCCGTCCTACTAATAAGAAAATCCGTGTTGGAAGCGGTACTTGCCACTTGATTATATGTCGGTTTGAGCCACACAGGCGTTGTATTTCCAGCAGTGGTGGAGTATGTCCCATATCCCATTTGTATTGCCGTTCTATTGATTGCTCCACTATAATCTCTTGAAACAAAATAAAGGGTTTGATTCACACTTTGAACATCAAGCCCATTTCCACCAATATAAACTCCGGCCATCGTCCCAACGCCACGGTAATCCACGCTATACTTGCTTGAACCATTTATCTGCAAATCTAAAAAGTTTCCACTGGTTTTTGTTGTGGGATTGACCAAGAAATCTGTTAATCCCGAAGAATCAGCTTTTGACAGAGCCAACTGCGCCCCCGGCGCCGTTGTTCCGATGCCGACACGACCATTTGTGGTGTCCACATTGAGGACATTCGTCGTTCCGTCGGCTTTGTTGATTTGAAACGCTGTCGTAGAATCTGACGCTGGATATACCTTGGGCGTAATAAGCCCCGTAGATATCTTCCCAGTGCCTACGACATCCAACGCTTGTGATGGGGAAGTATTGCCAATTCCCACTTTTCCAGCTGAATCTATCGTCAGCTGGCTTGCGTCATTTGTCATTAGGCTAATTTTGTTGTCTGATAACCAACCAATGCCAGAATCTGTATCAGTTTTGAAACGAATCGTAGGATTTGTAGACTGGGCAACTACGAGAGGTCCGGGATCTATTGAAGATGATATTTGAAGTGTCGCAATATTGGCCGTGTTTGCTTCTAAATTGGTCGCATACAGATCAGAAAACCATCCTTTGGCTATTTTATTCGTCTCACTCCCAAATTCCCAGCTTGAAACAAGGAAATGTATCCCATTTCCAATTTTTTTGAAGAAATTAGGATTATAAACCTGCGCGTTCGCCAAACTAAAAATTCCGAACGACACAAGAATCAAGTACATTTTTATCAGGGTTTTTTTCTTCATGCGATGTATATGTAGGTCACTCCTTCCCCATTTACTTCTGCGTCCAAGTAGACCTTATTAAGATTACTCGTGGCTATCTCAATAGAATTAGCTGGATAGAGGGGTATCCCCTGTCTAGTTGACTGGCTCGCAACCACATCAGATCCTCCGACAACAATAATACCGGTGTTCTCAACCATCGCCGTTATAATCACTTTTTTGCAAAAAGTGTCTGTCGCAAGACGCTCCCGGGTTCCTGCGGAAGCAAGCGTTTTTCTTCCGTTGTATACAGCCATATTTTTATTACAATCCTAATTTTTTAGCGACTTCGTCCTTTATTCTTTCTTGGTAATCCTTTTTTTCCCTTATCAGTGCTTCTTCTCTCTCTCGCATTTCACTCTCCTTGATACTCATGTCGGCTTCGCGGGCGCCAACTTTTTCTTCTCGCTCTTGGAGGTCTTTGTTCCTGTTCTCTAAATCAACCTTCACTCTTTCGTTTTCAGCCCTATCTTTCTCATTTCTAAAGTTATCCTTTTCAGCCACCTCTTTCATCGCAATCACCTGCTGGGGAGACATCTCATAGTCTTTTATTCGCAATTCCAAAGCCTCCTCCCTGCCAGTGAGTTCGCTCTCTCTTTTCCCCAAGTCGTTCTCTTTCGCGGAACAATTAAGTTCTCTTGATTCAAGTTCTTCCTTCGCTTTCTGAAAAACTTGAAGAGCTTCATTTAATTTAGGGGTGTCCATTTTTATGAAGTTATTTAATTAGCTTTTATCCGTCCCCCGCTACACGAGAGGCGGCTTGAAAGCCAACTA
>Ga0233423_10000459_pt1 | contig 21815 bp, 19 predicted proteins | sample Watercolumn_Mata_FD_180713 | JGI IMG/M metagenome (GOLD analysis project Ga0233423, IMG submission 180713) | Freshwater microbial communities from Lake Matano, South Sulawesi, Indonesia - Watercolumn_Matano_2014_112_MG | ecosystem: Environmental > Aquatic > Freshwater > Lake | place: Indonesia...
CCTTGTCTCGCTGCCGCCCTGGTTATGGTGAACGCCGCCAGAGGGGTAAGGAACCTTCCCGCGGAACGTGCCAGGGAGGAGTTGGAGCGTGCCGCAGACGTGTTGGGTCGTGCCCGCCCTACCACCTCCCAGGGGATGCGAGCCCACATCCTGCGCATTCTGAATATCGCGAGTGATGCGGTTGAAAAGGGTGAGGATGTGGAAGAAGCCGTGCACGCCTATGTGATGAAAAACCTGGAAAAACGCTACCGGTACTCCCGTGTGATGGCGGAATATGCCGTCGGCCTATTGCCCGATGATGTTTCCATCCTTACCCAGTGTTATGCGGAAACCCTCATCGGTTTTGTGCTGTTGGTTTGTCAGGAAAAAGGAAAGAAAGTCTCTTTGATCTGCCCCGAGACGAGGCCGTATCTGCAGGGGGTGCGGTTGACAGCGAGTGTGGCCCATGACATGGGGATTCCGGTGACGGTAATCACCGACAACATGCCGGCGTATATTCTCTCCAGGAGAATGGCCGATGTGTTCATATCCGCCGCCGATGTAATCACGCTGGATGGTTTCGTCGTCAACAAGGTCGGTACGTTCCAGATCGCGCTCGCGGCGCATTACCATAATGTGCCGTGTTATATCCTGGGAACGCCGTCGGCAAGCAACCCCGACGTTTCTACTGTGGAAATCGAGGAGAGAAATCCCGACGAGGTGGTGCACGCCATGGGAGTTCCCACAGCAAAGGCCGGGGTGAAGGGCTATTACCCCGCGTTCGATATTACGCCTCCCGGACTCGTCACCGCAGTAATTACTCCGAAGGGCATCTTTGCGCCCGGTGATGTGAAGAAGTATTTTATGTCAGCTTCTTGATCCGTTTCATGGGATTCGGTTGCGACGGAGGTATTGTCCTATGATGTATGAAACCATACGGGCAACGCTGTTCAATACGGTATTGAAGCTCTATCAGAAAGATTTGATTCAGTTGAATTCCGGTAACGTCAGTGTCCGGGCTTCGACGGATCACATTGCAATTACCCCTACCGGTGTCCAGTACGATGAGATGACTGCGGAGGATTTGGTGATTATCGACCTGAATGGTGTCGTTGTTGACGGTCGCCATAAGCCATCTTCGGAAACACCGATGCACACAACAATCTATAAGGTTATGCCCACCGTGAAGGCGATTGTGCATTCCCATTCGCCGTATGCACTTGCCTTCGCAGCGGTGGGGAGGCATATCCCGATTATCTGTACGGAAGGTCTGGCGCTGCGGGGCCCTGTACCTGTTGCCGAATATGCGTGTCCGGGCAGGGAGGCGCAGGGATTGGCTGCCGTAAAGGCGATGAAAGGACCGCCATCCGTCACAGGAACTCTGTTAAAGAATCACGGTGTTCTGGCCACCGGGGCGAACCTTGCCCAGGCATATTCCGCTGCATACCGTATCGAAATGGCGGCGAAGATCTACTTTCTGGCGTTGCAGATCGGCAATCCTGATATTCTGACAGATGAACAGGTGAAGGAAATCAGAGACGTTTATTTTTCTAAAAAATTCAAATCTTAGTATCGCTTTGTACTATTAAACATGTCATTTCGAAGGAACGGAGTGACTGAGAAATCTTGAATACCATTGGAAAAGATTTCTCCCTTACGGTCGAAATGACACAATACGAACATTTGCAAGTTGGTACTGTTAGGTTCAAACTATTGTGAGGTGTGTGCGATGATAGAATTCTTCAAAATGAGCGGAAGTGGAAACGATTTCATTCTGATTGATAACAGAGACGGGTCTCTCATCGTGGAGAATCTGCCTGCATTTGTGAAAACCGTCTGCGAACGGAAAGTGTCTGTCGGGGCGGATGGATTGATTGTGATCGAAAATTCCGACAGGGCCGATTTTCGCTGGCGGTTCTTCAACGCCGACGGCAGCGAGGTGGAGATGTGCGGGAACGGCGGGCGGTGTGCCGCCCGCTTCGCCGTTATCAAAGGGATAGCCGGAGAAAAGCTGTCTTTTGAGACCATGGCAGGCATTATCGACGCCGAAGTGAAAGGAGACGTGGTCAAGCTGAGATTAACCGATCCACACAGCATGAAGGCCGATATTTTCATCACCGTTGGCGGAGAGCCGATTGGGATCAACTTTATCAATACGGGTGTTCCCCATGTTGTTCGCTACGTCGAGGATCTTGACCGGGTTAACGTCTTCAATACGGGTCGTATCATTCGCTACCATGAATATTTTCAGCCCGGGGGAACGAACGCAAACTTCGTGGAAGTTGTGGATGCGCGGACTATCAGAATCCGAACATACGAGAGAGGTGTGGAAGACGAAACCCTGGCCTGCGGGACAGGCGCCGTCGCTTCGGCCCTCATATCGGCCTGGAAGGCGCTTGTGGAGTCGCCTGTCGATGTCCGGGTAAAAGGCGGTGAAATTCTCAGAATCTATTTCCGCAAAACGGACAGGGGGTTTGAGGATATTTATCTTGAAGGAAAAGCGAAAGTGGTTTATGAAGGCCGCGTCTGGGACGAGGCATATAAACAATAACAGGAGGGAATTCACTTTGCAGATTGCTGATCGACTGAAAAAGATTCCACCGTATCTCTTTGTGGAGCTGAGGAAGAAAATTAATAAAGCTAAAGCCGAGGGGATTGATGTCATCAGTCTTGCCATCGGTGATCCTGTGGAGCCAACACCGGATGCAATCATTGAGGAGCTCTGCGTGAAAGCGCAGGATCCGGAGAATCACCGCTATCCCACCGACGAAGAGAAGGGAATGTTTGCCTTCCGCAAGGAAATCGCGAACTGGTACGGGGCGAGATATGGCATTGTTCTTGATCCGGCAAGTGAGATTCTGGGACTTATCGGATCGAAGGAAGGCTGTCATCACTTTATTCTGGGATGCATAAATCCCGGGGATATTGTCCTGATGACTGATCCGGGATACCCGGCCTACCGGGCAAGCATTCTCATGGGTGGGGGTGAGCCATATAACGTGCCGATCCTGGCAGAAAATCAGTATCTCCCCGTGTTTGAGAACATTCCCTCCGGTGTCGCGAAGCGTGCGAAGGGAATTTTCCTCAACTATCCGAACAACCCGACTGGTGCCTGTGCCACAAGGGAATTTTTTCACCGTCTGGTGGACTTTGCCCGACAGTATGATATTGCCGTGTGCTTCGATAACCCCTACAGCGAGATCCTGTTTGACGGGCAGGAGCGTTTAAGTTTTCTCATGGCCGAGAGGGCCAGGGAAGTAGGTGTGGAATTGAACTCTCTTTCCAAACCTTACAACATGACGGGCTGGCGGATCGGGATGGCTGTGGGTAATCCGGATATCATTGCGGCCATGAGCAAGGTGAAGGAGAATACCGACTCCGGGATATTCAACCCGATCCAGTATGCGGCAATCCATGCGCTGAAACACGAGGCAGCAAATATTGATAACATGCTTCAGATTTACAAGCGCCGCCGGGAAGTGGTTCTCGAAACGCTCGGGCGTATAGGGATCGTCTTCGATCCGCCTAGGGGGACTTTTTACCTCTGGGTCCCTGTTCCGCAAGGGATGACTTCCCTGGATTTCACGAACCTCCTGTTTGACAGAACAGCCATCGTCGTCGCGGCCGGCACCGCCTATGGTCAGTATGGGGAGGGATATATCCGAATATCCCTTACGGTGCCGGATGGCAGGCTCAAGGAGGCGATGGAACGGATTGAAAAAGCATTCAAATAACGTGGCGCACGAAACCCTTCTTACCGAAGGGAATAAATCTTAAAAGTATCTTGCAATTGCCCTTCTGACAAATCCGCCTGCAAAGGATTCCGAGGCATGCAGCGCTCCATAGGGACAAACCTCTATGCAGCAGTAACAGCGGATGCACCGGTTGTAATCAAAGCGGATCATTTTTGCAGGAAGAGAGATTGCTCCGGCGGGACAGATGTTGATGCACTCTTCACAGGCACGGCATGTATTATTGTCACACACGGGCCTCTGTAAAAGATGTTTCCGAATAAATCCATGCAATATTCCGGGTCCGTACACGAGAGGAACCACAACAGGAAATTTGAAATCGGTAATCTTCGGCAGATGACCGACTATTTCGATCTTGTCATCAATCAATCCCATATCTCTTGCGATTTTTACGGTCAGCAACCTTTCCGGGTCTAACCGCAACATCCTGCATACGGTGCTATCCACTGCATGGGCATCACGGCTCCCGATGAGAACACCAAGTTCTCTCGGGATACCGCCGCTGCCTGGACCTTCACCTTCCATTGCGAGTATTCCATCGAGTATCGTGAAGGACGGTTTGATTCTCTGATAAATGAGTACCAGCAATTTTGCAAACAACGCGCGATTTACCCCCGTTCTCAGATGCCATTCCGGTTTCCTGTATCCGATGATACAGCCGAACATGTTCTTTACTCCCAGGGTGAGTAGCATCTGACTGTGTGTCTTGAGTTTGGGGAGGTTAATGACTATGTCGGCGTTGATCGCGTCTTCTGCGATTTCTATTGTGCGGAAAGGTTCGCCAATATCAATGCTCGCAGATATCTCGAATTCCTTGCAAATGACATCGGATTCTTTCACCGCATCCCCAATTCCGCTGATCTTCAGGATCTTTGCAAATGATCCCATGGCAGGGCTATCCGAAACCCGGGGATGTGCGCCCCGGTGAAGCACATATTCCACGGCGGCTTTTACAATGTGGGGGTGAGTCAGTACGGCCTGTTGGGGTGTGGCGGGGGAAAGCAGATTTGGTTTAATCAGTACACGTGTATCGGGAGTAATCAGAGAGCCGCCGATGGTATCCATGAGTTCGAAAAATGCCGGCCTCAACGTGTTGTAGTCGTATGAGGACTTGCGTATGACAACCGTCGCCATATACGTTTTCCGTACTGTGTCTGTCTCACCCGTGAAACAGGAATGGGAGGTGAGGTGACAAGGAAATATTGAAATGGGTAAAAATCATTACTTGACAAATAAACAAAAGTAAATAAAAGCATCTTCCAATGAATTGAATATTATAGCGTAAAAAATGGTTGTGATTCATTTTCATGTTCTATATACTTAAGCAAGTATATTATCCCATGTCTGCGATATGAACGGATTCAAGAGCGATAGATTTTCATCGAGGTCAGCGTATCGTAAAATATCTTTAGCAATCCTCGTAGTATTGGTCGTCTCGAATGCGGTTTTATTGTATCTCTTTATTCAGGAGAGAAGCAATAACAAGAATCTGATAAAATTCGTTACCGAGGCGCGCATGGATTTAGATCAGATCCATGAATCGCTGAGGCAGAAAGATCTGCAGAAGGCTTTCCGTCACCTCACCGAAGCCCAGAAACAGGTAGTGGCCCTGTTGCCGGCACAGTCCTTGTCTTCACAACAGCCAAAGGCGGAGAAAGAAGCATCGCAACCGGTACCTCCGGTGCGGGAAAGAGTGGCATCTGTTCCTCCTCAACCTGTAGTCGGTTTAGTCTCAGCCGCTCATGGAACACCCGGTCCCCTTGTATTTGCCGATGCAGGGGAATATCTTCTGGTCTGTGAAAAGGATTTGAAGAACCTTGCGGTTTACCGCTTCACTGAGGGTAAGTTTTCCCTTGTAACGCAGTATCCGTGCGTTGTAGGTGCCAACAATCATGATAAGGTGCGGGACGGTGACTTTGCGACGCCGTTAGGAGTTTATTTTTCCTGCGGTTTTCTCCGGGGAATACACTTCCTGAAAATTATGGATACGGTGCGTACATAACGAATTACCCTAATTTCATGGATCGGTGGGAAGGTAAAAAAGGCGGGGGGATATGGCTTCATGGTCACAGCCCCGCGAAAAACATAGGCTTTGATGTTGTTGATACGAAAGGGTGTATCGTGGTGAGTAATGATGCATTGAGGGAAATGAACACCTTTCTCAACCCGAGAGGCACTCCCATTGTGATAGTGAACAAGCTCCAGTTTGCGAAACAGGAAGATCAGAGTGAAGTGTCAAAGGAGTTGAGGGCTTTTCTCAATTCATGGAAGCACTCGTGGGAGAGCATTAATACGAAAAAATATTTGAGCTACTATTCCGCGAATTTTGTCAACAACGAAGGGATGAGTTTCCCTGACTTCAAAAAACACAAGGAGAGGACGAATAGAACGAAAAAGTTCATTCACGTAAAAATTGATAATCTCGCAATCCTCATCCCACCGGAACATGGAGGAAAAATCGCAATTGCTCGATTTCTTCAAAGATATAATTCCAATAATTTCAAGACTGATACGAGAAAAATATTCTATCTGAGGAAAGGGCAAACCGAATGGCAAATCATAGGCGAATCTTCATATTAGGTTGCATAGTATTCCTCAGCCTTGTGTTCATCGTCAGCTATTTTACGTCAAAAAAAAATGTCCCTCCGAAAATCAATCCAACGGTGCAGAAATATTTCAGTGGAACATCTCAGGAAGTATCCGTGTACTCAATTATCGGTGAAGAGAAGGGGCCTACTCTGCTCATCTTTGCCGGGATCCACGGGGATGAAGCAGGCGGTTATCTAACGGCGGAAAGATATGCGGCTATAAAGGTGAGAAAAGGTACATTGATCGTTGTTCCGCGTTTGAATTTGCCGGCCGTTTTAAAAAAGAAACGGCATGGTATCAGTGGAGATATGAACCGGCTCTTCCACATGCCTGAACGCAAAAATTACAGTCCCGACGCAAAGGTTGTGGATCTTGCAAAAGATCTTATTAAAAGTGCTGACTACGTCCTGAATCTCCATCAGGGTGAAGGCTTCTACTCCCCGAAATGGATCTCTCATAAGAGAAACCCTTTACGGTGGGGACAATGTAATGTCATTGATGCACCCATTTTTGATTTGCCCAATGGAGATAAGCTGGAGCTCGCCAGGTTTGCGGAAAAAGTCGCCACCAGATCGAATGCCGTCATTAAAGACAAGCGGTACTATTTCCAGGTGAATAACACCAATACGGCGAGTCGAAAGTCACTTCACAAGGAACAGAGGAGGTCTCTCACATATTACGCCCTGTACAAGCAGCATAAAACCGCTCTGGGGCTTGAATCAACGAAGAACTGTTCTTTGAGTCAGGCCATCTCGTTCTTAACAATCGCCACCAATTCAGTGATCGCAGAGGTGGGAATACTGGCGGAACGTCTTCCAACGACAGATCCTGCCACAATCAGGGCAGAAATCAGAGAGAAAAAGGTAAAGGGGAACGCGGTCTTCCCCTGATACCCCTTTCTCATTGACATCTCATAGCCTTTGTCCTATACTTCCCACGCAAAAAAAACATTTCTCTATCCATCAACAAAAAAATTCGTTGGCATGACGATTTCCTATCCATGAATTCCGCAGGAATTGATATCGGTTCCATCAGTACAAAGGCAGCGATTATGAATGACGGTGTACTGATGGGTACAAAGGTGATATTTACTGGTTACAGTGCGGAAATGGCCGGGAAAAAGGTATTGGATACAGTCCTCGCAGAGCTGAACCTGCCACCGGAATCCATTGACCTCGTTGTGGCGACAGGCTACGGGAGAAAAAGCATGGCGTCGGCCGATAAGATCATCACGGAAATCTCCTGCCACGCGGCGGGAGCACGTTATCTGAATCCCCGGGTTCGATCAATAATAGACATCGGAGGCCAGGACAGCAAGGCAATCCTGGTTGACGAGAACGGGTCTGTCATCGATTTCGTGATGAATGACAAATGTGCTGCAGGTACAGGCCGGTTTCTTGAAGTCATGGCAGGTGCACTGGAAGTTGATCTGGATAAATTCGGAGAAATTTCACTGAGGGCGGAGAGCCCCTCGAAAATCAGCAGCCTCTGTACAGTGTTTGCCGAATCCGAAGTGATATCGCTGATCTCAAAGGGAGAATCGAGGGAGAATATCATCGCCGGCATTCATGAGTCCATTTGCGGGAGAATATCAGCCATGACGCACCGAATAGGAATAAAACCTCCTGTCATGATGACAGGCGGCGTGGCTAAGAATATCGGAGTGGTAAGGGCATTGGAGAGAATTATCGGCACGCCCATAGAAGTATCCATGTATGCCCAGGAGAATGGCGCCATCGGTGCGGCGTTTCTCGCACAGAGTCTTGCCGCTGTGTAGCTGTTCTGAATACCTCAAGGGAACGAAACTATTGTAGCGGCTTCGCGTGCCGGAAAGGGTGATCCCATATGGATGGCAGACCTACCTACGAAGAGCTGTTGCGGAAAATCAAGCAACTGGAAAGGAAGGCAGCTGAGTACGGGTGGTTGGAAGAAGTATATCGCTCGGTTGCGGAATTCACCAGTGACTCCATATATCTCGTAGACCGAACCTGTGCATACCTTTTTATCAATAACCACCATAAGAAGAGACTTGGACTCCGGGCGAAAAATATTATCGGTAAACGGTACGCAGATTTTCATACCCCTGAAGAAGTGAAAGAATTTACGGAGGTGGTGGCCAGGGTATTCTCTACGGGGCGGCCTTTTCAGCATGAACACAAGAGCAGCAGAGATAAGAGATATTTCCTCCGGACGTTCAGCCCGGTAAAGAGGAGTGGTCCCCGCAGCAAAACTACAGGAGTTGTGGTTGTTTCCACGGATATCACCGAGCAGAAACTGGTGGAAGAAGCGATCCGGGAAAGCGAGCAAAAATACAGAACGATCATTGAAAATATAGAAGATGGCTATCATGAGGTTGATCTTTCCGGCAACACCACCTTCTTCAATGACGCCTTATTGAAAATGCTCGGGTATTCCAGAGATGAATTCGCCGGGATGAATTATCGGGATTTCATCGATGGAGAGAATGCCAAGATTTTATTCCAGACGTTTCATGAAGTGTACGAGACCCGGAAACCTTCCAGAGGTGTTGAACTCGTGGTTACACGAAAAGATGGAGCTACTCGGAATGTGGAAGTTTCCATATCTTTGATCCGGGATGCGAAGGGGAAACGGATAGGGTATCGGAATCTTATTCGCGATGTGACTGAACGTAAAAGAACCGAGGAAACGATAAGACGCCTGGCGTATCATGACCCCCTCACCGGTCTTCCGAACCGTCTTCTCTTTAGGGATCGGCTGAATATGGCAATAGCGGCGGCTAAGCGCTATCGGCAGCATGTTGCGGTAATGCTGTTAGATCTGGACAACTTCAAGGACATCAACGATACGCTGGGGCATCATGTGGGAGACCAGCTGCTCCAGAAGGTTGGTCACCGTCTGGTGAAACTCCTGCGCAAGGGAGATACTGTCTCGCGCATGGGGGGTGATGAGTTTTTGCTCCTGCTTCCGGAAATCAAAAGAAAAGAAGTAACCACAATGATCGCTCAGAAAATTGTAGAGGCATTCGGGAGCTCTTTTGTCATAGATGACCGCAATCTGTATATCACTACCAGTATAGGAATAGCCATCTATCCGGATAGTTCTGACAACGTCGACACTTTAATCAAACATGCGGACATTGCGATGTACCGGGTAAAGGAGTCGGGCAGAAATAACTACAGGATATTTTCCCCCGATATGATCGCCAAACCGGTGGATTGATGCCGCCGCTTTCCTCTACAGAATAAATGCTGCCGGGAATGATGGCAACGGATGATTCTCGATCGGGTAACCAGATGCGGATTGCGGGATATTTCCCGGGTGCTGTCGGCGGAATTACCGAGCTTCATGCGACGTATTATCACGATCATTGGGGTCTCGATGTTTCCTTTGAAGCCCAGGTGGGCAGAGAATTGTCGGAATTCGTGGGGGCATTCCAGAAAGGCAGAGACGGTCTCTGGGTTGTCACCTGCGAGGGGGAGCTTTCAGGATCCATCGCTATCGATGGACGTAGGGCACGCAACGAGGGGGCACGGCTGCGCTGGTACATTGTGGCGCCGAAATTTCAGAGGCGTGGTCTCGGGCTCACACTGCTGCGTGAGGCTATCGAGTTTTGCAGAAAAGCGGGATATAAAAAAATCTATCTGTGGACATTCCGAGGGCTTGATGCGGCGCGCAGACTGTATGAGCAGGAAGGGTTCAGGATCTCCGAAGAGCACGAAATACCTCAGTGGGGCATCATACTCACCGAACAGAAATTCGAATTGATCCTGTCGTGAACATCATCATGAGAACGAATGACATAAATGTGTGAATGGGCGTAAAAGAATATCTGCCGCAGAAGAATCGTAAAAAATGGCTGGCCTTTGCGGCACTGGTCATGCTGATTCTTCCGGGTTTCCTTATTTTTTCCGGAAATGCTTGGGAGGGAAGAAAGATGAGATCATCCCGCGACGGAGCTGGTCCGGTGATACAACTTCCGAAACCTCAACTACGCGGTAAAGTTTCTGTTGAAGAAGCGCTGGTCAGGCGGGAATCTGTCCGGAGCTTTTCCTCCAAACCGCTGACAGAATCAGAGCTGTCACAGATATTATGGTCTGCTCAGGGGATCACCCGCCCCTGGGGTGGCAGAACGGCTCCGTCCGCCGGTGCTCTGTATCCCCTTGAATTATACGTAGTTCTTCGGGACGGCTTATTTCACTATGTTCCCCAGAGTCATCAGTTGATTCGCGTTTCGGATAAGAATCTATCGGGAGATCTAACATCTGCCGCCTTGGGTCAGGATTGTCTGCGGAAGGCCCCTGCCGTGGTGGTTATTGCGGCGGTGTACGAGAGGATCGAAAGGAAATACGGGCGCCGTGGCGAACGCTACGTGAAGATCGAGGTGGGGCACGCCGCGCAAAACATTCTTCTCCAGGCGGTTGCCCTGGGACTCGGGGCGGTACCAATCGGCGCGTATTATGACGATCGTGTACAGAAGGTTTTGAATCTCCCCGTCAATCACGAACCCCTTTATTTGATACCTGTCGGTCACAGGGAAAAATAACACAGGAAGGGTGATGGAGGTTACTTATGGCGCTCAACATGAACGCAATAGGAAAGAAACTGGGCCCGCTGACCAGAGATTACGACTGGAAGGATGTTGTGCTTTACGCTCTTGGCGTGGGAGCCGGATTCGAAGAACTTGATTATACGTATGAAAAGAGGCTTAAGGTCATTCCCACCTTTTCGATTGCCATGATCTTCGATTTCTTCTGGCAGGTGGCGGCTGCCTCCAGCATTAATGTCGCCGGAATCCTCCATGGAGAACAGGACATCATATTCCACAAGCCCATCCCGTCGTCGGGCAGTCTGATCACGGAGGGTACCATTAAAGATTACTTTGATAAAGGGCCAAAAGGTGCGCTGGTCATTGCGGAGAGCGATACGTTTCATACAAACGGGCAGAAACTGTTCACCAGTACGATAACCCTCTTCGGCCGTCTGGACGGCGGTTTCGGGGGCAAGGACGCCCCTCAGCAGATCGTTCAATTTCCGGACAGGGAACCGGATTTCGTTGTGGAGGCGTACCCATCCCCGGATCAGCCTCTCATATACAGGCTTTCCGGCGATATCTTTCAACTTCATGTTGATCCGGAATTTGCGAAGATGGTGGGCTTCGAAAAACCGATCATGCACGGATTGTGTACGTACGGCTTCGCATGCCGCGCCCTGATGGCCTCTTTGGTACCGGGAGCACCGGAGAAGGTGCGGCGTCTTTCCTGCCGTTTCTCCCAGACCCTCTATCCCGGTGAGCCGATAAAGACCTTGATCTGGAAGACGGAAGAGGGGAAAGCGGTCTGGCGGACGATTAACGCCGGTAAAGGAGACATCGTGATTGACAGGGGTGTTTTTGCATATGGCGATGTTCCGGAAAACGAGGTTCGTTTTGACGGTCGAGTTGCGGTGGTGACGGGAGCGGGGGGTGGTTTGGGAAGGGTGTATGCGTTGGAGCTGGCGAAGCGTGGTGCGAAGGTATTGGTGAACGATTTTGGTGGTGCCCGTGACGGGACGGGGGAAGGTGGGAGGAGTCCTGCGGACAGGGTAGTGGAGGAGATCAGGGCTCTGGGCGGTGAGGCGGTAGCGAGCTACGACAGTGTGAGTACTCCCGAAGGTGGTGAGAACATTATCAGGGCTGCGCTTGCGGCATTTGGCAGGGTGGACATTCTGATCAACAATGCGGGGATATTGCGTGACAAGAGTTTTATGAAGATGGAGGTAGAGAACTGGAGGGCGGTGTTGGATGTGCATCTCAATGGGGCGTATCATGTGACACGTCCTGCGTTTGGGGTAATGCGGGATGGTGGGTATGGTCGTATTGTGATGACGACGTCAGCGGCGGGATTGTATGGGAATTTTGGGCAGACGAACTACAGTGCGGCGAAGATGGGTTTGGTGGGTTTGATGAACACGTTGAAGCTGGAGGGGGAGAAGTACAACATCAAGGTGAATACCGTGGCACCGATCGCGATTACCCGCCTCACCGAAGATGTACTTCCACCGGATATGCGGGAAAGAATGAAACCTGAATTCGTGGCACCCATTGTTCTTTACCTCTGCTCGGAAGAATGTCCGGTAAGTGGAAAAGTCTACAACGCGGGCATGGGGTTTTATAATCGTGCGGCAATTACGACCGGTCATGGTGTGATGATCGACGATGGCAGGAAAATTCCTTCCCCCGAAGATGTGGCAGCCAGCTGGAACCGGATCACGAATATGGAAGGCGGGAGGGAATATGATCACCTGAGCGATTTCTTGGGAAGTCTTCTCCAGATGAAGGGGGTAACATGATCGGAATAGTTTCTTACGGAGCCTACATACCACGGTTGCGTCTCAATCGCGCGTCCGTTTTTCAAGCCATGGGGTGGTTTGCCCCTGCCCTCATCATGGTTGCCCGGGGGGAAAGAGCCGTGTGCAATTATGATGAGGACAGCCTGACCATGGCTGTGGCCGCTGCACGGGATTGCATCACGGGATTCGACAGAAAGACTATCGATGCGGCATATCTCTGTTCAACCACGCTCCCGTTTGCCGACAGGCAGAATTCGGGAATCTTCGCAACGGCACTGAATCTTAGAGAAGAGATCACCACGGCAGACTTTACATCATCTTTGCGGGCTGCAACCACAGGGCTCCTTACGGCCATGGATGTGATAAAGTCCGGCAACAGAAAAGCAATACTGGTCACCGCTTCGGACAAACGAGAAACGAAGCCTGCATCGTTCTATGAAATGTGGTTCGGCGATGGTGCCGCATCGCTTCTTGTGGGAAGCGAGAATATTATTGCTGAATTCATCGGTTCCTATACCGTCTCCTATGACTTTGTGGACCACTACCGAGGGGCTCAACACCGCTTCGATTATACCTGGGAGGAGCGCTGGGTACGGGAGGAAGGTTACTCGAAGATCATACCCGAGGCGATCAGCGGGATTATGAAAAAACTGAACATCTCCATGAGCGATGTGGATAAGTTGGTGTTTCCCTGCATCTTTCAGGCTGAGCATCGGACCATTGCGAAGAAACTGGGTGTTGCGCCGGAGAAGGTTGTTGACACCTTGCACGAGGTCTGCGGTGAAACCGGGGTAGCCCATCCGCATGTGATGTTTGTGACCGCGTTGGAAGAGGCGAAGCCTGGTGATGGTATTCTCATTGCGGGATTCGGCCAGGGGTGCGACGCGCTCTACTTCAGAGTGACTGACCATATCAAGAAATTTCCTTCACGTCGTGGGGTTAGAGGATCGCTGGAACACAAGAAGAGTATCGATAATTACATGAAATATCTGGTATTCAGAAATTTGATAGAACCCGAAATGGGTATTCGTGCGGAAGCCCAGACCCAGACGGCAATGACCACCCTCTGGAGGCAACGGAAGATGATTACCGGTCTCGTGGGCGGAAAATGCCGTGACTGCGGGACCCCCCAGTATCCGAAGATGGAGATATGTGTCAACCCGGACTGCAACCATATGAATTCCCAGGACGACTACGAATTTGCCGATGTGCCTGCCCGTGTCAAGACGTTCACGGGAGATCTCCTGGCGGTATCTATGAACCCCCCTGCGATTTACGGCATGGTGCAGTTTGAGGGTGGCGGGCGGTTCATGGCTGATTTCACGGACTGTGAACTTGAGGACCTCAAGGTCGGAATGCCAGTCGCCATGTCATTCCGGAAAAGGTTCAGCGATCGGGAGCGGGGATTTACCGGATACTTCTGGAAAGCGGTTCCTTCTTCGGGAGCCGCAGGTGCGATGCCGGAGGTTCGTTTTGACGGTCGAGTTGCGGTGGTGACGGGAGCGGGGGGTGGTTTGGGAAGGGTGTATGCGTTGGAGCTGGCGAAGCGTGGTGCGAAGGTATTGGTGAACGATTTTGGTGGTGCCCGTGACGGGACGGGGGAAGGTGGGAGGAGTCCTGCGGACAGGGTAGTGGAGGAGATCAGGGCTCTGGGCGGTGAGGCGGTAGCGAGCTACGACAGTGTGAGTACTCCCGAAGGTGGTGAGAACATTATCAGGGCTGCGCTTGCGGCATTTGGCAGGGTGGACATTCTGATCAACAATGCGGGGATATTGCGTGACAAGAGTTTTATGAAGATGGAGGTAGAGAACTGGAGGGCGGTGTTGGATGTGCATCTCAATGGGGCGTATCATGTGACACGTCCTGCGTTTGGGGTAATGCGGGATGGTGGGTATGGTCGTATTGTGATGACGACGTCAGCGGCGGGATTGTATGGGAATTTTGGGCAGACGAACTACAGTGCGGCGAAGATGGGTTTGGTGGGTTTGATGAACACGTTGAAGCTGGAGGGGGAGAAGTACAACATCAAGGTGAATACCGTGGCACCGATCGCGATTACCCGCCTCACCGAAGATGTACTTCCACCGGACTTGTCGGAAAAGGTCCAGCCCGATTACGTTGCGGGTCTTGTGATGTATCTCTGTTCCGAGGAGTGTCAGGAATCGGGAACCGTGATCAACGCGGGAGCGGGTTACTTCAGTAGGGCGGCGGTCATAACGGGCCCGGGAGCGATGGTCGGCGACGGTAAGACGCCGCCATCGCCGGAAGACATACGGGATCAATGGAAAAACATCAATAGCATGGAAGGCGCTAAGATACTGAGCGATGCCGGTTCTGCGGTGGTTTCGTTTATGACGCCGTCTGCCCCGGTGAAAAAGGAGGATGTGAAGGAAAGTGTGAAACCTCTGAATGTGGGAGAGGTGTTCCGAATGCTTCCCGAGGCGTTCAATGCGGATGCCGCACGCGGGAAAGACGTGGTGTTCCAGTTCAGCATATCCGGTCCCGGCGGCGGCGACTGGGTGGTGACGGTAAAGGACGGTGCCTGCAAGGTCGAACAAGGGAACGTGGAAAAACCGACAACCACCGTCAAAATGGCGGTGGACGATTTTATTCAGCTCATTACAGGTAAGCTCTCCGGTATGCAGGCGTATACGTCGGGGAAGCTCAAATTGGAAGGGGACATGATGAAGGCTCAGCTCATCGAGAAGCTCTTTACATTCAGAAATGTTTGAAAACATGCGGCATGTAAAATTGTCTTCGAAAGTGCTCAAAATCTTCTTTTGGCCATTCTAACGCTTACTCCGCTGCAAAGGCAACAACTCGCGCTTCGCGAAGAATGGTTACAAAATAATCTTTCATTCGCCCTTTCTGAAGACAATTTTCAAGAATTTTTTATGTAAATGTTGAGAAAATTTTCTTTGTGAGGTCAGGGGGAGGTCAGGATGGCTTCGGGGATTAAAGATAAGGTGGCGATCATCGGTATGGGATGCACCAGGTTCGGAGAACGCTGGGATGCGGGGGCAGAAGAACTCGTCGTTGAGGCATTTCAGGAATGTCTCGAGGATGCCGGCATCGAAAAAAATAAAATCCAGGCGGCCTGGCTCGGCACCTGTATGGAAGAGGTAAATCTGGGGAAATCGGCCACATCCCTGGGGGTGACGTTGCGCCTTCCCAATGTGCCGATTACAAGAGTGGAAAATTACTGCGCCACCGGGACGGAGGCGTTCAGAGGGGCCGTCTATGCCGTCGCCTCCGGGACGTACGATATCTGTCTCGCCCTGGGTGTGGAAAAGCTGAAGGACGTCGGGTACGGCGGTCTTCCCAATTTAGCCGGTTCCAACGCCGGATCTCTTCTCTGGCAGTGGTTCCCCAATGCGACGGCGCCGGGTTTGTTCGCCCAGCTTGCCTCGGCGTACACCGCGAAATTCAGGATTCCGGAAAAGGACGTAAAAAGGGCGATGGCCCATATTTCCGTCAAGAGCCACGCGAACGGGGCGCTGAATCCGAAGGCCCATCTGCGAAGGCCGGTGACCATGGAGCAGGTGATGTCCGCCCCCATCATCGCACACCCTCTGGGACTCTTCGACTGCTGCGGGGTAAGTGACGGCGCCGCCTGCGCTCTCGTCACGACTCCTAGGATTGCGAAGAGGCTGGGGAAGAAAGACCTTGTGAGCGTGAAGGCGATCCAGCTTGCCGTGAGCAGCGGGTACGAAGGAGGGTACAACGAGTGGGACGGCGAGCATTTCGTTACTACCAGCGTCTGCAGCACGAAGGCGTATAAGGAAGCAGGGATAAAAGATCCCCGAAAAGAGATCAGCATGATGGAACTCCACGACTGCTTTTCCATCACGGAGCTTGTGACCTACGAGGACCTCCACATCTCCGGGAGAGGAAGGGGCTATAAGGACGCCCTTGACGGGTTCTTCGACAGGAACGGGGCCATCCCCGCCCAGGTGGACGGCGGGCTTAAATGTTTCGGCCATCCTATCGGCGCCTCTGGTCTCAGGATGATCTACGAAATGTACCTCCAGCTCTTAGGGAGGGCGGGAGAACGCCAGCTTGGAAATCCCCGTCTGGGACTGACCCATAACCTCGGAGGATTCCCCCACCAGAATGTGTGTGCCATTTCCATAGTGGGTAAATATGAACGGTAGGCATGTTCAAAACGAGGATTAATCGGTCATGGAAATAATACAGTACAGTGAGGAACACAACATATTCAGACATTCCCTGAGAAAATTTCTGGAAAAAGAGGTGATCCCTTACGTGGATCAGTGGGAGGAAGCGGGAATCGTCCCCCGGAGCGCCTGGAAGAAAATGGGGGAAAACGGCTTTCTCTGTGCGGATGTTCCCGAAGAATACGGTGGAGCCGGTGCGGATTTTCTTTTTTCGGTTATTGTAAATGAAGAAATGACGCGGACCAACCACGCGGGACTGGCCGCAGGACTTCACAGTGACGTGGTCGTTCCATACATCACCACATTCGGATCTGAGGAACAGAAGAAAAAGTATCTTCCGGGGTGTGTGTCGGGAGACATCATTACCGCCATTGCCATGACGGAACCCAACACGGGAAGCGACCTCGCTGCGATTAAGACTTCCGCCGTGGAGGAGAGAGATGACGTCATCATCAATGGTCAGAAAACCTTTATCAGCAACGGGATCAACTGCGATCTTTTAGTGCTGGCGGCGAGAGATCCTAAGGTGGAAAATCCTTACAACGCCATCGACCTCTATCTGGTGGAAGCGGGCACTCCCGGATTCGAGAAGGGTAAGCTCATCAAAAAGGTGGGGTGGCACAGTCAGGACACCGCGGAACTCTACTTTACCGATTGCAGGATTCCCAAATCAAACCGCCTCGGGGAAAAGGGGACCGGCTTCCTGAAGCTCATGGAGAAACTTCAGCAGGAGCGTCTGGTATGCGCTATAGCGGCGGTGGCCGCCGCCGAATTGATGCTGGAGATTACGATAAAGTACTGTAAGGGGAGGTCCGCCTTCGGACGGCCTCTTTCCAAATTTCAGCATGTCCAGTTTGAAATCGTGGAAATGGCTACGGAAGTCAAACTGGGGCGAACGTTTCTGGATAAGCTGATTGTCGAGCACATGGAAGGGAAGAATATTGTGATTGATGTTTCCATGGCGAAGTACTGGACGACGGATATGGCCTGTCGTGTGGCGGACCGGTGCGTCCAGCTCCACGGCGGGTACGGCTACTGTGAGGAATACCCCATAGCCCGTGCGTGGAGGGATGTCCGGGTGATGCGCATCTTCGCGGGAACGAACGAAATCATGAAGAACATCGCCGCCCGTTTCATGGGCCTGTGAGATCCGGAATCCTCATGAAATGAGATATGCGGGGATGTTTCTTTTGCGTGCATAGTATCATAATGAATTTGTTGAATCATTACATAAAGAGGGGTGAACCATGAAGAGAATACTGTTTGTAGTTCTGGCGATGTGTTTTGTTCTTTCCTTTTTCGGGTGCGGCAGGGGTAAAGAAGAAGGGAAGGTGGAAAAACCCAAAGGTGAAACCGTGACGGCAAAGATGCAGCAGGAAATGTCAGCAACGGTCATAAGCGGTTCGGGCAAACGTTCCATGAAATCAAAATTTGCCATGAAGGGTCAAAAATTCAGGACGGAAAGCGAGATGGCGGCAGGTTCTTACTCAATTGTCCGTCGGGATCTGAAGAAGGTCTGGATGGTTATGCCGGCCACCAGGTCCTACATGGAAATGGAGGAGGCCAAGCAGGAAGAAACACCCATACCCGAAGAAAAGGTGAGGGGAGAGGTGAGCCGGAAGGCCGTAGGAAGTGAGACGATCGATGGGCATCCCTGTACGAAATATGAAGTGACGGCAAAGGTGGATGACAAGACCATGGTTACCTATCAATGGTGGGCAAACGATATCGGGTTCCCCGTGAAAACGGCAGCTGTCGACGGGACGTGGTTTGTGGAATACAGAGATATCAAATTCGGTTCTCAACCCGATAATATTTTTGAATTGCCGGCAGGGTATCGCAAGATGTCAATCCCGACAATGCCGGGGAAAGGTGTCAAAAAATAATACATGAGGCCAAGACTTTGCCTTAGAGTGAGAGACCTCTTTCAAAAGTCTCTTAAATGAATCATAAATGGGATGAACATGAATAGCCGGTTTCATGGACTCTTAAGCCTCGTTCTGGTCTTTGTTGCCGTACTGATCGGCGTATTTGCTATTTTCGAAGTTTTTCCATTAATGGCGTGGCTTTATATCGCTATTACTCTCATTTCATCCTCTGTGGTTGTGTATTTATACTGTTCCAAGTGCAGCGTCAGATTGACTTCATGCGGTCATGTGATTCCCGGGTGGTTGACTCGGTTTCTCCCGGTGAGAGAACAAAGCGACTACTCATTTACAGATTATCTGGGAACTGCAATCTCGTTTGTCGTCTTGGTGGGATTTCCTCAATACTGGCTCTGGAAGCACACGATATTCTTTTTTGCTTTCTGGATATTGCTTATTGCCGCCTTACTTGTAATCAGACTGTGTGTATGTAGACTTTGTGAAAACGAAAAGTGCCCTCTGTGTGTAAAAGCGGGCTGCAAACGTGGATTATGACGGAAAATCTTTCCCGTTTACTCGCGGCAAGATACGTTATTCGGAGCGGAAATTCTCAGGTAAGTAGAGGCAAAATTGGAGTCATTTAGGTATTCTTAACAGTGTTTATAAATTTTTTAATATTGTTATTTTTACGCCGCCTGATGTAACTGCTCAACGTCTGTATCCGTGTCGGCGGAAAGGGAAACTTCATAAGGGAGAAATCAGTCTTATTTTCCAAGGGATTGCTGGTCGCAGAAAAAGAAAGAATTATCCGGGTCGGTGGGACGTGGGTGTCCGGTGTATCGATTCCTTCTGATTCCGGGGGGTAGTTGCATCAATCGGGTATGTGTTCGGTTGAGATGTATTGTGGGAGAGTCGACAGACGAGAAGAAACTTGAATGAAACCGCATTCGAGATAATAAAAGTAAGAATAAGGCATAAAGCCAGCAGGAACTATCAGGGGTTTGGTGGGACGTTTGCCAGCCTTGTGGACTCCTGCGTTCGGAAGAGGGCCTTGCCCGGAATCTATCAGGACGGTCTTGTGAGCGGAGCGGAGGTGAAAGAGAATACGCTTCTGGTGATGCTGTCGGGGAGGCGTGCGGAAAGAGCGGTTTTGGATATCATGGATATCGCCTTAAGGAATATCGGGGCTTTTCCCGGTGCTGAAGGCAGGGCGGATTTTTTCGTTGAAGTAAAGTAATAAGGGAAATTAAAGACAAGGAGGAACATTATGGCGTTAAAGACTGCACAGGAATACATTGAAAGTGTGAAAGCCCTGACCCCTCGGGTGTACTTAGGTGGCAAACGCGTGGAAAACATGCTTGAAAATCCCGTAACCCTTTCCGTGATAAGGGCTACTGCGAAAATATATGAGCTGGCAGAAGACCCGAAACACAAAGAAGTCATGGTGGCAACCTCTCATCTCACCGGCGAGCCCATAAACCGTAATCTGAATGCAGCTCGCAGCACCCATGACCTGGATATGCGCCAGGAGATGGCGTTGCTCACCAGCCAGACGGTAGGGACGTGCAATTACCGTTGCGTCGGGTGCGATGCGATCAACGGGCTGGCTGCATCCACCTGGGAGATGGATCGCGATCTGGGTACGGACTATAACAAGCGGTTTAATACATACCTGAAATGGGCTCAAAGCCAGGATCTCGCATGCTCCGGGGCGGTTACTGATCCGAAGGGAGACCGAAAAAAGAGACCCTCCCAGCAGGACGACCTGGATATGCACCTTCACGTTGTTGACAAACGTTCCGACGGTATCGTGGTTCGGGGCGCCAAGGTGAGCCAGAGCGGTGCAATCGGCGCCCATGAGACGATCGTTCTTCCCGGCGGGGCCCTCCGGCCCGGTGAGGAAGATTTCGCCATCGCCTTTGCCATGCCGAACGGCAGTCCCGGGGTTACCTACATCTGCCAGTACAACGCATACACGGCAGAGAGGCTCAGCACGGATAATGTGTGGGAACTCGGGAACCCCCTCTACGGTCAGCGTGAGACATCGACCATTGTCTTTGATGATGTTTTTATACCCTGGGAGAGGGTGTTCCTCTGCGGGGAAACAAAATACTGCGGCCGCCTCGTGGCACGATTCGCAAAAACCCACCGTATGAATTGCGGCGGCGCCTGCAAGGTGGGATTCGCCGATCTGATTATCGGCGGGTGCATGCTTGCCATGGAGTATTCGGGCCTGGATAAAATCCCCCACATCATGGAAAAGGTTGTCGATATGGTGAGGTTGAGTGAAACCTCCCACGCCTGCGCGATTGCGGCAGCCCTGAGGGGCAGGGAAGAGCCCGTAGGTTCCGGGGTGTTTCTGCCGGACGACCTCTTCGGCAACGCGGCGAAACTCAATATCGCCCACGGTTTCTGGGAGATCATGAAAAATGCCGGTGACATCGGTGGCGGCGGGGTGGTGACGATGCCCCGGGAAAGTGATCTGAATAATCCGGAAATCGGTGACTGGGTGAAAAAATACTTTAAAAGTGCGGCACCGGCGGAGAAACGGCTCCGCGTCATGAAGTTTCTCCAGCACTGGACGGCAGGTTTGCATGGTCCAGGAACATGGCATGGTGCCGGTGCGCCTCAGACCCAGAGGGTGGCAATTGGAGCCCTGACGGATTTCGAGGTTAAGAAGAAAATGGCCAAGACCCTCATGGGCATCAAGGATGACGAATGAGCCATCGAGGGGGCTGGATATAGTGAAGGGGCATTCTCGGGTGAAAGGTTGAAATGGTATGGCAGGAGCATTAAAAGGAATGAAAATACTTGACTTCACAACCCTTTTACCGGGTCCTTATGCCACGATGATCCTGGCCGACATGGGTGCTGATGTCCTCAGGATAATCTCCGGCTCCCGGCCGGACGTAGTGGCCTTTTTCCCGCCTTTCATTCCCGGAACGGAAATTTCCGCTGCCTATGCGTATCTGGGGAGGGGTAAGCGCTGTATGACCCTGAACCTGAAGGATCCCCGGTCAGTCAGAATCGTCCATCGTCTGATCGTGGACTACGATATCCTCATTGAGCAGTTTCGTCCGGGCGTTATGGAGAAGCTTGGGCTCGACTATCATCGCCTGCTGAAGGTGAACCCCGCACTCATC
>Ga0233423_10000460_pt1 | contig 21810 bp, 22 predicted proteins | sample Watercolumn_Mata_FD_180713 | JGI IMG/M metagenome (GOLD analysis project Ga0233423, IMG submission 180713) | Freshwater microbial communities from Lake Matano, South Sulawesi, Indonesia - Watercolumn_Matano_2014_112_MG | ecosystem: Environmental > Aquatic > Freshwater > Lake | place: Indonesia...
TGATCCTTGACGATCACTTGCCAACTGCCATTTTTCACAAACAAAAAACTGAAAATCCTTGATAACAGAAGTTATGGAACGCAAGCTCTCAACAGTTGTCACTGTTCTGTGACCATGTTGAGGAGCAGCATCATGTGCAGCATCGTCGAGTTCTTTAACATTGATGATCTCCGTTTCATCAACATCGACGGCGTCAAGCCGGCTGTAGATGATGCCCAGACAAAAATGCCCGGCATAATCATCGTACGGAAACTGAATGTTCTTGGAAGAGGTGCGATCCGTGAAATACGCACCATGACTACCAAGCGTAAACCCGTTAACATGCCCTGCAAATTCGGGATCACGATAGGTTGTCTTCAGGTCAACCGCAAACTTTATTTGTGGATTTGCAACATTGACGAAACTCAGATCAGGATACCAGTTCTGGTGTTCGGCAAGAACAATCGAGTAGCCCTGTTCTGTGGCAAACTGAAGAATTTATGGGAAGAGATGAATTTCAAGAATTTTTGATATGATCTTGGTGTCTGAACTGATCGTGTAAATATTACGGTAAATATCGATAAAGCCGTTGACCGTCCACTCGCCATTTTCAGCGCTCACATGCGTGCGCAGGCTCTGGACAAACGCCTGAAGTCCTTGCGAGAATGCGGCTTTCGCTTCCAGATATTCAGTTCTTTTCAACATAGGGGTTGTTGTCTTTTTCAAAATAACACTTGCCTCCTCATCTTAAAACCAAAACCGCTCCCTGTAAAGCCTCCGCACCTCTTCCAGCTCCTCTTCGGTGTTCACGCCCGGCGTGTCGGTCTTGGTTTCGATGCAGCGTATCCGGTAACCGTTTTCGAGGAGGCGGAGCTGTTCGAGGGATTCGGTGCGTTCGAGCATCGAGGGAGGAAGCGCAACGAACGCCCTGAGTACATCGGCGCGGAAGGCGTAGAGGCCGATGTGGCGGTAGTATTTCGTGTCCGGTAAGGTTTCGCGGCGGTAGGGAATCGGGCTGCGCGAGAAGTAGAGTGCGTTGCCTTTGGCGTCGAGTACCGCCTTGACCACATGCGGATCGTCGATGATGTGCCGTTCGTCCGGCTTCAGCGGAAAGACGAGCGTGGTGCAGTCGGGCAGCGGGCCATCCTCGAAGAATGGCGCGATGGCAAGGTCGATGGTCGCAGGATCGATGAGCGGTTCGTCGCCCTGGAGGTTGACGAACACGTCGCCACCAACCTGCTCGGTGGCCTCGGCAATGCGGTCGGTGCCGCAGGCGAGGTCGGGCGAGGTCATCACCACCTCCGCCCCGACCTCCCGAAGCACCGCGAAGATGCGCTCGCTGTCGGTGGCCACCACCACGCGGCTGGCGAGGCGCGACTTCATCGCCTGCTGCCAGGTACGCACGATGAGCGGCTCACCTTCGAGATCAGCCAGCATCTTTTCTTTCAGGCGGCTGGAACTGAGACGGGCGGGAATGACGATGACGGCGTTCATGGGAAAGTTCTGTTATTATTCCGGCAACAATAATGCACAAAAGTCACCAAAAGAAGACATTGGGCTAAAGCCCATTTTTATTTTGTGTTACCCTTAAACCCCGGCTTGAAAGCCGGGGCAATTTTAATGCAAGATTCTGGAATGTTCCGACAACTGTCGAGATTAAAACACTTCTGAATACAAAACCCGTTTCGGCACTCCATCCGCCTTGTTCTCGGGCTGCTCACGACAAAAACGCAGAGCTGCCCGATTTTTTCGGTGATTCGAGAATGATGGTGACCGGGCCGTCGTTGATAAGCGACACCTGCATGTCCGCGCCGAAGACACCGGTCTCGACTGGGCACCCGGCCTCGCGGCAGATCGATTCGACGAAGCAGTCGAACAGCGCTTTGGCGACCTCCGGCGGCGCGGATTCGGAAAATCCGGGCCTGTTGCCCCGCGAGGCGTCGGCGTAGAGCGTGAATTGCGAGACGACGAGCAGCTCTCCGCTCATATCCTTGAGCGAGCGGTTCATCTTCCCCTCCTCGTCCTCGAAAATGCGCAGGTTCGGGATTTTGCGGCTCATCCAGGCGAGATCAGCCTCTGTGTCTTCGCGCGAGATTCCGGCAAGCACAAGCAGCCCCGCTCCGATGGAGCTGTGCAAAACGCCGTCGATGGTGACGCTCGCTTCGCGCACCCGCTGCACCACCGTTCTCATGCGCCGCCCTCCGCTTCATCGCCAAGCACGGATGAGAGAGCTTCGCGGACGGCGAATGGCGTCAGCCCCTCTATCTTCAGCACCTTGCTGCGGGAGCTTGCGCCGTTCAACACTGACACGCTGGAGCGCGGCACGCCGAGCGCTTTTGCCAGAAGCTCGCAACACTCCTTGTTGGCCGCGTTATCGACCGGCGCGGATTTGAGGCAGATTTTGATCTGCTCGCCGTACATGCCCGCAACCCCGCTTTTTGATGAGCGGGGCTGCACGCGCACGGAAAGGCAGACCGCGTCGCCCTTCTGGCTGATTGGCGACATGGCGGACTCAGCCGATAACCTTCGGCACTTTGAAGAAGCGATCCTGCCTGTCTGGCGCGTTTCTCAGCGCATCCTCGTTCGAAAGCGGCGTATGCTCGACGTCCTCCCTGAGGACGTTGATCTGGTCGTGAATGCTGCTTAACGGTTCGACCCCTTCGGTATCGACCTCGTTGAGCTTCTCGATGTAGTGCAGGATCATGTTGAGTTCGCTGGTCATCTTCTCCTGCTCGGCGTCGGTGAACTTCAGACGGGCGAGTTCGGCGATATAGGCGACGTTTTCTTTGGTAACTGACATGCTTTTCTGACGTGATGAATGAAAAAAACTGTTGCTCTCCTGCTGGAATCAGAGCCGGCAGATGCCGAACTTCTGCTCGTCATCCCCTCTTCTTGGACGGCTTTCAAGCGGCACGTAATCGCGGCTCTCCTCGCCGAGATAAATCTGGCGCGGGCGGGCGATCTTCTGTTCCGGATCCTTGACGTGCTCGATCCACTGGGCAAGCCAGCCGGGAACGCGACCGATGGCGAAGAGCACCGGAAACATCTCGGTCGGAAATCCCATAGCCTGGTAGATAAGGCCAGAGTAGAAATCGACGTTCGGGTAGAGTTTACGCTCGATGAAATAATCGTCTTCGAGGGCTATCCGTTCGAGCTCGATGGCAATATCGAGTAGGGGGTTGCGCCCTGTCTCCTCGAACACGTCGAAGGCGATCTTCTTGATGATTCGCGCGCGCGGATCGTAATTCTTGTAAACGCGGTGGCCGAAGCCCATGAGCCGTCCCTCGCCGCTCTTGACCGACCTGATGAACTCCGGAATTTTATCGACGGAGCCGATCTGCTTGAGCATGTGGATCACCGCTTCGTTCGCGCCGCCATGCAGGGGACCGTAAAGTGCGGCGCAACCGGCGGCGATGGCCGAGTAGGGATCGACCATCGAGCTGCTGACCGAGCGCACAGCGTTAGTCGAGCAGTTCTGCTCGTGGTCGGCGTGCAGGATGAAGAGCACGTCGAGCGCTTTTTCGAGCACCGGATTGGGCTTGTAGCTGCGCTCCGTCATGCGGAACATCATGGAGAGAAAGTTGCCCGCATAGCTCAGATCGTTATCGGGAAGAACGTAAGGAAAGCCGAGGCTGTGCCGGAAGCTCATCGCCGCGAGCGTCGGCATCTTGCCGATCAGGCGCCGCACCTGGAGCTTGCGCGACTCCTCCTCGCCGACATTCTTGGCGTCACGGTAAAAGGTTGAAAGCGCCCCCACCGTGCCGACGAGAATGCCCATCGGATGAGCATCATAACGGAAGCCATCCATGAACTTGGTAAGGTTGGCGTGAGTCATGGTATGATGGCGGATGTTGTAAGTCCAGACCGCAAGGCGATCCTTGTCCGGCAGATAGCCCTTGATGAGCAGGTAGGCCGTTTCGAGGAAAGAGCTTTGCTCGGCAAGCTGCTCGATCGGATAGCCGCGATACCGCAGGATGCCCTTGTCGCCATCGATATAGGTGATTGTGCTCTTGCAGGAGCAGGTGTTCAGAAAAGCGGGATCGTAACCGAGAAGCCCGAAATCATCCTCCGACTCCTTGATCTTCCGAAGATCCATGGTGCGGATAGTGCCGTTTTCGATGGGAAGTTCGTACGATTTGCCTGTGCGATTGTCGATGATCGTCAGGGAATTGCGCTGGTCTGAACCGGTCATGGGCGTGTGACATTTTACGTTAATAAAGTATAATACCACCTTAAGGCGTTGGACGACACCAAGGCCTGAAATTTACGAAACTCCCCTGCATTATCCTTAGCTTCGCCGTCGCTTCTTCAGGCCATACCAGCAGCCTCGGGTAACAAAAAGCAAAAAAAATGTTTGGAAACAAAAATCCGGTTTACTACCTTAGTCCTCCATCAGGAACGGAGCTGTAGCTCAGTCTGGTTAGAGCGCCTGCCTGTCACGTAGGAGGTCGCGGGTTCGAGCCCCGTCAGCTCCGCACCGTTCAAAATGACAAAGCCTTCGGAAAACCGGAGGCTTTGTTCGTTTCAGTCATTTCAGCGTTTTTCGCTGAAGACCGGGCTCGCCAACCCTCTTATTCATGCCGTCACGACGAAACCTTGCCCTTCGACCACCTTTTTCATGGATTCGATATCGGCTTTCGACGGGTCGTATTCGACCTCGATGACGCCGGTCTGAAACGAAGCCTTTGCCATCTCCACCCCCTCCATCTCTTCGAGGGCTTCACTGACAAGCATTTCACATCCTGTGCAACGCATTCCGCTGACATGTATTTCCGTTTTCATTGATGCTGTTGTTTTTGGTTGAGCGAGAATCGGAGACATACCGGAAAAGTGTGCAAAAAAATGGGCACAGGCAACCTCCTGTCTCTTTAAAATTCTTCTGGCACGGCAGCAAGCAGAGGAAAACTCCAACTGCAACCTGTCGCAGATCGGTCTGCTGTTCCGGATGACATGTTTTCGCTCCATCAAATTCAGCTTTATAGGGAACAGCGAGCCGTCCGATTCAGCTATTGAACCGTAGAGTATCGATACCGGGCTTTACAGATCAAGCTCACCAGGAGCTTAAGGCCCGTCTGATCGGAAGTATCGGTTTCCAATCCGATTCATATCAGAAAATTAATCTGCCAGATCAGGCACGGCGGAAAGCATTGCCGTATTCAGGGAGGTTAGCAGAAAAAAAAACCAGTCGCTATATTGAAAGTTATGATACATAGAACAACACCATACCGCCATCTCGCGACCATCTTCCGGTCAATGCTTATCCTGCTCTGCCTTGGCGGACTCACAGCCTGCCAGAACAAGGGTGCTCGTATCGAGAAGTTGCAGCAGGAGGTCTGGGCGAATCCTGAAGATGCCCGGGGCTACCTGAATCTTGGCAAGGAGTACGCACGCCAGCAGCGTTATGACGATGCCATCCAGGCGTACCGGAGGGCCCTCGGCATTGAACCGGAACTCGATGAGGCCTATTCGGCTCTCGGCGCGGCCTATTTCGACAAAAAGCAGTTCAAAACAGCGCTTCCCTGGATGCAGAAACGGGTAGCTATTGCACCGGACGACTCCCTCCGTCATTTTGATCTCGGCAACGTCTATTTCCAGCTCAAACACTATGACGACGCCATAACATCGTACCGCAAGGCCATCGACAACAGCTATGCATTCCATGAAGCCTGGTACTCGATTGGGGTGTGCTACATCAAAACGGGAAAAATCGAAGAAGCCCGGAAAATCCTTAAATGGCTTCAGACTAAAAACAATTATCTTGCCGTCTCCCTTGAACGGCACCTGCAAAACGATGTGCCTGAAAAGGCCGGAAAATGAATCTCATAATACCATGCCGGCGGACGACAGTATCCTTATGATGCAAAAGGCACTTCAACTTCTCGAAGAATCGGTGAAGGCCGCTCTCCAGCAACCGCATCCGCCTGCCGGCGATCACGGGCGGCCTGTGCTTGAAACGTTCACTGTGCCGGTAGACACGGTTGACGCAACTCGATGGCTGTCGGCTCAGAAGCTCTTTCCGAAGCTTTTCTGGATGAACCGCGAGAAAAGCGAATGGATTGCCGGTGTCGGTGAAGCCGACCGCATCGAAATCACCGATAACGGTCCCAACGACCTGAGCTTTCTTCTGCTCAAAGAGGCGATGAAACTGAAAAACCCTCATGCCAGATACATTGGCGGGTTCTGCTTCAACAACCTGCAAAAACAGGATCGTCTCTGGACAGGCTTCAGCCCAGGGCTCTTCATCCTTCCGCTTGTAAGCATCGAATACCGCGAAGGCAAGACCTCGATGGTCTGTTCTCTCTGGCTGAAGCCAGGCGACAACCGTCGAAAAGCTCTGGAAAATCTTCTGCTGACCCTGTCGGCGCTTTCTCCCGGCGACGCTCCGGAACCTTCCGGCATCCCCGAAATGACACAGGTTGCCTACTGCCACGACAAGGCGCAATGGGTGGAGAGCTGCAAAAGCATCCTCAGGAAATTCGAAGATGGCGGTCTGGAGAAGGTGATCCTCGCCAGGCAAACCGAGCTGCTCTTCTCGGGCAAGGTACCGGCAATCAGGTTCCTGCTCGACTATCCGTTCCCGGAAAACTCGACCTATCGGTTCTATTGCGAACCGATCGAGGGGCATGCTTTCATCAGTTTCACTCCCGAAAGGCTCTACCGTCGCGACGAAGACTTGCTGCAAACCGAAGCGCTTGCGGGAACCGTCACCAAGGATACGATGAAGGCCGACGACCACATGGCATCGGAGCTGCTGCTCAACTCTGAGAAGGATGTACGGGAACACCGCTTCGTCATGGATACCATTTACCGTGAGCTTCAACCGGTATGCAGCGTTATCGATATGCAGGAGCAAGTGGACGTGCTCCATATCAACCGGCTTGCCCATCTCTATGCGAGATGCCGGGCAAAACTGCTGCCCGAGTTCTGCAACGACAGTACGGTGCTCCGCCAGCTTCACCCGACTCCAGCCGTCGGAGGCGTCCCCAGAAATGATGCTATGGCGCTGATTCTTTCAACCGAGCCCTTCAGCAGAGGATGGTATGCCGGACCGATAGGCTGGCTCAGCCGCGATGCTGCCGAATTCGCTGTCGGCATCCGCTCGGCGCTCGTCAATGAAAACCGGGTCTACCTCTATTCAGGGGCAGGGCTAGTACAGGGATCGGATCCGGAATCCGAATGGGAAGAGGTCGATCAGAAAATCGGAGACATCCTGGCCATAACGCAGCAGACCACATAATGGTACCTTTAAAAAAAGTCATGAGAGACCTGAGTGCAAGGCGGATGGAGCGCAAAAACCGGAGCGTACATATAGTACGTGAGGATTTTGAGCACCACCCAACGCCGCAATCGGGGCTCGTAATAAGTTTTTAAAGGTACCCATGAACCACAAGCAGATCACAACCCTCTGGTGCTCGGTCATCGTGGAAGAACTGATCCGGCAGGGCGCCGGATTTTTCTGTATCTCACCAGGGTCCCGTTCGACCCCCCTGACTCTTGCCGTGGCCGACAACCCGAAAGCCCGGTTCAGGATGTTCCCCGATGAACGCTCCGCCGGATTCTACGCACTCGGCTATGCCAGGGCCACCGGTATGCCTGCCGTGCTCGTCTGCACCTCCGGCACGGCGGTGGCCAACTATTTTCCTTCGGTCGTCGAAGCCTCTGCCGATTCGAAACCGGTGATCGTGCTGTCAGCCGACCGCCCCTTCGAACTGCTCGAAACCGGAGCCAACCAGACCATCCGGCAACAGGACATCTTCGGCTCCTATACCCGCTGGAGCTTCGAACTTCCTGAACCCGGCACCGGTACGCCGCTCGCTTCGCTGCTCTCCACGATCGACCATGCCGTCAGAAAAAGCCTTGGCTCTCCCGCTGGCCCGGTACATTTGAACCTTCCGTTCCGCGAGCCTCTCGAACCCGAGTCGCCCGATCTCGCGCATCGCTGGGCAGAACCCATTCGCCAATGGCTCGCTTCCGACAAGCCGTGGTCGAGGTTCGAACACCCGGTCACGGAACCCGGTATGGAATGCATCGAAACGCTCCGGGAAATCCTGGCACAAGCCGAACGGCCGCTGTTCGTCGCCGGCAGCATGGACAGAACCGACGATGCGGAAGCCGTTGCCGCGCTTGCCCGCTCGCTCGGCATCCCGCTGTTTGCCGACCTTACCTCCGGTCTCAGGCTTTCAGCAGAGTGCCTGCCGTGGCAGCTCGCCTTCCAGAGAGAATCCTTTGCAGGGTCGTTCAGGCCCGACGTGGTTATCCATTTCGGTGGCGCGCTGATAGGCAAGCAGCCCGCCATGACCATCAGGAACTATCCGCCGCGCCATTATGTGATTGTCCGGCGCCATCCTGGTCGCTTGGGCCCAGACCATAACGTCACCATGAGCGTCGAAGCCTCTCCCGCGACGGTCGCGGCAGCACTTGAAACGTGCCGGAAACCGGAGCAGAGACTCGATTGCCATGATTTTTTCGCCGCTGTTTCCGCAATGCTCGAAGCATCGGCCTGCGCTCCCGGCAACCCCGTCAATGAAATATCGGCGCCGAGAATCGTCTCGTCGCTTGCCGGAAATGAACACGCCCTTTTCATTTCCAACAGCATGCCTGCCAGGGACATGGATATGTACGCTGCACCCGTCTCGAAGGAACCCGTGCGATGCGCGCTCAACCGGGGGGTCAGCGGCATCGACGGCATCATCTCCACGGCGGCCGGTTTCTCCGCCGGTCTCGGAAGGCCCGTCACGCTGCTCATCGGCGACATCTCGTTCCTGCACGACCTGAACTCCCTTTCACTGCTCGGCCATCCGTGGAACACCGTGATCGTCATCGTGCTGAACAACCACGGCGGCGGCATCTTCTCCTTCCTGCCCATCGCCTCTCAGACCGACAGGCTCGACGAGTGTTTCGCCACACCACAGGAGTTCAGCATCGAATCGGCTGCACGTACCTTCGGCCTCGGCTACGCATGCCCGGAAACGAACGGCGATTTCGCCTCATACTACACCGAAGCCCTCGAAAACCGCAAAAGCATCATCATTGAAGTCAGCAGCGACCGACAGGAAAACCTGCGTCTGCATCGCACACTGCAAGCAGGAATCAGCGAGATATTAGCCTCCGGAGACTGCTTCGGCAATCAGTAAGCTGTGCGTCACAAACCGGCTCGGGTCGGATAATCAAGGGAGAATACCTGTCGCAGCAACTCAGGAATCTCTTCAGGCCTCACGATCCGATCTTCCACCCGTCCATCGGAAAAATACCTGAAACGATCGCCGCTGAGCACCGCTTTGCCCGTTTCATGCTGCAAAACGACGATCAGACCCTGCACGAAGATCGATTCCGGATGGGTCGCATTCAGCCAGTTGACCGGTTCGAAGTCCACCCACTCCTGCTCGCAGAGATTGAATTCGTAGAGCTTTTTCCACTCACCATCGACAAGCGACTGCAACAGGTAGTCACGATCCGTAACCTTCGACAACCTGAAGGTATCGCTACCCTGCTGGATGTCGCAATCGAGCCATCGGAGATCGACCGGTTCGTGAATTCCGTATCCGCCGAACCCGAGATCGCAGAGCCACTCACGCCCCTCGATCGATGCAACAATGGCCATATGAGTTTTCGGACGGCGAACGGCATAGGTCATTGGACGTGCCGCAACCAGTCGGTACGGGATACCGATCGCTTGCAGTGCCAGAGCGAAAATGCCGTTCACCTCATAGCAGTACCCGCCACGTCTGCGTTCTACAATTTTCGAGTATATCTCTTCTGGCGCCAGCGATGGCACGAAGCCCGCCTGTACGTCGAGATTCTCGAACGGCACCGACCAAAGCTGGCAGCGCATCATGCACCGCAACGTGTCGAAATCGGCTGTAATATTCCCCTCATAACCGATGCGGGACAGATAGCATTGGAGATCGAAGTTGGCGGCTTTCATACGTAACTGACTCTCATGATATGAAATAACGTCATACCGATTACGGCCAATCCGCTTCCGGTTTGTGCCGCCAGACCCAGGCGATGTAATCGGTCATGGGAGGATCGATGCCAAGTTCACGGAGCCGGGCAGACACCTGGCCGCGATGGTAGGCGCTATGCTCCGGCACCTGCACCAGCGCATCGGCAAGCGAGTGGTCCGCCACCTCGAAGCCGAGCTTTTCGGTTGCCATCCTCGACCACGGCAGATTGGCAACGCGCTCCAGCGCTTCGGATGTCAGCGATTCGAGAAAACGCATCGATCCGGCGTGAACGTCGCGCGCCAAAACGGCAAGCGCACGGAGATCGAGGCCATCGGCCACGTGCGGATCGAACGGCTCGCCGCGCCAGACATCGAGAAATACGCTCTGCACCATATGCAAATACCGCAACTTGTCGAGGATACAGCTGTCCTGATCGGCCTCAGGCCTGCCGGTAATCGTTGACAAAACAAGCGCATCCGCCCAGGCCATATGGCGGAACATGTCATTGAACAAAGTTAAAGCATCCATAACCGGTAAATCTGATAGAGTCTGAAAAGGAGTTAGCCCGGTATGTGTCGAATTCTCTTGAAGCCCTACCGGAATCCTTCAATCAGCATCTTTCTCGAGCGCGTTCAGCTCCTCCATCAAACGCCGTTTGGCCTTGTGCCGCGTACGCAATTCGGCAATCATCGCACTCCAATCAGCCAGCCGATCCGTTTGCTTGCAGACCTTGCGCATTTTGCGAAGATAGCCAGACGCTTCCTCATAAGCTCTCGGCTTGACCTCGGCAATCAGGTTTTCGACGGTGATCCGCCAAATCTTCAGTGACGTCTCCGGATAAGATGTTGAAACGGCGTCCGCAACCTTTTCGCTGATGCCACGATCGCACTGTGCAGTTTGACACAGCTCACTGAACAGTGCGACGACATCATCATGCCGCTCTTCGAGAATCGCGATTTCGATGATCACTGTTGGCTTCGGAAATGTCCTGAGCCCCGGTTTTTCAGGGACTTTCCATTGTCCGACTTCAGGTTGCGGCAACATCCATGTCCCCCCGTTCTTTCCTGAAACTGCTGGAAGCTTGCCGTCCTGCAGATAACCGAGAGCGACTTCACGTACGGATTGCCAAAGGCCGATCTTCTCCGCCGCATCACGAAGCTCACGGTAGGTTATCGCTGAAGGGTACTGAAAAAAGTTAAAAGCCCGGTAAGCGGCTACAAGATCGGCTTTCCCCTCTTTTTCCGCCACATCCTGCAAATATTGCTTCAATGCTGAAGCGCGCCCTGGAGTTTTTTCGATCATCTTGCCGTACCCTTCGATACACCAGAAGCGGGCCCGATCGAAATCACCAGCCCCGATCAGATAATCGACGAGAGGTTCATAATCCCGACATGGCTCCGCTTCACGCTCCAGAAGCGGAAGTACCTTCTCGCTCTCCTGTGCCCTTTCATAAGCCTCTTTCAACTGAGAGACAATTTTACAGCGTCGATATTGCCTGCGCCATTCGTCCGGCTCTGCATCCGGCATCTGCTTTAAGCGCTCTTCGAGATCAAGAGCGAGTTCATGCCAATCCACAGTGGAAAAGCGTGCATCACCGATAACCTTGTCCACTCCATCGAGAATATCAAATGAATCTTGCCGTAAAGAGTCAAACAGCCAGATCAGTTGTTCCCGCCGCGAAAGCCGGGTTTCCGGAAGCGCTTTCAGAACGATCTTCATGCAGTTGCCTATGCTTATGGCCGTCTCTCCTTCGTCATTCGAGCGATCAAGCTGCTCGTTACCTCTTTCCCACAACTCCTGACCAAGTTCAAAAACAGCATCGGCATGACCCCCATCGAGAAGGGCCTGCAAACGGTCTTCTACACCGGAATAATCGGGAAGATTATCCTCGTCACTCCACTCGTTCGACCATGCGTCGATAGCCGTCAGCTCATGAATCTCCTTGCGCATCGAACGAACAATAGGGTCTATCTTCCCTGTGGCCAACTGTTCCCGCTCCTGAAGCCATCTGGAGACCGAAGGATAATCGCGGACAAGTCCGGCCAGTATCTCAAGCAGCTCTTTCCGGCTTTTCTTTTCAAGAATCGATCTGATCTCTTTCGGCACCCCCTCACTCTGGCCGGCGGAGAGAGTCCCTGAGTTCCCCTTCACACCAGGGGCCTCGTCATCTTGTTCGTCATCATCTGGCTCGTCATCCAGATATCCCAACGCATCCCAATACAGATCGCTTTCAGGATCGAGCAGCGGTATCTCTTCTTTCTGTTTCAGCTTTTCGGTGGCCGCCAGCAGAACCGCCACCACATGCTTGCAGGCTCCGCCTTGATCGTAGGGGCATGAACAGGCATAGTCGAAATCTCCCTTTCCGTTACGCCTCACCGTCGTCACATACTCATTGCTGCCCGAAACCCAAGCCACGATCCGGCCATCTTCAGTTCGGGAAAGTTCTGAAACGGAATTGACGTAACTCTTGCCGCGAGAGAAGATTGTGCTGTCTGCCCAATCGACAAGCTCCTGCTTGTCAAGTCCGGCCAGCATGGTTTCTATTGATTGCATTTAGCGATACAGTTTACTCATTGTATGAAGCGAACTTTTTTCATACCAGGGCCTTCATGATGCTGATTTTCAGGAAATCCGGATAATGCACAGCATTCGTACCATGTTGATTCATGGCAAGATAATTGAAATGGAGAACAGGTTAAGGACAGTGCTTATCGATAGCACTGGCTCTCACCGTCGCTTACCCCTGCGCTCTTTCGGTGCAGGCAACTCCTGACCTGTCACGCGGATGAGATTCGATAACCACTCCATATCCTCAATTTATTCACCCACAACAAGATAGTTTTTTGCCCCAGGATAAGGCGGTGCTTCAGCAACCTGGCCGGCCACTTCGCGCCCGCCAGAGGTAGGCTTCACAAACAGCCGGTTATCACACACCAGCGCCACAACCTTCCCCTCACAGTAGATCACATACTCCCCGAACATCTTGCGGAACGTGATCATGCCTGCATCGCTCATCTGCTCGCAGACATATTCGACAAACGACAGATCAGACGCCATGACTGACAGATTGATTGTTTAGTCTGGTGAATCAGTATTCCTTTCAAAGCACCTGATCCCTGCCCGTTCTGCCTTGCAGAAAAAGCAATCTGGCGGATGAACAGCACACAGTTCGAGATACTTTCCGCTCACCAATGACGCGATGAACTTTTGACGCTGCTGCCGGACGATGATCAGTTCAACCTCTTCCGTCGTAACGAACACTGCCCTGCCGGCCTCCACCATAGCTTCGGCAAGTTCATCGAGAAACACGGACTGCGTTTCAGGCGATTCAGGATGCAGCGCACGGCAGACCCTCTCACCGACAGCGATAATCCTCGCATCCCCGATCAGCCCGACAGTCTCATTCCGGGTGATCCACACCGGCCTGAATCCGAGAATCTTCTCCCGGATGCGCTCGAAGGCGGAATCGCCATCTGCAATTGCGGATCGGCTGCCGAGCAAAGCTTCAGCCTTCCTGATCCCCTCGACAATTTTGCCGGTGCGATAATCGTCTGTGGTGGCCATGGTGTCAAGTCAGAAATCGGTGGAGCAGAATATCCTCGACTTTTCTGCGGTTATCGACGAGTGAAAGGAGTCATCAAAAACCTCATGACACTGGCGAACCTTGCCTTGACGAACCTCTTCCTCACCTTGCGCAATCAGCTTCAGAAGCCCGAGGACGTTGCGTGCATCTGTTCATAACGCGGGATACTCAAGCACCGCCTTTGGCTCACCGTTTTGCGTGATGATCACCGGCCCGTCGAATTTCATTGATCTGATCGAGCAACGCCGCCGCATTGGCCATGAGCCAGGTCACCGGTTTGATGTCTGATGTAATATTCATACTTGCACCTCCGGACTCAATATAGCACAGAATGCAGTTCGAAAATAACACAAGAACGCCCATTCTTCATGCCTGACCGGCAATCTGTTCAGCATGTCGCGGTAGTGTTTCCATTGTGGCATGAAGCTGTTCATCAGCATGACGAAATGGTGGTTACGGACTGGTTCGAGTATGCTTAAAGTAATCCGGATAACCGATGGACAGCGTGTAAAAAACAGATCCCCTTTCCATACGGCCCACACCGTTTAACTGTTTCGATGTTCCGGAGATTTCGTAAACTGATTTTTACTTCAATAATCGAATCGGTTTATTGCTCGTAAATTATTCAGGCTACCGCTCTGTTCTCTCCGCACTTCCAGGCGCAAGGCAAATCACCCTTGTGTTTTTAAATCATGATTTACTAAATTACCCTGTATTTTTAAATCATCAACAACAAGAACGAGACCACCCTGACCATGCGACGATTCATCGATAACGATCTTCGACTCTGGCAGGAGGGAATCCGCCGTAAGCCGCTGATCCTCCGCGGCGCTCGTCAGGTCGGTAAAACATGGTCTCTTAAAGAGTTCGGAAAAGAACGATTTGAATCAGTCGCTGTTGTTGATTTTGAACGAAACCAGAATCTCCGCAAGCTTTTCGATAGTGACCTCAAGGCCCGACGGATATGCGTAGATATTGAAGTGATACTTCAAAAAAAGATCACACCAGGCAAAACGCTTCTTTTTTTTGACGAGATTCAGGCCTGTCCCCGAGCGATAACCGCTCTTCGCTATTTCTATGAAGAAATGCCCGAACTGCATGTCGTTGCCGCTGGCTCCCTGCTTGAGTTCGCACTCGATAAAAGCTCATTTCCAGTCGGTCGGGTTCAATTTCTCAATCTCTATCCACTCTGTTTTGCCGAATATCTTGAAGCAACCGGTAATGCTCAGGCAGCAGCCGCAATACTGGGCGATCCGGCAGATATTTCACCGGTCGTTCACGAACTGCTGCGCGACGAACTGAAACGCTATTTCTTTATCGGGGGTATGCCCGCTGCTGTCAATGCTTACCGCGACAATCATTCACTGCGGGATGCCTTTGAAGTGCAACAGGAAATTGCCGAGTCCTACCGGATGGACTTTGCAAAGTATACACCAAGAGTAGACCGCTTCTGCCTCGACTCGGTCTTTACCTCCATGTCCCGGAATATCGGCAAACAGATCAAGTACGCACGACTCGCGGAGGAATACAGCAACCCGACTCTGAAAAAAGCCTTTGATGCCTTGTGTATGGCCCAGGTTATAAGAAGGGTACCCTCCGTCGATCCCTCGGGCCTGCCGTTAGGGGCAACGGCTTCCGCAAAACTGTTCAAGGCCATCATGCTCGACATCGGACTCATGCGCCACCTTTCAGGAATGCCCAACGATATCGAATATGCAAAAACCGATCTCCTCGCGATTTACCGGGGAGCACTGGCAGAACAGTTTGTCGGCCAGGAGATGCTGGTTTCCCAGCAAGGGGACCTCTACTACTGGGACAGACAAACCAAAGGAAGCTCGGCTGAAGTGGATTATCTGGCGGTAATGAACGGAAAGATTCATCCTGTCGAAGTGAAAAGTGGCGCCGCCGGAAGTCTGAAAAGCCTTCATCTGTTTCTTGCCTCATATCCGGAAAGCGGCAAGGCACTTGTCTTTTCCGACCGCCCCTACGCCGATCTACCCGAACAGAAAATCACCTTCCTGCCCCTGTACAGCGCCTTCGCCTCAACAAAGTCCAGATAATTCAAGTCGGGTTACCGCTTCGGTAATCGTCTGTGGTGGCCATAATGTCAAATCAGAAATCGGTGGAGCAGAATTTCCTCGACATTTCTGCGGTTATCGACGAGTGAAAGGAGTCATCAAAAACCTCATGACACTGGCAAACCTTGCCTTGACGAACCTCTTCCTCACCTTGCGCAATCAGCTTCAGAAGCCCGAGGGCGTTGCGTGCATCTGTTCATAACTTGCGGGATACTCAAGCACCGCCTTTGGTTCACCATTTTGCGTGATGATCACCGGCCCGTCGAGTTTCATTGATCTGATCGAGCAACGCCGCCGCATTGGCCCTGAGCCAGGTCACCGGTTTGATGTCTGATGTAATATTCATACTTGCACCTCCGGACTCAATATAGCACCGAATTCAGTTCGAAAATAACACAAGGGCGCCCAGCCGATAAACCTTCAATACACCCACTCCTCATGTACCCCCATCATGCCTTAGCGGCAGACGGTTCAGCATGAAGCGGCGAGGCTTCCATTGTGGCATGAAGCTGTTCATCAGCGTGACGAAATGGTTGTTGCGGAGAGGCTCGAGGCTTCTCAAACCAAGCCGAATAATAGTCAAAAAGCGTTTTACAAAAGAATAATTTTTTTCACTTTTTGTGTTAGAATATTGCGTTCTCAACTTTCTAACGTTATTAATCGGTACATTCACTTTTCTCAATCTCTCTGCCATTCACATATAAGCCGTGTAATAATTATTGTGAATCACGTTTATTCCATGTGAAAAATTTGGTGAAAATGGTATAAATTCTAATCGTGACTCTCTATTAAATAAAAATTTATATAATTTTTGAAGTTTTTCAGTTTGAACTAATTCTAATATTCCTCCTTCACCAGCTCTTTGACCACCAGCAAATCTCTCTACCTTTACAGTGACAGTCTGAATGTCTTTTCCAAATTCTTCCTTAGTACTTTCTATTACTGTTTTTTTCGAAACAGCCTCTAAATGCCCAAAGTACGACTCAGTATTCATATTACTTTGAGAAAATGATAAAATTAAATCTGCCATTGTTAATAAACCATATTGATGTGCTGGCTGCCCCGGCTCATCGACTGCGATAAAGATGCTTGAAGTACTTTCCGCATTAAAAGTATCAATTAAGCCAGGAATAAATACATCTTCCTTAGCACAAAGAGGAAATCTTGCTGATAACTGATCAAGACTATTAAAAAGAACTGTTATATTGACATCTTCATCTTCTCTTTTTGACATTTTTAGCCTTAACAAACTCATTAATACTCTATGATAAAACTCTTCAGGTGTTATATATCCTGGCGGGAAATATAATATCTCTAAATCATCATTCTCAAGATAACCATCTAATTCTTTTCCAGCTTCTTGCTGTGTTATTATTCTGCCTATAAAATGTTTCATCTCAGTATTTGCCAATAAACCTCTCATAGCATCTTTTGCTAGTCCTTCGTCATCTCTTAAAGAAATTATTAATCCTTTTTCTCTAATTTTAACTCCAGCCTTATTTCCGCTTATCATATTTAATATGTGGTAATAACCTAAATGACTTTTATGTGCACCGCGTGCTCCAATAAATGCCGTACATCTACCTCTTGGCAATCCTCCTTTTATATCTTGCTTTTCACCAAGTATAATATTTAAATATTTTAATGGTGTTTCCATTGGCTCATGCTGAATAGTCGGGGCTTTTCGTTTATATTTTGACAAAAACCAATGAATAGATGGATATATAAATATACCGCCATCTTTTCGATATGGATGTGCTCGCTGATTTTTTTCTTGTATAGGTGGAGGATATACCTTTAACTGATGCTTTCCCCATACATGTGATTGATACCTGGCTTTTTTTACTTCAATAGTTCTGATCAAATATTTTGATGACGACTCATAATAGTAGTCTACGTGCAATAGCACATCACAAACATGCTCTAAATAATTTATATACTTATCTTCAGACTTGGGATCAACTATAAAAATAACAATTGACGGTCCTCCTGATATCGATGTTAAAAACTTCTCAAAAAGATACTTAGCTGACTCTTCATTTGATATAACATCAAGACTATCAATCACAAGAAAACCAAATTCATTATACACCGACTTATTCTTATTATCATCTTTTTCAAAATCTTCACCAGATGACACAAACTGATTAATTGTTGAAATAAGAATTGATGCAATATCTATATTATAATCCGGACTAATTTTTTGCAATAATGACACTATCGGACTACTTATTTTATTAAAATTTTTCCAAAAAAATTTAAACTTTGATTTATCAACCTCACTCCCATTCTTTAATACATTATACACATCCCGTGCACTCCAAATAACCACACGTGGTTCTTGTTGTTTCTTTACCTCTTGTGAGAAGTCATCTGAATTAATTTGAGTTTCATCCTGAATTGTATAAAAAGATTTTGAATCCCATCCATACCTTATAGCTTTATCTTTTAATTTCCAGCTTTCTCCTTCTGCTGTTAAATATAATGAATGGGGGGCATCAGCATTATTTGACAATCGGTAACACATTTCAAGAGCCAATGTTGTCTTGCCGCTTCCTGGAGGGCCTGTTAAAAGCAATGTAAGAGGCTTTCCTTTTTGACTTCTGTGGGCAGGAACATATAAACCTCCTTCGAATAATTCATCAAGCCAATATATTCCGTCTTTTTTTTCATACCCAGGAAATCTTGCCTCATTATACTCAACTCTGTTCAATCCTGGAGTACACCAATTCGCTTGGGATACTTTTGTTTTAATAATATTATTACTCATTTTAATAAAATATTATTGTTATCAGATTCACTTCTTGAACGTACCAATTACAAAACATCAAATCCTTAAAGCCTTATAATCAATCATTTTCAAATCCTCTACAAAAAGCTATCGAGAGTGAATCTGCCTTGGACGTTTGCATTCCCGAAGCAGCTTTCAAGGAATTAGACACTTAGGGAAATATTTAAATAATCAACAGAAAAGCAAAAATAGTAATTATATTAATTACTATGACAACTCCCTAAAGACATCCATATAAAAAGTTAAAAATACTACAATGCGTTATATAAAATCAATATAGTGCATCAAAAAAAATCAATATCTCGTATCTTACGAAAGAACCCTATCTTCCATTTCAACTATGATTCAGAAAATTAATTCGCTTTTTTAGTGGATCATTCTATTCCGGAACGCCTCAAATCGAAAGAAATCCCCTCATCTCGCCAGAGTGGAGCATGTCTCGGCTCTGACCAATTCGATGAAAGCCATGTACATTAGACCCATCGGCTACGTCAGGGCAACGGGAAAAAATTGGCCTGGCTAATCTGACCTAATAAAAAGATGCAGTGCCTCCAGCTCAATAAAAAAAGGTTCACAACGTGTTTCTCTGGGGATAAGTGCGCCCATCAGTCGCATTAAGCATGGTATTCTGCAAAAAATCTGTCAAAGAACGTCTTTTTTTTCAGAATAAATAATGATCCTTTTTACCTTATTCAAATATATAAATAAAAAATAAATAATTTCACATCAGAATAATTTCCAAATGTTGTTCTCGTAGAGGTTCCGGTTCGGATTGTCCGCCTCCACGCGCAACTTGTGCAACGCTCGCGAAACCTGCTCCGGCGCGTAGCCCTTGCGCGTGAGATGCGCCGAGAGCAGCGCCTCCTCGATGTTGCTGTTCCCCTCCCGGTCGCGCCAGTCGCCGAGGTAGCGATACTTCAGCTCATCGCGAAACAGCGCGATAACCCGGTTCTGCGTCTCGCGCTCCGAGTGGCCGATAGCGTTCATGGCAACACCTCCCAATGGCCAGCCTTTTTCGGACCGACATATCGTAATCGACCCTCTTTTACCAGTTTAGAGCTTGCACGTTCGACGGCACTGATTGATTTTCCAATCATCTCGGCAACTTCAGCCAGAGTCAGTTCGGAATTTGCCCCAAGAAGCTCGACAATGCGTTCCGGTGTTTTGACCGGCGTTTTGGCTGTCGTTTGCGTTTCTACCGGCGTTTCTACCGGCGTTTCTACCGGCGTTTCTACCGGCGTTTTTTTTGTAGCGTGCCTGAACACATGCTCCGGAAGGAAATGAAACACCGTCCACAGCCCTGTTGCCTGCGCCTCGAACTCCGGCACCGGTGTGCCTGCGGCGGAACATGCCTCCATCATCCGCTCGATGCCCCGCCCCCATGACTCGATCAGACCGGCCCGAAAAAAAGCGTTGGCGACATCGGGATTGTAAGGATCCGAAGAGTGCTTGCCCACCAGCCGCGCTACCGTCCACTCTGGAGGAAGCGTGCCGGGATTCCAGATCATCACCTTGTCGGGATAGACGCTGATCTGAATGGGAACGGCGCTGCCATAATCTTTGTGTACTACAGCATTGAGCACGGCCTCTCGCAACGCCGCGTCCGGCACCGGCCAGGTTTCGAGACGCTGCAAACCTTCGTAGGTAATCAATGCTTTTAAATACTTGGCCTGCATCACTTCGATCGTTTTGTTCACCTGCGAAAAAAGATCGCCATGCACTTCGTCATGATAGCGCAGATCGGCATTGGTCTCGAAAAACCCGATTTTCACATACGCGCCGGTGACGAAGCGTTCCGGATCATCATAAAAGAGGAGAGCCGCGGCCCGCTTGAGATAGCGTCCATCGAAAAGATGCAGCTTGTCGAGCAATCCGGAATCGGGTTCATTGACCACTTCGGAGGTCAGCCGCTGGCTCTTCAACGCTTTTTTGCGGAAATCGCGAAGCACGCCGGCATCGAGATCGCCAACCGATAGATACGGAACGGGCACTCCATCCCAGTGACGCCCAACTCTCCGCAGAAGAAACCGGTCGAGCGCCGCGCCTTTCAGCTCTTGACGGGTGCTGCCGCTTCGGATGTAATATTCGCCTTTGTAGCTGATCGGATAGGGGTAAGACTCGACAACGATTTCAACAAGCTCCTTGTCCGCCTCTTCACGCAGGTTCACCTCGACCATGATGCCCAGCACATCCCGGACCTTGTTTGGAATATCCTCCATTAGTTTCCGGACATTTTTGACCCCGACTGGCGCGCCTTTGTCGTTCCGCCCGATTACCAGCACTCCGCCTTCGGCATTCGCAAAAGCGCAAATCCATTTCAGAAAGTCGTCCCGCCACGACTCTTTCCACTCGATGTGCTGGTTTTCCTGCATGGAACTTGTACCCGTTTTTATTCGTAGTCCGGATAAAAAAGTTGTTTACAACGCTCTATGGTAAACGTAATCTGTTCGTCTGAAAATATCGAACGCTGTAGTTTTGGCACCCATTCAGGATGATCGCCGATAACTTGCTTCACTGAATGTAAAGTAATTGCAGCCCCTGCTTTTTTCAAGTCAACCATCGCCATATCTACGGTTGTCAGCAACTCAAGTTCATCGTTTTTGCTGTAACGAAACTGTTCCAGCCAATCGAGTTCTTTCGGGTCATACCATTGATTGAAATAGTTATCAGCCTCCGCAAAGTTTTCTGACAGCACAAAACCCTGATAATTGCCTGCACTCTTCTCACACACATAAGAACGCTGAAGAGCAATTTTTTCCGGGCCCCCATACCTGATTTCTGGATTGTACGGCCCTGCTGCTTTTTTCTTAAACCCTATAGCCTCCTGAGCCATGTAGCGGTGAAAAAGATACAAGAGCTTTGTCCGTCGTTTTCGGCCAAGTGGATACTGTTCACTTCCAAAATTCTTTGTCAGAACAGCAATGAGAACAGCCTCATCGATCTGCCAGTTATGTCTTTTGTTAACGCTTTTTTCAGCATCACCTTTTTCACTTATTTCATCACCATCAACCAGCCTGATTTTACCAGTCAACAAATTATGCATCATCCCCTGCTTGAGCTGACGAGCCTTCTCCAGCTTCAACTCCAGCGCATCAATCTCGGCGTCCATGTCGCTGAGTACCGAGGCGATGGTAGCTTGCTCTTCAATTGTTGGCATCATTAAATCAATATCTGCAAGAGCGTTAGCTGTGATATGAACAACAGCATCGCCTTGTCCTTTGCTTGATTTCTGGCGATTAACCGGTTCGGAATTTAAGTAATAGCCAAGAAACATTGAATTGAGCTGTTCAGAGCGAAGAATTATAATATTATAATGGACCCCGAATTTCAGACAGAGGTTTAAGGTGGTAACTTGCCCTAAAACGGGACAAGTTATGAGCGAAAAGAAAAGGAACAGCTTTACGTCACAGTTCAAGGCCAAAGTGGCGATTG
>Ga0233423_10000462_pt1 | contig 21703 bp, 21 predicted proteins | sample Watercolumn_Mata_FD_180713 | JGI IMG/M metagenome (GOLD analysis project Ga0233423, IMG submission 180713) | Freshwater microbial communities from Lake Matano, South Sulawesi, Indonesia - Watercolumn_Matano_2014_112_MG | ecosystem: Environmental > Aquatic > Freshwater > Lake | place: Indonesia...
TGCCTACGGCGTTCCTGAAATCCACAGACTTGGGCAGGACAGCCCTCGCCTTGGCCGTCTTGTTCTTGGGAGTCTCGATGCGCGGCAAAGCCAACGCGACTTCCAAGTTTCGCGGCGGGTCCAGCCGAACAGCAACCATCCGTTCGCCCCAAGTCCGCACAATCGAAAAACCGCCTAGAACCGACGCTGCGACGTTGTCAGCATGCCCAGCTCCAGCCGCCGCGACCTCGCCCATCGCCGCGTACTTGACAACTTCGTTTTTTGACAGTCCCAGACCCAAGAGCTCGTTCAGCGCGACCGCGCACGCCGCTGCCGACGCTCCGCTGCTCCCGAGTCCCATCTTGAGGGGGATGCCCTTCTCGATGTGCAGTTTCACACCCACTTTGCGGTCTGCGATGAGAGTCTTGGCGACCAGCCCCGCCGTATTCCTCTCCGGGTCGGCGGGGATTCCTTCTGCTCCGAGCCCCGTGAACTTGACGGTTATGCCTTCGTTTGTGAGCTCCGCTGTGAGGGTGTCGTGGAACGCCTCCAGAGCCAGCCCGAACGCGTCGAAGCCTGAGCCGAGGTTGGCTGAGCTGCACGGAGCCTTTATCGCGACCCGCTTCATGAGATTGAACCCCTTAGACCAGACGAACTATTGTATCGAGCTTGCTTACTTAAAACATTCTTGTCCTGAACAAATCCAAGAAAATCTAAAGTTTCCTGAAGGGCATGGTGTTGTCGTCAACACTCACGAAGGCTGAGCCGACGTAGCCGCAGTCGAGGCACTTCCGCATTTGGAGCTCGCCCTTGCCCCCGAGCCAAAGGTCGTTCCTCGAATTCTTGCACATTGGGCACCTGAACGTCCACTTCGGCTTGTCCTTCTGTTTGTCGTCTGCTTTTTTCTTTATTGCTCTCCTCGGATAATGAAGTGACTACCATGCTAAAAAAAAGTTTATGGCTCTAGAGGATCAAGGGTTGAAACTGAAGCGACAACTTATGGCAGCGGCGGCGCGTCCTTCCTGCCCATCCACGCCCTCTTCTTTTTCAGGTAGTACTTGTAAATCGCGTATGAAACCTCGGGTGGGCACCGGTGGTCCACCAGCGGGATGAAGCCGCCGTCCTCGAGTAGAGGCGTCAGCCGCCTAAGCTCCTTGTCAACGGCTTTTTCTCCCGCGATCAGGGCGAACTTGTCCACGTTCCCGAGCAGAAGCACCTTGTGACCGTACTGCTCGCGCATCTTGTAGATGTCCGTGAACCTGGTCTCGACGGGGAACATGCAGTTTATGCCACCCTTCAGCCAACCCGGGACAAGCGCAGTTATGTCTCCGTCGCAGTCGAGGATGTTGAGGGTCACGCCGTACTCCTTGAGGATGTCGGTAACTTTCTTGTACCTGGGAACCATGAACTCCTCGAAGTGGCGGACCGACAGCAGCGGACCCCTGTTGTAGCACATGTCCTCCCACCAAGTCGCGAAGTCCACCTTGACATTTTTCAGAGCCCTGTGTATTGTCGCGACCCACATGTTGACCATGGTGTCCATCATCTCGGCTATCCAGTCGGGCTCTCGGTAGAACGCTATGGATATTCTTTCTACGCCCATGAAGTTCCTGAGCCACCCGTAGAAGCTGCCGATGAAGATTCCCAGCGGGTAGTCGCGGTCTTTGTAGCTTTGAGCTATTTCGTCCCAGTTCAGCGGGAACCGCCCCGGCGTGTCAGCGGCGAAGAAGGGCTTCAGCTTCTCCCAGTCGTCCCTGCTCTTCAGGGGATGGCGCAGGTAGTGCGGCACCGACGAAGTCCCGACTGGACTCACGTAGATGCCTCCCATCCCATCGTCCACGGTGACGCGGTTCGCCTCCTCCTTGATTATCCTGCCGGGCAGGGGCGGCCAGAACGTGGTCCTCACGGGCAGCATCTCCATGCAGTCCCAGCCCTCAAGCCCGAGGTAGAGCTCGATTTCGCGCATGTCCCTCTTGTCCTGCGGGAGCCCCTCCTGGTGCCACCTGTCGATCGTTTCCGTCCAGAACCCGAACTCGTAGTCGGGAACACGGTCAACTTCCTTAAATTCGTAGGTCCTTACGAAACGCTCCTTCTGGTTCAAACGCGTCCCTCACGTAATCCGAAGGTTTGAACAAAAATGTAAAGGCACAAACTATTTAATGATTCCGAAGCCGATCAGCCGCCATCTCCCAAGAATCTTGCGGCTTACCGCCACGCGGGCGTTGTCCTCGGCGCAAATCGGGCGCGTCAACTGGAGGTCGGCCGCGTTCTTCTTGATGCTCAGCACTTTGCCGACGGTTGGCGCCGTCCCGACGTCCAAGAGGAGAACCTCGCCCACGCTGACCCCCTTCACCTCGAGCATCTCCTTGGTTCCTACCGCCCGCTTGAAGAGGTGGAACTCCAGAGTCAACTCAAGCCTCGTGGGCGGAAGCGTCTCAGGCTTGCCGACGATGTTGCCGATGAGCCCGTCAGCCTTCGTCAACGACGGGTCCAGAAGCGTGCCCACGCCTACGAGCCCCCCGCTGTAGGCTTCCTTGACCTGCCGTCCGCCCGCGTGCAGGCTGACGACCTTCGTGTACAGCGGTTCGTACGAGCTCGACTGCGCCTTCGTGATGCCGGGGCGAATCTCGATCTCGTCGCCGACCCTGAAGACGCCCTGGTAGATTGTGCCGCCGATCACGCCGCCTGTGAGGTCGTCGATTATGGTTCCCGGCTTGTTCACGTCGAACGACCTGACCACGTGGAGCCTAGGCGGCTTCGCGGGATCCCGCTGGGGCGTCGGAATCTTTTCCTCAATCGTGTGCAGGAGGAGGTCGATGTTGACTTGGTTCTGGGCGGAAATCGGGATGATCGGTGCTTTTTCCGCAACGGTTCCCTTCGTGAACGCTTTTATCTCGTCGTAGCTTTTGAGGGCGCGGTCTCTGCTGACGAGGTCGACTTTATTTTGGGCGATGACGATTTTGTCGATGCCCACTATCTCGATGGCTGCAAGGTGCTCGCGGGTCTGGGGCTGAGGGCAAGACTCGTCTGCCGCGATGACGAGGAGCACGCCGTCCATGACCGCCGCGCCCGAAAGCATCGTCGCCATCAGCGCCTCGTGCCCCGGCGCGTCGACGAAGCTGAGCGCCCTGACGAACTCGCCCTTCGCCCCACACCTCGGGCAGGCTTCGCTTGTTGAGAGGTTGCGGGGGCTCTCGCACTTGGGGCACCTGTAGACAACAGCGTCCGCGTAGCCGAGCTTGATGGTGATTCCCCGTTTGAGCTCCTCGCTGTGCCTCGAAGCCCAAACCCCCGTCAGCGACTCAACCAGCGTCGTCTTGCCGTGGTCAACGTGGCCAATCGTGCCGATGTTGACTTCGGGCTGACGCTTCAGCGCCTTCTGCTCGTGTCCCTTGGCTTCTTTCGGCGCCTTCTTGGTTGAATCGCTCATTTATTTGAACTCCGTTTGTACTCAAATAGAAAATCGTTCATAATAAATGTGTTTCTGAAGGGTTGTTGACCCTTTTTAACCTTACTCAACAATATCTTATACAATTTATTGGCAGAAGGATTTTTTTTATTATAGAAAAGTCACACAATACAATAAACCTTTAGTCTATACCCAGAATTCATAAAAATTATCTATTCGGGGTTTAGAAACGAGAAAAATTGGTGCACGCCTTCTGGGGGAAGCTTGAAGAAGAAAAGCGCTCAGCTATTGGAGAAACTTCAAGCTTCTTCCTTGGGGCGTGCGCTTTTTGGCTTTCTGTCTCACCACTCGGGTGAATGCGAGTCTCGGCTGGCTGTGTACTATTTGGTTTGTACTGTTTGTGCTGTTTATGCTGATTCTGCTGATTGGACGTTGCATTCAACGTAGTACTGCGCGTTCTCTGTGAACACCGTGATGCCGATTGTGACGCCGATGTCGTTGACGCTGACGCTGTCGGGAGCTTCTATGTAGATTATCAGCGAGTCGCCTGAGGCCAGCGGTTTGTCGTGTGCGTCGGTTGTGAAGTCGTCGACGGTTCCAGACGTGTAGAGGAAGTTCGTCCAGCTGTGGGTAGCGTTAGGGCAGTTGAGCGAAGTCGTGATTGCCGTTCCGAGCCTGATGAAGTACACTGTTGACCAGTCAGCTTCGACGCCTCGGACTTGAACCTTGTCCACGACGACGTCCCTTCCGCCGACGTTATCGACGGACAGGGCAGCGATGGCGGTGCCGTTCCCGTAGACCCAGAGGGCTTGTTTCGTGAGCTTCAGCTGTTCCTGTTGTGTCCTAGTGGAAGTGATGTTGATGGCGTACATTGTGACCACGCCTGCCAAGAGCACAGAGACAACCAAGATGATCAGTGTTGAGACAACGTTGCTTAGCGCTTTTCTGTTCCTGATACATGTTTTCATTTCATATCATTCCTATGAAGTCTCGATAAGCAGTTCGTTCATGTATTAGGATTTGTGCGTGAAACGGTGACACACACAGTTCAGACCAGAAGTTTAGACTGACGGTCTAGACAACAAAACCGCCAAACTTAACAAAAATGCTGTTTGTAGAAAAAACATGAAATGTCTGGGAAATCAAGAAGTTTTAATAACGCGGACCCTTTGTAATGAAGACACGGGAAACGAAATCAAGGCCGGTGACTTGTGTGGCAAACTGCGAAAAATGCGGAATCCCACTTCCTGACGGAGCAGAATTCTGCCCCAACTGCGGAGCAACAATCAGAAGAAGGCGTGAAATGGTCATCCCCATTGCTGCCCCAACGTTGAAGTTACTCGAGGCAGGATTGCTTGGAGCGTTCATCGCAATCATGATAGGGTCATTCGCTCCTTCCAGCGTTAAACTGTATTTTCTCCCCTCATTCGTGGGAGCGTTAGCGTCAATTCTTCTCTTCAGAACTAGAAGGCTCGACGAGGCTGTAACCATCGCCCTCGCCACTTACATCTTCGCGGACGCCATAATCAACGTCATAAACCTGGGCACCCTCTACATCAACGGCATGTCGTGGATGGACTTGGCAGACGAGATGCCCGAACTCTACAACGAACTGTACGAGGTGCCAGCGCTGCTTGACGTAATAATCTACGGCATCGACCCCGTCAGCGCCATAGCAGCAGCGTACATCGGGTACAAGATTGCCCCAAAACCGCCCGCCGCGGAATCTGCTCCTTACTCGTATGGTAAGAGGGATGAGAAGGGTGGCATAATTTTCTTCACGGATAATAACGAGAAAAATCCCTCGGACCACCTCCCTCACAAGGTTTAAATACTATTTTCCTAAGGTCTTCTATACTCGTCAGTCTGACCCGAGTGACCGAAATGAACGTGCCGAAAGAGATTTCCACGTACTGCCCGAAGTGCAAGAAGCACACGGCGCACACCGTCTCCCTTTATAAAGAGGGAAAGAGGAGAGCCCTCGCCCTTGGAGAACGACGGCACAAACGCGAAAGAAGCGGTTATGGCGGACAAAAGTACCCAATGCTCAAGAGGAAGGCGAAGACGACCAAGAAGCAGTCTTTCAAGCTGAAGTGCAGGACATGCGGGTATACGGTTCAGAGGAAGGGGATCAGGCTGAGAAAGGTCGCCATACAATAATGGCGAAGGCGATGAACGAAGAATGAGTCAATGGGACAAAATTATACCTAAACCCCGAACGACGTTCGTTCAGGTCAAATGCCCCGACTGCGGGAACGAGCAGTCAATCTTCAGCCACATAGCAAACGTCGTCCACTGCAACATCTGCGGGACAACGCTTGCGGAGCCGACGGGCGGTAAAGCCAATATCAAAGGCGAAGTTGTCAAAGTTCTGGAGTAAAAGAAGGATTTGTCGGTGCCCAGAAGAGTGGAGTGGCCAGAGGTAGGCGAACTCGTCATAACGTCAGTGAGCAGAATAACGAACTACGGCGTCTATGTCAAGCTGGACGAGTACGGCAAAGAGGGATTCCTCCACATCTCCGAAATCTCCTCGAGCTGGGTGAGAAACATCCGCGACTACGTCCACGACGGCGAAAAGGTAGTCCTCAAAGTCCTAAGGGTGGACCCCGAGAAGCAGCACATCGACCTCTCGCTCAGGCGGGTGACGAGAAGCGAGAGGAGAGAAACGACCCTTCAGTGGAAGCAAACAAAAAAGGCCGAAAGCCTGCTAAGAAGCGCATCCCAGAAGTTCGGGATACCCATAGAGCAACTCCACGAAAGGGTTTGGGTGCCACTTGAGCAAGCATTCGGAACGGCCTATGAGGGTCTGGAGAAGGCTGCGAGGGAAGGACCAGAAGTCCTCACTGAAAAAGGTTTACCGAAAGACGTGGCTGAGGTGCTTGCTGAAACCGCGAAGGACAAAATCAGGATTTCGGTCGTCAAGACGAAAGGGAACCTGAATGCCAGCTGCCAGAAATCTGACGGCGTCGAAAAAATCAGGGACGCTCTGAAAAAAGCAAAGACGGTCACGACGTCCCGCGGGGCGAAGGTCGAAATCTACACGGTTTCCCCGCCCAAGTACCGAATCGAAGTCACAGCGGCAGACCACAAGGAAGCAAACGACATCATGAAGAGAGTCGCCGACGCCGCCATCGAGGGCATAACGAAGGCAGGCGGACAGGGAACCTTCGAAAGAGGATAGCCACCATGGTCTGGCTAACCCGAAAATGCGTGAAATGCGGAAAATACACACTCAAACAGGACAGATGCCCCTATTGCGGAGGAGAAACTCGCACACCGCACCCAGCGAAATTCTCACCTGAAGATAAATACGCCCGATACAAGGGCATGTTGAGGCAGCTGAAGGATTGAAAGAGACAATAATAGCGGTCAAAGAAAAGGTTGAGCCGAACAACCCCGTCTTGATAGAGGGGCTTCCGGGGCAGGGGATGGTGGGAAAGATAGCTGTCGAGCACCTCATCAAGTGCCTGAAGGCGAAGAAAATCGCGGAGCTCTATTCCCCCCATTACGCTTACTACGTTTTAGTGAACAAGACGGGCTCTATAAGGCTTCTCAGGTCCGAGTTCCACTACTGGAAAAACGAGGACGGCGGAAGCGACCTCATCCTTCTCACAGGCGACACCCAGCCCCAAACAATCGAGGGCCAGTACGAGGTTGCGGATGCAATCCTTGGGTTCGCCCAACAAAACAACGTTAAGTTCATACTGACCATAGGCGGATACCGAACGGAAGCCAAAACGGAGCCGCAGATTTTCGTGTCAGCGACAAGCCAAGAGTTGCTTTCGAAGGCTTCAGACTTGGGAATAAAAAGCAGTCCTCCGGGAAGCCCGATTGTGGGAACAGCGGGGCTACTCATCGGCTTGGCGAACCTCCGCAACCTCGACGCCGCGTGCCTACTCGTAGAAACGCTGGGCTATCTGCCCGACCCGAAGGCCGCCAAGAGCGTCGTCAAGGCGATTTCTGGAATACTAAAAGTGGATGTTGACCTTTCGGGCTTGGACAGCGAGATCGCGAAGTCTGAACAGATCGAAGAGAGGATGCGTAAAATCGAGGAGCAGAGAAGGGCAACTGAAAAGACGAGACGCCGGATAGAGGAAGAGAAAGTCTCCTACATCGGCTAGGCGACGAAGTTCCCCTGGTTCTTGGAGTACCTCTGCAGGACCCTCTTGAACTCTTCTAGGTCGCTTATCGCATGGTTGATGGCGCTGATGTGAGAGTTAATCATCTCGTACAGCTCCGATTTTCCGCTTGCCTCGACAAGGTCGTCCTCGAACTGCTCAGCCACGAGCTCCGTGAGGTCGCTCCTCTTTGTCACGGCCTTCAACGCGCCTAGAATCTTGGTCTTTACCTCTTCCACAGCAGCGTTCGGGAGCTCCCCCTTGTTTATTTGGTCCGTGATGTCGAACACGACCTTCTCTGCCGACAATGGCAGGAACCTTTTGGCTGCGACTTCGCCTCTCGGGGTCAGGAAGACCAGAAGCGGGACCGAGTCCACGCTGTAGAGCTCGGTGAGCTCGTCGTTCTCGGGGTCGTCGATGTTGACCAAGCGTATGTGGATGTCCTTCCGCTCTTGCCCCAGCTTCCTCGTTATCCTGGAAAGTTTCCGGGCGTTTTCGTGCATGTCTGAGTAGAAGTATATGACCTCGACTTTACTTTCGTCCAAGACTTCTTCCACACTCGATACTCTATCTTCTCTTAAAAAAAATAGAAGGGAGGAAAATGGTGTTGTTGGGATGCTGGATTGCTAGCCTTTGACAGGTATCTCTTTGACCACGCCAGCGGCGATCGTCGTGCCCATGTCGCGCACTGCGAACCGTCCAAGCTCCGGGAAGTCGGTGTAGACCTCTAGGCAGAGTGGGCGAAGAGGCTCGAATTTCACTAAAGCGCTGTCTCCAGTCTTCAGGAAAGACGGGTGCTCCTCAATTGCCTGCCCTGTCCTCGGGTCAAGTTTCTTGAGCAGTTCAGAGAACTTGCATGCTACTTGCGACGTGTGAGCGTGCAGAACCGGAGTGTATCCTGCGGCTATGGCTGTTGGGTGGTGGATGACGATTATTTGCCCGATGAACTCTTTTGCTATCGTAGGCGGGTTGCTTGGGGGTCCAGCCACGTCGCCTCTCTTGATGTCTGTCTTGGCGACGCCCCTGATGTTGAAGCCGATGTTGTCGCCTGGCTCAGCCCTCGGAATCCTGACGTGGTGGGTCTCCATGGACTTCACCTCGCCCGAAACGTTCGAAGGCATGAACACTATCGTCTCGCCTTCTTTCAGCACGCCGGTCTCGACCCTTCCGACGGGCACCGTTCCGACGCCAGTGATGGTGTAGACGTCCTGAATTGGGAGGCGCAGGGGTTTTTCAGTCGGCTTCGGAGGTATCGTCAGCTTGTCCAGCGCATCGTACAGGCAGGGTCCAGTGTACCATGGCATCTTGTCGCTCTTCTTGACCAAGTTGTCACCAGTCCAGCCTGAGGTCGGCACGAAGTTGATGGCAGCCGGGTTGTAGCCGACGAGCTTCACCATGCGGCTGACCTCGTTCTTGATTTCCTCGTACCGCTCCTTGCTCCAGTTGACCGATGGGTCGTCCATCTTGTTGATGGCGACGACTAGCTGCCTGACTCCCAAAGTGAAGGCTAGGAAAGCGTGCTCCCTCGTTTGTCCGCCAGCGCCGATACCTGCCTCGAACTCGCCCTTCTTGGCTGAGACGAAGAGTATGGCTGCGTCCGCTTGGCTTGCGCCCGTGATCATGTTCTTGACGAAGTCTCTGTGTCCGGGAGCGTCAATGACCGTGAAGAAGTAGTGCGGAGTCTCGAATTTGAGGAAACGGAGGTCAATCGTGATTCCCCTTTCCCTCTCTTCCTTCAGGTTGTCGAGGACCCATGCGTACTTGAAGGTCGTCTTGCCCATCTTTGCGGCTTCTTCCTCGAAAGCCTTGATCGTCCTTTCGTCGACCACTCCTGAAAGGTACAGGAGGTGGCCCGTGGTCGTTGATTTTCCGTGGTCAATGTGCCCGATGATGACTAGGTTTAGGTGCGGTTTTTCTGTTTTGCTCATACATTATCCTCCAAATCTCACAACTTTTTCATTATGTTTTGGTGGAAACGTTAGAACATCAGAACGTTCCGTTATTTTAACTTTATCCTTTACTTTTTACGCCTGAACTGGGGCATGTACTGCGCGTGAGCCTTCAGGAGCTCCTCTATGGTCACCTTGGCAGCTCGCAAATCGTGAACGTAGGGGCTTGCGAGGACCGCTTGATACAATAAGTCCTTGTCGCCACTGAGTGCAGCGTCAACCGTCAGCTCTTGCCAGTTCAGGATGTGCTGTGTGATTCCGAGGAAGGGCTTGGGAAGGCTTCCTGCGATTATCGGTGTGAGTCCTCTCTTGTCCACCATGCAATGTCCTTCCACAACGGCGTTGCTTGGAAGATTCGGTATGGCGCCGTTGTTTACGAAGTTGACGCCTCCCCACTCGCGTCCCTCGTTGGCGATTATGCTGGCTATGACGCCAATCACGTGCCTCGAATGGTAGAGCCTGAAGCAGTACAGGTTAGGATGGTCCTCGTACCGTGCGCCCGCAACCATCTCCTCGATGAACTTCCAAGCCTGCATCGACCAGCCCAGAGCCGAGTCAAGCCGACCCTTCTCTCTCTCAAGCGTTGCCTTCCTTTCTTTTAGAACCCAGTCGTGCTCCCACAGCATTCGGCAGTGAGACGGGCAGATACTGAAATAGCCGTAGGCTTCGAGGAGCCGCAACCTGAACTCCTCGACGGAACCGAGCCGTGCTGTTTTGTCTTGCTCTTTAACCTTGCTCTTCAGGAGCCCGTATCCCTCTTTTCCGTTGACGACAAGGTCAACGAGCCAAGTGCAGTGGTTGACTCCTATGGCTCGCGCCTTCAGGTCGGGGCTGTCGGTGTACCGTCTTTCGTAGGGTCGCATGTTGAACAGGTGCGTAAGGTAGCTCATCGCGAAGCCGGCGAAGCAGTCGCACAGGCCGATGAACCTTGTCTTGGTTACTCTTCGAACCGCGTCCGCCACGAAGTTCGTCGGGTTCACGTAGCTCACCGCCCAAGCGTCGGGGCAAAGGTCCTCTATCATCCTGCAGTACTCTAGCGTAGCGGGGATTGTGCACTGAGCCATGAACGTGCCGCCGGGACCCGCGGTTTCGTCGCCTGCGATGCCGTGCTTCGTCGGAATCTCGAAGTCGTACCTCATGTGCTCTTCGCCGCCGATTCTGTAGCTCGGCATAACGAAGGTGGCGCCGTCAAGAGCCTCTTTGGCGTCGGCGGTCCAGGTGAACTTCATCCTTGTTTTGGCTCGTTTAGCCATCCCTTCGCCCAGCTTCGCCAGCAACGGCAGACGGGTCGGGTTTATGTCCATGAGGCAGACCTCGCTCCCTTCGAAGACCTCCTTGTTTTCAAGCATCACGTAGGTCAAAGAGGGAACGAACGGGCTTCCGCCGCCGAGAATCACGATTTTTTCATCCCACATGAACTTCAAACCTCATCCTTAATCGCTTAATTCTATTGGTCTTTGGAAACTTATCTCTTTTCACAGCTGCACCAAAACTTATGAGTCATACCTAATCGCGAAAACGTTGCGACGAAGTCCATAACGTTTATTAATGGTAGTATCGCTATGCAGTGCGGTGGCATGAATGAGGGATTACGTTTGCCTCCCAAACGAACCGTAACTTAGGCGCCTTTTTTAGTTATAACCTAAAAGCTGAGCTTAAATTTCCCTCAAAAGTCTTCTGGAAAACAAACCATCTAGTCCAGAGTGGGCTAGAGTCTTTTGTGCCGGGATGGCCGAGTGGCGTAGGCAAGCGGCTGCAGACCGCTGTACGGGGGTTCAAGTCCCTCTCCCGGCTCCAAAACCTATTTGGTCACCTTTAACGAACACTGTGTGGGTTGGTTGTCTTGGTTAGGGTTGAGGACGTCCAGAGGTATAGTCAGCTGAGGAACGACTACAAGGATTTGACGATAATCCAAGCCATAATGACGGGTGGCGTCGTACCCGAAGAAGTGCAAAAGAGGCTGTTCGAGGAAGGCTGGACCCGAAGTGGCTACACGCTGTGCTTCGACTGCATGAAGGGAAGGTCGGACACGATTTCAAATCCTCCCGTTGGCGCGTTTCTGGAAGACGTAGCCACGTTCCTAGGCGGGGAACAGGCTCAGCACACCTTCGGGTGCCGGGCAGCACAGTTCGCGGTCATGAAGACCGTCAGCGAGTTCGTCAAAGAGGAAGGCGCAAAGGAGTACGGTCTCATCGTCTTAGCTGACCCGTTGTGCCACTACACGACCGCCCTTGCCGTAGAGGCAGCTGGACTACGACTGCTTGAGCCACTAAATAGTGGGTATCCCGAATATAGGGTGGAAGCCGAAAACTACCGCGTCAAGATTGAAGAAACCAAAAAGGAAACCGGGAAGCTGCCCGGACTTGTCATGGTCACCCACGTCGACCCCTACCACGGAAACCTCAGCCCAGTGGAGAAGGTCGGCGAGGTCGCTGAGGAGTACGGCATACCTTACATGGTGAACGCGGCCTACACGGCGGGCATACTGCCTGTGGACATGAGGGACTTTAGGGCTGATTTCCTCACCGTTTCGGCGCACAAGTCGATGGCTTCGCTTGGGCCTCTTGGCTTCCTCGTGACGAGGGGCGAGTGGACGGCGAAGGCTTTCAGGAACTCCAGGATTGTCGCCGAGGGAACGGGCAGGAAGTGGGGGAGCAAAATCCTTAACATCCTTGGCTGCAGCATCGGCGGCGTCCCCCTGATATCGGCGATGTACGCCTTCCCGCATGTGACTGGACGGGTCGAGAAGTGGGAGGAGGAGCTCGAGAAGACGCGGTGGTTCATCCGGGAAATGACGAAGATAGGCGGCGTCAAGCTTCTGGGCGAACAGCCCCACAGGCACCACCTGCTGCACTTCGAGACACCCGTCTTCTGGGAGATTTCGCAACGCCACAAGAGGAAGGGCTTCTTCCTGGCTGACGAGATGATTGAACGCGGGTTCGTGGGGCTGCAAAGGGGCTTGACCAAGAACATCAAGCTCTCCATTTATGGGTTCAGCTGGGACGAGGTGAGGAGGGTGCGGGACGCCTTCCACGAAATCGCCTCAAAGTACGTCAAAGAATATAAGCTGGATTATAACGTGCCTTGAAGCCGAAATGGCGGGAAAATGGGAAAATAGTTAAATAAAAACTCGTGGAAATCGGGGATTCTTCAGAAGAACCAAACAGTGCTTAGGTCATGTTTAGTATCGTCTGAACGACCTGCGTCTCTGCGGTCTTCTCTTCGCCCAACAATCCCGGCAGTACACTGGTCTGCTCGTGTCGGGTTTGAAAGGAACTTCGCATTCCTTGCCACATTCAGAGCATACCGCTTTGAACATTTCGCGCTCTGGGCGCTCTGGGCTCTCTGCCATGCTGCTTTTCACTCTCCTATGCTTATTTCGGCAATGGAACCAAGCCTTTTTCTGGGGGTTTGGTTATTGCGCTGTGGCGTTAGTTATTGTGGCTTCCCTATTAAACTTTCGATGACCATTGAGGAGGGTGCGCAAGGTTTTTATTGTAATGTATTTACCCTATTGTTCTGTGATGATGGACACCATTCTGAGCCTACGTGATGATGAAATGGAGCGACACTGAAAAACCATCATCCAAAACCCAATGGCAAATTCAGCTCGTTAATGATTGACCAGAAACTTCTGGTAGTCTTGGACGAGAAACCTTTTTCCCTTCTGTATTACTATAAACCCTTCATTTTCTAGCTTCTTTTTTTGCGCTTCCGCTCCGCCGGGGAACTTCTCGTTCAGGAAACCGTCCGCCTTAAGGGTCCGCCAGTAGGGGATGCCGAGGTTCCTTCCTTGCCTGCTGGACTCTTCGGTTGCGTTGGCTGCGGTCATGACGAAGATTCCCGTTGTGAGGGAGCAGCAGCCCTTAACCTTGTGTTTTTTAGCGATTATCTTGCAGATTTCGACGATGGTAATCAGCTTCCCCTTCGGCACCTTCTTCATCACCTCAACGACCTCGCTGGGATTGACGAGGACCACCTCGTCGCCCGCTTCGGCTCCCATCCTGTGAACCGCGTTGTAGCACGGGAACCTTTTTTCAAGCTTCAGTGTCTTCGGTAAATCCTTCTTGTCTGCCAGCTTCTCCTGCCAAGACTTCTTCTTGTAGCCCACAACAACACCAACCAATAGACACTTTATTTCAATATTTATATTTATTGATGATTTCTCTCTTCATCCGTGCGAAGTCGCTTTTTCCTGTTTTTTCGTTATAGAAAGTAACATCGCCAAGGACACCGCCAAGGTCGCAGAAACAACCATGAAGGGAATCCTCGGGTTCAGGCTGAAGAGATAGCCTATCAAAATGGGAGCAGGCAGCCCCAGAAGCGACGTTAACGTGACCGTGATGGAAAGGATTTTAGCCCGCGCCTTCGAGTCGGCGGCTTCTATCTCGTTCGTGAGGAAAGCTCTGAAAACCGAAAAGGCGGTGGCGCCGAAGACGCCCAAGAGTGCGCTTGAGAGCACGGCTGAAAGCAGGTTGTCCTTCGGCGAAAGCGAGAGCCAAAGAAGGGCGACGCAGCCGAGTCCGTAGCCTGAGACCAGCGTCTTGATGTAGCTGGCTTTAGACGCTATCTTTGGGACGACGAACGACGCCATTATGAGGGACGATATTGATGACGCGGCGGGAACCAGCGACGCCAACTCGTCACTCAGCCCCAAGCCGTTCTCGTTTATCAGGAAGAGCGGGCGGTACGTTATGGACGCGTAGTAGAAGCTGCCTATCATCGACATCAGCAGCAGAACGAGGATGGTGCGGTTCCTCCTTATCACGGACAATGAGTCCTTGTACCCATTCAGTCCCGTGAAGCTCCTTTCCTTCATGATTTGTTTCCCGAACTCGGTTTCCCTGAGGAAAAACAACCTAATTATGAACATTGGAACCAGACAAAGGAAGGTGAGAAGGAAGAGCGTCCGAGTGCCAGCGTCAATCCCCAATGTGCCGATGACGTAGCCTGCGACGGGCGTGGACAGGGAGCCGACGCTGTATATGGCCGAGATTGTGCCGTAGATTCCTGACCTGTACTCGGGGGCGGTGTCCTCGACCAGCATGCACTCCCACACGGAGTAGATGACTGAGACCAGCCCCTCCAGAACGTAGGCGACAAACGCGAACAGCATGCTGCGGGTCCAGTACCAAATGGCAACCGACGAAAGCCACGAAGGCGTGTCGAAAAGCATGAGGACCCTTTTCCTGCCGAAGCGGTCAGCGAGGTAACCGCCTGCCAAAGGCGAGATAATCGTCGAGAAGGTCAAGACGGCAGAGAGGAACCCGATTTGGACCTCAGTCAGCCCTATGACTTGGTTCAGAAAGATGGGCCTGTAGAAGAAGACCCAGCTCATCGGTATCCCCCAGAGCCCTTCGGTGACGACGAGGACCCTTGCGTTCCTCCCCCAATGAGAGAACCCGCTTGCCAAGCCACCATGAAGAATCGTCGAAAGCTGCTGCTTCACCTGCGTCAACCAAGAGTCCTCGCGCTGACCAATTTGAAAGGGGATTGCTATTGCAGAGATGTCGAGACTCTTATCTCTTTCCAAAAAGCTAAAAAAAATATTTTAAAAAAGGTTTCAGAATGTTAAATTTCGTTGCTCTCAATCATTTCCGCCAACGGATATCCCTTGACCGCCAAAGGTAAGATGATTTTCGCGCGTCTCCTCGCGGATTCGTGGACCGCGATTAGGATTTCGAGCGCTGCCCGTCCCTGACGCCCGTTGCATGGGTGTTCAGTGCCTTTTTCGATGCATTCCGTCAGAACCTTGAGTTGGACGGTGAAGGGGTCCACTCCCAGCTTAAGCGAGGGAATTCTCCAGTCTGTGTCGCCCTTTCCCATATACCTCAGGGGCGGGACCTCACGTTCGCCGACTTCGATTCTGCCCTCGGTTCCCAGTACGAACGCTGAGGTGTACCTTACGAGTTTCCTCCACCACGTCGTCGACTGAGGCAAAGCTGCTGTTTGAGACGCTGGAGCACTTGAGCCTGCTTGTTTTCCGTAGGGGAGCCCTATTTCGAGGAAGGCTCTGACGCCGTTCTCGAACTCGAAGTAGCCCACTGACGAGTCCTCGACGTAGTGCCCGTACCTCATCTTCTTGGAGCGGGCGTCAACCTGCCCCACGACCCAGTTGACGGGCGCGTCGCCCGCGAAGAACCGTATCATGTCAACCATGTGCGTGCCGTCCGAAAGAAGGTCCCCAACCGTTACCCCGTGGATGAAGTAAACCTCACCGACGGCGCCCGAAACAATCAGCCTCCTAGCCCCAGCGTAAGCCTCCGAGAAGCGGCGCATGTGCCCCACGACCAGCTTCGCCTTGTTTTTGTCGCAGGCTTCAATCATCGCGTCGGCTTCCGCGAGGTTCACAGCCATCGGCTTCTCGCAGATTATTCCACTGACGCCTGACTCCGCTGCGGCAACCGTCATTTCGGCGTGCAGGGGTGGCCAGGTGCAGATGACAGCGATGTCCAAGTCCTCTTTCTGGAGCATCATCTTGTAGTCAGTGTACAGGTTTTTGACGCCATGCGACTTCTGGAACTTGCCCAGCTGCTCCTGCATGATGTCAGCTGCTGCAGCTATTTCTAGTCCAAGTTCTTTACAGGCTTTCGTGTGCGCGTTGGCTATGTTGCCGCAGCCGATTATCCCGACTCTGTAGGGCTTCATGTCGCATCGTAAGACATACATCATTGGTCCATAAGAATTTATGCAGGTGAATTCGGAAGAAAGGACGGTGCAGAGTTGGCTGAGTTCGAGGTGCGCGACAGGGACCTTCTGGCCCGCATAGGTAGGCTGAAGACGAAGAGCGGAGACGTGGAAACGCCCGCCTTCATGCCCGTCGTCAACATGGCGAAGCAGTCCGTCGCGCCGAGGGAGCTCTGGAGCGAGTTCGGCTGCAGGATACTCATAACGAACGCCTACATCATCAGGAAGCGGAACGGCGAAGAAGCCAAGAAGCGGGGAGTCCACGGGTTCCTCGACTACCCAGGCGTCGTCATGACAGACTCGGGCGCGTACCAGATCCTCGCCTACGGGAACGTGGATGTGAAGCCCGCCGAAATCGTTCGGTTCCAAGAGGAGATCGGCTCCGACATCGCGACCATCCTCGACATTCCGACGGGGTGGGGAATCACGAAGCAGACCGCCCAAGCCACAGTTGAAGAGACAATAAAAAGGGCGAAGGAATTGGAAGCAGCGAAAACCCGAAGCGACATTGCTTGGGTCGGACCCGTGCAGGGCGGACGCTTCCTAGACCTCGTGGAGTCATCCGCGAAGAAGATGGGCGAGTTGCCGTTCGACATTCATGCCCTTGGAAGCCCGACCCCTGTGATGGAGCAGTACCTCTTCGACCTTCTTGTCGACATGGTCTTGACGGCCAAGATGAACCTCCCGCCAGAGCGCCCCCTCCACCTCTTCGGCGCAGGACACCCGTTCATGTTCGCCCTGGCTGTTGCACTCGGGTGCGACCTATTCGACTCAGCCGCCTACAGCCTCTTCGCCAAGGACGACCGCTACCTCACGAATCACGGGACCGTGCGTCTGGATAAGCTCGAGTATTTCCCGTGCCCGTGCCCCGTCTGCAGCAAGAACAAGCCAAAGGACTTAGCCGAGCTGCCCAAGCCCGAGCGCGAGAGGGAGCTGAGCAGGCACAACCTTTACGTCTGCTTCTCCGAGATGCGACGGGTCAAGCAAGCGGTCGCCGAGGGGAGGCTCTGGGAGCACCTCGATATGCAGGCGCACAGCCACCCGTCCATGTTGCAGGCTCTAAAACACTTGGGGAAATACGCCGATTTTATTGAGAGGCACAGTCCCGTGACCAAAAGAGGCGGGCTCTTCTTCTTCGGCTCAGAAGGGTTGGCGAGACCCGAGGTCGTGCGGCACAGAAAAAGGCTTTTGGAAAAGTACACTCCGCCCGTTGGAGCCAAGGCTCTTGTTTTGGTTCCCAATTTGGGAAGTCATCGCTTTCGAAGAGGTAGTAAATTCAAGGAGGCATTGACTTTGGCTTATGAAAAACTTAGCGTAAGCGAAGCTGAGGCTCACGTGTGCGTCTATGTTCCTCCCTTCGGCGTCGTCCCGCAAGAAGTCAAAGACGTTTACCCGCTTTCCCAGTATGAGTACACGTTCCCGCCTGACAGCGAAACCGTTGAATACGTTGCAGAACGCATCGCAGAATACGTAAAAACCATGAACTACGAGAAAGCAGCAATATTGGCTGAAAAGGGCACGTGGCAAAAAAAGGTCGCTGAGCTCTCCAAGCGCATTTGCGCCAAAAATGGTAAGAATTTAGCAATATTCAATTAGAGGCCTAGTAACCTAATTTATTGCCCTAAATTGAAGGATAGATATCTGGGAGTCTGGCAATTCTACCTTTCTCGCGTATGAACTGGTGGGCTGCGCCGCCTATCGCTTGGACTTCTTCGTCTGGGTGGACTTTGATGGCGGTCCCTGAGACGATGCCGTAGCCCTTTTCGCCTTCTTCCGATAGCTTGAGGGCCATTTTGAGCTCTTCCCAGTCGTCCTGTTCCGCGTGCGTGTCACAGATTACTGAGGCGACGTTTAAACAAGGAAAGAGTTCGGCGGTCGAGTCATCGTCGGGGTCCTTCCACCGGACCCACTTCTTGGCCAGCATGATGGCTCCAGCGGAAACACCTATGAACGGCTTGCCGTCCTCGTAGAGTCGTCGCAAGTAGCCGACCATGTTCCTCTTCTCGAGGATGCGCATCCCCTCGTCCACATCTCCGCCACTCACAAAAACCAAGTCAGCAGAACTCAACGTTTCCTTAGCCTTCTCGATATCAGCTCTTTCTGGACACATTATAGCGTGGTGGACTTTGCCTGCGCCTGCCTCTAGAAGGAGGCTTGATATAAAGCCGTAGAATCTGCGGTCATCGCCATGCGCGGCTCCCACGTACGCGACGACTGGATAGGCCACTCCGCACTCCCTGAAGACCTCTTGAAACAGGGGGTCAGGCGACACGCGGACGGCAGCTCTTCCCCCAGCCAACAGGAACACGGGTTTCGGCTTGCCCACAACTCTTCCTTCTGGATGCTCGTTCATGACGTTATTGCTTGTTCAGATTCTGAGGAATAAATCTGTCGTCAATGAACTCGTTTATGTTTATCGGGAACAACGCTCCTGAGACTCGGTATTTGCCCGAGAGCTCTTGGCGGATTCCCTTTTCGTAAGACACCATGATTTCGGCTTCGTCGCCGTAAAGTCTCTTCAACGCTTCGACTGCCTCTCGGCTGAGGGCTTCCTTATCTTCACGTTGAGTCACGAGGCGCAGATGGTATTTTTTGGGAGTCTCTTGCCGCAGCTGATACTCGTCTATGCCTTCCAGTTGTGTCAGCGCGTTGTCGAGTTCGCGCATCGTCACCAGCCTCCCGTTGCATGTCAGGGTCACGTCGTTGGTCCGTCCCTCAGTAGAATAAAGAACCAGCCCAGACTTTCTTCCGCAGCTGCAGTCTCCCGATTCGTCTATCCTTACCAAATCGCCGACGTCGAAGCGGACGATGCAGTACCACGGGTTTTTGAAGGTTGTCACCAAAATCCTGCCCAGAAGTGGACCGCCGTGCTCGGGCTTCAGCGGCTGAAAGTCGACGCGGCAGAATTCCGTGTTCTGGTGAAACCTGCCGTGTTCGCACTGCATGAAGACGTATCCTGTTTCGGTAGTTCCATATGAGCTCGCGGCAGGAGCGTCAAATACCTGCTTAATTTGCTTGAGGTGCAGGTTCGTAGGAGACTCGTAGGTAAAAATTATCAGTTCAGGCTGGAAAACGGGCTTCTTGGACTCTGCAACGTAACGGCACAGCTTCGCCAGCAACGAGGGGTTCGCCTCGAGAACCTCGGGCTTGAACGTCTTCAGGTCCTCAATCATCCTACCCATGTGCTTCTTTGTCCAAGATAGCGTGTCGGTCCTTTCGTTGAGGTAGAGGAACCTTGCCAGCCGTCGTTCTTCAAGCGAAAGGGCGCGGTCGTCTGACTTTATCCCCACGTTGAGCGGGTTGACGAGGATTGCCTCCCTGTGGCTCCCAGTCATGATTTTGTTAGCATAGGAATTGAGCTTCCACGACGCCCTTTCAGAGGCGTCCCACCACTTCTGGTACCAAAGGTTGGTCACTTTCTCGTTTATTGTCCCGCTTGACTCGACAAAACTGACCTCCTTGTTCGCCAAGCCCTGTTGCAGGTTACGGTCAGACAGGACGAACCCTTGCGCGGAATGACGCCGAATGTCTTCCTTAGTCAACATAGGCATCTTCGAGAAGCGGAAGTCAACGCTGTGTTCCTTTCCAGGATCGAAAACCCGCCAGGACTCGTAGGCTGGAACCTGGTTGAGGGCTTTTTCGAGAATTCCCAATGAATTTTCATAATATTCTTCAGTAAAATTCGGTTTGTAAGCGAACAATGGATGGCAGCAGTGCGCTTCGCCCAAAACCTTCACCTCAGACCGACAGCCTACAGAATAAAGTCTTACGGCAACGGATTTCGTTTCCAATCCCCAAGCGGCGATTTAAGCCTTTCTGAAAGACTGGAATCCTGCAAAAAACAACGTTTATAAATGAATGTGCGCAACTATACGAGGATTCAAAACGGTCATTTTAACACATTTCGCAAAAAAGTTTGTAAGTTTAAACGGAGAAGAAATTAGCATTGGAAGTAAAATTCTTAGGCAGCGCAAGAGAGGTAGGAAGAGCTGCCATATCAGTTAAGACGCAGAGGACCCAAATACTACTTGACTACGGCGTCATGCTTGACCACACGCCGGGGTTCCCGATGCACGTACCGCCCAAAGAGGTGGACGCCGTCGTCGTGACGCACAGCCACCTCGACCATTCGGGCGCGGTCCCAATATTCCATATTCAGGAGAGGAAGCCCGTCTACGGGACGCGGATGACGTTCGACTTCGCCAACGTCCTGATCAAGGACTTCATCAAGCTCTCGAGCACGTACATACCATTCGAGTACCTCGAGCTGCGAACAATGATGCGCAGTCGGAGAGACCTAAAATACCGGGAACCAGCGACTATCGGAGACTTCAACATTCAGCTCCTGAACTCGGGGCACCTCCCAGGCGGAGCCTCAGTCCTCGTCGAGGCGGAGGGCAAGAGGTTCCTTTATACGAGTGACTTCAACACCATTGAAACCAAGCTTCTCCCAGCCGCTGACACGGACTACGGGGAGCTTGACGCGGTGGTCATGGAAAGCACGTACGCGGACGAGGAGCACACTCCTAGGAAGGAGCTTGAGGAAAGACTAGTTACTGAAGTCAACGACGTAGTTGAGAAGGGCGGAACAGTGTTGATTCCAGCCTTCAGCGTCGGCAGGTCCCAAGAAATAGCTTGTGTTCTTGCGGCGAACCACTTCGAATACCCCGTCATGATCGACGGCATGGCCCGCGAGGCAAGCAGAGTCCTGATGGAGCAGCCCGAGTTCGTTAAGGACAAGCGGCTGTACATGGACGCAATCCACGAGTCCAACTGGGTCGAGAGCTGGAGAGACCGCAGAATCGCGTCCCGAAGGCCGGGTGTCATAATCTCCCCCGCTGGGATGCTGAAAGGCGGACCCGCAGGCTCGTACCTGCAGATGATCGGGAAAAAGGCAAGCAACGCCGTCTTCCTGGTCGGCTACCAGATTCCGGGGACGCCGGGCAAGGAGCTTCTCGAGAAGGGCAGGTGCGTCATCGACGGGCGGATGCGGAAAGTCAAAGCCAAAGTCGGCTTCTTCGACTTCAGCAGTCACGCGGGCGCGTCGGAGCTCCGCGAAACCGTCAAGAAGTTCAGGGGCAACCCGACTGTCTACGTAGTCCACGGGGCAGAAGGAAACTGCCCGAGGCTGGCGAAATGGATTAAAGACGAAGCTGGCTTGGAGGCCTACGCGCCGAACTCCGGAGACTCGCACGCCGTCTAGAGATATCTCATTTTTCTGGTTTCTTCGTTTTTAGAATCTGAAGAACGAGTAGGCCTAACGCTATGAACATGACGCTGAAGGGGAAGATTACCCAGATGCTTGTTAGGCTTATGACGGCTGCGGCGACGACTGGGGTCGCGGAGCAGATGATTCCTTCCGTGAGGAAGTAGATGCTGAAGCTCAGCCCCCTTTCGTTCTGTGGCGTCAAATCGGCGACAAGCGTGTTCATCGGCGACCAGACGCTGTTGCTTGCCGAAGAGGATGGCTGTGGGCCGCGACATTGTATGGGTCGTACCGACTGGGAGCCCGAAGGTCCGCTTCTACCTGAGCAAGCGCGGGGCTGCGCAGCGTCCTTCAC
>Ga0233423_10000463_pt1 | contig 21677 bp, 20 predicted proteins | sample Watercolumn_Mata_FD_180713 | JGI IMG/M metagenome (GOLD analysis project Ga0233423, IMG submission 180713) | Freshwater microbial communities from Lake Matano, South Sulawesi, Indonesia - Watercolumn_Matano_2014_112_MG | ecosystem: Environmental > Aquatic > Freshwater > Lake | place: Indonesia...
TTACCCTGCTGGGCAAATACCGGGGCAGCCCCACCGGCGCCATCGTGGTTCAGGGCAAGACCGCCCAGGGGGATTATTTGCGGAAAATCGAGGTCAAAGAGGCCCAGGCCAGCCCGGCCAACTCGGCCTTGCGGCTGCTGTGGGCCCGCCAGCGCGTCGACCAACTGGTGGACCTAAACCGGCTGGCCCGGGGCCAGGATGACCCGAGAGTCCGGGAGATCACCGCCCTGGGCCTCAAGTACAGCCTGATGACCCCCTACACCTCTTTTGTGGCCGTGGACCAAGTCAAGCGGGCCGATGGTCAGGTGGTCACGGTGAAGCAGCCCCTGCCGCTGCCCGAGGGCGTCTCCGACCTGGCCGTGGGCGGCGGCCCCAGAGCCCTGAAAGTCGAGAGATCCAAGGGCGGCGTAGGCTTGCTGCCCTTCCCGGCAAGCCCCACCAAGGCTGATGAACTAGCCGTCCGGCTGTCGGAACCTTTCTCGGGGAGCGTCCCGGGGGAGCCCGCCCAGCCACTGGTTGCCGAACCGGCGGCGCCGGCCGTGAAGCTGGCCCTCCAGGTCATCCAGGTTAAGGGCGGCCTGGACGCCGCCGCCATCCAGAAGGTGCTGGAGGCCAACCTGGCCAAGCTGGCGGCGTGCTGCGAGGCGGCCGTCAAGAAAGGCGGCCGCCTGCCGCCGGCCATAACCTTGACCTTCACCGTGGGCCCGGACGGCAAGGTGGCCGGCCCGGTGCGGCCCAAACCTCCTTTGGGGCACCAGGCGCTGACCCAATGTCTTGGCAACACAGTGCAAGGCATCCTGTTCCCCAGCCCCGGCGAACGGGCGGGCCAGGTGACGGTGAAGCTGGTTCTGACCCCCTAGCCCCATCTTGCTTAAGGGGTGGCACCTTAAAGAGAGGGAGGCTGCCGGTTGCTGCGCCGGGCAAGCCTCCCTTTATTTCTGAGCGCGGCGGGTCCCCTAAAACTGGGGTTTACTAAACAAAGAGATTTTTTAACTCGGCCAGGTGGCTCACCAGAAACTCCGGGGCCGCGGCCCGGAGCGCGGCCGCATCGCCGTACCCATAGGTGACCCCGAGGGTGCGGGCTCCGGCTCCCTTACCGGCCAGCACGTCCGCGGGTTTGTCCCCCACCATGAGGGTGCGTGCCGGGGCCACGCCCATTTCCTGGATCAGGGCGGCAAGAGACTCCGGGGAAGGTTTTAAGGCTAAATCCGTGCCTCCGCCCCGCACCGCGGCGAAAAAGGGCCGGATACCCAGAACCTCCAAAACCTTTTCGGTGAGCTTTTGGTGTTTATTGGACAGGACCGCCAACTTTTTGTGAGCAAAATGCTTTAAGGTCTCCGCCACCCCGGGATAGAGGCGGGTCAAGTCCCCTAAGTGGCGGGCATAGTATTCCCAATAAAGGGCCATCGCCTGGTCAAAATGGTGCTGGTTTTCCGGCTCTAAAAACCGCCGCACAAAATTAATCTCCCCCCCGCCGATCATCTGCTGGACCGCGGCCTGAGGGTGTTCCGGCAGCCCCAGACGGCGGCAGACGAAGTTGGCGGCGTTGGCCAAATCCGGTAACGAATCCGCCAGGGTGCCGTCCAGGTCGAAGACGATGAGGTCGATTTCAATGCTCATGGGTCTTGGATTTTTGGGGGAGGGGGCTGAGGGCCGGTGGGCCCCACTTACAATCCTCCCCAAATCCCCCACCCCCAAACCCTTAAGTTTTATTTAGGCGGGTGGGGAGGGGGGTATGGGGGGAGGGCAGGGACCTCAGGTCCCTGGCCCTCCCCCCACAGTCTCTATCCCTTCTGCTCCCCGCGCAAGTCCTGGTAGCTGGGGAGCACGCCCAGGCCGTGGGCGCTCTTCACGGCGCTCAGGATGGCCTGCTCCAAAGTGGTTTCCGCCAGCAGGCCCAGGACATGCAGGTCCGCGGTGATTTGCGGTTGGGCCAGGACAAAGATGGCGTCGCCGTCGAAGCGGGTGTGCACCGGGCGGATACAGCGGGCCAGGGCGTTTTGGCCCATCTGCGCGATCTTCTGGGCCTCTTCCCGGGTCAGGGCCGCGTTGGTGGCCACCACGCCCAAGGTGGTGTTGGGCTCCCCGAAGCGCTGGCGCACCACCCCCTGGCCCAGCAGTTTAACGGAGTTGGCGAACTCGCGGCTGTCCGGCGCGGTGCGGGCGCCGGCCAAAATCTCCCCGCTGTGGGGGTCCACCACGTCCCCGAAGGCGTTGACCACCACCAGGGCCCCCACCTTCAGGCCGTGGGGGCCTTCCCTGAAGCTGGTGCCCAGGCCGCCTTTGGTGGCCTGGCGCACCCCCAGGAGCTTGCCGACGGTTGCCCCGGTGCCCGCGCCCAGGCTGCCGTCCCCGGAGGCTTCGGGCCGGGCCGCCTGGCAGGCGGCATAGCCCATGGCCTTGTCCGGCCGGGCCCGGCAGTTGCCCACCGACAGGTCATAGATCACCGCGGTGGGCACAATGGGCACCCGAGTGATGGTGACGTCGAAGCCGCGGCCCTGCTCTTCCAGGTATTCCATGACCCCGCCGGCCGCGTCCAGGCCGAAGGCGCTGCCCCCACTGAAACACACCCCGTGCACCTCGTTGACTATGTGGTAGCCCAACAAGGCGTCCAGTTGGCGGGTGCCCGCGGCGGAGCCCCGAACGTCCACGCTGCCCACCGTGTGCGGCGGGCACAGCACCACCGTGCAGCCGGTGAGGTTTTTATAGTCGGTGGCGTGGCCCACCCAAAAGCCCGGAACGCGGGTAATCATGTGGGAGAAAAAATCCTTACATTCTTGAGGCCGCGGCCTTCGGCCGTCAGCTTTTCCTGGTCTGGAAATCTTTCAATTTGGCCGCCATCTTAGCATTAAACCTGGCGGCGTCAATGACGAATCTATCATGGATACCCTCGGAGATTTTGTCAACTCCATCATCGGCCCGCAAAGAGAAGGTCAGCTTGCGGCCCTCCACTTTCTCCAGCTTGCCTTGGACGGTCACCGTCAGGCCCGGCGGCGTGGCCGCCACATGGTTGAGCCTGACCTCGATGCCCACGGTTTGCTCGTGGGGCCAGTCCAAATGGGGATTGATGGCCTGGATGCAGGCCCACTCAAAGAGCCCCACCACAAAACCCGTGGCCAGCACCCGGGGCATCTGCTGAAACTCGGGCGCTTCCGGATAGAGATAGGGGACTGTCTTATTTTCCGGCACCTTAAACCGGAATTCAAAACTCAAGCCCGGTTGCAAAGACTCTTTCATGGCCCACCCCTTTTACCCCAAGATTTTCCTTGATTTTACCTGGCCGCCTTAATATAAGTAAAATTAATAATTTTTATAAAAATTATAAGGGTGGGTTATAAAAATGGAGTGGCAACAGATTGTCGGCTTTTACCATACGGCCAGACTCGGCAGCTTCACCAAAGCCGCAGAAGTCACCTTTCGCAGCCAATCGGCCTTAAGCCAGCAGGTCAAGGCCCTGGAAGAGGAACTGGCTTGCCAGTTGCTGGAAAGAATAGGCAAGCGCAAACTGCGGCTTACGGAGGCCGGAGAGAGATTTCTGCGATTTTCCGAGGCCCTCTTGGAGAACTATGACCGCCTCCAGGAAGAGTTGCACGAAATTAAAGGCCGGCCCCAGGGCTACCTGCGGATCGCCGCCCCTTTTACTACCCTTTACCACCTGTTTCGGGACATCTGGCGCGATTATGTCAGCCGGTTTCCCCAGGTCAAACTAAGCATCCTCGACCGGTCCCAGCAGAGCGTCATTGACCTGGTAAAGGCCGGCGAGATTGATTTTGGCCTGGCCCTGGAATCAGTCGTTCCCAAGAATCTGGTCGCCAGGCGCTGGCATAAGGTGGAGATGGTGCTGATGACGCCCCGGGGCCATCCCCTGGCCCAGGCCCGGCGAGTCACCCTGAAAGAGATCGCCCAATATCCCTTAATCTTGCCGCCGGCAGGGCTAAAATATCCGGGGCGCCGCACCCTGGAAGAAGCCCTCCGGAAACTGGGCGCCAGCTACCACATAATTATGGAATCGTCCAATGTGGAACTGAGTTCTTTGTATGTGGAGCTGGGTCTGGGTCTGTCTTTCGCCACCATTGTCCCGGACCTGGCTTTTCTGGAAAAAAGGAGGTTGGCCTTTGTTTCTCTGGGCCATTATTTTAAACCCGACTTTATTGCCGTGGTCATGAGGCAGGACAAGCTTCTCGCCCCATATAAGCGCGCTTTTTTAGAGATGCTCTTGGGCCATAAAGTGGCTTGAAACCGCAAAGGGGCAGGATTGCAAAGGGCTTGGCGCCCGGGCCTACAAGGCCAGCTGCACGCGGCCGTCCTTGATGGTGAGGAGATACAGGGCCGGCTCCGCCTCGCGGCGGTCGTTGAAGCCCTTAAACCAGGGCAGGTGGGGGAATTCCTTGAGCACCAAAAGACGCTTGGGCAGCTCGGCCCGGGTTAGAGATTTATCGGTTTCCAAAAGCTGGGCCATAACCTTGACCACCGCATAGCCCTGGGTGGCCAGGTAATCCGGCGCTTCCCCATATTGCTGCTGGTAGGCGGCAATAAAGTTCTGCACCGCCGTCTGGGGGTCGCCGGCGAAAAAGGCGTCCGGGAACAGGACGCCTTCCAGGGCCTTGAGTTGGGCCGCAGGCACGTCCGGCGCCTGAAGCAGGTTGGTGCCCAGAACCTGGACCCCCTTTAAAGGGGTGTCGGCCATCTGGGAGACAATGGCCGCCACGGTGGCGGCGTCGTCGGGAATAAACAGGGCCGCAAACGCCAGGGGGCTGGCCGGGTCGGGCCGCGCCGCGGTCTTGAGGGAAGCCAGGGCCCCGGCGAAGTCCCGGGTGCCGGGGACATAGGCTTCCTGCTCCGCCAGCTCCCCTCCCTGGGCCGCCAACTCCGCCTGCAAATTCTCCAAAAAGGTGCGGCCGTAAGAGGAATCCGGATAAAGGATGGCATACCGCTTCAGGCCCTGCTGCCCCAGGGTGCGCTGCACCAGGGCCCGCACCTGCTGCCGCGCGGTCAGGAAGTCCTGGAAAATTAGCTCGCCGGTCTGGGTAATGTCCGCTTTTTGGGACAGGGCAATGAGGGGCACCCCGGCTGCCTGGGCCGCCTGGGCCGCGCTCTGGGCCACCCCGGAGGTCAGGGGCCCCAAAATGGCTACCAGGTTCGGCTCCTGGGCCAAGTCCCGCACCAACTGGGAGGTGGCCCCGGGGTCATTATGGGTATCGCGAAAAAGCAAGTCCAGCGGCGCGCCTTTGGCCGCCAGCTCCATGCCCTGCTTGACCTTCAACCCCACTTTGCCCAGGTCGCCGCTCAGCGGCAGCAAAACCCCCAGGGCCCGGGCCCGGGCCGCCACCAACAGGCGTTCCGCGGCCGCGGCTTCCGAAGATTGCGGGAAGCGTTCTTTCAGGGTGTTCACCCAGCTTTGGGCCTCGGAGGTGCGACCGGCTTCCTGGGCCAGGCGGGCCAGGCGCAACAGCAGCGCCGCGCTCAATGGGGTGTCCCGGTAGAGGGTGGCCAGGTGCTCCAGCTCCCCGGGGGTGGCCTGCTCCACCAGGCGGCTTTTTAAGTCGTCAAACCACTCCTGGTCCCCGGAGGGCAGGTCCTGGGCCGCCAGGCGCAGCCGGGTGAAGGCCGGGGTCACCTGGCCCTGCTTCAAGGCGATCTCGGCCAGGAGCGCCTGAGTGGAAAACCACAGGGAACGGGGCAGGTCCGCGGCGGTGAGGTTGTCCAGCACCTGGGTGGCCATCTGCAGCTGCCCCAATTTAAAATAGGCCTGCCCCATGCCGTAGCGGGCCTTGAGGGCGATCTCCTTCTCCGGCAGCCCCTCCACGAGGGCCTGATAGCGCCTGAGGGCCCCCGGCCAGTCGCCGATCAGCCCCAGCAGCTCCGCCTCCCGCAGGCGGGCCCAGGGGGCGTATTTCCCCTGGGGATAGCGCTCCAGATAGGTCAGGTAACCCAGCCGGGCCTGAGGATACTTTTGCTGGCGATAGTTGATTTCCGCTTTTTGATACAGGTCCTCTTCCGTCTGCCGGGCGGCCGGTGCTGGCGGCGTGGGCGGAAAAAGCGGCGGCAAGGTCCCACAGGCGGGCAGCAGCAAAAGGAGCAGGAGAACTGGGACGGCTTTCCTTAACATATCGCCTCGGCGAAATAATCGGGGGGAGGGACCAGGGGCCGGTCAGCGCTCAGCTTTATTATTGGTCAAGGCATAAGGTCTTTTATTAGCTGAGCGCTGACTGCCGGTCTCCCCCGGCCCTCCCCCACAATACGCCAAAATTTACTTCACTTCCTCGAATTCGGCCTCTACCACTTCTTCTTCGGGCTTTTTGGCCTTCGCTTCGGGACCCGCGCCCGCGGCGCCGGCCTTGGCGTACATGACCTCGGCCAGTTTGTGGGAGGCCTTCATCAGCGCCTCGCTCTGGTGCTTGATGGCCTCGGTGTCGGTCCCCTCCATGGCCTGCTTCAGCTGGGTGATGTGGCTGTCGATATCCGCCTTGGTGGCCGCGTCCACCTTGTCCCCATGTTCCGCCAGGGTCTTTTCGGTGGTGTAAATCAGGGAATCGGCCTGGTTGCGGGCCTCGGCCAGCTCCTTGCGGCGGTGGTCTTCTTCCGCGTGGAGTTCGGCGTCCTTGATGAGGTTTTTGATCTCTTCTTCCGTAAGGCCGCTGGAGGCGGTGATGCGGATGGACTGTTCCTTGCCGGTGCCCAGGTCTTTGGCGGAGACATGGACGATGCCGTTGGCGTCGATGTCGAAGGTCACCTCAATCTGGGGCATGCCCCGGGGGGCCGGGGGGATGCCGAAAAGCTCGAAGCGTCCCAGGGTTTTGTTACCCGCGGCCATCTCCCGTTCGCCCTGAAGCACATGGATGGTCACCGCGGTCTGGTTGTCCGCGGCGGTGGAGAAGATCTGGCCTTTGCGGGTGGGGATGGTGGTATTGCGCTCGATGATCCTGGTGGCCACCCCGCCCAAGGTTTCGATGCCCAAAGACAATGGAGTGACGTCCAACAGCAGCACGTCTTTCACCTCGCCTTTGAGCACCCCGGCTTGGATGGCCGCGCCTACGGCCACCACTTCATCCGGGTTGACGCCCTTGTGCGGGTCCTTGGCGAAGATGGCTTTGACCTTGTCCTGCACCTTGGGCATGCGGGTCATGCCGCCCACCAGCACCACCTCGTCGATTTCTTTGGGGGTGACATTGGCGTCCTTCATGGCCTGGCGGCAGGGTCCTTCCACCTTGTTGATCAGTTCATCCACCAGGGCCTCCAGTTTGGCCCGGGTGAGCTTGATGAGCAGGTGTTTGGGGCCTGAGGCGTCCGCGGTGATGAAGGGCAGGTTGACGTCGGTCTCCAGCGAAGTGGACAGCTCCATCTTGGCCTTTTCCGCGGCTTCTTTGAGGCGCTGCAGGGCCATCCGGTCCTTGCGCAGGTCGATGCCTTGGTCCTTGAGAAACTCGTCCGCCAGGAAATCCATCACCCTCAGGTCGAAATCTTCGCCCCCCAGGTGGGTGTCGCCGTTGGTGGACTTCACTTCAAAGACGCCTTCGCCGATCTCCAAAATGGAGATGTCGAAGGTGCCGCCGCCCAGGTCGAAGACGGCGATGCGTTCGTCCTTCTTTTTTTCCAGGCCGTAAGCCAGGGACGCGGCGGTGGGCTCGTTGATGATGCGCTTCACCTCCAGGCCGGCAATGCGGCCCGCATCCTTGGTGGCCTGGCGCTGGGCGTCGTTGAAGTAGGCCGGCACCGTCACCACCGCCTCGGTGACCTTCTCCCCCAGATACTCTTCCGCGGTTTGCTTCATCTTGGTGAGAATCATGGCGGAGATCTCCGCCGGGCTATACGTGCGCCCCTTAATTTCGATGTGGGCGTCGCCGTTGTCCGCCCGCACGATCTTGTAGGGGAGGATCTTCAGGTCGCGCTGCACCTCCTGGTCTTCAAACTTGCGGCCGATGAGGCGCTTGACCGCGTACACGGTATTAATGGGGTTGGTGATGGCCTGGCGTTTGGCGATCTGCCCCACCAGGCGTTCCCCGCTGTCGGTGAACGCAACTATGGAGGGGGTGGTGCGGCTCCCCTCAACATTGGCGATGACCTTGGGCTCCCCCCCCTCCATGATGGCCACACAGGAATTGGTGGTGCCTAAATCAATGCCGATGGGCTTGGACATTTATATTACCTCCTGAAAAGTCAATCAGTTTGACTTGAAGTTTTCGGTGAATTACGGGCCACCACCACCATGGCCGGCCGCAGCAGGCGCTGGTGGTAAAGGTAGCCTTTCTGCATCTCTTTAATTACCTGGCCCTCCTGGGCGTCAGGGTCCGCGGCCTCCATCACCGCGTGATGATAAACCGGGTCAAAGTTTTGGCCGACGCTGTCCAGGGGGGTCACCCCGAACCGGCCCAGGGCCTTTAAGAACCCCTGGTGCACCAATTCCAGGCCTTCCAAAAAAGAAGGGGAGGTGTCTTGCTGGCGGCCATGCTCCATGGCCAACTCCAGGTGGTCCACCACGGGCAACAGTTCTTTGATCAGGGATTCGTTAGCAAACCGGAGCAGCTCGGCCCGCTCCTTTTCCTGGCGCTTTTTTAAGTTTTCCATCTCCGCCGCCAGCCTGAGCAGGCGGTCGTGATATTCGGCCACCTCTTTTTGCTTGGCCGCCAACTGGCTCTCCAAGTCAACCGCCTCGCCGGGCGCCGCCGCCTGCGGAGCGGCAATGGGGACCTCCTCCGGTTTACTTTCCTTATGTCGGTGTCCCTTATCTTTGGATAAGGACATAATTCTCTTTCTCCTTTAAACCCTTTCCACCTGTGATGCCCCTAGGGCAATCAGAAAAATCATGGCAACCAACAACGGAGGGTGAGCTCAGGTCAGCCGCTTTTTGAGCAAGTCGGTGACCATGGAGGCGGTATAGCGTACGATGGGCACCAGCCGGGCATAGTCCATGCGCATGGGGCCGATTACCCCTAAGCTGCCCATCGGAGTCTGGTGGCCGCTGTAAGTAGAGGCCACCAGGCTGAGCTGCATCTCCGGAAAATGTTCCTCCGGGCTGATGATGATTTGCACTCCCTGGGAAGCCAGGGTCTTATCCAACAAGGTGATCAGGTGGTGTTTTTCCTCAAAGGCCTTAAACAGGGTGCGGATCTTGGCCACATCCGCGGCCACCTCCGGATAATCCAGGATCTGGCTGGTACCTTCTATGTAAAGCTCTTCCTCCTCGTCATTTTGCAGGGCCTGGCGGGAAAGGCTCAGGGCCTGGGACACCATCTGGTCAAACAGGTGCTTCTCTTTTTCCATCTGGGCCAAAACTTCGTGCCGGGATTCCCCCAGGGTAAGATTCTGGCACAATTCGTTGAGATACTGGCTGAATCTATTAAGTTGGTCCTGGCCGTAGCGGGTGTGGGTGCGGACAAAACGGGTCTGCACCTGATTGTCCTGGGACACCAGGACCGTCAGCACCCCGTCCCCTCCCAGATTGATGAACTGGACATGCTTGAGGCGCATACCTTGGGGCCGGGGAGCCAACACCAGGGCCGGGTGGCCGCTCACCCAGGACAGCACCCGGGAGGCCTGGCGGAACAGGTCCTGAGGCTCCGCGGCCGGCGGCGTAAAGGCCTCCTTAATCTGCTGCCGCATGGCCGGCCCTAAATCCTGGATGGGGAGAATGTGGTCCACGTAATAGCGAAAGCCCTTGGGGGTAGGCAGACGCCCGGCGGACGTGTGCGGCTGCTGCAGATAACCCTGTTCCTCCAGATCCACCATGAGATTGCGGATACTGGCGGCGCTCAAGTTGAGGCCCGAGGACTTGGCCACCGTGCGGGACCCCACTGGCTCCCCGGTGGCAATATATAGGGACACCACCATCTTCAGGACTTGGGTGTCCCGTTCCCCCAAAAGTTCCATTAAGTTGCCTATATTAGACTTTATTAATTGAAATTAATAATATAAGCAGCAATTGTCAAGGGAGATTAGGGATTTTTGCCCGGCGTTGAATGAGGCCTTGGGGGGTTAGGGGCGAGAGGGAGGGAGACCCGCTTTAAGCTCTCAGCAGTCTGCTAACGGCTAATAAAAAATATCTTACGGCCTTTAACCTCAATAAAGCTGACGGCTGAAAGTTGACCGCTAATCTGACCCCTTAACCCCTTAAGAATCTCTCCCCCTTACCCCTGGCAGCGGTGGCGGATGCTTTCTCCTTCCACCATGTACACCACCTGTTCGGCGATATTGGTGGCGTGGTCGCCCACCCGTTCCAGGTTGCGGACGATATTGATCTGACACTGGCCCGCGGGCACCGCCTCCTGCTGGGCGGCCATCTCTTTGAGAAGGTCGGCGATGATGGCCCGGTCCAGGGCATCCACCTCGTCGTCCGCGCGGCAGACCTGCCGGGCCAGGCGGGTATCTCGCCCCAGGAAGGCCTTAAGGCTTTGGCGCAGCATCTCCAAAACATCTTCAGCCATGCGGGGCAGGTCCTTATGCACCGGTCGCAGCGGGTAGCGCTTCAGGTTCAAAACCTCTTCGGCGATGTTGGTGGCCGAGTCGCCGATGCGCTCCAACTCGGCGATGATATGGTCCACCGCCATCACCTGCCGCAAGTCAATGGCCACCGGCTGATAAAGCGCGATCAGGCGCACGCATTCACTATCAATGGCCTCCTCCCGGTCATTGATCTCCTTATCTCCGGTTATCACCTGGCGAGCCAGGTCGTCGTCGGCCTGCCAGAAGGCGGTGAGGCTGCGGTCAATGGCCCCCTCCGCCAGGCGCGCCAGTTCCAGCAGCTTTTCCTTCAGTTCCTCCAGTTCCCGGTGAAACTTGTCTGCCCGGGGAGCCTCGCCCTTGGGGGTCTCTTCGCCCATCTCACACCTCGAGCCTTTGCGGCCATTTTCTATAATTTGCCAGCCCCGGCCGGCCTCCATGTTGCCCCGGCTAATCTTCTTTTACCAAACTTCCGGCGGGCTTACACCAGGAAAAAAGAGGGGGAAAGATTTTCCTCTCCCGCCCGCCGGTTAGCGGGGGGAGGCCGCCACCCGACCACGGGCTTTACTGCAGGCTATAGTGCCGCGTCCGGTTGATGAAGATGCGGGAGACCAGGCCTTCGCCGCCCAGTTCTCTTAGGCAATTATACGCCTGGGCCTTAAGAGTTTCTGCGGATATTTCCCCTGCCCCCCGGAACTCTCTTTACGATGGCCATAGGGAAAGTTGTTCAACCTCAAAAAGTCATCTTGCGCAATGGCCCCAACTAGTGAGATATTAAGGCAAAGAAGTAATATTTCCCCTTACGTCACAAAAAGAATAAGGCATTGCCCGAAAAAAAAATATATCCTTAAAAAACCTCCGGCTAAGGACCCCGGCAGGACAATACCTTGCGGGCCATTACAGGGCCGCTTCTGCGGGGGAAATGCTGGGGTGGGCGCCCGGTCTGAGCGGATGCGCCCTTGTAATAAATTAATCACTGCCAGTTGGGGAGCAGCAAGATGAAACCTGTTTGTTTTACTAAATATGTTCGCCTCTTAGGGCATAGGGCCACGCTCCTAATCATCTTTGGCCTTTTTCTGTGCGGCTGCAAGGCCAAAGAGCCGCCTTTAAGCCCGGCCGCGGCGGCTTTTAAGAAAGAGGTGGCCGCGGAACTTAACAAGCTGAGTCCGCTCCTCATTGAGCCGGTGGCCCACAAGAGCACCGCCCAGATTAACGTCGCCCTGCAAAAATTCTTCTCGGACCCCCAAAATGCCGGGCCTTTGTGGCCATATAAAATCGTGGTCACCGATAAAAGCGGCGTCGCCATGGGAAAATACCCGGTGGAAAAAGGCTATGCCATGGATTTCTCCAACTACAGCGTGGTGCAAAAATGCCTGCAGGACTGCAAAACCACTTATGGCCGGCTGTTTTCTGCCAAGGGGGCCAAATTTTACATAATCTGCTCCCCCATCCTTAAGGGGGACGAACCCACGGGTATCCTGGCCTTGGGTCTGGATGGGGCCGAGGTGGACAGAAAGTGGCATTTAACGGAAAAAGAATTTCTCGCCCTTGATTTTGACCGCTAGCTTGAACTGAACACCTTGGTAGCAGGAGGCGGGACCGCTTTTCCCCAGGCAGGCATGAAAGCAGCCTTAGCACTAGACCAGGATTACGCCATCAATTTGGCCGGGGAAAAAGGCCGCGAGGTCACCCTCGCCCTCTCTGGCCGCCTGGCCCTGGAGAACTTGCACCGCTTTAAAACTGAGCTGCAGGCCCTCTTAACCCAGATGTCTCCTGCGAAACTCACCGTGGACTTGGCCCGGGTGGATTACCTGGACAGCGCCGGCGCCCTGGCCCTCCTGGAGCTGGAAAGCGCGGCCCAGGCTAAAGCCATTCCTCTTACTTTCACCCAGGTGCACGAAGAAGCCCAAAGAATCATGGGCCTCATTGACCGGCAGGCCCTCAGCCAACCCCCGCTGATCTCCGCCGAAAGGTCCGAGGGCCTCCTGGAACAGGTGGGCGAGGCCAGCGAGAGCTTTTTTGACGACTTGGTCAACTTGTTGACCTTCCTGGGCGAATTGCTCTCGGCCCTGGGTTCTTCTCTCCTTAATCCCCGCTCCGTCAGATGGAGCGACGTCTTTTTTTATATGAAACGGGCCGGCGTGGAGGGGCTGCCCATCGTCGGGCTCATCGCTTTGCTCCTGGGCCTCATCATTGCCTTCATGTCCTCGCTCCAGCTCAAGCAGTTCGGCGCCAATATTTATGTGGCCTCCCTGCTGGCCGTGGCCATGGTGGAGGAGCTGGGCCCCATTATGACCGCCATCCTGGTGGCCGGACGCTCCGGCTCGGCTTTCGCCGCCGAGATCGGCACCATGAAGGTCAACGAGGAGGTGGACGCGCTGATCACCATGGGGTTTGACCCGGTCAAGTTCCTGGCCGTCCCCAAAGTTCTGGCCGCCATGATTGTCGTGCCCATCCTCACCATCTACGCCATGTTTTTCGGTCTGCTGGGGGGCCTGATCATCGGGGTGCTGGGGCTGGATCTGACGGTTTACGCTTATGTGCAGGAAACCAAAAGGAGCATCGAGTTGTTCAGCCTGGTCTCCAGCCTCATCAAGTCGGCGGTATTTGCGGCGCTGGTGGCCGGCATCGGCTGTCAGCGCGGCTTTCAGGTGCAGGGCGGCGCCGAGGCCGTGGGCGCGGCCACTACTTCCGCAGTGGTGGCTGGCATCTTTCTCATCATCGTCACCGACTCGGCCTTTGCCCTGGTCCTGCACTATATCAGATAAGGCTTGAAAAACCTGAACACCGCAAGAAGCCTGGCAAAGGACAGAAACTGTGCCCAACTCGGCTAAAGTCCCGGTCATCGAAGTGGCGGGGCTCACCGCCCGCTTCGGCGACAATACCATCTTCGAAAATGTCACCTTTCAGGTCTTTAAAGGGGAAATCCTGGTTATTTTAGGAGGCAGCGGCTGCGGCAAGTCCACCCTCCTCAAGCACCTGACCGGCCTTTACCGGCCTGCCGCCGGCCGGGTGCTGATCCACGGAGTGAACATCAATACCGAAGACGAGGCCCAGTTGCAGCAGCTCCGGATGGGATTCGGTGTGTTGTTCCAGTCCGGAGCGCTTTTCGGCTCCATGACCCTGGCCGAAAACGTCGCCCTGCCCTTGCAGGAATACACCGACCTGCCCCAGGACACCATCGACCTCATCGTCAAGATGAAACTGGGACTGGTCAACCTGGTAGGTTACGAAAACCACCTGCCCGAAGAAATCTCCGGCGGCATGAAAAAGCGAGCCGGCCTGGCCCGGGCCATGGCCCTGGACCCCACCATCCTGTTCTTCGACGAACCTTCCGCGGGATTGGACCCCATCACCTCGGTGGAGTTGGATAACCTGATAAAAAGCCTCAACGCCGGCATGGGCACCACCATGGTGGTGGTTACCCATGAGCTGGATTCCATCTTCAACATCGCCCACCGGGTGGTGATGCTTGACAAAAGCGCCCGAGGTATCATCGCCGTGGGTGACCCCCGGGACTTGCAAAAGAACTCCCCCGATCCTCGGGTAACCAACTTTTTTAATCGCCTGCCGCCACAGACAAAGGAGACGGGAGCCGCAAATGGCCAGAAAAACCTCTAAATTTTTGGTGGGCCTCTTTGTCACTTTAGGGACCGTGATCGCCGTGGTGGCCATCATCTGGGTGGGCGCCACCAAGTACTTCGAAAAGGGCGGGATCTACATCACTTTTCTGGATGAGTCCGTTCAGGGCTTGCAAAAGGACTCCATCGTCAAGTATCGCGGGGTGGACGTGGGCCGAGTGGTGCAGATCCGGGTGGCTCCGGATAACAAACTCATCGGCGTGGTCATGAGAATTAATCTTAAGGAGGACCTGGAGCATAATGCCGTGGCCCAACTCAAAGCCGCAGGCATCACCGGCATCATGTTCATCGACCTGGACCGCCAGGACCCCCGGCAACCGGACCTTTCTCCCAAGATCGATTTTCCCTCCGAATATCCGGTAATCCCTTCCCGCCCCTCGGAGATGAGCCAGATTTTTGCGGGCATCAACGAAATTGTCCAAAAATTCAATCAGATTGACACCAAGAGCCTGTCCGACCAGTTAATCGCCACCACTAAGTCCATCGAAAATTTCTTCCAGGGTAAAGAAACGGCCAAAATTCTAGCGAAAGTGGAGGCCACCGCCGCCAACCTGGAGAACATCACCTCCAGGGTGGACCAGGCCATCGCCGGGGGAAAACTCAACGCGGTCCTGGCCGAAACCCAGGCCACCCTCAAAGGGGCCAACGCCCTGGTGGCCAGTGTCAAGGAAGACTTGGAGGCCATGAAACTTCCCGAAACTATGGGTAAAACCCGGAGCATCGTCCGGCAGGTGGAGGCTATGAGTGAGAACCTCCGGCGCGCTTCCGAAACCCTGGAGCTGTTCCTGGAAAGAGTTTATGAGCGGCCCCCGGACCTGCTCTTCGGCCAACCCCCGAAAAAAAGATGGAATGAATAATTTACAAGGGAAAAAAATGAGAAAGCCCGCGCTCCTTAAAAAGTATGGTCACTGTCGCCCGGCCCCGGCGTTGCTGCACCTGCTGGCCCTCGGCTTGCTGATTGCTTCGGTCTGGGGCTGCGGTAAACCGCCCACCCTGGTGCAAAAGTATATCTTGGAATACCCCTCGCCGCCGATTACAAGTCAAGCCAGGATTGACGAAGTGCTCAAGGTGGAGACCTTTTCCGTGGCCCAGGCCTATAACAGCACCGCCATGGTTTACCAGCCCACCCCTTTTAAAAGCGAAACCTATGCTTACCACCGCTGGCGCGTCAACCCTGGGAACCTGGCCTCGGACTATCTGCTCCGGGACCTGAGAAACTCCGGGCTTTTTAAGGCGGTGCTGGCGGCCGCCAGCGCCGGCGGCAGCAGCCGTTTTCTTTTGGAAGGGGGCGTCGAGGAATTTCAGGAGATCGATGAGCCCGATGGCTGGAAGGCGGCCCTGGCCTTAAATATCACCCTCCTGGATTTAAACCAAACGGAGGTCCCCAAGCGGGTGGTCTTTCAGAAAAATTACCGGGCCGTGGAACCCATGACGGAGCAGACCCCCCGGGGCTTGGCCGAGGGCCTGAGCCGGGCCCTGGCCAGCCTGTCGGCGCAAATAATCACCGATATTTATCAGGGGGCCAAAAGCGCCGGAAAATAACTGCCGGCGACTAGCGGTTTCCGGCCCCTCCCCAATCCCTGGCCGCGGGCGGTGGCCTTAAGGGGTGCCCCCAGGTCAGCGTCCGGCGGGTTCTGGGGATAGGGGGCTATCTTTAAGACAGGCGGGCACGGTCTGGTTAAGGCGGTCCGGCCACAAGTAAGCGCAACAATAGTAAAACAGACCGTCACCATAATGGGCGGAAAATTCCTTGTAGGACAAGTAAACGCAAGCAAAACAGCAAGGCGGCAGCGCATCTTCATCTAAAGAAGGGATGCTCAACTGGCCGGTGCGAAATTCGTCCAGACTGAGCATGGCTCAGATTAACCTTTGGCTTTCCATTACTAATGTCGTGTCCCGTTCATACCCTTCATAATTCCAGGACTTGGAAAATCCCCCTCCCCTGGTGGGAGAGGGCTAGGGGGAGGGCTGGGGCTACTATAGCTTAGCCGCCGCGTTTTGGGGCAAATATGTCTCCTGCCCGACCCTCCGGGCCCCAAATCCTTTGTATCTCGCCCTTAGCCATAGAGTATAGGAAATTATCCGCACAAATAAAACAAAGGTTTTCAAACAACGGCTGACGGAAGGGAGACAGCCCATGAAGGCCATGGTATTGCCCCGGCTCGCCAACCTGGCGGAGAATCAAGCCCCGCTGAAACTGGTGGAGCTGCCGATCCCTGTGCCCCGGGAGGGGGAAATCCTGGTGCAGGTTGCGGTGTGCGGCGTCTGCCACACCGAACTGGATGAAATCGAGGGCCGCACCCCACCCGAGAGGTTCCCCATTATTCTGGGGCATCAGATCGTCGGCCGGGTGGCCCAAACCGGCCCGGAAGCCACCAGATTCCGGCCCCAGGAGCGGGTGGGCCTCGGCTGGATAAACTCAGCCTGCGGCCAATGCGCCTTTTGCCTTAAGGGGGACGAAAACTTATGCCCGGAATTTAAGGCCACCGGCAGAGATGCGGACGGCGGCTATGCCCAATATACCACGGTGGGGGAAAACTTTGCCTTCCCCATCCCGCCGGTGTTTACCGACGCCGAAGCCGCGCCCCTGTTGTGCGCCGGGGCCATCGGCTACCGTTCCCTCAGGCTCACCGGCATCAAGGACGGCGACCACCTGGGACTGGTGGGTTTCGGCGCCTCAGCCCACCTGGTCTTAAAAATGGTGCGCCACCGTTACCCCCAAAGCCAGGTGTTCGTGTTTTCCCGTACTCCCGCCGAGAGAGATTTTGCCCTGGAATTGGGCGCGGCCTGGGCCGGCGGCTTCGAAGCCCAGACCCCGGTGAAACTCCAGCGGGCCATCGACACCACCCCGGTGTGGCAGCCCATTATCACCGCCTTAAACAACCTGGATAAAGGCGGCCGGCTGGTCATCAACGCCATCCGCAAAGAGGAAGTGGATAAGGAGGCCCTCTTAAAACTTGATTACGCCAGGCATCTCTGGCTGGAAAAAGAAATCAAGAGCGTGGCCAATGTCAGCCGCCGGGACGTGGCCGAGTTCCTGGAGCTGGCCGCCCAGATCCCCCTTAAACCGGAGTTCCAGGAGTACCCCTTGGAGGAGGCCAACCGGGCGCTACTGGAGCTCAAGGAGCGCAAGATCCGCGGCGCCAAGGTGTTGCGGATTGCCTGACCCAGGCCGGGCCAAGTGGCGGCGGCCCGCCGGGACGATCACCGCAGGCTCCGGTAATCAGGACCTGCCTTCGATCTCCGCCAGATATTCTTGATAAAGGTCCACGTCGCCGCTTTGGGCCATTTGCTTATTTTCATAGGGCCCGGCCAGGCGGCGGTAAAATTCGTCGGCCATGTTTTGAAAAACGCCGGTGAGCAAGGCAATCAGCCAATAACGCAGGGGGCCGAACTGCCGGCGCACGCTCTGCAGCGCCAAACGGGTGCAGGTATAATTCAACAAGCCGGCCACCGCCCCCTGGTCGCCCTGCGCCTGGGCCTGGTGCGCCAGGCGCTCCGCCAGCTGGTCTATGAGGCCGTCCAATTCTTTTCTGATGGTGGGTGCAATGTAGGGCATGGGGTCCTCTCCTGTTTGGTTTTAAAGAAAAGGGCACAACTTGGGGTGGGGCCTGGAGGGGCCCGAAGACTGCGGCCGGGGCCGGGCCTGCCCAAGTCGGCTCTGGCGTTTCCCAGGCTTAAGTCTCTGGCGCCCCGGCCTCGGCCTCCAAAAGGCGCGGCAGTTCGTTAAGCAAAGCCGCCTGCCCCTTGAGAATCTTGGCCTTGGCCGCCTCGAGGCTGAACCAGGCGGCCCGGTCAACTTCCGGAAATACTTGCTGGCGGCCGGAGGCGGGCGGCCATTCCAGGGAAAAAGTGTTGCTGCGGAGGGCCTCGGGGTCACAGTCCCCCGCCACCGCCCACGCCTGAATAACCTTGCCGCCCGGCTGCTTGACGGGGGTGAGCGGCCTAAAGGGCCCGGTTACATTAAAACCGGTTTCCTCGGTAAACTCACGCCGGGCCGCGGCCAAAGGGTCCTCTGTGGGACTGAACTCTCCCTTGGGGATAGACCACGCGCCCAAATCCTTCTTGGCCCAATAGGGCCCGCCGGGGTGCACCAAAAAGACCTCCAGAACCCCCTGGCGGCGGCGGTACAGCAGCAACCCGGCGCTATATTGAGGCATCACCGTATCCCCGGCCCTTCGACCTGAAGTTATAAACCCTGGGGCTGACCGGGGGAAGAATCTCCCTTTAACCTGGGCAGTTCCCGGGTCAGACTTTTACTTCAACCTGCCTAACAACTCCGCGGCGGGCCAGGCATTGACAATATCGCCTTTTTCGGCCCAGCCGCGGCGGGCCTGGGCAATGCCGAACTTGATAAAACGCAGTTGGTCCAGATGATGGGCGTCGGTATTGATAACCATCTTGACGCCGGCCTGTTTGGCCGCCAGAATATTTACATCGCCCAGGTCCAGTCTTTCCGGATAAGAATTAATCTCCAAAATAGTTCCGGTGGCCTGGGCCACTTGCAGAATCTTCTCAAAAACAATTTCATACTCCTGCCGGCGCTTGATTATTCTGCCGGTGGGATGCGAAATTATGTCCACATGCGGGTTTTCCATGGCTTTAATTATGCGTTGGGTCATTTCCGCGGCCGGCATTTTAAAGTGGGAATGCACTCCGCCAATGACAAAATCCAATTGGGCCAAAGCCTCGTCCTCAATATCTATGGAACCGTCGGGCATGATATTGGCTTCACAGCCTTTGAGGATTTTAAAATTACGCCCGGACTTCTGGAATTGTTGATTCAGGCGGTCTATTTCTTTATTTCTCTCCCCCAAAGCTTTTTCGTCCAGTCCATGCTCGATCCGCAAAAATTTCGTGTGGTCGGCAATCCCCACATATTCGTATCCTAGGCTCATGGCCGCTTGGGCTATTTCCGCCAGGGAGTTGGCCCCCCCGTCCCAATCGCAGTGGACGTGTAAATCGCCTTTAAGGTCCTGGTAGCCGATAATCTCGGGTAGCTTGCCAGCCGCCGCGGCGGCGATCTCCCCCCGGTCCTCCCGCAGCTCCGGGGGTATCCAGGGCAGGCCCAATTTTTCATAAACTTCTGCTTCGGTGCCGGCGGCCACCGGCGCCGCCCCTTTAAAGAGGCCGTATTCACTCAGCTTCAACCCCTGGTCCAGGGCAATTTTTCTCAAGGCGATATTGTGTTCTTTGGAGCCGGTAAAATACTGCAAAGCCGCGCCGTAACTTTCCGGGGGAATGACCCGCAGGTCCATGTCAAAGCCTTCTTTCAGGCGCACCGAAGATTTCGTGGCGCCTTTCCCCCATACTTTAACGACGCCGGGCAGGGACACAAAAAAATCCATGACTTTGTCAGGATGTTGGGAAATCACCAAAAAATCAACATCGCCGATGGTTTCTTTCATCCGCCGCAGCGACCCGGCCGCATCTATCTGCTCCACTTCCGGCAAACCCTTCAGCTTGGCCAAAATCTCCAGGGCGAGGGGTAAAATTTCTCCCAAAAGAAATCTCCCTTTACTTTTCTTTAAGAATTCAATGGCTTCTAAGATATTTTTCTCCGTCTTCTCGCCAAAACCAAACAGGGGGGCAATCTTATGGGCCTGGGCCGCCTCTTCCAGGTCGCTTAAGGTCTTAATCCCCAATTGCTCGTATAACACCTTGGCTTTTTGGGGGCCCACTCCCTCCACCGCGATTATTTCGTCTAATTCTATGGGCAGCTTCTTTTTAAATTCCTGGTAATACTGCATCGTCCCGGTTTTTAGATACTCTTCGATTTTTAAAGCAATACTTTCACCCACCCCGGGAATTTGTTTCAGGGCTTTAAGTCCGCCTCTCTGATAAATCGTGGCCACGTCATCTTGCAAACCTTCCAGGGTGAGGGCGGCCTTTTGATAGGCGTAGGGCTTGAAGGGCACCCGCTCCATTTCCAGATATTCAGAAATCTCATAGAAAAGTTTGGCAATTTCTTTGTTTTTCACGATCTCTCTCCTGGGGCTAGCTCTCCGGAGTTTTGGCGGTTTCCTTCCGCGTGGCGCCCCCAATTCCCGGGGGGCCTCATCCGGTCAGTACCCTGGCCCTGGGGCGGCGGTGACCGTCTTACCTGACGGCCCCAGGCCCCAAGCGGCCATCAGCTGCCGCGCCTTTCCGCATTATAGCTTAAAATATATCCGCCAAAGTCGAATTGCCAGGCCTTGTCCCCTCATTACTGGAAGCCTGGCCAGACCGCCAGCCTGGCGGCTCTGCCTAAGACCTCCGGCCGCCAGGGGAAAATTCTTGGAAAAATAGACTTACTTACCCCTAATCCGGTATAAAATCATCCAAGACCATTTAATCGCAAAGGAGAGACAGTGTGGGTTTGACAGCCCGGGAGGTGATGGATACCTCTTTTTATACTCTGTCAGCCGAAGCTTCCCTTGCCGAGGCCGTGCGCATCTTTAAGAAGGCCTCACGGGAGCAGGAGCAAGCCGTCTTGGGAATGATGGTGACGGATACAGGCGGTCAACTGGTGGGCCTGCTCTCCATGTACGACATTCTGCTGCTATTGCGCCCCAAACATATCCACATCTGGGGAGAAATGCAGGACCTGGAGATGACCGGCCTCCTGGAGGCGGCCTGTCGGCGCGCCGGCTCTTTGCGGGTGGGCGATATTATGACCACCGAGGTCATCACCATCACGCCGGACACCCATCTGCTAATGATCATCGACATCATGATAAAAAAACATGTGCGCCGTCTGCCGGTTTTGGAAAAGGGGCAGATTGTCGGGATCGTTTATCTTGCCGGGGTGTTTAACCATCTCCTTCAACGTCTCGCACCCTGAGCCTTCGGAGCCCCCCTTGCCGGTCATAGATTATCGTCATGTCTTGAAAGGCTTAACGGTGCAGGAAGCCTGCCGCCGCCAGGTGATCCATCTGTCCCCGCAGGCCTCTTTGGAACAAGCCGTCCGCTACACCATCAAGTACAAAGTCAATGCCATTTTGATCGTCGATGACCAGGGCGCCGGCCTGGGGGTGGTGTCCAAGACCGACCTCATGGGCGCTTACTATGCGGGCTTGCCCATCAGCACCTCTTGTGAGGCGGTAATGGTGGGGCCGCCTCTGTTCTGCCAGCCCCAGGACTCCCTGGACGCCGCGCTGGACACCATGCGGACTCACAAGGTCCACCGCCTTTATGTTCAGGGCGACGCACCTTTTCAGGCCCTGGGCGTCCTGGCTTATCCCGATATTGTCGGCCTGCTCTACCGCTATTGTAACCGATGTGAACGGAGGGTGAGATTGGCCTCCCGGGCGGCGGAGCCCCCGCCGGACCCCTTCCTGGTTCGGGAGGTCATGACCGCAGAAATCCATGCCCGCCAAGAACATGACTCCCTCCAGGAGGTGATGGAGGGCTTGGCCGCCTACCGCTTCGGCGCGGTGCTCATCCAGAACGCCGCGGCTCTGCCGGTGGGGGTAGTTTCCAAAACCGACCTGGTGGTGGCTTACAAACACGGAATTCCCACCGCGGCCCCGGCGCAAAGGGTCATGAGTTCCCCGGTGCAGGCGTGCGATGGCCGCGATCCCCTAGTTACGGCCCTAAAAAAAATGATCATTGCGGATG
>Ga0233423_10000465_pt1 | contig 21630 bp, 19 predicted proteins | sample Watercolumn_Mata_FD_180713 | JGI IMG/M metagenome (GOLD analysis project Ga0233423, IMG submission 180713) | Freshwater microbial communities from Lake Matano, South Sulawesi, Indonesia - Watercolumn_Matano_2014_112_MG | ecosystem: Environmental > Aquatic > Freshwater > Lake | place: Indonesia...
CATCGAGCATCCGGGCACTTGAAAAAGAACATTCCCCTCATGAGAGGGATAACAGATAGGCTCTGAGACTGATTTTTCTGTTTTTCAATCCTAACTTACCTCTTATATGGTACCTGTGAAGGTCGACCGCGCTATGGGATACTCCCATGAATTCCGCTATCTCCTTCGTTGTTTTACCTTCCCTGATAAAATATGATACCTGAATCTCTCTGGGGGTCATATGCAAATACTGAGCACATAACCTTTGCGAAAGAGGTGAGATGATTTTTTCCAGGTTTGACTCAAGGACGCTTAAATGCAACTTCCTTATGTGATCGTCGCTGCTCCTTTTCAGCTTCTCGATCCAGGGCATGAGTAAGGTCTTCACGTTCGCCATAACTTTTTCTTCGATCTCTCTTTTATCTTCATCCCTCTGTTTCAACAGAATTCTTAACGCTGAATTCAGTTCGTTGAGTTCGTGCAACTTAATTTCCAGTTCGCGCTTTTTTCTCTTCAATTCGAACTCCAAAGCCCTGCGTTTCTTTATTTCATTTTTAAGAAGCCTGTTTTTCATCGAGCTGCCCCTGCCATATTCAGTTCCCAGTCGGTTGAGAATAATACAATATATATATTAATAATGCAAAATGAATATATTCAAAGGAGGGATGGGGAAAGGAAATCGAAAGGTGATGACGCAATACGAAAAATACGGAAGGTGCCGCCGGACAACGAACCCTATAGAATCGATCTATAAGTGGGTTCGCCCATTTCATCCATTCTTTTCGGGTTCGTTGCCGGACATCTCCGGCGATTGCAACAACCTTGAAGTGCGGTCAAGAGAATCAGGTGCCTCTATTTCCTCTCCCGTCGACACCCCTAATTCTCTGAATCTACGGGCTGTAACGAGTACCCTGCTTTCCAGAGAACCGACAGCCTTGTTATAGAGATCTACGGTCCTGTCCAGGCTTTTCCCCATATCAGAAAAATGACCGGCGAGGACCTTAATGCGATCGTAGAGGTTTTTACCCAAACGGCTTATCTCTTCGGCACTTGCGGCAATCTTCTCCTGACGCCAGCCGTATGCGACCGCCTTCAGCAGGGCAATCAGTGTCGTCGGTGTGGCCGGAATCACCCTCTGATCGATACCATATTCGATCAGGCCCGGATCCTGTTCCAGTGCTGCACTGAAGAATGTCTCACCCGGCAGGAAGAGTACGGCGAATTCCGGCGCCGGTTTGAACTGATCCCAGTAGTCTTTCCTCCCCAGACCTGTGAGATGGCTGCGGACATGGCGGGCATGCTCTTTCAATTTTTCCACCCGCGTCTCTTCATCCTGAGCTTCCAGAGCATCAAGATATGCCTGCAACGGCACCTTGGAATCAACAACCACATTTCTGTCGTTGGGAAGTTTTATGATCATGTCGGGACGCAGACGAGATTCCTCTGTCGTCACCGACTCCTGCTGCAAAAAATCACAATACTCAACCATCCCGGCTATCTCTACCACTCTCTTGAGCTGGATTTCCCCCCATCGTCCCCGGACAACAGGAGTCCTGAGCGCCCTGACGAGTTTAGATGTTTCTGTCTGCAGGAGACCCTGTGTGCTGGCGAGCGATTTAATCTGATCGGTGAGAAGGTCATACGCGCTTTTGCGTTCGATCTCTATTCCACGAACCGCATCGTCAACCTTCACCAGTGACTCCTTTAATGGTTTGACGATTTCATCAATTTCTTTCTGTCTTATCTGCAGATCGGTTCTGGCAGATTCCTGATACCTTTCCAAAGTCTCTCTCGCCAACTCCAGGAAGGATTGATTGCTGCTCCTGAGCGCATCCGCCGCCAGTGCCTTGAAGGCATCGGATAATTTCTGCCGGGCATCGTCAATGAGTCTCAATTTTTCCTCAGCCGCCTTGCGTTCTTCGATTACACGCGTATCGGCCTCCGTGAGCTTTGCCTGCAGACCGGCTTTCTCCTCGTGAAGCGCCGCGATCACCTTCTCCCGTAATGACAGGATCGATTCCATCTCAGGTATTCTCGTGGCTTTTTCTTCCGCTGCCGAACGTTTTTCCGACTGTGATTTTAATTCTTCTCGCAGAGCCAGCACTTCTCCCCTTACGCTTTCTAGAGCGTTCTGCAATTCCTGCAGTTGCGTCTCCCTGTGGGAGAGTCTCTCTGTCATCGTCGAGCGCCCTATTTCCCCTTGCATCCTGACCCTGTCCACTTCACTTTTCAACTTCCACCTGAGCATCAGGAAAATGATCACCCCACCTATGCAAAGCCCGAACACAAAAATGACAACCGCAGCTACATAACTCATAGAACAAATCCTCTTTTAAAATTCATTCGCAATTACAACGCAACACAGCTTCAGTCTCGCCCCGGGTAGGTATGCCGTATGCCTTTTCGATTTCAATTGTAAATTTATCATGGCGCGAGATTCTTTACAATCACCTTAAAAAAGTTGCTGAAAAGAAGCTAAGTTGCTATATTTAGTTTGTAAAATAGAGACGGCAATATTGAAAAAGATGAGAAACCTTGAAAATAACTGTTTTCAACGGCAATCTCAGGCAAAACAGAAGCTTCAATAAAGAAAGGAATACAAACTATGGCAGCCCCGAGAACTCACCAGGAAGCTCATCGATGGAAGTTTTTCCGGGCCGGTGGATTTGAGCAGGTACTCCTTGAAAACGGGAACGATTTGATGGCCCTCGACCAACTCGATCCGAAACTCTGGGTTGCACTCAGTTGTCCTGCTCATGGCGTTGAATTAGACAATAAGACATTGGAACTGATAGATATGGACGGTGACGGGCGTATACGTGTACCTGAAATTATCGAAGCAGTAAAATGGGCGGGGTCTCTCCTCAATAACCCTGACGACTTGAGGAAACGCTCTCCTGAATTGCCCCTCTCATCCATAAATGAAAAATCTCCGGAGGGAAAAAATCTTCTGGATTCAGCAAAACATATCCTTAAAGATTTGGGCAAAGAAAACGCACGGGTGATCACGATTGAAGATACCACCGATACGGCCAGGATTTTTTCCCAGACGAAGTTTAACGGTGATGGTATCATCCCTAACGACTCCTCCGATGATCTTACAATCAGGCAGATCATTGACGACATGATCGACTGTTTAGGCGCGGAGATAGACCGCAGTGGAAAGCCTGGTGTATCCCAGGCAAAGGTCGATCAATTTTTCAGCGAAGCCGAGGCATTCTTAAACCGGTGGAAGGCAGCAGAAAATGGTGGCGATAATATCCTTCCTCTCGGAAAGGCTACCGCATCCGCGGCGGAAAGTGTTAACGCGGTAAAGATGAAAATCAACGATTACTTTGCCCGCTGTCGCCTCGCCGCCTTTGACGAAAGAGCTCTGAATGCGATGAACCGCCAGGAATCAGAATATCTCTCTTTTGCAGAAAAGAATCTATCGCCGGATGTGGAGGATGTGGCCGGCTTCCCCCTTGCAAGAATCGGTATCGATAAACCATTACCCCTCAAGGAAGGAATTAACCCCGCCTGGACATCCAGGATGAACAGCTTTATGACCCAGGTCGTGAAACCTCTCCTGGGGGAAAAAACAAATCTTTCCGAAGCGGAGTGGGAAACCCTGCTTTCACGGTTCGCCGCATATGAATCATGGGTATCGCAGAAGGCCGGGGGCTCCGTCGAAAAACTCGGAGTGGAGAGACTCCGCGTCATTCTGGAAGGAAAGGGAAGAGAAGTAATAACCGATCTCATCGCGAAAGATCAGGTGCTGGAACGGGAGTACAATGCAATTACCGCCGTTGATAAGCTTGTCCGCTTTCACCGCGATCTTTTCACCCTTTTAAATAACTTTGTTTCTTTGAGCGATTTTTATACCCGGAAGGGAATGGCCATTTTCCAAGCGGGGACATTGTATCTCGATGGACGGAGCTGTGAGCTCTGCGTACGTGTGGATGATCCCGACAAACACGCACTCCTGGCAACTTTGAGCCGGACCCACCTCGTCTATTGTGACTGCACAAGAAAACAGGGTGCGGAGAAAATGACCATCGCTGCCGCAATTACTGATGGTGATTCAGATTTCCTGATGGTCGGACGAAACGGTGTTTTTTTCGACCGTCATGGAAATGACTGGGATTCAACAATCACAAGAATAATCGAACATCCAATCAGCGTCCGTCAGGCCTTCTGGAATCCCTACAAAAAGATCATTAAGCTGGTCGGCGAACAGGTGGAAAAGCTCGCCGCGGCGCGTGCAAAAGCCGTGACGGAAAAAACCGCTTCCGGAATTATGACCACAGCCCAGAAGCCTGCGGCGGGAGCCCAAACCGCTCCAGCACAACCTTTCGATATCGGAAAGTTCGCCGGCATATTTGCAGCCATCGGTCTGGCAGTCGGCGCAATCGGTACCGCTATTGCCGCCGTGGTGACCGGTTTCCTTGAGCTGACATGGTGGAAGATGCCACTTGCCCTGTTGGCAATCATGCTCCTCATTTCCGGACCTTCCATGATCATTGCGTGGTTGAAGCTGTCGCAGCGAAATCTTGGTCCCCTATTGGATGCGAACGGCTGGGCTATCAATGCCCGTGCAAATATCAATATACCCTTCGGACGATCATTGACCAGAATGGCAATTCTTCCGGAAGGCTCGGAACGCTTGCTGCGCGATCCCTTTGCGGAAAAGAAGTCTTTGTGGCCATATGTTATTTTTGCTCTCGTCATGCTCATTATTTTATTTTACTTTTTAATCAAGACCAGGCTCCTTTAGAAATGGGGTTCCTGAGTATTAAATAAAAGCCGTATATAATTACACACAGATCTCTCATATTTGTGAAACCATCAGCAGCAGCCATATTACTTACCGCCATATTCATATATCCGGCCATGCATTTCACACCACCGGGAGACGCAGAACGGATAAAGGCCACAGGCCCCATAACGGGACTCCCATCGTCCCTTCAGCGCGCATTCATGCCCGGAAATGACTTCCTGCCGATAAAGGCTCCCGAGCCCGGCGACTGGCTCGCAGAGCACCCGGAAAGAGGACAGACTTTCCAGGAATTTGTGCGTGCACGCTTCAACCGACCCGATGCCGTTCGTAAGAAGATATATTTGCAACCCCTGGGCACTTTTCCCGAAGACATCAGTCCACCCCTGAATGTCCTCAGGGATTATGCCCGTGCATACTTCTCCATGGACGTCGAAGTTCTCCCTTCCCTTCCATTCAAGAGCCAGCAGTTCACCATGCGTCTCAATCGTTACACGGGAAAGCGACAGATATTGACCCATGATGTGCTCAACCTTCTCCGTACAATGCTCCCCTCCGATGCATTTTGTATCCTCGCCATCACCATGGAAGATCTCTATCCCGACCCCTCATGGAATTTTGTCTTCGGCCAGGCCTCTCTCACCGAGCGCATCGGCGTGTACAGCTTCGCACGCTATGATCCCGCGTTCTACGGGGAGAGGCGCAATTCCGATTACAGAAAAATACTCCTCAAGCGCAGCTGCAGGGTGCTCGCCCATGAGACAGGGCATATGTTCGGTCTCCATCATTGCATATTCTTCCAATGCAGTATGAATGGATCCAACCATCTGAAGGAAAGCGATTCCAGGCCGCTCCACCTCTGCCCCGTATGTCTGCGCAAGCTTCAGCACAGTATCGGTTTCGACATCGTAAACAGATACAAATCCCTGAAAAACTTTTACAGGGTAAACGGATTCCATGATGAGGCTAGGTGGGTGCAGGATCGACTCAAATACATCGCAGGTGGCCGTTGAAATGAAGAACTCCTCGATTGCCAGAGTATTCCAGGATATGGCAGACCTCCTGGAACTGAAAGGAGAAAACATCTTCAAGATAAGGGCCTACCGACGGGCCGCCCAGGTCATCGAACGCCTGCCGCAGGAGATGGAAGTCATGCGGGAACAGGGAGAGGACTTCCAGCGTATCCCCGGAATCGGCGAGGCAATCGCGAAAAAATCGATGGAACTAATAACGACGGGGAAGATGGAAGCCTACGAAACCCTCAGGGCCGAATTTCCCGAAGGGATATTGGAACTCATGGAAATCCCCGGCATTGGACCGAAAACGGCATACCGCCTGGCCACGGAGTTGATGATAACATCCGTTGAGAAACTCGAACAGGCCATCACGGAGGGAAAAGTAGCCGATTTGTTCAGGATGGGTGACAGGACAGCGCAGAATTTGCTCCGCCAGATCCAGGCCATGCGCCGTAAGGATCAGCGGGTCCCCATCGGCGAAGTCCTGCCGGTCGTGGAAGATATCCTTGAAATGCTCCGCTGCCTCCCGGAAGTAAAAAACATGACCTCTGCGGGGAGTCTCCGTCGTTTTCGGGAAACCGTCGGAGATATCGATATCATGGGCACCGCAGATGATCCGGAGTCTGTAATCAATGCATTCGTTACCTTTCCCCGGGTGAAGGAAGTCATCGCAAAAGGACCCACAAAGGCGAGCGTCATCCTCCTTCCCGGTCTTCAGGCCGACATCCGGATGGTGGAACACGATTCTTTTGGCTCACTCCTTCAGTATTTCACCGGCAGCAAGCAGCACAACATCGTCCTGAGAACAAAAGCCCAGAAGAAAGGCTTGAAACTGAGCGAATACGGGATCACAGACGCTATGACAGAAGTACTGGAAAAATTTTCCACGGAAAAGGCATTCTACCGGCGCTTGGGGATGCAGTACATCCCCCCCGAAATAAGGGAGGATCAGGGCGAGATCGAACTGGCGGAGGCGCACGCGATCCCTGATCTTATCAATCCCGGGGATGTGATGAGCGACCTGCACGTACACTCGAACTGGAGCGACGGTGCCGATTCAATCGAAGATATGGCGCTCTGTGCAAAGAATCTCGGCTACAGGTACATCACCATCACAGACCATTCACGGGGACGGGGCATAGCCCGTGGTCTCACGGAAGAAAGGCTGATGAGACAGATACAGGAAATTCGCAGGCTCAACCAGAATTTAAAAGGCATACGTATTCTCTCCGGTATAGAAGTCGATATCAGGGCGGATGGTTCTCTGGACATGCCGGATCAGATACTGTCCGGCCTGGATATCGTCATCGCCGCGATCCACTCATCCTTCAACCAGAACTCGGAGAAGATAACCAGACGGATGCTCTCCGCGATAGAAAATCCCCACGTTGACGTCATCGGCCATCCTACATGCCGTCTCATTGGAGAACGGGAGCCTACCGCGGTTGATATGGAAACTATCTTCAATGCCGCGGTGAACCACAGAAAGGCCCTGGAGATAAATGCAATGCCGGATCGCCTCGACCTGAAAGACATTCATGTATACCGCGCACGTGAGCTGGGGGCCATGTTAGCCATCGGCACGGACGCCCATAACAGAGGCCAGTTGACACTGATGAGGTTCGGGGTCGGTATCGCCCGCCGCGGATGGTGCGAAAAAAAGCATGTCCTGAATTGTATGTCCTTCGAGGAAATTATGACGTTCACGCGCAGATGAATCAGGTGAGTCCCATTGCACCCAGCCGGGACACAATTGCCGACATCGTTCTCGGGCAGTGGCGCTGCAGAAAAACGGCGATCTTACCGTGCGTGGTGATGACTTTCACTCGCTGGCGCCTGTACATCGCCTCCACAATCTGGCGCGCCGCCTCGTCGGACGACATCTTCAGCCAGGGAGGAACACGATCTTCCATCTCGGGATGATGGACGCCTGCTCTATCGACCTTTCTTATCTCCGTTTGCACAAAACCGGGAACGATAAGGACAACACCCACACCGTGCGGTTTGAATTCATGCCAGAGCGATCCGGCAAGCCCATGAACGGCAAATTTACTCATGGAGTATGCGGAAAGTCGGGGAGGAGCGATGTAGCCGTTGACGCTGCCGATGAGACAGAGGCACCCCCGGGACGCGATGAGGTGCTCCCGGGTTGCATAAACGGTCCGGATCATGCCGAATACGTTCGTCTCAAACTGGCGCCGGAAATCCTCGATCGTAAGTTTCTCAAAGCGACCGGCAACACCGAAACCCGCATTGGCAATTACATAATCGATCCGACCGAATTCACTTTTTGTCTTTTCCGCTGCCTGTGCGAGATCATGGCCCGCAGTCACGTCGCATGGAACAGCCATGACTTTCCCTCCCATCGACCCGATTTCATTGACCAGTTCCCGCAAGCGATCCTGGCGGCGTGCAAGGAGAACAACGTCGCCGCCCTGCCGTGCCACCTCCCGGGATATGGCCGCACCGATACCGGATGAGGCACCTGTCACAAACGTAACCGATCCGGAAAATCTCCCCATTTCAAAAGACCTCAGTACTCATGATTGATGAGCTATTCTTTGCGAAGATACAGATTATTGTATATAATAAAACACTATAAGTTATTATATCACTTACATGATTTAAGGACAAAAGAATTCAGGAAACCTCAAATATACAGTTGCCGTCATTTCGTCCAAGCGCTTGTCATATCATCACTTCTTCCGTCACTGCGTTCCCTCGAAATGACCCGCTTCATTTTTACAATTTGATTCTCAAGACACATCCAGAGAAGGACACAGGAAAGGAATGTAACCCATGCGAAAAAAAGACCTCTATTTAGTCTGTGCGACAGTTCTCCCCTTCATGATCTGCACCGGTATGGTTTACTCGGTCATTTCCCTCTATATGGCAGAAATCGGACTGACCAAAAGCCAGATTGGTACTCTCTATACCTCCGGTGCAATCGCCGGTGCGGTCACTTCCCCCTTCATAGGCGCCATTGCCGACCGTCTGGGACGCAAAAAAATTCTCCTTTCCTCCATGTTCGTATTTGCATTTGTCTTTCTGGGGTACGCCATGAGCAGAAGCTATATACCTCTTCTTTTCGTCCAGATATGTGAAGGACTGGCATGGGCGGCTATGGGCACTTCGACAACAGCCCTCATCGCCGACCTTGTCACCATTGAAGAACGCGGCAAGGCCATGGGTATCTATAATACCACCTGGAACCTTGGGTGGATCGCCGGACCCACATTGGGAGGGGTTCTCTCCGACTCTGTCGGATTCACCATTACATTCATTCTCTGCACGGGATTAACGATCATAGGTACCACCCTCGCTCTCATCTTCATCCCGTCCAGAATAAAAGCGGATCAGGGAAAAGCCGTGAACTAAAGTTCTTTAATGAGATCCATCACCGTGGCAAAATGCACCTTGGCAGCCTGATGAAATTTGTACCAGTGGCTATTGATGAAGTCAGGATCCATGGTCACTCCCGCATCACTTTTGTCAAGCGCCGCATCTATCCAATCATCCTTGCAGTATTTATCGATCTCACCCAGCCCTTTGTCACGAAGCAGAGCGGCGACTTTTTCTATCCTCGCATTATATGAGAACGTATTGATTATTTCCGCGTAGTCCTTTTCCACGTCAGCCCATTGAGCCCCCTTTCCCGATTGTTCCCGCATGGCTTTATATATTCCTGCCACCGCTGAAAAGGCTCTTTCCCTGTTATCGATCTTCTTATCAATTCGATAGTCTATCCAATCTTCCGAAATTACATCTGGTGAGTGACCTGCCTCGGCGTGTCCGATATTCGGTACAATGCTCTTGAAAACGTTGTACCACGGGTACACTGCATTCCAGCTTTCCCGAAGGCCCGTGAAATTCTGATGGGACCATGTATCGGCAAACGTGTGCAGTGCAATCCCGATTTGATAAGGGTCACCTTTTTTCATTGCCGCATTCAGAACTTTCCTTGCATTCCGGGAATCCGGTGTCGTGCTGAGGGGGTTTTTCTTTCCGTTTATCTCGACATTATTGTCCCCGGGGAGAAAGTGAAACGGGATGTACACATACTTCTGAATGTATGCATCCAGAGACTTCGGAGACAGAGACTGTGTCATGATGGGGTAGTAATATCCCCCATTTGCGGGTATCCTCTCGGGAAAGAATGACTCTTCCTTATCAATGGTAAACTGCCCCTCATTGTTGTCATCCACGAACTGGGAAGAATACGCGATTATGTCCGCTTTATCATATCCTGTGAGCTTCGCGATTGAATACGTGATGTAGTAATGAAAGTCCTTCTCCATGATACCCTCCTTAACTCAAGATTCGCGTCCAAAACCCCAGGAGAAGGACTGTTTGAAGATTTCATGTCCTCCTATCCGAACTCCGAAAAACATGGTTTCCGCCATTCCCGTCTCACCGGTGATACGGGCCACATCGATCATCAACTCCGCATCGGCAATCAGCCTCTCCACATCTTCGCCGGGATACCCCGCCCAGTACTTTAAATCGTGAAGGAAACACGCAGAATAAAGACTTTTTCCTCCCCACGAATCAAACCACATAGAGCAGCCATCGCTCTTGAACGGTTTCTGCGGCGGATCTTTTTCAATCCTCGCCCACAGCCCGTGGAGTCCATACAATTCACATATCTCCTTAATCTGAATGAATGAAACCTCCTCACCCTTCTCCGGTAATTTCATCTGATCCTCTCCTCTCCGCCATACATATTTTCTAATGTTTCCTTGTTTTCTCTCAACCGTACGACCAAAAGCGTCTTTTGCAATGAGAGACTCACGGCTGGCCTTTTTTCAGCTTTTTCCCGATACCCCACGCTTCTCCTACGTTATTGCCTACTGCCCAATAATTATTATCCGGCATGGTAAGGGTAAACGGATTTATTTTTTTCACGTCGGGTTTCCCACCGGTAAGATATCGTTCCTCCGTGTACACCTCAATAATCTCAGCAATGTAGAGACTATTGGATGGTAGTTTCACGACGTCATGTACCTTACATGCCATACATAAAGGACATTCCTTGATCAAAGGTGCCCCTTTCAGTTCCCCATAAAAAGATTCAAAGATTCTTGATTTATCAATTTTATTTCCCGATACCAGGCCACAATAATCAGTTTTTGCAATCAACGCCACGTCGGGGATATTCACGCTGAAAGTACCCTGTTCATCAATTCCTCTGTTGGTGTAGTGCGGGCCTAACGCGACGGCTATCATCGGTGGCTTAAAATTGACTCTGGCGACCCAACCCACTGCCATGAAGTTTGCCCTGCCTTCCACGACAGTACCGACAATGACCATCGGCATTGGATACACAAACGCATTGGTATCAATCTTTATTTTCTCCATATTTTTTTCTCCTCGCGATGCTGATTGATTCCGTTCTGAGTCGAACGGACAAATTGAATAATTTTTTCGATGCCCAGAGGGCAACACTGGATTGGATTCAAGATAGCAAACCAAGGGGGAAAGTCAACGAAAAAGGAGAGGAATTTCTCAATGTTTCTTCTCATTGACTTACCGAAATCATTTCCCGTATACTCACTCATAAACTCCTATTCAACAGGCATCTTACAGGATTCTTCGCTCCGCTTTTTTTAGACACTTCCCTCCCCGCATGGGGGATTGAGACATGTGGTTATGATCACAAGGCGTGATTTTTTAACGGTACTGACGCGACTTGCCCCGATAGTAGGCGGTTCGGGCATTTTCCTGTCCGATCCGTTCTGGCAGAGATTCCTGTCCTGCGATGACTGCAGTCTCGCCCACGCCGGAAATTACACCGATGAACTCATCCGTACATCTCCGAGAGCGCGCTACTGGCATTCCCTCCATAAAGACAGCACCGTTCAATGCTTTCTGTGCGCTCACAGTTGCGTCATCAAGAGTGGCGAGCGGGGAAGATGCAGGACAAGGATAAACGTAAACGGAGAGCTGCGCAGCCTCGTTTACGGTCGCCCTGTATCCATCCATGTCGACCCGATCGAGAAAAAGCCCTTTTACCATTTTCTGCCGGGAGCAGAGGCGTATTCTCTGGGAAGCTCCGGATGTCCGTTCCACTGTAAATTCTGCCAGAACTGGGAGCTTTCCCAGTCCTGGCCGGAGGACTACCGGGTTTCGTACATACCTCCTGCCGACATCGTCAAATCGGTGTTATCAAAAAAGGTTCCCGTGATCTCCTTTACCTACAACGAGCCGACGGTGTTCACGGAATACCTGATCGATATTGCCCGCGACGCGAAAAAACACGGGCTTCGCTCCACAATAATAAGCTGCGGATTCATGAACGAGGCGCCTCTCGCTGAAATGTGCAAAGTGCTAGACGCCATAAAGATCGACCTGAAGGGATACAGCGAACGTTTCTATCGCACCGTGAGTAATGCAGAATTGCGGCCTGTCCTCAGGAGCATCAAGCAGATCTCCAGGAGCCGGACCCACCTGGAAATTGTCAACCTAGTCGTCCCGACATTGAATGATTCCGACAGGATGCTTAAGGAATTGATACACTGGATTTCAGGGGAACTCGGCCCGGACGTCCCCGTTCACTTCTCCCGTTTTCATCCCAGCTATCAAATGCTCAATCTGCCACCCACACCCCTGTCTACCCTGGAACGCGCCCGCAACATGGCCATAAGTGGAGGCATCAATTACGCATATGTGGGAAACGTTCCGAGTCACCCGGGAAATCACACCTACTGTCCGGGATGCAAAAAAACCGTTGTTCGGAGACATGGGTATTTCCTTCAGGAGATGAACGTGAAGGGCGGTCGTTGCAGCTTCTGCAACCGGAAAATCGCCGGTGTGTGGGCGTAAAAGGAGGTTACAGACTATGAAACTGCTCCGGTACGGTCTTATCGTATTTATCTTCATCCTTGCATTCGCGGTATCCTGTCAGGCAACAAAGGCGCCGGAAGGAGATATCCGCGAGCCTGTCGTCGCCGGGAAGTTTTACCCTTCCTCTCCATCAAAACTGAGACTCGCCATCGAAAAATTCCTGCACGATGCGGTGCCGCAAAAAGTGAAAAACCCCCTTGCCATCATTGTTCCACATGCCGGTTATATCTTTTCCGGACAGATCTGCGCCGACGCCTTCAAACAGGTCAGTAATCAACACTACGATGTGGTTGTCATCCTGGGAACGAACCACACCAATCCGGACTTCCGGAAAATATCGATATATCCGGGAAGGGGTTTCAAAACTCCCCTGGGAGTCGCTCCGATCGACAAAAATGTAGTTTCCTCTCTTATATCAGCGAATCCCGAGGACTGCACCGAGGATAAATCGCTCCACGAGGATGAACATTCCGTAGAAGTAGTTGTGCCCTTCGTCCAGGTCCTGTTCCCGAAAGCACGCATCGTCCCCATAGTTGTCGGTACACCGGATGTAAGACTCTGCTCCCGCTTCGGTCAAGCCCTCGCCAGAGTACTGAAAGACCGGCGGGCGTTAATCATCGCCAGTTCCGATCTCTCCCACTACCCGGACAGGGAAGCCGCAAATGCCGTTGACAGAGAAACCCTTGAGACCATTACCAAGCTCAACCCGGCTCTGTTACATTCAACGCTGGAGTCGCAGATGAAGCGTCGGATACGCCATCTCTCTACATGCGCGTGTGGAGAAGCCCCCATCATGGCAGCAATCACAGCCGCCAGATCTTTAGGAGCAACCCGCGGCGTGATTGTGAGTTATATGAATTCCGGCGACGTGCCTATCGGCGACCGTTCCCGCGTTGTCGGCTACGGAGCCGTGGCAATGACTGCGGAAGGCGACGGAGAAAACGTAAGTGGTTCTGACCAATCACCTGCTTCCCCGACAACCGGTTCGCTACAGCCGGCAGACAAAAAGGCCCTGCTCGTCTTTGCACGGGAGACCATATCCCGGGTCTTTTTCACCGACACGATCCCGATCGCCCGGGGATTCACCCCTAACCTCCAGCAGCCAAGGGGAGTATTTGTCACTCTTAAGAAAAAGGGCGAGCTCCGAGGCTGCATCGGCCAGATAATCGCGGACGAACCGCTGTGCAAACTCGTCGGGGCCATGGCTATCGCAGCAGCACTGAGTGACAGGCGGTTCACACCCGTGACGGCGGATGAACTGGAAGAGATCACTATAGAGATATCGGTGCTGACACCATTAAAAGAAGTATCTGACGCTTCCGAAATAGTCACAGGAAGAGATGGTGTCCTCCTGAGGAAAGATGGACATTCAGCAGTGTTCCTGCCACAGGTCGCCACGGAACAGGGGTGGACCAGGGAAGAAATGCTGGATCACCTCTGCCTCAAGGCCGACCTGAAGGCGGGAAGCTGGAAACAGGGTGCACAATTACTGACATTCCAGGCGATCGTGTTCAGCGAAGCGGAATTCAAATAACCTTCATGATCTTCTCACTTTTTTCCATTGGATTGATTTCAATTCTGGGGCAGGTGGTGCTGCTGCGGGAGCTGAATGTCGCCTTCTACGGCGTTGAGCTCATCTACCTCTTAGCCCTCGGAATCTGGCTGTTCTGGACAGCCACCGGAGCACTTATCGGCAGGAAGTCATACATCCCCACCAGCACACAAATCGCCGTTCTCTTTCTCCTTTTCGGAATTGCTCTCCCCCTGGACGTCGTATTCATCCGTGCCAGCCGTCTCTTAGTCTCCGGCGTACCCGGTGCCTATCTCTCTTTCCTTCAGCAGCTTGTGATTACCGTTATTTCCCTTCTGCCGGTGGGAATTGTGTCAGGACTTTTATTCCAGTGGGCTGCCAGATCATACGTGGCGGGAGACAGAACACTGGCCTCTGCCTACGCAATCGAAAGCGCAGGCGGTCTGGCAGGAGGTCTCAGTGCAACTCTTTTTCTCACATGGGGAAGTCAGAATTGCGCCTTAGCCTTTATATGCGGCTTGGTCTCAATCATCACCCCCCTCATTTCCCTGAGAGAAGGGAAGATATCCTCCCTGAGGATTACATTAACGGCCTTCACCGGTCTCTTCATTATCCTCCTTTTCAACAACTCGCCGATCGACCGGATAATGACCGGATGGAACCATCCAAATCTGCTTTCAAGTAAAGATTCTCCGTATGGCAGGATCACTGTCACCAAGCTCTTTGATCAGATCTCGGTCTTCGAAAATGATGCCCTTGCCTTCGAGACGGAAGGGATTGAAGCGGAATATTTCTGCCATCTCACAGCCCTCCAGCACCCGAATCCCCGGACTGTCCTGTTATTGGGTGGCGGCATTGAAGGATTGGTAAGGGAAATGGTGCAACACGTACCGGAGAGAATCGACTACGTGGAGCTCAATCCCATGATGTTAGAGATGGTGACTCCGCACCTTCCCGGGGATATTCAAGAATCTCTGAAACACCGGAATCTCCGAATCACCCTCGCTGACCCACGGCGGTTTATCATGGAAAGCAGTTTGTACGATCTCATCCTTGTCGGGATGCCGGAACCGACCTCCGGACAGGCGAACCGATTTTACACGCAGGAGTTCTTCCGCCAGTGCGCCGCAAAACTGAACCCGGGAGGAATTTTAGGCCTCAGGCTCCGTTCCGCCGAGAACATCTGGACGCCTCCTCTCACAAAGCGCACAGTGAGCATCTATCGCGCTCTCTCGGCCGTGTTTTCCGAAGTACTTTTCTTCCCGGGAACGACAAACATCGTCACCGCTTCCCGGACACCGCTGCCGGGCACGTCCGAAATCATGGCCCGCCGTCTCCAGGAACGGGATATCAAGACCAGATTGATCTCACCGCAGTACCTCAGATATCTTTATACCAACGACAGGTTCTTCGAAATCAGAGATCTGCTCCAGCGGGAGAAAGCACTGCCCAACACCGATATCAGACCGGTGTGCTATCAGTACGCCTTTATGATCTGGCTTTCGAAGTTCTTTCCCCGCATCACCACGATCGATTTCTCCTCTTTGACTGATGGGGGAAATGGAAATCCGCTCTCACCGCTATTATGGATAAGCCTTCCTGCTGTTTTTCTCGTGAGCCGCTTCATACCTTCCTTTCGACGCATATTGTTAGTCTTCGCAGCAGGCTTTCTGGGAATGGTTCTGGAGACAATCCTCATTCTCTACTATCAGGTGAAACACGGAGTCCTCTATCAGGATATCGGTATGCTCCTGATGAGCTTCATGGCGGGGCTCGCCCTTGGTTCCATGACCATCAACAGAATGACCCACAGGTATTCCGGAAAACCGGGACTGGTGAGATGGTGGGGAGTCGGGTTGATCATAGGATGCTGCCTGCTCTGCGTGATCATAGCGACGAAAGTGACAATGAGCACCGTTACTGGTCTTTCGCAAACCGCGGGATTCCTGGCTATCGCAGGATTTCTGGTTGCCGGCATTTTTGCATACGCGAGCCTCCACCAAATTAAGGATCAGCAAAGCGTAATATCACCTCTCTACTCGGCAGACCTTTTCGGTGGATGTTTAGGCTCCCTGTCAAGCAGCATGATTTTAATACCCATGGCGGGCATGGACGTCACAATCCGATGGATGCTTATTTTCTCCGTATTTTCCCTTCTCCTGGTCTGATCCTAATCGTTTGACAAGGGGTTTCTCTTCTCCTATACTTTTTTTGTTTAGAGAACGGGCGTGACACCTGTGTAAGAAAAGAGGATAGACCACTTTTCTTCTTTTCTTCAATTCTCATGACAGGATGAATTAAACCGGAGAGCTTCGAAGAGAAGGTAAACATGGCTTATTCGGACAAAAAAAGCTGTAAGGTCGGAAACAGCGAAATACTTCACGGCGAGTTCGCCTCCCTGGCTGACAAATGTGTCATTTGTGACGATGGATGTCTTGTAGAAAACTACGACAATGTCTTTGGCGGCATTGCAGGGGGTGGCACCGGTGGTGTCTGGGATGACGACCTGTACTTCTAATCCAGCTCTTCGATATCACAAAATGAAGACGAGACCAATTCGTTCCATACCAGGTGGAGAAAATGAGCCTTTCCTCTTTTCTCCATAACAAGAGGAGGAGCAGTACAATGGCAAAGATAACAGGAGGACAATTAGTAGCGAAAACCCTGAAGCAGGCAGGCATCACCACGATCTTCACTCTATCCGGCGTCCATATCGTCGATATTTATAACGGCTGTCTTGATGAAGATATCCGCATCATTGACGTGAGACACGAACAGACGGCAGCCCACGCCGCGGAGGCCTGGACAAGGCTTACGGGCACCCCCGGGGTGGCCGTAGTCACCGCCGGTCCCGGTGTCACCGATGCGGTAACGGGTGTCGCCAACGCCTTTCGCAACCAGACCCCCATGCTTGTCATCGGGGGGCAGGCTCCACGGAGTCAGCTCCTCAAGGGAGGGTTGCAGGAGTTAGACCACGTCTCCCTCATGAGGCCCATTACCAAACTTTCCACCTCAGTTTTTGATACACATCGCATTCCCGAGCTGATCATCGCAGCCTTTAGAGAAGCCTACAACGGACGTCCGGGGCCATCCTTCCTGGAAATTCCGATGGACGTTCTGGACAGCGATGTGGATGCCGGGAACGTGACGTTTCCCCGTTATTCCCGTTCACAGGGACGTCTCTATGGCGACCCTGTCCTTATCGAACAGGCGGCGAAATTGCTGGAAAGGGCCGAGCGACCGGCAATCCTGGCCGGCTCACAGGTATGGCACTGCCGCGGCGAAAAAGAACTGCTGTCCTTTGTCGAAAAATCCCGGATCCCCACATATCTCAACGGTGCGGCCCGGGGCTCCCTCCCCGAAGATTTTCCCTTCTATATGATCCGATCCCGGAGGCATGCCCTGTTACGGGCGGACGTGGTTATGATCATCGGGACTCCCTTTGATTTCAGGCTGGCCTACGGCAAGCGAATCTCCGGAGATGCGAAAATCATCCAGGTTGATCTCGACTACAGCGAACTGGGACATAACCGGGACATCGAAGTGGGCATTCAGGGAGATGCGAAGACTGTTCTTGCACAGCTCACAGAAGCTGTTTCACCCCTCACGGGCAACACGTCGTGGGTTGAAGAGCTCCGCAGGATTGAGTCGGAATTACTGGAAAAGGACAAACCGTTTTTTACCTCCGATGCGGTTCCCATTCATCCTCTCCGTCTTGCCCGGGAAATAAAGGACTTCATGAGGGAGGATGCAATATTTATCGCCGACGGAGGAGACGTGGTCACGATGTCCGCTGCCGTCGTTACTCCCGGCAGACCGGGTCGCTGGCTCGATCCCGGCCCGTTAGGCACTCTGGGGGTCGGAACACCTTTTGCCATCGCCGCCAAAGCGGCAGTGCCGGAAACAGAGATCATCGTCCTCTTCGGCGACGGCGCTTTCGGGTTAACAGGATTCGACTACGACACCCTCATTCGCTTCAACATGCCCATCATCGGGATCGTCGCCAACAACGCTGCGTGGAATCAGGTCCGGTACGGACAGATTGAGAGGTACGGCCGCGTGCGGGGCAACGTGGCAAACGTCCTGAGTCCTCTGCGTTACGACCGCATCGTGGAAGCGATGGGTGGACACGGTGAATATGTTACCGAACCTTCACAGATTCGCCCGGCCCTGGAACGGGCCCGCAATTCAGGGAAGGCGTCCTGCATAAATGTCATGGTGAACCCCGATGTCTTCAGTTCGGGCACGATGAAACAGTCCATGTTTAAATAGCGGGGACATGGAATGAGCCCGGTTACGCATTTTCTTTTAAGCTGGCTCGTTGCGAACACTGCGGAGCTGGATCCCCGGGACCGGGCACTGGTCACCGCGGCGGGAGTGATACCGGATATTGACGGCCTGGGAGTCATGGCCGATCTCATCACGAAAAATTCTCCACGACCTCTCCTTTTGTACGAAGAGTTCCACCACATTCTGGCGCATAACGGTGCCTTCTTTCTTTTGTTAGTGTTAGGCAGCTTCTTCTTAGCCAGACGCCAATGGATCACCATTTTTCTTGTGGCAGCGAGCTTCCATATACATCTGCTGTGTGACATCGCCGGTTCAAAAGGGCCGGACGGTTCCCAGTGGCCGATATATTACCTGTGGCCTTTTTCAGACTCGTGGCAGTTGACATGGTCGGGGCAATGGGAACTCAACGCGTGGCAGAACGTCGTCATTACCGCCGTAGCGACCACTCTTTCCGTTTTCCTCGCCTGGAAACGGGGCTATTCACCTCTTGAACTTTTTTCCCACGAGGCGGACAGATCGTTTGTAAATACTCTCCGCAGGCGTTTCGGGGAAAACTCGTAGTGAACTTCAAAGAAACTCTCAGTCCTGACTCTCGACAGCCCACCTGTCGTATCGCAGCAGGAGCAGCAGTCCAGGCAGGGCCAACGCAGTGCAGACGACGAAAAACATTACCCACCCCATGGCTTCCACCATGTATCCCGTAGGCGCTCCCGTAATGTGCCTGCCCACCGCCATAAGACTGCTCAGAAGGGCATACTGGGTTGCGGTGAACTTCCTGTTGCACAGCCCCATGAGGAGAGCCGTATAAGCTGATGTTCCCATCCCTCCACAGAAATTCTCCGTCGCGACGACGAGAGCAAGAGCCCAGAGTTCGCGACCAGTATACTCAAGAATAATGAAAATCAGTGTCGATATACCCTGGAACACCCCGAAGACAAAGAGAGACCGTTTCAGTATCCATTTCGTCATGATGGCGCCGCCCACGATACCACCGGCGATCGTCGCCACCATGCCAAAGCCCTTGTATACAGTACCTAACTCCGTACGGGAAAAACCTACATACTGTAATATATACGGCGTCGTCATCTGGGCCGCCGCGATATCCCCGATCTTGTAGAGGATGATAAAGAGGAGAATCTCCAGTGACCCCGGTCTCTTGAAAAACTCAATGAGAGGAAAGACCGCCGCTTCGTAGAGACTTTTCGGAGCTTCAATGCCCTCACTTACAGGATTGATCTTAAACGGCTCCGGGGCAAGGAATGTGGCAACACAGCCGATGATCATGAAAATACCCATGATGAAGTAGACTGTCCGCCAAGACACATAATCAGACAATATCAGGGCCAGGGCGCCACTCACCAGAATGGCTATTCTGTACCCCATGACCCATATTCCTGCGCCGGCTCCTCTCTCATCGGGTTCGAGATATTCCGTCCGGTAGGCATCGAGGACGATATCCTGGCTGGCGCTGAAAAAGGCGAGGCAGAGAGCCAGAGCCGCGACTAAAAGAGGCGTTGAGGAAGGATGGAAAAAACCCATGACGGAAATGATCATAACCAGAAAAATCTGAGTTACCATCATCCATCCCCGTCTTCTCCCCAGAAAGGGCGGCACGAACCTGTCCATCAGCGGTGACCACAGGAACTTGAACGCGTACGGGAGACCGACGAGGGAAAACAACCCAATGGTCTTTATATCGACCCCTTCCGTAACCATCCACGCAGAAAGGGTGGAACCGGTGAGCGCCAAGGGCATCCCGGAAGCGAACCCCAGTACCAGCATCAGGAGCATCTTCCCGCTGAAATAAACCTTGAACATACCAAAGGGGTTGCTTCCCATCACTCACACAATGATAATCTCTACTCAGAAATCATTTTTTTTGAGCAGCTGTGATAAGGGCGTGGAAGATATTCCTTTGCGGTTCGTCATCCTGCATCCTTTCCGGATGCCACTGGACGCCTAACACGAATCTGCCGGAACGCGTCCAGGGGGAATCTTCCGACGGCTCTATCGCTTCGATCACACCGTCCGGAGACCAGGCAGAGGCGCGCAGAAAGCGTCCGAGCCTTTCCGGATTCACCGCCTGATGGTGGGTGGAATTCACCATGAGCATCTCATCATGAGGGGTTCGGAGTACCCTTGAAATGAGAGTGTCCCTCGCCAGGATCACGGGGTGACGGTAATCAACACCCTGCGCTTCACTGCGCTCTTTCGAGGAATGTGGTAAAAGTTCATCACCTCCGTGCGGATTCCATTCCGTACGGATATCCTGGATCAAAGATCCTCCCAAGGCTACGGAGAGAAGCTGATGCCCCCCGCAGATACCGAGAACAGGCAACCCTGTCTTTTCCAGAACCCACTTCGCCAGTTTCATATCGAATCTGTCACGGCGCTCCATCATCAGTTCATCTTCCGGTTGCGGATGACCACCGTAGTGTTCCGGCCGGTAATCGTCTCCGCCAATGAAGACGATACCGTCCAGAAGCTGTAAAGCCCTCTGCATCATTGCTTTATCGACGCACGGTGGAATACAGAGCGGCACCCCTCCGGCAGCGGCAACGGCATCGACATAGCTGACAGGTACCAGCAGTCCTATTTTTTCATACTTGTCCACTACGTCCATGGACATGTTGAGTCCGATGATGGGCTGACTCGACATAAAAAAAATGATACTCCTGACCAGGGGGAACGGGGCGCCGAAGAAAAAAGGCAATCGGCGACCGCCCCCTGTTTTATTAGAAGAAGGATTTTTTCAAGAAGGCAAGGTCTATCTCGGGATAGACGGGATAGTGCGAGAGCAAGTCCTTCACTCTCTTCTGTGCTTCCTCTTTTGCTTTCGGATTTAGTTCGTATCTGGCCTTACTTTTCTCGCCCTTGACCGTTTGGGGTTTTGTATTTTCGAGCACCCGTCTGATAATCGAGGCAATTTCTCTCATCTCTCTCTTCCCCATGTTTAATGTCGTGACAGCAGGGGTGCCGATCCTGAGACCGCTCGTGTACCAGGGTCCATTGGGATCGAAGGGGATTGCATTGCGATTCAATGTGATGTTGCATTCCCTGAGGGCGCTTTCCGCCTGCCTTCCCGTCAGGTCAAACTTTCTCACATTGATGAGGAACAGGTGGTTGTCAGTACCGCCTGTCGCGACGTCCATTCCCAACCGGATGCATTCTTCCGCCATTGCCCTCGCATTCTCCACAATTTTCCTGGCGTATTT
>Ga0233423_10000467_pt1 | contig 21598 bp, 12 predicted proteins | sample Watercolumn_Mata_FD_180713 | JGI IMG/M metagenome (GOLD analysis project Ga0233423, IMG submission 180713) | Freshwater microbial communities from Lake Matano, South Sulawesi, Indonesia - Watercolumn_Matano_2014_112_MG | ecosystem: Environmental > Aquatic > Freshwater > Lake | place: Indonesia...
CGAATTACAGGAATTTTCTGTGCATCCACACGAAGCGCAGGCCAATGAGGGCCTCTATCGGCAGTGTATCAGAGGGCGATTCCTAACTCATGCCTCGTCGGTCTGAGGCGGAGCCTCGTTAGGTGTCAGCAACGACACTGTGTACCGCTGGATTGACAAGTCCGGTATGCCCGCCCATCGCATGGGGCGTCTTTGGAAGTTCAAGAAAGATGAAGTCGACGGATGGGTGATTGCCGGCGGGGCGGCCGAAAACTCGAAAAGAAATCAAGACCAGGAATGAAAACCGACCGATACAGCATGTCCTTTACGACGGGCGGCCTATTCCATCGTGAATCGGTGAAGCTGGCCACGCTCTTTATGGAGTTAGGTACATGGGATGTTGTTCGAGACCGAGTACTTTCAGAAAATTTATTGCAGGCTAGAACTCAAAATACAGCTAAACGAGTTTGCCGAGAGGTTTGTTCTAGGCTGAAAAGCCTTGAGCCAAAGGAATTTGAATTGCTAATTCGTGGCACCCCTCAAGAGCAAGGTTATCTTTTATGGTTAGCCGTTTGTCGTCGTTATAAATTTATCGCTGACTTTGCGGTAGAAATCATTCGAGAAAGATACCTCAGTCTTAAAGCCGATCTTCATTACGAAGATTTCGATTCCTTCTTCAACAAAAAGTCAGAGTGGCACCGGGAGCTGGAAGAAATTAAACCTATTACAAGAAATAAGCTACGACAGATTTTGTTTAAGATACTGAGGGAGGCAGGCCTAATAGGCTCCGACAACTCCATCATTGCAGCCATGCCGAGCCCTCGACTTCTCGATGTAATTTCTCGAGAAAACCGTCGAGACCTTTTGCTGTTTCCGATATTCGAAACGGATTTGTAGTAGGAAATGACTATTTCTCATATCAGCAAGGAAAACTTGCAATCCGCCTTTCAGCATCTCCTTAGTGTCATATCCGGACAGCGCTTTCTGAATAAGCAAGGGTTGGGTAATGAAATTCCGTTTTTTATTTGTCCGTTCGAGGCCACCGTGTCTGTAGAGATGCATCGCCTTGAGCGGCAACTCGTCAATCGTCTTGAACAAGCGGGGATCAGAGTATTGGAGGTCAACCTCTACGATCTTGCCGTTGAAATACTAAAAGGCCGTGGCATCTGGGATCAGATTATCGACATGGAGGAGTCCGTTTCGAAGGACCAGCTTAAGGAGTTGCTTCAGGGAGTGCTGGATCCTGAGTCGCATCTGGTGCCCGCGATTGCAGACAAACTTTCAAGCACAGATTTTGACGTGATGTTTCTTTCGGGTGTCGGAGAAGTATTTCCTTATATCCGATCGCACAATGTGCTGAACAATCTGCAAAGCACTGCCAAGGAAAAACCAACCGTCATGTTCTTTCCGGGAGCTTACACGCACTCGCTGGAGACCGGGGCGTCGCTGGACCTGTTTGGGCGATTGCGTGACGACAAGTATTACCGTGCATTCAACATCTTTCACTGCGAAGCGTAAACGAGGGACTCGTGACAAGTCTGAAGAGCATTTTCAAAAAGCCGGTCGACCGCCCGATTGAAGGGGTTATCAAAGCCGATGACGAGGCCAGTCTCCGTCTTGAGATAGAGGAATATGTGCTTACCAACGAGGTGGAAAAACGCCTCGAAGCATTTCTGGACGCCTATAACACCTACGAGGGTGCAAACGGCGTTTGGGTGTCCGGATTCTTCGGTTCGGGTAAATCACACCTGCTGAAGATGCTCGCACTGCTGCTGGAAAACCGCGAGATTGACGGTGCTCACGCCCTCGACCTATTCCTACCAAAGTGCGCCGGCAACGAAATTCTCCGTGGAGACCTAAAGCGCGCTGTCGCCATTCCCTCCAAGAGCATCCTTTTCAACATCGATCAAAAAGCAGACGTCATCAGCAAGACTCAGATCGATGCGCTGGTAGCCGTTTTCGTCAAAGTCTTCGATGAAATGTGCGGTTACTACGGAAAGCAAGGTCATATCGCGCAATTTGAGCGCGATATGGACAGCCGCGGCTTATACATGGACTTCAAGGCGGCTTACCAAGCAGCCTCGGGAAAGGAATGGCAAAAAGGGCGAGAGCAGGCTCTTCTGGAGTCACAAAGCATTGCCAAAGCGTACGCCAAGATAACCGGCGAGCCTGAGTCTTCGGCAATTGGCATCCTCGACAAATACAGGAGCCAATATCGCGTCTCTATCGAGGACTTTGCCGAGCAGGTCAAGGCATATTTGGATCGGCAATCTCCCGATTTCCGCTTGAACTTCTTTGTCGACGAAGTCGGGCAGTATATCGCCGAGAATGTGAAGCTAATGACCAATCTGCAGACCATCGCGGAAAGCCTAGCCACAAAATGTCGCGGGCGCGCCTGGGTCATCGTTACCGCGCAAGAAGACATGAATACCGTCGTTGGCGAGATGAGCCGCCAACAGAGCAATGACTTCTCCAAGATCCAGGCCCGCTTCGCCAACAGGATGAAGCTCACCAGTGCGGATGTCGCGGAGGTGATTCAAAAGCGCCTGCTGATGAAAAACGACGACGGCGTGCGGGTACTATCCGACATTCATCACTCCCAAGCGAACAACTTCAAGACCCTTTTCGACTTCGCCGACGGTTCCCAAACCTATCGGAACTTTCAGGATCGGGACCACTTCATCCATTGCTATCCGTATATCCCCTACCAGTTTGCGCTTTTTCAATCAGCGATCCAGAACCTATCCCAACACAATGCCTTTGAAGGGAAACATAGCTCAGTCGGCGAGCGGTCAATGCTGGGGGTTTTCCAACAGGTTGCCATTCATATCGGTGGCCACGAAATAGGGCAGCTTGCGACCTTTGATCTCATGTTCGAAGGCATTCGGACCGCGCTGAAATCCAACATACAGCGCGCCATACTCCAGTCTGAGAAACACCTCGACAGTCCGTTTGCCATCCGATTGTTGAAGACACTTTTTCTCGTCAAGTACGTGAAGGAATTCAAGCCGACGATTCGAAATCTGTGCGTACTGATGCTGGATGGCTTTGATCAGGATTTGCCGCTGCTGCGTAAGAACGTCGAAGAGGCGTTGAACCTGCTGGAGCAGCAAACCTACATTCAACGCAACGGGGAGCAATACGAGTATCTCACCGATGAGGAAAAGGACGTCGAGGAAGAAATCAAGAACACCGAGGTTGAATCAGCGGATGTTGCTACCGAGCTGGAAAAAATCGTTTTCGATCACGTCATCAAAAACAAGAAAATCCGCTACGACGTAAACAACCAGGATTATCCCTTCTCTCGAAAGCTGGATGAGCGCCTCCACGGCCGTGAGTACGAGCTTGTCATCAACGTCATAACCCCGTTCCATGAGCATGCGGACAACCCCGAAATGCACCGCCTCGATACGGTTTATCGGGATGAATTGCGCGTGTTGCTGCCGGCCGATGACCGTCTGGTGCGCGATATCCTCACATACAAGAGGACGGAAAAGTACATCCGGCAGAACATCTCCATCACGCAGCAAGAAGCGGTCAAACGCATTCTGACCGATAAGGGATTCCAGAACAGGGAACGTTACGCGGATATCCAGCAGCGGATTCAAAACTTGCTAGGCAAGGCCAAAATCTTTGTAGGCGGAGCCGAGGCAGAAATTGGCAGTGAAGACGCCCAAAGTCGGGTTACTCGTGGTTTTCACGAACTGATCACGCGAGCCTATCCAAATTTGCGGATGTTGCGGGGAATCTCCTATACAGAAAACGAAATAGCCAAATGCCTCGATACCTCTCAAGAGGGGTTGTTCGGTAATGACGCCACTACACTGGCGGAATCCGAGCAAGAAGTGCTGGCATTCATTCAAAGCAATAACCGCGGTGGCGTTCGAACAACCCTGAAAAATCTGCTCGAGAAATTCGAGCGTAAACCCTACGGTTGGTTCTACGCCGCGGTACTTTGCACTCTGGCAAACCTGTGTGCTCGCGGCAAAGTCGAGGTGAGGACGGACGGCAACATCCTTGAGGAAAGCGACCTTGAACGCGCTCTGCGGAACACCCACGGGCACGGCAACGTCGTCCTGGAACCGCAGATCGACTTCACTGCTTCGCAAGTTCGGGGACTGAAGGAGTTCTACGAAGACTTTTTTGACTCACCACCGCGCGCCAGCGAAGCGAAAGCACTTGGCAAGGAAACCGGCATAGCGTTGCAGGATCTGCTGAATCAACTGTCACCGCTGGCGTCGCAATCAGGTCAGTATCCCTTCCTCAGTGCGTTGACCCCGGTACTCGCAAAATTGAAGGAACTGAACGGCAAACCCTATACCTGGTACTTGACTGAGTTGTTACATCAGGAAGACGAACTGCTCGACCTAAAGGAAAAGGTCATTGACCCGGTTCGCAAGTTCATGGGCGGCCCTCAGAGAGGCATTTTCGACAATGCCCGGATATTCGTGCAGACCCAGGAGCCTAACTTCACCTATATCGAAGGCAACGGCGCATCCGAACTCATAACTGCATTGGCCGATCCGGAATGCTTTAAGGGCAACCGAATGCAGCAGGTAAAGCTCCTGGTCGATGCCCTAGAAGAGAAGCTGACAGCACAGATCGAGGCAGAGATCGCCAAAGCCAAGGAGACGGTTGCCGCCCTCAAAGGCCGCCTCCGCGGGATGGCTGAATTCGGCGCATTGAACGGCGAACAGCAGGAACAGATCACCCGACCGTTCAACGAAGTCAATGCCGCCATAGAGCGTCAAAAGCTGATTGCCGTCATCCGCGACACCCTGCGTAGGTTTGAGGAAAGCGACTACCAGCGTTTGCTTTCACAACTCACAACCTGGGCGCAACCGGCAGCAACCCCCGAACCTGCGCCGGAGCCCGGCGGAACCGCGACTACGGATGACGGTGCTAAACCCACACCACCGGCCCAGCCCGAACCGCGAATCGAGTATGTGCACAGCCGCGCAGTGAAGGTCTCTTTCGACAAAGCCTGGTTGGCCGACGAGACCGACGTGGAACGCTACCTGAAATCCATGCGCGAGGCGCTGCTGGATGAAATCCGCAAAGGAAAAAGGATTCAAATATGATCGAGCGTCTTGAACTGAGAAACCTCACGGTCTTCACCGGCCTGACACTGGAGCTCTCGCCCAAAATCAACGTGATCATTGGCGAGAACGGCACCGGCAAAACTCATCTGCTCAAGGCGGCCTATGGGCTTTGCGCCGGTGCGCCCCTTTTTAAGAACAAGCCCGGGACCAGCGACGATGAGCTCGAAGCGGCGCTGACCGCCAAGCTGCTGCGCCTTTTCATGCCGCTGGACGACAAGCTCGGCAAGATGCATCGCCAGGGCGCGACCGACCAAGCCTATCTGTCGGCGAGGTTCGCCGGGGGGCAGAAGATCGCCGCGACCTTCTTCAACAACTCCAAGGCGCTGGCCGTCCAGGATCGCGCCAACTACGAGCAGTATCAGGCCGAGGCGGTATTCATCCCGACCAAGGAAGTCCTCTCGTTCATGAAGGGGTTCAACAGCCTGTACGAGAAATACGGGCTCTCCTTTGACCAGACCTATCAGGATATCTGCCTGCTACTGGATCTCCCCGAGGTCCGTCCGGAAACCCTGCACGAAAAATCCAAATGGGCCATGACCGAGATCGAGGGCATCTGCGGCGGCCGTTTCGTGTTCTATGGCGGCGGCAAGGTCACCTTCAAGACCGAGAATGCCGAATACTCCGCCAACTCCATGGCCGAGGGTTTCCGCAAGGCGGGGATACTCTCGCGCCTGCTGGAAACCGGAGCGATCCAGCCCGGTGTCAGCGGACCGCTTTTCTGGGACGAGCCCGAATCCAACCTGAACCCCAAGCTGATGAAGCTGCTCGTGCAGATCCTGCTGGAGCTGTCACGAAACGGCCAGCAAATCATTCTGGCGACCCACGACTATGTGCTGCTCAAGTGGTTCGATCTGCTCATGGACAAGGGCAAGGATGATCACGTGCGCTTCCATAGCCTGTACCGTGACGCGGACACCTCCGAGATCAAAGTCGCCTCCACCGAGGACTACCTGAAAATCACGCCGAACCCGATTGACGAGGCCTTTGGCTTTCTCATCAACCAGGAGATCGAAAACGACATGGGAGGCCTCGGTAAATGAAGATCGTTGAGGCTGACGGTTTCGAATTCCGTTTTGAGGATGCCCTGGACGCATTCGTCTTCGACGAGACGGACAGCACCAAACCCACATTCCACGGTGCACCCATGAAAGGCGTCGACATCGTCGCCGAGTTCGCTGAGGCCTATGTCTACGTGGAACTGAAGGACTACGACGACCCGTCGATTTACGACGTCCTCGGCGCGTCCACCGAAGACGAGACAAACTCGCGGCAAGCCAGCTTCAAGTGGCTGAAGAACTACCTGAAATACAAGTTCCGGGATTCTTACCTCTACCGGCATGCCGAGCAGAAGGTGGATAAGCCGGTTCACTACGTCTGCCTGATCACCTTTGACAATGCCTTGAACAGCCGGATGCAGAAATCCCTGAAACAGGAGCTGCCGGTGGGCAAAGCATCACGCCGTTGGGTCCAGGCCTTGGCTACAAGCTGTCATGTCGTCAACCTGGACAAATGGAATGAAAACTTCCCCAAGTGGCCGGTCACCCGCCTGGCCGCTGCTGCAGCCGGAGGAGCCTAAATAAATGGAAACCGCAAAACTGAAAAAATTCGCTCAGTTCGCCCGGCGCAGCCTGCTGGAGCAGGTCTCCGCCAAGCTGAAACTGGTGCTCGCTGAAAACAGCGCCGCCCGGCGTGAACGTGCCGAGGCAGTCAAGAAGCTCGAAGAGGCGATCAAGAACCACGGCAAGGAACAGGTCATCGAACGGGTGGCCTACATCTGGTTCAACCGTTTCTGCGCCCTACGCTTCATGGATGTGAACCGCTACACCCGCATCGGCGTGGTTTCGCCCGCCGAGGGACAGTTCCAGCCAGAGATTCTGTCCGAAGCCAAGATGGGGCATATCGACGAAGAGATGGTTCACGACAAGGTCCGGCAGCAGATCTTCGCCCTGCTCGACGGCAAAGCCCCCAGCCGCGACCCGCAGGGCGAGGCCTACCGCCTGCTGGTGGTCGCCGCCTGCAACTTCTGGAACAAGGCCATGCCGTTCCTGTTCCAGCGCATCGCCGACTACACCGAACTGCTGATGCCCGACGACCTGCTCTCGGGCAACTCCATCCTGGCCTATACCCGCGAGGCGATGACGCCCAACGCTTGCGAGGATGTCGAGGTCATCGGTTGGCTTTATCAGTTCTACATCTCCGAAAAGAAGGACGCGGTGTTCGAGGGGCTGAAGAAAAACCAAAAGATCACCCCGGAAAACATCCCGGCTGCCACCCAGCTTTTCACCCCGCACTGGATCGTGCGCTACCTGGTGGAGAACTCCCTTGGCCTCTTGTGGCTGCTCAACCGTCCCGGTTCAAAGCTGATCGAGCAGATGGATTACTACATCAAGCCAGAGGAAGAATGCGTCCACGAAAAACACGAACGGCACGAAAAAGAAAACAATGAAATTGTTCGTGATTTTCGTGCCGTTCGTGGACAGGAAGATTTTTTAAGAATTTCTTCGCCGGAAGAAATCAAGATATGCGATCCGGCCTGCGGTTCCGGTCACATGCTCACCTACGCCTTCGACCTGCTCTACGCCATTTACGAGGAGGAAGGCTACGACCCGGCGGAGATTCCGGCAAAAATCCTCACCCACAACCTTTACGGCATCGAGCTGGACGAACGCGCCGGCGAACTGGCGGCCTTTGCCCTGACCATGAAGGCCCGCGCCAAACAGCGCCGTTTCTTCAACAAGGGTGTCAAGCCCAACATCTGTGTTCTGGAGAATGTTCGCTTCGATGAGGGCGAGGTGGAAGAGTACATGGATTTCGTCGGGCGCGACCTGTTCACCGCGCCGCTGCAAACCACCCTGCGCCAGTTCGAAGAAGCCGACAACTTCGGCTCCCTGATCCGCCCAGATGTCACCGATGTGGACGGCATGCTCAAAATCCTGGAGTCAAAGAATGTCTCCGGGCATCTGTTTCTGAGCTTGACCCATCAGAAGGTGCTGCAAGCCCTGCGGCAAGCCGATTACCTGAGCCCGAAATATCATGTGGTGATTGCCAATCCGCCTTATATGGGATCAAGAAATATGAGTGGCAGTATGGCATCCTGGTTGAAACAAAATTATGGAGATTTTAAGTCAGATTTCTTCTCAGCCTTCATAGTTCGTAATACTGAGCTAGCCCTGCCAATGGGACAACTGGGGTTTATGACCCCGTTTACCTGGATGTTTATTTCGACCTATGAGCAATTAAGAGTGAAATTGCTCAATGAAAAACACATTTCGAGTTTAATTCAACTTGAGTACTCGGGATTCGAAGGTGCAACAGTCCCAATTTGCACATTCACTGTAACCAATCGACCCAGTATGGCTTCAGGATTTTATGTGGACTTAACATCATTCGTAGGTCCACAAAAACAGCAGCCTAACGCACTGTATGCTATTCAGCACCCCAGTTGTGGCTGGGCTTACCAAGCTACAAGCGATGAATTACTCAAAATTCCATCTGCACCAATTGCGTATTGGGCTAGTCATCAAATAAGAAAGATATTCGCTGAATCGATGGCACTTGGGGATAAATATCAGCCAAGACAAGGTATGGCAACAAGTGATAACAATCGATTCTTGCGTTGCTGGTTTGAAGTTACTGCAAACAATATTGGTTATGGATATGAGAATGCACAAGAAGCCAATTCATCCAGAAAACGCTGGTTCCCTTACAATAAAGGAGGAGATTTCAGAAAATGGTATGGGAATAATACTTTTGTGATTGATTGGTTAAATGATGGTAAAGCTGTACTTGCCTATGCAAAAGAACTTTATGGGTCACCAACAAGAACCATCAAGAATATTCAATTCTATTTCGTTCCTTGTGTAACTTGGACTTATATTAGCTCGAGTTTTTTTGGTGTTAGATATTCACCGCCAGGTTTTCTTTTTGATGTTGCCGGTTCTTCGGTATTTGCACCTATCTCAAAATTGATGCTGTTAACAGGGTACATGACATCATCGGTGGCAAATGTCTTTTTACAAGTCATTAATCCGACGTTAAATTTTCAAGCAGGAAATATTGCAGCATTGCCTTGGAATGAGGGTCTAGTTGAGAAGTATGCTACGAGAATAGATGCAACGGTTAGGATTTCTGTCGAAATTACACAACATGACTGGGACTCCTACGAAACTTCTTGGGACTTCAGCAGCCTACCGCTGTTGCGCCCCGACTACCGCCAGCCAACTCTGAAGGCCACGTACCAGAAGCTCCGCGCCCACTGGCGGGAAACAACGTTGGAAATGCAGCGGCTGGAGAAAGAGAACAACTGCATCTTTATCGAAGCCTACGGCCTGGAGGATGAGCTGACGCCGGAGGTGCCGCTCAGCGAAATCACCCTGACCTGCAACCCTTATTACCGATATGGAAAAGAGTCCACGAACGACACGAAAGCCACGAAAGAAAATCAAGTAAAAACTGTTAGTGATTTTCGTGGTTTTCGTGGACATAAAGAATTTCCTATCGACGAAGAGCTGGAAGCAAGGCTGCTGGCCGACACCATGCGCGAGCTGGTTTCCTATGCCGTGGGCTGCATGTTCGGCCGCTATGCACTGGACAAGCCGGGGCTTATCCTTGCCAACCAGGGCGAGACCCTCTCGGACTACTATAAAAAATTGTCCACGAACGACACGAAAGGCACGAACGAAGAGAAAACAGAAACTTTTAGTGATTTTCGTGAGTTTCGTGGACAAGTATCTTTCCCAGCAGACGAAGATAATGTCATTCCGATGCTGGATGGAGATTGGTTCACCGACGATATTGCCGAGCGCTTCCGCAAGTTCCTGCGCGTGGCCTTTGGCGAGGAACACTACGAGGAAAACCTCCGGTTCGTCGAGCAAGCGCTGAATATCAAAGGCAAGCGCAACTACAGCATTCGCGACTACTTCCTCGGCGAGTTCTACACCGACCATGTGAAGCGCTACAAGAAGCGCCCCATCTACTGGCTGTTCTCCAGCCCCAAGGGCAGCTTCAACGCGCTGATCTACATGCACCGCTATCGGCCGGACACGGTCAGCGTGGTGCTCAACGACTACCTGCGCGAGTTCCGTACCAAGCTCACCTCCCACAAGAACCATCTGGAAGCGGTGAGTATCAGTGGCAGTGCCTCCCAGAGCGAAAAGACCAAGGCCCTAAAAGAAATTGAGAGGATCAACAAGATGATCGCCGAGCTGGAGGAGTATGAGCGCGAGGTGCTGTACCCGCTGGCCACGGAACAGGTGGAGATCAATCTCGACGATGGCGTGAAGGTCAATTACGCGCGATTCGGTATGGCCCTGAAAAAGATACCCGGCCTGGATGCGGTGGAAGACTGATGGTCTACGAAATGCAGTCCACGAACGACACGAAAAACACGAACGAAAAGATACTGTACAAGGATGAGTGCTATGCCATCCAAGGGGCGGTATTCGAGGTTTATCGTGAGATGGGCTGCGGTTTTCTGGAAGCCGTTTACCAAGAATGTCTCGAAAAAGAACTGGCTACACGGGAGCTCCCATTTGTCTCACAGCAGGAACTGAAGCTCACCTACAAGGGGCAACTGCTCAGGCAGGCATACAAGCCTGATCTTATCTGCTACGGCACCATCATTGTCGAGCTGAAAGCATTGAGTTCCACGACAGGTGAGCATAAAGCACAGGTATTGAACTATTTGAAAGCGACGGGTATTCGGCTAGGTCTATTGGTGAACTTTGGATGTCACCCCAAGGCAACGGTAGAAAGGATCGTCCTATGAATTCCTTCGCATTTTTCGTGCCTTTCGTGGACAAGAGATTTTGCTAATGGCGATTGAATTCAGGGATGTCGTCCGTTCGATTGTCGATGTTCACCATGAGTTGCAAGGTCAGGCTGCCCGTGCGGTAAACCTTAGCCTCACCCTGCGCAACTGGATGATTGGGTATTACATCGATGCGTTCGAGCTACGGGGTTCGGATCGTGCCGATTATGGCGATCAGTTGTTCGCCAGGCTGTCCAATGAGCTGACGTCGGCCCGCCTCAGCAACTGCAACAAGCGCCAGCTTTACCGCTATCTGCAATTTTTTCGCACCTACCCGCAGATTGTGGGGACGCTGTCCCCCAAATTGCAGGAGTTCCTGCTTGCTGAGCATCTACCCGAGAAAGTGGGGGCGCCGTCCCCACAATTGGGAGTCCCCGCTGACCGGCTGGTTGTCCAGCTCTCCTATAGCCACCTGGAGCTGTTGCTGGATCTGAACGATGACCTGAAGCGCCGCTTCTACGAAATCGAGTGCCTGCGCGGCAACTGGTCGGTGCGCGAATTGAAGCGCCAGATTCACAGTCTTTACTACGAACGGAGTGGTCTTTCCACCAACAAGAGCAAACTCGCCGCCTATGTGCAGGAGAAGGCTGAACAGTCGCTGCCCATCCTGAATATCCGTGATCCTTATGTGTTTGAGTTTCTCGGGTTGAAATCCAAGGAGGTGATGTATGAGTCGGATCTTGAAGATGCCATCCTGGATAACCTTGAGCACTTCTTGCTGGAACTGGGGCACGGCTTCTGTTTCGAAACCAGGCAGAAACGAATACTGATCGGCGACAAGCACTACTTCATCGATCTGGTTTTCTACCACCGCATTCTGAAGTGCCATGTGCTGGTGGAGCTGAAACTGGCCGAGTTCAACCATCAAAACATTGGCCAACTCAACACCTATGTGAGCTGGTACAGGAAGAACATGATGTTGGAGGGCGACAATCCGCCCATCGGCATCCTGCTCTGTACCCACAAGAATCACTCCTTGGTCGAGTTCGCCCTGGCCGGGATGGACAATCGGCTTTTCGTCTCCAAGTACCAGCTGGAATTGCCCAAGCGGGAGGAAATCGAGCGGTTTCTTGAGGAGAAGCTTCAGGAGGCGAGAGGCGCCAATGACTGAAAACAGGATCGCTCTGGCCCTCGGCCGGCTGTTTGAAAAACACCGGATCGTTTTCTGGTACGACGCCAAGCAGGAGCTGCGCGGCGACTTTGAGGCACTGTCTCTGCCCGGCATCGAGAAGCTGGAACTCACCAACAACGAGTTCGGGCTCAAGTACCGGATGCTGCGCGAGCAGCCGGAGCAAAAGTTCCTTCTCTACCGCGAAGGGCATCAGCCTGCCGACCTGGACAACTGGTTGCTCGATATCCAACTGGCCAGCGGTGAGTTCCGGACCGATCAGGTCGCCATTTGGCTCTCTGAACTGGATCTCGGCCTGGAATTTTCCGACGTCGTCCAGGCTCACGCGGAGTTCTATCAGGCAGGTAAACGCAAGGAGGCATTGAAACGCTTACTCAAGCCGGATGACACCCCCGGGCTCATTCGCTTAAAGCTGTTGGCCGTCTGTGCGGGTTCCGAGCCACGATTGGATTCGGTCGTCGAAAACCTGTTGGCTGAGTCAACCACGAAAAACACGAAAGAACACGAAAAATATCGTTTGATTGAGCGCTGCAAGCTGGATGGTTTTTTGTGGGAACAAATGCTTCGACACTACGGATATCAATCCGAAAACCCCAGTGTGCAGGATTTTGTCATTACCTTGTTCAAGGATTGTTATGTTCAGAGTTTCACAGGCGCCGCTAACAGCCAAAGCGAAAACACCTTTCGTGATTTTCGTGCCTTTCGTGGAAAAAATTTGTTTTCCGATGCCTTGGTGTTCCTCAAACGCTGGAAAGACAGTCGTCAATTTGAAGCATCCTTTGAGGCTCTCTCAGGCGAATGCGCCGAGGTTCTAGGGATCGAGCAGGACCTGACCAAACGCGATTTCAGAGAGCTGATCGAGCTGGACTATTTTCGCCTGATTGACCTGAAGATCATCAGCGACCTGGTTCGTGCCGTGACTTCGCGAACGGTCTCGACCGGCGATGTGGCTCTCTGGGTGCGCCAAAGGCGACAAGGCCACTGGTACGACGAGTTTCGGCATCTTTATGAGGCCATCGACTACGCGGCTCAGTTCATCCAATCCTTGGCACAGGCGACGCTTACCATGGATGAATTCGCGGATGGCATTGAACGGTACGCCAAATCCTGGTTTCGCCTCGACCAGCTCTACCGGAAATTCATCTACCACGTTCGCGCGTCGGGGCAGGCTTCGTTGACGGAAGCCTTGTCCGAACAGATCGAAAACCTATACGCCAACAATTACCTGCTCAAGGTCAATGATTGCTGGCAGTCTTTCGTGGACAGCGCCATCAAATGGGATGCAACGCCTATCTTGCTGCAAAGGCATTTCTTCGAACGTTGCGTGCGGCCGTTCTTGAGGAAGGACAACAAGGTCTGCGTGGTTATTTCCGATGCCTTGCGCTTCGAGATCGGCGACGAATTGTTGAGCCTCATCCGCCAGGAAGATCGCTACAGCGCCGATCTGGAACCCGCCTTGTCCATGCTCCCGAGTTATACGCAACTCGGCATGGCAGCCCTTCTTCCCAATAAGGAATTGGCATGCGTGGACGACGACAGCGGCACCGTTCTGGTAGACGGCCAGAGCTCGCAAGGCACAGGCAACCGCTCCAAAGTCCTAAAATTGGCTATCGATGGCCGCGCCGATGCGATCACTTTCGACGACGTGATGGCCATGAATCGGGACGACAGTCGGGAGCTTATCAAGGCCAACGATGTGCTGTTCGTTTATCACAATCGCATCGATCACACCGGAGACAAAATGCACTCGGAGGCGCTGGTCTTCGAGGCAGCCGAGCAGACGCTCGATGATCTGGTCCGTCTCGTGAAGAAGCTGACCGCAGCCAATGCCAACAACATCCTGATCACTGCCGATCACGGCTTTATCTATCAAAACCGAGCCATCGAAGAGAGTGATTTTTCCGGCAGCGATGCCGAGGGCGACAAGATTCTCTACCGAGACCGGCGATTCGTGCTCGGGAAGGGCCTGAAGGAAGTATCGAGCCTGCGAAAATTTCATTCGACTCAGCTAGGGCTGGTCGGCGATATGGAAGTGCAAATCCCAAAATCGATCAATCGATTGCGGCTCAAAGGCTCGGGCAGTCGTTTCGTCCATGGGGGAGCATCGCTGCAAGAGATCGTGATCCCTGTCATCAGGATCAACAAGAAGCGCCAGAGCGACATTTCGGCCGTTGAAGTGGAGATCTTGCGTGGCGCAAGCTCGGTGATCAGCTCTGGCCAACTGGCGGTGGCTTTCTACCAGGCTCAGCCAGTCACCGAAAAAGTGCAGCCGCGAACGTTACGTGCAGGCATCTACACTCAGTCGGGCGACCTGATTTCCGACAGCCACGACTTGAGCTTCGACCTGACTTCGGACAATCCCAGGGAACGAGAACTTCAGGTACGTTTCGTACTCACACGCAAGGCCGACGAGGCTAATAACCAGGAGGTAATCCTGAAATTGGAGGAGAAGCACGCTGGAACCTCTCACTTCAAAGAATATAAGTCGCTTCGGTATCAAATGCGGCGTTCATTCACGAGTGATTTCGACTTTTAAGGATCGGTGACCGATGAACGGACTGGATCAGAAAATCAACACCCACTTCCAAGGACTCGTTGTACGTAAGGACCTTGTTAAAACAGTCAAGGGCAATGCCATCGTTCCCTCGTACGTCCTCGAATACCTACTGGGGCAATACTGCGCAACGAGTGATGAGGCGACCATCCAGACCGGCATCGAGACGGTCAAGGAGATACTACGAAAGCACTACGTGCATCGAAATGAAGCTGGGCTGGTTCGTTCCAACATCAAGGAAAAGGGCCGATATAAGGTCATCGACAAGATCAGCGTGGCGCTGAATGACAAAACCGATGCCTATGAAGCGGAATTTTCGAATCTCGGAATCAAGAAGGTGCAGGTCGACTCCGGTACCGTCAAGGCCCATCCCAAGCTGTTGGTGAGTGGCGTCTGGTGTATCGCGGATGTCGAATATGAATTCACCGAAGACAAGAATGCCTGTCCCTGGATTCTATCGACGCTAAAACCCATTCAAGTATCCCACTTCAATTTTGACGGCTATGTCGAGGCCCGCAAACAGTTTACTACCGACGAGTGGATCGACTTGCTGGTTCAAAGCGTTGGTTTCAATCCGGAATTGTTCGGCAGGCGGAGCAAGCTAACGCAACTGGTTCGCCTGATTCCCTTCTGCGAGCGCAACTACAATCTGATCGAACTCGGTCCTAAAGGGACCGGGAAATCTCACATCTACTCGGAGTTCTCGCCTCACGGCATTCTCATCTCTGGCGGTGAGGTGACTGTTCCCAAGCTCTTTGTGAATAACCAGTCCGGCAAGATCGGCTTGGTTGGTTACTGGGACGTGGTGGCATTCGACGAGTTCGCCGGGAAGCAGAAACGGGTGGACAAGGCACTTGTGGACATCATGAAAAATTTCATGGCCAACAAGTCCTTTTCGCGGGGCGTCGAAACCTTGGGTGCCGAAGCATCCATGGTCTTCGTCGGCAATACCCAGCACACCGTACCCTATATGCTTAAACATTCGGACTTGTTCGACGAACTGCCGGACAAGTTCTACGACTCCGCATTTCTCGACAGACTTCACTATTACATCCCCGGCTGGGAAGTCGACATTATTCGCGGGGAGATGTTCTCCAGCGGATATGGTTTCGTGGTGGATTACCTCGCCGAAATACTTCGTTCCCTCCGCAATCACGATTACTCGGATCGATATAGAGAGCACTTTTCCCTTTCGTCCGACATATCGACCCGCGACCGGGATGGCATCAATAAAACCTTCTCGGGCCTGATGAAAATCCTTTTCCCTCAAGGCGGCGCCTCAAAGGAAGAGATTGAGGAAGTGCTGAAGTTCGCCATTGAGGGTCGCAAGCGCGTCAAAGATCAGCTGATGCGGATTGATTCCACCTATGGAAAGGTTCGCTTTGACTATTTGGACACGTCTGCACAAGCCAAACACGTAACTACGCTCGAAGAGCAGGAATATCCCAATTACTACCATAAAACTGTTGGTTCAGGAGACGACGGTCATACAGCGACGCCTTCCAGCGCTGTTGATTCGCTAGTGTCTCCAACGATTTCAAGCTCCGTTTCAGAAGAGCCTGTACTAACAGAAAAACATCTGACATTTCAGGAAAACCAAAAGGGCCTTTCCTTCGATACGCTATTCAGTCCCTATTTGCGAGGGGCGACCAAGATTACGGTCACAGACCCCTATGTCCGGCTGTTTTATCAAGTCCGGAACTTCATGGAATTCCTCGAGACCGTGGTAAAGCACAAGTCCGAAGACGAAGAGGTCACCATCCACCTAATAACGATGGAAGATGAATTCAAAGGAGAGCAGCAGAAGGAGCATTTTGAGAAGATAAAGGAGTCAAGCGGTGCAGTGGGCATCAAGTTTAGTTGGGAGTTCGATAGCACCGGGGCAATTCATGCTCGCCACATTGTGACTGACCACGGTTGGAAAATCTCCCTCGATCGAGGACTGGACATTTTTCAGCACTATGACATGAACGACACCTTCGCTTTCGCTAACCGGTTGCAGCAGTATCGGCCGTGTAAGGCGTTCGAGGTGACGTTTATTAAACACAAGCCAGATGGAATGGAGGGGGAATGACGTGAGCGAGGTTTCAGCATCACTGGCCAGATGGTTTTCAGAACGCCCCCAATGGCTCCAGATCGCTGCAACGCGGCTACTTCAACAATTGACCCAACCTACACGAAATGGCACAAGAAATTCGGTTTTTTCACTAGCTCCGGGGCCATTCTTTCCCTGAACCCAACCCTCGTCTATCCCTGGCTTATACCCCCTTTCCCCGATTCGTCCGCCGGACGCTATTGATCGCCGCGGCCCTCTATAATCCGGGTCGGCAAGCGCGGAAGCGGCGCTACCGGGGTTGTGGGGCGAAGGACGGCGCTCTCCAGTACACGCGGCGCCTATATAGTATCCTCGTGGCCAAGAGGGACGTCCTGCCTGCCGATGCCTTGACGCCTGACCAGGGCTTGATTGAACCCTGCGGACTGACCGCACGTCCGGACAGCCTAGGTCTTCCCAACAGGGAGTCGTTCGCAGCTCAAACATGCAACTTCGCTTGCTACCATGTAACCTATTTCCGCCAACTCGGCGCATGGGTCCCAAGCGAAACCGATCCTCATGCGATTTCCAATTCCAGTCATGACAGGGACGTTCATAGCGCCTGACCTGAAAGCTCCCAACAATCCCGATTCCCGGCAAGGCTTGGTTCAATTGCAGTTTCTCGTGCCTTTTTATCCATCTCTCGTCCCGAAGTTTCCATGATGGTTCCTTACCTGACCCGTTCCTTCAAATGGCTTCCGGCCAGCCTGCTGTGCTTGGCGCTGTTTGCCTGTGGCCAACATGAATCGCCCGACGCCGGGACCGCCGGGGTTACAGCCCGGTCCCTTCCCCCGCCGGCCGTCGAGGTGGTTCCGGTGACGCAACGCGATGTCCCGGTGTATCAGGAGTGGGTCGGCACGCTGGATGGCATGGTCAACGCGCAGATCCGCGCGCAAGTGACGGGTTATCTGGTCCGCCGTCATTATGAGGAAGGACAACTGGTAAAAAAAGACCAATTGCTTTACGAGATCGACCCCCGCACCTTCCAGGCCACGCTGGATGGTGCCGTGAGCACACTGGCGCGCGAGGAAGCCCTGCTGAAAACCGCGAAACTCGATCTCGACCGCATCCAGCGGCTGTTGCCGGAACGCGCCGTGAGCGTCCGCGACCGCGACAACGCCCTGGGCCGGGTAACCTCGGGCGAAGCCCAGGTACTGACCGCCAAGGCGGCGATCCATTCGGCGCAACTGGATCTCAGCTTCACCAAGATACGCTCGCCCATCACCGGCATCATCGGTCTGTCCACGGCCCAATTGGGCGATCTCGTCGGCCCCAACAGCGCCAACGGCAGCGCCCTCACGATGGTGTCCCAGGTTGATCCCATCCGCGCTTATATTTCCATCAGCGAGCAGGATTACATGCGCTACGCCAACAAGTCGGGCGACGCCTCGGCATCCCCGACACTGGATCTGATACTGGCCGATGGCAATCACTATCCCCGTTCCGGCAAGTTCTACGTGGCGGACCGTCATGTGGACGTCAAGACCGGAACCATCAAGGTCGCGACGCTGTTCCCGAATCCAGGCAATGTGCTGCGGCCCGGTCAATTCGCGCGGATTCGCGCCAGGCTACGCGTCAAACACGGGGCGTTGCTGGTCCCGCAACGCGCCGTGACTGAATTGCAGGGCGGCTACCAGATTGCCGTGGTCGGGCCGGACGGCGCCGTGGATATCCGGAAGGTGAAGCCCGCCGAGCGGGTTGGCTCGCTGTGGGTCATCGACGAGGGTTTGCAGGCCGATGACCGGATCGTCAGCGAAGGGGTGCAGAAAGTCCGCCAGGGCATGAAGGTCAACCCCGTGCCTAGCGCGGCCCCCGCCGAAACGACGCCGGGCAATTTCACCGGCACACCTTAAGCCCCATGGCCAAATTCTTCATCAATCGGCCTATCGTGGCCATGGTCATCGCCATCCTGATGGTGATGATCGGCCTGGTGTCCATGGCGGGCCTGCCGATCGCACAGTTCCCCGACATCGCGCCACCGGAAATCCAGGTACAGACCACCTATACCGGCGCGGACGCGGTGACGGTGGAACAGTCGGTCGCCACCCCCATCGAGCAGCAGATGTCCGGCGTGGACAACATGAACTACATGTACTCCATCAACGCCAACAATGGCCAGATGACCTTGCGGGTCAATTTCGACGTGGCGACCGACCCGAGCACTGACCAGGTGTTGGCGCAGATGCGGAAATCCCAGGCCGAGTCGCAACTGCCCCAGGACGTGCGCAACTTCGGCATCAACGTGGTGAAGTCTACCGCCTCGCCCCTCGTCATGTTCGCGCTGTATTCACCCAAAGGGACATACGACAACATCTTCCTGGCCAATTATGCCTACATCAACATCAACGACCAGATGACCCGGGTCAAGGGCATCGCCAGCGTCTCGGTGTTCGGCGCGGGCCAGTACGCCATGCGCATCTGGGTTAAGCCGGATCAGCTCGCCAAGCTCAACCTCACGATTCCGGAAATCATCAACGCCGTCCAAACCCAGAACACCGTGAACCCGGCCGGCAAGGTCGGCGGCGAGCCGGTGCCGGCGGGTCAGGAGTTCACCTACGCGGTGCGCGCCCAGGGCCGCCTGCAGACGGAAGAAGAGTTCGGCGACATCGTGCTGCGCGCCGACCCGTCCGGCTCCATCGTGCGCATCAAGGACGTCGGCCGCATCGAACTGGGGGCGCAGACCTACGACATGGTGGGCCGGTTGAACGGCAAACCGGCGGCTCTGGTCGCCTTGTACCAGTTGCCCGGCTCCAATGCCATCGAGGCCGCCGAAGGCGCCAAGCAGATGATGGCGGAACTCAAGACCCGTTTCCCGGAGGACCTGGATTACGTCGTCGCCCTGGATACGACGCTCGCCGTCACCGAGGGCATCAACGAGATCGTGCATACCCTGTTCGAAGCCATGGTGCTGGTGATCGCCGTGGTCTTCCTGTTCCTCCAGGGCTGGCGGCCGACACTCATCCCGTTGCTGGCGGTGCCGGTGTCGCTGATCGGCACCTTCATGCTGTTTCCCATGCTGGGGTTTTCCATCAACACCCTGTCCTTGTTCGGCCTGGTGCTGGCCATCGGCCTGGTGGTGGACGATCCCATCGTGGTGGTGGAAGCGGCGGAGCACCACATCGAAAAAGGCTTGAGCCCCAAGGAAGCCACGCTCAAAACCATGCAGGAAGTGACCGGCCCGATCATCGGCACCTCCCTGGCCCTGATCGCCGTGTTCATGCCGACGGTATTCATCCCCGGCATCACCGGTCGCCTATACCAGCAATTCGCCGTCACCGTGGGCGTGTCGGTGCTGATCTCCACCTTCAACTCCCTGTCCCTGAGTCCGGCCCTCTCGGCCCTGCTGCTCAAGCCCAGGAAGCGCGGCAGAGGTCCGCTGCAACGGTTTTTCGACGGCTTCAACCGGGTATTCGGCGTCGCCAACGCGGGCTATGTGGGCTTTTGCGCGGTGTAGATCCGGAAGAGCCTGATCAGCATGGTGTTTCTCGGCCTGCTCGCCGCCTTCGCGGGTATCCTGGGCAGAGGCATTCCCATGGGCTTTCTGCCGGACGAGGACCAGGGCTATATCTTCGGCGCCCTCCAATTGCCCAATGTCGCGTCGCTGCAACGCACCGACGAAGCCACCCGCAAGATCGAGGGGATATTGAAAAACACGCCGGGCGTGCAGTATTACTCCTCGGTGATCGGCTATAGCATGCTCAGCCAGGCCAACACCACCTACAACACCTTCTTCTTCATCTCGCTCAAACCCTGGGAGGAACGCACCGCGCCGGAGGAGCAATATGGGGCGATCAAGGCCCATCTCAACCGGGAATTCGCCAAGCTCCCCGAGGCCATCGGCGTGGTCTTTCCGCCGCCGGCCATTCCCGGCGTCGGCACCTCGGGCGGCGTGACCATGGTGCTGGAAGACCGGGCCGGCAAGGATGTCGCTTTCCTGGCCGAGAACACCCAGAAGTTCATCGAGGCGTCGAAAAAACGTCCGGAGATCGCCAACGCGTTCACCACCGGGCTGCTTTCCGTCCCGCAAATCTTCGTGGACGTGGACCGCGACAAGGTGCTGAAACAGGGGGTACAGCTGGCGGATGTCTACAAGACCCTGCAAGCCTACATGGGCTCGGGCATGATCAACTATTTCAACCGCTTCGGGCGGCAATGGCAAGTCTATGTGCAGGCCGAGGGCGAGTACCGCAAGGATACCGACGCCCTGGACCAGTTCTACGTCCGGAACAGCGATGGCGACACCGTGCCGCTGGCCGCCCTGATCAGCGTGCGCAAGACCTCGGGACCCGAGTTCACCATGCGCTACAACCTTTACCGCGGCCAGCAGATCAACGCCTCACCCAAGCCGGGCTTCAGTTCGGCGCAGGTGATGAAGGCCATGGAAGAGGTGTTCGCCGAGACCATGCCCGCGGACATGGGCTACGACTATCTCGGCATGAGCTTCCAGGAACAGCAGGCCCAGGAGGGGGTCTCCCCGGCCATGGTGTTCGCCTTCGCGATCTTCTGCGTGTTCCTGATCCTGGCCGCGCTGTACGAAAGCTGGAGCCTGCCGTTCAGCGTGCTGCTGGGCACGCCGATCGCCGTGTTCGGCGCCTTCGCCGGACTTTGGCTGGGTGGCTACGAGAACAACATTTATGCGCAGATCGGCCTGGTGATGTTGATTGGTCTCGCCGCCAAGAACGCCATCCTGATCGTCGAATTCGCCAAGATGGGTGTGGAGCAAGGCAAGTCCGTCCTCGATGCATCGCTAGAGGCGGCGCGGCTCCGGCTGCGGCCGATTCTGATGACCGCCTTCGCCTTTATCCTCGGCTGCGTTCCCTTAGCCGTTGCCGGCGGCGCCGGCGCCTTGTCGCGGCAAGTCATGGGCTATGCGGTCATCGGCGGCATGACGGCGGCAACCCTGCTGGCCATTTTCCTCATCCCGGTATCGTAT
>Ga0233423_10000468_pt1 | contig 21587 bp, 22 predicted proteins | sample Watercolumn_Mata_FD_180713 | JGI IMG/M metagenome (GOLD analysis project Ga0233423, IMG submission 180713) | Freshwater microbial communities from Lake Matano, South Sulawesi, Indonesia - Watercolumn_Matano_2014_112_MG | ecosystem: Environmental > Aquatic > Freshwater > Lake | place: Indonesia...
GGATCACTTCCGCCTGCACGTTGAGAGGCTCAAGGCGGTTGCTGAGGTCCTAGACGACTACGGGTGCGTCTTGGGGCTCGAGTTCGTCGGACCCAAGACTTCGCGGCTCAACCGCAAGTACGAGTTCATCCACACGATGGATGGCATCCTCGAGCTGCGGAAGGCGATGAAAGCCGATAACGTTGGACTGCTTCTGGACTGCTGGCACTGGTACACTTCGCACGCGAAGGTCGACCAGATCAAGCGGCTGAAAAGCAACGACGTGGTCTACGTTCACGTCAACGACGCGCCATCAGGCGTCCAAATCAACGAGCAGCTAGATTGGGTCAGGCGGCTTCCTGGGGAAACCGGAGTGATTAACATTGCAGGGTTCCTGAAGGCTCTGAAGCAGATCGGCTACGATGGACCCGTAACTCCCGAGCCATTCGACAAGAGCCTCGCTGAGATGCCAGCTCAAGAAGCAGTAATAAAAGTCGGGAAATCGATGGACAAGATCTGGAAACAGGCAGCGGTCTGATTGCCATAAGTGCCTGTTTTTAGCCCTTTCAGGCTGGCGGGAAATAGTTCTTCAGCAGCGGCTCGAAGGCTTGCTGTGTTCTGGGTCCCAGGGCGCAGGCGTCGAAGTCTTTGGGGGATATCGTTGCGAGGCAGTACTCTTTCGAGCAGAAGATTCCTGACATGAAGGTTGAGCGGGTGCCCGCCTCGTCGACGAGGTAGACGACGTTGGGCTCGAAGTCGCCGAGGTCTAGGTAGATCGGGTCGGGGTGCGGGAACTGGTCGTGGGTGCCCCTGTAGTGCCTGCGGATCTCTGCCGCCACGTCCGCCTTCATCTGGCCAATCATGTACGCCCCGCACCTTCGGCACACAGCAGCATACGGCATAAATGGTAGAAATGCAGCAGCTACCTTAAAAATTTTGACCCGCAATTATACAGTACACATGCACATCTGCAGAGTCGTTGTTCATAGGTGGTTCAAGTGCACGTTAACTCATTGCTTGACAGGAAACTGGTCGAGGAGACGCTTGTTACAGTTCTCAGTGAGGTAGAGCCTGAAGCTCGCGGCGTGGAATACCGTTTTCTGGGCACAGGCGCGGCTCTCCTTCACGGCGTGAAGTTGCCCGCTGGTGACGTCGACTTCTTGGTAAAGAAACGAAAAGGAGTTGACGTGTTCAGCGAAGGGCTCAAGCGGTTCGAGTGCTTGTTGGCGCCGACGTTTCTGGAGGGCATGAGGCAGTACTACGCCGAGTTCAGGGTCAACGGCGTCGAGGTGGGCGTAAGCACCGTGGAAATCGAGACCGACGCGGACTGGGTCGAAACCTACGGTTCTGGACCGTGGACCCACTATGTGTTGTTGCCCTGCGGGGCGTTCTCGGTCCCGACGGTGAAGCTGGAGCTCCGCCTCATCACTGAGCTTTACAGGAACCGTCCCGAGAGGTACGAGCCCATAATCGGGTTTCTGAAGACCAAGGGGTTCGACGAAGGCCTGCTGAGGCGAGGAACCGGAAACCTGCCGAAGGACGTGCAGACCAAAGTGTTCAGCAAGCTCGGCATGCGTTGAACCGTGGGTTTGGCTGTGAGGATTCTTCTGGTCTGTTTTGTTCAACAATGGGAAATATTGTTTGACCAACAAACGGCGTTGCTCCAGACCCGTCTGATTTGAGTGGCAAAATTTTTTGGCGTTTGAGTGTCAAATTTCTCGTTTAGTACCTTATCTGATTTGATCATCAAACTTTTTTCAAATATGATTATCAAACAGCGCCGCGGCGGACCCCATCTGATTTGGGGCGCAAGTTTTCTGTTGTTATGGGGTGCAAATTTACGTGATTAGTCGTCTGCCTAGAGGGGAGCCATATATAGGCTGGTCCGAAAAGCTGACCATTCCCCAAAGTCAGGTCCGATTTGTGTGACATCGGATTTTTTGTTTTGTGTGACAATTCCGCAGAGCAAAAAGAACAAACCGTTAAACGAATCTTTGTTCTGCGGTTCCAGAAGGGTTTGACCAATTTTGTGGTTGGCTTCTGGGCTGAACAGAACCCTTTTCCCAATAATTTTTGATTAATAGTAGCCCGGGAGAGATGACTACACATATTTTAATTTCACGTTTTTACAGTGGACAATCGACGATTTGCATTCTCATAATTGAGGTTATCAGAATGTATCTTATCAGCCGTAGGAGATATAGTGGGAGACGTTAGTTCTACTTTAGCTCTCTCAGCTCATCATTCATTTCTTCCGTTGCCTAGCTCTCCTCTATATTCTGTAAGGGCTTCAGCGAGGAGACCACAAACGATTGGTTACTGAAACCAACTGCATCTGGGAAAGCCTTCTGTATAATTCATTTGTTCGGATGAGTTCGTCATGGTTACCTTCATCGTTAATTTCGCCGTTGACTAGAACTATGATGCGATCCGTATCCCTGACTGTGGAGACTCGATGAGTAACAACGATGATTATTCGATTCTTCATCTCTTCCTTCAATATGTCTTGGATGACAGATTCTGTGTATGGATCGACGCTTGAAGTGGCTTCATCGAGAATCAGAATCCGTGGATCTGCAAGTATAGCTCTGGCGAGGCATATGAGTTGCTTCTGACCGTAGGAAAGATTTGTGCCCCGCTCCTGAAGTTCGGTATCGTATCCCTTTTCCAGTTTCATGATATTTTCATGTATTCCTACGAGTTTCGCGATGTGTATCATCTCATCATCCGTTGCTTCTTGTCTTCCGAACTTCAAGTTGTATGCCACAGTTCCTTGGAATAGAAAAGGTTCCTGCAGGACAATGGCTATGTTCCGTCGTAGAGAAGCCAACTTAAGCTTTCTAATGTCCACTCCGTCCAGCTCAACGAAGCCCTCAGTAGGATCGTAGAAGCGACCGATGAGATTAATAATTGAGGACTTTCCCGAACCAGTTGGGCCGAATATGGCAAGCCGTTCTCCAAGACTTGCCGTGAAAGAGATGTTCTTAAGAACAGGTTGATCTTTCACATAACTGAAACTGACATTCTTGAACTCCAACACACCTTTCATGATACCGAGTTCAACTGCATCTGAAGACTCAGTCACATCTGGCTTGAGGTCCAAGATGAAGAAAACGCGTTCAGCACTTGCCAAAGCACCTTGAATCTCACCGTAGAATGTCGCTAAGCTCTCAATGGGGCTTAGGAAGCTTGATGCATATTGTGTAAACGCTACTAGGTCACCGAGTGTGCGTGTGCCACCGAGGACTTGCTGGCCACCTGCGAACCAGATGAGGGCTTGGATGAGTGCCGAGAATACGCCAATCGTAGCGTCAAAGGTGTTTGAGACTATTTCAGCATGTATTTGTGCGGTCATGTTTTCTTCGTTGACTGCATCAAACTCCTTTATTGCACGTTCTTCCTGTGCCATCGCCTTTGTAACCTTGGCACCATACATGAAGTCCTGCACTTTGGCGGTCATGGAAGCTACTCTTATCCTAGCGATCTGCCATGCTTTTCTAATCCAGCGTTGGAAGAGACTGCTGACGACAGCTAGCACCGGAGCTATGATTAAAGCTATCAAAGCTAGTTGGGCATCTAGGAATAGCATTGTGCTTACAATGGCAATGGCCGTTATGCAGTCGGCCGCAACACCTACTATTCCCGAGGAGACTAGCTGTTTAAGAGCTTCAGCATCATTAGTAGCCCTGGATACCAGCCTTCCAGTGTTTCCATGTTCGAAGAAATTTTGAGAGAGGTTTTGGAGCTGGATGAAGAAGTCGTATTTGATGTCGGCGATTATTGTCTGACCTAGTTTCTCGATGTAGTACTCTTGAAGTGACATTATAATCCAAAGCGATAGTCCTGTGGCAATGTACAACAGCCCTGATGCCGCCAGAAGCATCCATGTGCTAGGTTGACTTGAAGCACTCAGCATCGAAGCTATTGACTTAATAAGGTTGAAGAGCCATTGTCCGCTTGCTGAGGGATTTTCTCTGATAAAGAAGTCTATGGCCACTTTATAGACATATGGGCCAGCAAGCGTTAGCCCTGTTTTTGCTATCATAAGCAACCCAACTATAGCGACGAGGGATTTATGGCGCGTCATGTAGACTCCGAGGACTCTTTTGACGATGTTGAGGTCACTTATTTTGCGTTCCGTGGACTCTAGTGAACCGATGTCATATCGTCCAGCGTATTCTGCCATTAGACTTTTGCCTCCTGCTCTAACATGAGTACTTGCGACTTGATGAACAGCTTGTATTTGTCGGAGGACTCTAGAAGTTGACTGTGTTTACCAACAGCGAAGATTTTCCCTTCGTCCATTACGACAACGCGGTCAGCTGCTTCACAAGTAGAAGCTCTCTGAGTAATTATAAGGGCAGTTCTTCCCTTCAGGAGAGACTCTATTGCTTTTCTGATGAGTATCTCGGTCTCAGCATCCACGTTTGATGTGGAATCATCAAGAATCAAGATGGTCGGTTGTGTGAGGAGAGTGCGAGCTATAGATATCCTCTGCCTCTGCCCGCCCGATAGTGTAAGGCCTCTCTCTCCCACAATAGTGTCATAGCCTTTGGGCAACGAGATTATAAAGTCATGAATTTGAGCTGCTTGGGCTGCTTCGACAATTTCGTCTTCGAAGGCTTGAGGCTTCCCGAATGCAATGTTTTCTCTTATCGTGGTGGAGAAGATAAACGTATCCTGTAGTATAATGCCAATCTGACTATGAAGTGACTTCAAAGAGACATCACGAACGTCGTATCCGTCAACGGTAACCCTTCCTGAGGAAACATCGTAGAAACGAGGTACAAGTTCTGCAAGGGTGGTTTTGCCTGATCCAACAAAACCCATGAGAGCAATCTTTTCTCCTGGACTGATCTTCAACGATATGTCCCTAAGGATTTGTTTTGAGCCTTCATAGCTGAACGAGACATTGTCAAACTCGATAGTCCCCTTTAGACGTGGCAGTTCAATTGGATTGTTTACTTCAGGTATGTCTTTTCGGACATCAATCACCTCGAATACCCGTCTTGCACTAGTTATGCCATCTTGCCAGAAGTCGATGAGCCGGGAATACATTCGAACGGGACCGACAAGTTGATTAAAGTACGTCACGAACAAGATCATCTCCCCAATTGTGATTTCCCCGCCGATGACTCTAAGCCCGCCATAAGTGATAATCAAGGCTATACCAACTGCGGTGACCGCTGATGACGAGGGCCTGTAAAGAGCTTGTATTCGTGTCGCTCTCAGAGCCCTTTTGACATATGTTCGGTTCTCTTGGTCGAATCTCTCCTCGAAGTTTTTCTCTTGTCCAAAGGACTTGATGAGTTTCTGAGCTAGTATTCCCTCGACCAGTACGGAGTTTAGCCTGTCTAGTTGGGCTTTGCTCTGGGTCATGTAGGGTCTAACTCTGCTTGAGTACATTCTTGTGGTGACGAAGATGAAGGGAAGCGGCAGACAACATACGATTGTGAGCCACATGTCAAACTGGAGAATCACGAATATGGCAAGGAGAAGCTGCATCGTCATCCTGAACGCTTCACGAACCGTCTCGGAATAGAACAGATCTATTGCCCCCATGTCACTGGTTACACGGCTGATAATCTGACCTGTTCTGACCTGATTCAGATAGGCTAGAGACTTGTCCATTAGACTGCGGTAGAACTCACGGCGCATCACCCGAAGAATGTTCTGCGACAGCATCGCCCGGTAGGTTCTATGAATGACTAAGAATACGCCTCTGAGAATGGCGAAGACCATTATGAGAGCACTGAGAATTGCGAGTAAGCCAATAGAGTCTTTGATTCCTGTCCAGCTCTTAAGAAGGTCAAGAAACCAATTGGTCTTGTCTGGGGAGACGGGGACCAAGATGTAGTCTACGATAAGCATTACTAAGATAGGTGCCATAAGCGAGTAAAGTGACTCCCTGCCAAGTGCTGTAACAACCATGACTACGAAGGATTTGAAAAAAGGTCTAATGTAGCCCAAAAGACGTTTAGTGAGCTCCCAGTTCGAGGGATTATATCCCGTTGCCAAGCCAGATTCAGCTTCTATCTCGCTGTTCTAAGGTCTAGTCCTGCTGTATGCACTACTTTGTTCGTTAATGTTCCTCAACGTTTCGTAAAGGGCATCTAGAACGACTAGGGCTTTTTGAACGGTCTCCCTGTCTGATTTTGACGTTTTTTCCAAACCCTTGAGCACATAGCAAAGACCAAGCGTTTCCCTAAATTTGACTTTACTTGCATCCTCTTCTGCATCGATCTCAAAATCGTGAACAAACTTGCCTATGCCCAGAGCGCAGAAATCTTGGACTCGGTATTTTTCCACTAGAACATCGTAAGTTGTTTTTTTTCTCTCAACTGGTTTGATCTTGGCGTTTGGCAACGTAAAGGCAATCGCATCATCAGGTATCGAATCTTCTCCTGAGATGAATTCAAATTTAGCATTTTTGTCGATAAATCTCTTTATAAGCCATGCTGAGGCGCAGCGGTCAACATGAGGCTTGGTCCGCGTCACCCATAACATCACTGGTCACCAGGCCAAAAAAAAGAGAAAGTGAGAGTTTAAACCCTACTCCATCAACTTCCTTATCAAGAACTCTCTTCTCTGCTTCCTGTCCAAATTCTCGATTTCTGCCTTGTGCTTTTCACGAATATTCTTCAGTTTGCAATTTGTGTAGAATGCATCGTACACTAGACTCGCTTTGGCAATGGTCTCATGATCGTCTTTTGACACGATTCCAATGCCTGTCATAACTGCTTCCAACCCTGTAGCCTCAGGTGCAGCTTCCATCTTACCAGTATCAGCGGCACGCACTATCTTAGCCAACTCCAAGACTGCAGGATCATTTATCTTGTGCTTTTCGACTATTGCGTCGAAACTGCACTTGTCACCATGATGGCCTAACTCAACACCTGGAGCGTCGTACGGTATTGCCTTCTCTCTTTTGACGGTTTCTTCAATCTTTTCAACGGGAACGAAGATGAATTCTGCTTTTGAGTCGACGAATTTCTTTATCAGCCATGGACAGGCGGTTCTATCAACGTGCACATATTGTCTTGTTACCCATTTCATTGCTTTCACCTATGTAGATTAACTACATATGGATGAGTAGAATATCTACTTATATATAAGCCTAACCTAACATTTCCAAATGTGAAACATAATGCACAGGCTTAGGAGCATGAAGATAGGTACAGTTCAGCTTTGGCTCTTGTTACTGCTGTCGGACAAACCCATGTATGGTTATGAAATCATACGCGAACTAGAACGCAGATTTTCAGGATATTGGCAACCTAGAACGGGGACAGTCTATCCTGCATTGGAAAAGTTGGAGCAGAACGGTTTGATAGCTGAGCAAATCGAGTTTAGAGATCATGGACCTGATAGGAAACACTATGCTATTACTGGTAGGGGAAGAAAAGAGCTAAAATCTGCCATGATGCAATGGGCAAAAATGACAGAAATGATCGACACCTATAAAGAGAGACACGAAGCATTATTCAAGTTCAAAAAAGCATGCACATTAAATGAAGTTACCAAAATGCTCAAAGAGTTGGGAAACGCTTTCGAAGAAAAAACTTTTGAGTTCTCTACGATTTTTCCTTCAGAAGAAAAAAGACAGGCTGAGCCAACGCAACCTGTCATGTTAAAAGTGCTTTATGCAAAAGAAAATCACAGATATGAAATCCATCTCGAACTCGAATGGTTGCCTCATGAAAGTGACAATGCAGACAAATCTACGATAATCTGAACCTTGACCTGTCCACGGTATAATAGTAGCCCGGGAGAGATTCGAACTCTCGTCAGAGGTTTTGTAGCAGAGTTAGCTCTTTCTTCATTCTCTGCCAGCTAGGATTACGATGTAGTCGGCTGTGTCGGCGCACATGTCGGCAGCCTGCTCTATGAACTCGATCATGTCGTCGAATATCACCATCGAGCCGCAGTTCATCTGCTGCGCGTATTTAACGAACAAGGGTTTGGTTTCAAGGTAGGTCGTGTCGACCTCGTGCTCGATCTGCTCAACCTCTTTTGCCTTGCTCGTGGCCGCCGCTGCGTCTTCCGTAATCTTTTCGAAGCTCGCCCGTAGGGTTACGGCGCATTCCATCAGCATGGAGGTCATGTAGACGGTTTTTTCCAGCAGTTCCTTTGGGATTTTCGTGTCCGCGAGCATTTTTAGGCATCTGGCTGCGTCCTTCACGTAGTCGGCGAGGGTGTCAAGCCGTTTCACGAGGTGCAGCAGGTCTTCCCTGGACTCGTCGTACATTGCTCCGTCCTTTGACATTTCCCTGAAGATTTCTCTCCGCAGACCGTCCACGTCTTCCTCCGCCTTGAACAGGTTTTCGATGCTTTTGAGTGCGTCTATTATTTTTTCTTCCTTGTATTGCTGCATTGCCTTGTGTAGCAGAGCTGTGGTGTCGAGGGCTTTCGTTATCTGGTTCTGAGCCAAGTTCAGAGCTTCCGTTCTTCTCCTTCTTTCGAACCAAGAGTAGCTTCTCTTTTCCATTTTTTCACGCATCCTCCTATCGTATTATTTCATTACCATGATTTCCGCGGGTCACCTGAGAACCACCTTCTCCCCCGTGGCTATGTAGACGATTGACTCGCCCATGTACGTGGCGTGGTCCGCCATCCTCTCCAAGTACCTGACGGCCAAAACGTTCGTGATCAGGCATTTGGTTGGTACCGGAGCCTCCGCCGAAAGGTCTAGGTACCGGAAATAGAGCTCGTCCACCTTGTTTTCGGTTACTGCTAGACTCTTGGCAAGCTCCGCGTCGTGGCTTCTCAGGGCTTCTATGCTGGTGTGAACCATGTCTGTCACTTTTCTGCTCATTTTTTCGATTATCTTTGATGGGTCCTCGCATTTTTCTGACTGCGCGAGCCTTTTTTGAATGAAGGTGACGTCCCAAGCGTATCTGCCGTACCTTTCGAGGTCGTGCGCGATCTTGATGTACGACTTTATGATTCTGAGGTCGGACGCCACGGGCTGGTACTTGGCTATTAGCTCGAACGCCTTGTCCTCGGCGTCAACGTTCATGCTGACTAGGGTTTCCGACAGGAAACGCACCTTGTCGCACACGTCCACGCCCATTAGGTAACTACTAATCGAGAGCTTCACCGTTTCCTCCGCTATCTCGCCCATTCTGAACAGAATCGCCGTCAGCCTCTCCAAACCCGCGTCAAGTAATCTACTCAAGGCACACGCACCTACCCAAACTTTCCTGTAAGATACTTTTCTGTTAGCTCGCTCTTCGGGTTCTCGAAGATGTCGTTCGTTGACCCATACTCTATCAGTTTACCAAGATAAAGGAAAGCAGTGTAGTCTGAGACTCTGGCAGCCTGCTGCATGTTGTGCGTCACGATCACAACGGAGTAGTCGTTCCGAAGAACCCTTATCAGCTCCTCAATCTTTGCCGTGGCAACCGGGTCAAGGGCGGAACACGGTTCATCCATCAGAATAACCTCGGGCTCAACAGCAAGCGCCCTCGCTATGCAGAGCCTCTGCTGTTGGCCGCCTGAAAGAGCTAAGGCTGAGGCGTTCAACCTGTCCGAGACCTCGTCCCAGAGGAAGGCTTTCCTGAGGTTTTCTTCGACGATTTTGTTAAGCTCCTTCTTCTCGTAGAACTCGTGAATGTTGGGGCCATAAGCCACGTTGTCATAGACGGACTTGGGGAACGGGTTTGGCTTCTGGAAAATCATTCCGACCCTTTTTCGCAGACTAATAACGTCGCAGCTCTCGTCGTATATGTTTTTTCCATCAATGAGCACTTCGCCTTCCGTCTTGACGTCTGAAACAAGCTCGTTCATCCGGTTCAGAGCCTTTATGAAGGTGGATTTGCCGCAACCTGACGGCCCAATGATGGCGGTGACGTGGTTGCGTGGCATTTTTAACGAAATGTCCTTTATGGCGTGGACTTTTCCGAAGGAGACGCTGAGGTTCTTTGTTTCTATCTTTGTGGCACCATCGTCAGTCATCATGCTCTCAGCTTCTTCATATAATAGTTTCTTATAACCAGTGCGCCCGCGCTCATCGACATAAACAGGGCAATCAGAACCAACGACGCTCCGAAGGCCCTACTCATAGCCTCAGACGTGTGACCCTGTGTAGCCAGCTTGTAAATGTAAAGCGGTAGGGACGCCGTTGGGGACTGCAGCCCGCTTGGAATGAAAGTCTCAAGGCCAGACCCCGCCGTCAACATCACGACAGCAGTCTCGCCGATTGCCTTCCCCATTCCGAGCAGAATGCCCGTTAAAATTCCTGGGATAGAGGCGGGCACAACAACCCTTGTTATCGTTTCCCATTTCGTTGCACCGAGCGCCAAAGACGCATCCTTATAATCATTTGGTACAGTTTTTATCGCTTCCTCGGAAGCCCTTATAATCCATGGTAGAATCATGAAGGCCAACGCGAGGCTGCCTGACAGTAGCGACGTTCTCAATTTCAGGTAGTGCACGAGAAACTCGAGCCCAAACAGACCCAAGACGATGGACGGCATCCCAGCCAGCGTCTCTATGAAAAATCTGACTATTCTGGTGATTTTGTTGTTGGGCGCGTATTCTGCAAGATAGATTGCTGACGCCAGCCCCAGCGGAGCGGCTATGAGGGTGCACACGCAGGTGAGGTATAGCGAGCCTACCATTTGGGGGAAGATGCCGCCGTACTCGAACTTGTAGGGGCTTCCCGTCAGGAAATCGAGGTTGATCATCTGAATCCCGTTGATCATGATCCACGCGACAATTACGGGCAGAATGATGATTGTGATAATAGCCGAGAGCCAGAGCCCAACCTTCGCAGCTTTCTCGGTTTGCCGCGGGTTCATCGCTTGGTCGTACGCTCCTTTATGACGAACGAGGCTACGAGGTTCAGGATGGAGACAAGGACGAATAGAACTATGCCGAGGGCGAAGATTGCGTGCTGATGCGGAGAACCCCACACCATGTAGGCCCACTCTATGGCTATTGTCGAGGTTAACATTCTCGCCCTGTCAAGGATCGCCGTGGGAATCCAAGGAATCTCAGGATTGCCCACAACCATCAGCACAGCCATCGTTTCGCCTAATGCTCGTCCCAGTCCCAGGACTATTCCTGCCCTGATTCCGGACATGGCGTTCGGCAACAGAACTTTCCTGACCGTCTGCCACTTTGTTGCGCCCAAAGCTAGTGAGGCCGTTCTGTAATCTTGGGGGACAGACCTCAGGGCGTCTTCAGAAATCGTGATGATGTTTGGGAGAATCATTATTGCCAGAATTATCCAAGCGGCAAGGATCGATTCACCCATCCCGCCTATATTGTTTCTGATGAACGGAACCATTATGAGAAGACCGAAAAACCCCAAAACAATCGAGGGTACTCCCACCAGCACTTCGACGGACGACTTCACGACGTTTCTGAGCCAGAAGGGCGCGAACTCGGCGAGGAAAATGGCGCACGGAATGCCGATTGCTATTGCAATAGCCACTGCCCCGAAGACAACGTACAGAGTGCCTACTAAAGTCGGTATGATCCCGAACTGGTCGTTGTGGGGCGACCAAGTCATGCCTGTTAGGAAGTCCCACGTTAACGCGGGAGCGCCTTCCTGCAAAAGGAAGATTATAATAAGGAAAACGATGAAGGATGAAAAAAGGGCGCACACGAAAAGCATTCTTCTGATCAAGCTTTCCTTTTTCATACCTTCCTCAGCTCTCCAAATAAGTAAAAAAAGGAGTTTTTGGGTTTGAAGAGGGGTCCATGTTTCCCCTATCCGTAGAGAGGTATGTATCCCTCTTCTTCAAGCACGCTTTGTCCTGCCTCGCTCTGCATGTAGGCTATGAAGGCCCGTTCTAGGTTGTTTGGGAACCCCTTGGTGAAGACCCAAAGTATCCTTGTGATGGGGTAAGCTCCTGATAGTACATTAGCTACGGTTGCATCAACGCCGCTTAGCTTCGCCGCTTTCACTGTGCTGTCAACGTATCCCAGAGAGATGTATGCGATTCCGTACTTGTCCCCTGCCACGACTGCTCGCATTTCGCCGTTAGAAGTCTTTACAGTTGCGCTTCCTACGATACTTTTACTATTCGGAGTCATCACGTACGTCAGGAAAACCTCTCTTGTCCCAGATCCTTCTTCTCGGGTGTAGACGTCGATCGCGTGATCGTCGCCGCCTAGCTGGTTCCAGTTATTTATTTCTCCAGAGAATATCTGTGCGACCTGCGTTATAGTTAAGTCAAGCGTACTTGCTAATGAATTAGTGGGGTTCACGATTATCGCCACGCTGTCTTTGCCTAATGAGAACGCTACGAGGTCCGGGTACAATAGCCACTCGCTGCTTACGATGTTTCTCGAAGCCATCCCGATGTCAATGTCGCCTGCTCCAGCAGATCTGACTCCGGAGCCTGATCCTGTACCAGATACCGTAATTTCGACGTCTGGATGTAGTATTTGGAAAAGGCGTGCGCATTCTGTTGCGATGGGCTCAACGGTTGTTGATCCCCCTACCGTGAGTGTTCCTGAGAGGTGTTCGCTGTATCCTTGGGTTTCATAGTCATCAATTGTGGCGGTTAAGGTTGCAATCTGAGCGTTGTAAGTTAAAGGTCCTGCCAAGCCATAGCCGATTACAGTGCCAATTATTAATGCTATAATTGCGTACATTGCGAGGCTAGTTGTTCGTCTGCTCATTTCCTTTTTCTCCTTTGTTTATTTTCGGGAAAATAGAGAATGACGCAATTACATATTTCTTATCGACATAAACTATAAATGGAAAAAAAATATATTTAGGTCTATAGTAACCAATGTAATCTATAGAGTGATAGCATGTTGAAACGTTCCGCCGAATTAAGAAAAGTACAGGTCACGGGAGGCTCAACCTACGTCGTTTCGCTCCCCAAGAAATGGATAGAGACAGTTGACCTGAAACCCAAGGACCAGATTGCCCTGATTCCTCAGCCTGACATGTCGTTGCTTCTCGTTCCCCGAGGAGATGTGAAGCGCAAAGAGGTTTCGGAGTCAGTCTTCGACGCCTCGCAGATCAGCCGCCCCGAAGCCATCGTGACGGAGTTCATCGCCCACTATCTCGTCGGCTACGACGTCATCAGGGTCAAGCTGAAGGACGCGAAGACCCGGGGGTTTCTCAGGAGCTCCATCCACCAGAAGCTGATCGGCGTCGAAATAATGGAAGAAACAGCGAACGAGATGGTCGTCCAGTGCCTCCTCGGAAGCGTCGACCTCCCGTTGGACAGGGCTCTAAGGCGCATGCACATACTGATGACCTTCATGCTTAAGGACGCGATGGAAGCCCTGAGAACCAACGACAAGGCTCTGGCCCAAGAGATCATCCCGAGAGACGACGAAGTCGACAGGCTGTATCTTTTTATAGTCCGACAGTTGAAAGCAGCGGTTGACAACAGGCTTCTCGTGCAAGAAATAGGACTGTCGCATCCGCGGGACTGTCTGGGCTACCGCCTGATAGTCAAGAGCATCGAAAGAAGCGCAGACCACGCCGCCAGAATCGCAAAGGTGGTCTCAGCGCTTGAGGTTCCGATGGACAGGCAAACCATAGACAGCCTCGTGTCCGTCAGCGAACTTGCACTGGAGGTCCAAGAGAACGCCTTTAAAGCACTCTTTTCGTACGACGCGGAGCAGGTTCACGAGACGATTTCGAAGACGAGGAACGTTGCCGATCTAGAGGAAAAAATAATCGACGAATTGCTTAAGCTTAAGATCGACACGGAAACAATCGTCGGCATAAGGCTGATCCTCGAGAGCATAAGAAGAATAGCAGAATACGGAACCGACATCGCCGAGATTGCGATAAACCTGCACGTCAAGACACCTAGCTAACCGAGCTTATAATAACATAAAGTGAACTGTCTGGAGAAGCACCTAGAAACGAACCTTATGAAGTGGTAGAATCTGGATGTGTGCCAGCTAACTAATACGATAATTCTGAGTTCCGCTAGTGGGGCATACAAGCCTAGGCGGTCAGGAGCCTGGTAGGGTCAGAATTATCAGCGTTGCCCCAAGCAACCAAGTGTAGAATGTAAAGTAATGGAATTTCTCGCTTGCCACCATCTTTGAGACGAGTTTAATGGCGAGGTAACCCGCAATCATTGCCGCAGACGCTCCGGCTAGAAGTTCTGTTGAGCCTATCCCCTGAGTGACCAGTTGACCTTGCTGTTTAAAGACCTCCACGATCAGGTCTCCGAGTATGGCTGGGATCGAGAGCAAGAACGAAAATTTGAATGCCTTTTCCCGCTTCAATCCAAGCAGCAGTGCGCTTGAGATTGTTACTCCGCTTCGTGACAAGCCAGGGAAGATTGCCAAGCCTTGAGCTACGCACATGACGAAGGCCATTTTGAAGGTTATGGCGTCCTTGTTTTCCTTTCCATTCTTTGACACGTAGACTATGGTAGCACCCACGAGGAAAGTGACTCCGATTGCCATAATCGTCTGCAACGCGTCTTCGAGGAACTCCACGTACAACAAACCGATTACAGCCGTGGGGACGGTTGCAACGACCATGAGCGGTATAAGCTGACCATGTTCTGATTTGAAGTCCAGGTGCACCAGGGCTGAGAGGATCTTTTTGACGTCTCTCCAAAAGTAGAGCACGACCACGACTAGCGTTCCTAGGTGCAAGGTTATGTTGAAAAGCGGTGAAGCCGCTAGGCCTAAGAAGAGCTCAATTATTCTGAGGTGCGCAGTGCTTGAGATCGGCAGCCATTCCGCCAAGCCTTGGATTAGCCCGAGAATTATTATTTGTTCTATTTGGTCTAGCAATGGCCATCGCCAATCTTCTTCCCAAGTTTTGGTCCTAGATCAACGGGCAGATTTTTCCTTCCGACAGGCTTTGCTCGCTGACTTGGACGGTCCCGTCGCGACAAATGTCGATTATATTGAAGGAGTAGCCGAACCTGCCTCTGGTCCTTACGCTCGACACCGTTCCAGCGTTGACCAGGGTCGTGTTGTTTATGCGCAGCACCCTCCTGACGTGCCTGTGACCCATCAGGACGAGGTTCACGTTGTGCTTCAGAACCGTGTCAAGGACGTCGCCTGCGTCCTCCAGCACGTTGTCTCTCGACCGGAGTACGGCACCGGTATGAGGTGATGGTGGAAGGCAACAACCTTTATCTTGTCCTCGCCGAGGCGCTGCAGGCTTTCCTCCAGGTACGTTTGGCGCCTCCTTCCGAGGCGCCCCTCGTCCCTGTCCGGTTCGGGGCTGTTCATGACGAAGATTACGGCTTTCTCGACCTCGACTTTGTGGTCCATTGGGCCTACTATTTCCTTGAAAAGCGACTGCCCAAAGTTGCGTTCGTCGTGGTTTCCTGGCACGACTACAAGCTTGGGGGCGATTCCTCGAACCTTCTTTACGGCGAACTCGTAGTCCGAAAGCACGCCGTTGTCAGTGAGGTCGCCCGTGTGGACGACGACGTCCGGCTTGGGGTCTAGGCTGTTTATTTTGTCGACGGCCAAGTCGAACATCGGCTCAACAAACTGCCCGAACCTTGAAATGTGGGTGTCCGAAATGTGCACTAAACGAAAGACTGAGCGTTCCATGCCCTAATACCTAGGCGTGGTTCCTTATCTCCTTTCTTAACCATTTATTTTAAAACTGTTTTTTCTAAAGTTTTGTTGAGAGGATTCTTTCGTACGGGTCATCAGCCCTTCTCGGAAATGGTGTTTCCCGCCCGTTTTTTACGAGCAAACAGCGATTTTTCTTCGTGAAAACACCCAGAAACCTCGCCTCAACGCCACCTAGGCGCAGGGACTCCTCAACGTTGTCTTTGGCTTCGGGGCTCACAGCCGCCAAAATGGTGCCTGTGGAGGACAGGGACATCAATTGCCCGTCTGAAAGGTCGAGGTGCTTCTGCAAAACGAGTACTTCGTTTGGAGCTGGAACTTTTTCGAATTCTATTTCGAAACCAACCTTGGAAGCTTCAGCGACCTCGTTCAGAGCTGCCGTTAAGCCGCCTTCTGTCGCATCATGCATGGCGTGCACGCCACCCATTTTGGCCAGCGTCAATGCCTCTTTCACGCAGCTTTGCATGGTTACAAGCTCAGCGAGTTTCTTAGCTCTCGAAGTTCCGAACAGTTTCTCTGCCACGCCCCGATTCGTCGATGCAAGGTTGACGGCTACCTCTAGACCGATAGGTTTCGTGCACAGGATGAAATCTCCCGGCACGGCGCCGGCGGGCGTAATCAGCCTCTCTTTGTCAACCGTACCGTACGCTGTGCAGACGCCGACCAAAGTTGACATGCCTTCGTAGCTTCCGGTGTGCCCAGTTACGACGGAGACTTCGAGTTCGTCCGCGGCTTTGCACGTTTGCTCCATGATCTTGATGAATGTTTGCGGTTTGGTCGACGGCGGACCTAGAAGGTTTATTGTGCAGAACTCCGGTTTTGCCCCGAAGAGCGCGACGTCGGAAGCAGCATAGTGCATCAGCAGCCACCCGAACCATTTCTCTGGGACGCCTATGCACGGATCCGTCGAAACGACCAAGTACTTATCGCCAATCAGGTGGACGCCGGAATCGAACCCCGGCAAAGGCGGAACAATCACCCTCGGGTCTTTTTTGATGCAGCTGAGCAATTTCCCGAGGTTTTTGTGGGAGAGCTTACCCATTTTTGTCCAGAACCTTAGTCTTTATCGGTTCGCTGCCCTTTCATTTTTTTTCAAGGCGCCTATTCAAGCGGACGACCGCGTCATTCTATCCTCACTATACAGTTGAGGAGGCTACATGTATATTTTGAGATACTTTGATTTTATGATCAAGTACACCAGGATAAGGCTGATGACGGTTTCCGCGGTCATGAAGCTCCCGTTGTAAATCGCTGAGTAAACGATTGGCGAAAGACCTTCGGGGGCATAAATGCTCCAGAAGATTACGCCAGACACGAAGTGGGACAGGAACTTCAGCGTCGACGCGGCGGTTACTCCTGCAAGAGGATGCTTCTTGAATAATCCAGCTGCCCCGAGGGCTCCGAACGCCAGCACGTAGTCGAAGAGTACGCTCGCCGGGTTCGCCGCTATTGGAGAATACGGGAGACGCACAATGTCGATAAACAGGGCTACCAGGCCGAAGATGACCCCGCCAGCGATGCCGACTTTGTGGCCTCTCCTCAAAGCCAGCCAGAAGATCGGCACCATGCTGCCCGCTGTGACCGACCCCCCAAAGGGCAACGTCAAAAACGGCAACGTCAAGGTGTACAAACCCGCCGACAAGGCCGCGAAGATTATGATCTCAGCTAGGACTTTGGTTTCGAAAACGGTTTTTCTACTTTCGTCCACTCTACGAATCCCTCCGCCAGCATTGTCTGGATCAGGTTCAAAGGGTCGACGGTCCACTCAACCGTCCTCTCAGCCAGGTCGAACCCAGCTCCCCTCAATCCTTTTCCTGTCCTCATATCCACGCAGGATAGTCATTTAAAGTTAACGATGTCAAAGAAAGAATTCCAAAGTCGTCAAAAAGCCTGCACGTCAAAACACCTAACTAGCCCAATCGCTCAACATAAATTATGTGGTAGCCCGGGAGAGATTCGAACTCTCGTCAGAGGCTCCAGAGGCCCCGATGCTTGGCCACTACACCACCGGGCTTCGACGGCGAGTCTCGTGCCTAACAGAAAGAGTGGTCTGCGCACAAAAATGTATTGCTTTCCTTTCTTTGCGGCTGTCTACCTGTGTCTTCTGCGGCTTCTGAACGGGCGGGCTTCGGACAGCTCCCAAGGTATCTGGATGTGCGTCTTCTCGGACAGGTTGTTCCGCGTGTTGACTTCGGGCATCTCCCTGTCCACCTTGGTGGCGCGGTTGCCCCTGCCGACGTTGAGCCTCAGCGACCCCCGGACGAGCGTCGTGTAGCCGCCGTTCAGCTGGATGACGTCGCCCGCCTTGAACATTCGTATCTGGTCGTCCCACAGGGTCAGGATGACGGAGGCGGTTTCGTCGCCGACGATGGCTTCGGCGATCCAGTGCTGCCTCGTGTCCCTCTTGGACGGGATTCCCCGGGGCGAGCCGATGCTCATGATCTTGACGGTTAGGCTGAGGTTCTGGAGGTTAGAGATGAGGTTGGCGACTTTGGTTTGCTCTTGGAATGACACGCCCACTTCGGACACTTCGAATTCTTGTAGGGGCATCTCCTTATTAAGACGAATGGTAAAGCGCCAAGCCAAGGCTCAAGGCTCGAAAGTGGCGACGTAGTCGGTCCTTTTCTGCCTGACGTCGAGGATGATGTCCTTCGCCTTCTTGAAAGCCGCCTCCGCCTCGCTCTGGGCGACTTCGCCGAGGTCGAAAGCGTCCACCAGCCTCTGGTAAATGTCGGGGTTCGACAGGCTCGAGCTCTTGAGCCTTCGGAAGAGGTAGGTGAAGTCGAACCTTTCGCCTTCGAGGGTGGAGAGCAGCCAGACGTAGTTTTCGAGCATGCTGATTGAGGCGCGGAAGAGGTAGTGGGCCGCCTCCTCGTACAGGCTGTCGCCAATTAGGGTGGAAGCGCGGCTCTGCATGCCCTTGAGGAAGCTGCTTCTGCAGTAGTAGTTGAGGTCGCTCTTGACCTTGGCGTGGACGGACTCGACCTTCTTGGCGTTGTCCTCGACGAAGTCGACGACGTTCTGCCACATGTCCGAGACGCTGCTCAAGACGCCGTCCGCTTCCTGCCTGTTGAGCCTGCTCAGCCCAGCCATGTCTATGTAGTCCTCGTAGAACTCGTTGTTCCCAAGCCTGATAGTCGCGGACTCCAGCATCCTCAAGTAGCGGCTGTTCGAGTAGGGCTTCCTAGAGACCTCCAAGAAAATCCTCATAACCGAAGCGAGGCTGAACGCGGCGCTGACCTTCGCGCTCTGGAAGTCGCTCCGGTTTAGGGCTGCGACGACCCTGCTCAGGTAGGTGTCGGCCTGCATCACGTAGTCCGCGATGCGCATCTCCGCCCTCTCGATGGAGTAGTAGTTCTTCGCCATCAGGCTCTTAGCCACCGCGAACTTGCCGCTGCGGTCGAACAGGACCTGAGCCTCGAAGAGCTTCTGGTCGATCTCGGGCGGGATCTGCCTCAGGACCCACTTCGAGGGCACGTAGTCCAGGTCGATGAAGACGTCCTCGAGCTCCACGCGCTCAGCGTACTCGTAGCTGAGGTCCCTACCGTCCACTATGAGCAGGTCGACGTCGCTGCTCAGCGAAGCGTCCCCGCGGCTCCAGCTCCCGAAGAGCCCGACGCCCACGACGGAGTCCCGAGACTTCAAATCCTCCAGTAACCTCTCGACGATTCCACGCGAGTTCTCAGGCAACCTTTCCAAAACCGATACCCCAAACAACCCCCTATTACCCCAAATGCCCTAATATAAATATCTGGGGCAACAGCGATAGGTATTTTTCTTTAGGTGAAAAATTCTGAAAAAGCATTTATTATGGGGAATGTTGGTATGGACCTGAAAACCGAAAGATTTATATATTAAGACAAATCCTAAGGAAAGGACACGAACTGATGAACTATCCCCGATTCCGAACACCCGTTTGGAACCGTGTTTTGCGAGGTTCTTAGTCAAAGAAATACCAGAACCCGTTCGCCGTTTAAGGGTGAGAAAAGTTGGAAAAAAAGAAGAACGAGATGCGCCCCCAGCAAATGATGGTCAACAAGTGCCCAGAGTGCGAGAGCACCAACCTGGTGCACGACTACGACTCGGGCGAAACCATCTGCGGAGCATGCGGACTCGTCGTCCAAGACGTCATGATGGACGAGGGACCCGAGTGGCGGGCGTTCACGCAGGAAGAGAAGGAGTCGCGAAGCAGAGTCGGCATACCTACCTCTTACTCAGTCCACGACAAGGGACTCTCAACCTCGATAGACAGGATAGACAGGGACGCCTTCGGGCGGAAGCTGCCGCTTTCAACTAGGCTCCAGATGTGGAGGCTCAGGAAGTGGCAGATAAGGTCCCGCGTCCACTCGTCAATCGACAGGAATCTAGCCCAAGCCATGACCGAGCTCGACAGGCTGTCCGACAAAATCTCGGCGCCGGCAGCCGTCAAGGAAAAGGCAGCCCTCATCTACCGCAAGGCTTTGGACGAAGGGCTCGTGCGCGGAAGGTCAATCGCCGCCATCGCAGCGGCTTCGCTGTACGCAGCCTGCCGAACAACAGGCACCCCTAGAAATCTTAGAGAAATCTCGGAGGCAAGCCTCGTGAACAAGAAGGATGTCGCAAGGTGCTACAGACTGTTGCTCAGAAAGCTCGACTTCCGCATGCCGATCGCCGATCCGCTTATCTACCTGACGAAGATCGCCCAGAGGTCCAACATCTCGGGACAAATCCAGACCGACGCGGCAAAGATCATCAACATCGCGAAGAACATGCACGCCTCAGCGGGGAAAGACCCGATGGGGCTAGCGGCCGCCGCGCTCTACATCGCCTGCAAGCAAGCGGGCGAGAAGAAGACCCAGAAGGACATCGCTGACGCTGCGGGCGTGACCGAAGTAACGGTGAGGAACCGCTTCAAGAACCTGAAGAGGCAGCTGAGGCTCGAGCTACCCGACTAGTCAGCCTTGAGCTTGCCCGTTTTCTTTGTTTTTATTGAATTGTATAGCTGTAATCATTCATAGTCTAGCGTCAGCATTCGGAACGTCTGCAGCCTCGGGACCCTCGCAACCACGTATTCGCCGTCTTGTTTGAACGGAACATTCCTTCCTTCTGGCTGAGATAGGATTTTTTTGGTTCTGCCTTTGATCTTGACTTTCAGCTTTACGCCGTTGACGGGTATGTTCGGAGCCCCTATTTCGGACTGGAAGTTGACGACGTTGATGAGGTACCTTCTCTCGTTCGGCTTGTGGAACACGACTGCCTCGACGCATTCGGGGGCTTCAGCTTCGAAGGAGAACGGCTCCTTCGCCAAGAACCTCACGATGCCCGCGAGGATGTTTCTGTGCTTGAGCGATTTAACGGCGAACGATTCTATCGACGCTGAGGACCAGAGGATGCTGCCTTTACCAAATCTTTTGTGGATTACCGCGGGAAAGCGCGTTCGGACTCCAGGCGGATTAGAGTGAATGGACGCGAACCTCGTTGAATCGTCGGCGTCGGTGTAGGGAAGCACAATCGTCGCCAAAACGCCGCCGTCCGGTCCCTGCTTGACCTTGATTTGTGTGTCTGAGATTGAAAGCGGGTGCTCCCTCGTGACTTCCTTAAAGAGCGTTTTTCCCTCCGCCGTCGGCGCGATGTATGTTGTCTTCTCCCGCGTCTCCTCTAAACCCGACACGCCCAGCACCTCGGACAACTTCGACTTCAACGAGAACTTGCTCGCGTAGACGCTTCCGCCAGCCTCCACGTAGTTCTTCACGGCGTCCACCTCCTCGTCGGACATCTTCAAAACGTTCGGCAGCATCACGACTTGATGGCGCCGCAGCTCGCCGAGGTTTTTACTGGTTATTACGCCGAAGGGGATGTGGCTGGCTCGAAGGGTCTCCGCGCAGCCCAGCGCCGCGTCCAGGTGCGGCAGCGTCCAAGCGTACTCCTTGAGGGCCTCGGGCGAAGCCTGCCTCCCGTTCTCTGCGAAGTTCATCTTGGAGCCGAAGCTGAAGTAGACCGCCACGTCCTGGCACAGTTCTCCGCCCAGAAACCGTTCGTACCCTTTGATTTTTTCGTAAACTTTGCCTATGACACGGTATCTCTTCTTTTCA
>Ga0233423_10000469_pt1 | contig 21577 bp, 19 predicted proteins | sample Watercolumn_Mata_FD_180713 | JGI IMG/M metagenome (GOLD analysis project Ga0233423, IMG submission 180713) | Freshwater microbial communities from Lake Matano, South Sulawesi, Indonesia - Watercolumn_Matano_2014_112_MG | ecosystem: Environmental > Aquatic > Freshwater > Lake | place: Indonesia...
GATTAATCAGTGGCGAAGAGAATATAATCAGGTACGTCCTCATAGTGCCCTGCGATATCAGCCACCGGCACCAGAGGCTATTCTGACTGTGACTTAAGAAGTGGTATCACTACTGGGGGCAGGTCACATTGGTATTTTGGTTGTCGCCGTGTTTACAGTTTTCATTCCGTGGGGGAATGAAGTTCCAATTAGCCATATTGGCAATCTCATTACTGCTGTTATCCTGACTCATGCTGTCATCAGGCATCGTTTGTTAGATATCAGGGTTGTTTTTCGTCGTGGTTTAGTCTGGATAGGTTTAATCATTGTCGGTGTCGGTCTCTACCTGTCTTTGTTTCTATTAATTCACTCGTTCACTGGTATTGAATTAGATATACGCACTTTGGCTCTGGCTACACTGGCAGCAATTGCTATAGGTGGTGGTGTTTATCTATTGCAAGATTTATTTTTCAGGAGCGCAGACCAACTTTTCTATAGAGCAAAGTATGAATATCTCCAAAAATTGAATAGCTTCGTGAGGGATAAATTAAGCGGTGTTCTTAGCCTGAGAGAATTGATTGAGGGATTGATGCCGTTGCTTGCCGGGGCTTTGGATTGTAAGCAGATATATTTATTGTTGCCTGAGTCTGGAAATGGTGACCTTGTTGTCCAGTTTTCTGAACCAAAAAGGGAGGATGTTCCTCAACTGGGATTAAGGTGTGACAATCAAGTTCTGGAATGGTTGCGCCGAGGAAATAGATACCTGCTTAAGGAGAGCCTGGATATCAGCCCTGAATTTGGCGATATGCGGGCTGAGGAGAAAGATTGGCTAAAAGCGCTGGATGTGGAATTACTATTTCCTCTGGTGAACCGAGGTAGTTTGATTGCTGTTTTGGCATTGGGGAAAAAGGAATCTGGTAAGTACTCACTTGAAGACGTCAATTTGGTCGAGACAGTCACCTCTCAGGTAACAGCAGCTGTGGAGAAGGAATATCTTCAGGAGGGACTCAGAGAGCAGGAGAGACAATATCTTCAGGGAGAGCTCAGGAAGCGGGAGCAGGAACTGACTCTGATTAACCGGCTGGCTATAGTTATTACCTCCAGTTTAAACATAAAAGAGGTATATGATGCCTTTGTTACCGGGTTGAGGGAGGTGGTTGATGTCGACTGGGCAACGATTGCGCTGATAGAAGGTGACGAGCTTAGTTTAGAGGTTTTATCCACTGAGGTGGGCTCAGCCTGGGGGGTGGGGGAGAGGATGCCTCTTAAAGGCACAGGCACTGAGTGGGTAGCCACACGGAAAAGAGCTTTGGTTGAGCCTGACCTCAAGAAGAACAAGAAGTTTTGGACCGGTGAAGGTCATTTAAGGCAGGGTATTCGGTCGGTTGTATATCTTCCATTGCTGGTGAGAGGGCAGGCTATAGGCAGTTTGATTATAGCCAGTCGTAAGCCGAATGCTTACACGGTTGGTCAAGTTCATCTTCTAGAGCGGCTGGCTTCTCAGATAGCCATGCCGGTAGAGAATAGTCGGCTTTATGCCAGAGCCGAGCAGAGGGCTCGGGTTGATGAACTTACGAACTTGTTCAACCGGCGTCACTTTGATGAATGCATTAAGCAGGAAATAGAGCGCCATTCTCAGTACGGGGACATGTTTTATTTGATTTTTCTCGACCTTGATTTTTTCAAAGCCTACAATGACACGCAGGGGCATATGGCTGGTGATAAGATTCTGGAACTAATAGGCAGATTGATAAACAAGTCGATAAGGAACACTGACCTAGCTTTTCGGTATGGAGGTGATGAATTTGCTGTCATCCTACCTCAATCGGCGACCAATGATGCTCTGGTGGTAGCTGAGCGAGTTCGGGGGAGGATAGCGGCAGAGATGGACAAGAAAGATATCAAGATAAGCGCCAGTCTGGGATTAGCTTCCTGGCCTAATGATGGAGTGACATCGGATGAGCTTGTCAACGCTGCTGATAGGGCGTTGTATTATGCTAAAGAGACTGGAGGCAATCGGACTTGTATTGCCTCCAAGATGCTGCCTTCTTTGCCCGGGAAGACTGCTACACGAGCTAAGTCGAAAGAGAAGCCTTGAGCATGATATACGCGAGCGAAGCGCGATAATCTCAAGATTTCGACCCTGCCTTATTTCCTGACTAAGGCACATATATTCCGAGAGAAGAATTTGATTGGGAAGCGATAGGACTTCTCAGGGAATATGCTGATAATTGCAAAGCCAACCTGATTTAATAGGCTGCGAAGTTCCGGGTAGGAAAAGAGGTGATAATAGCGGTAAAGGATTTTTCCCCTCGATTTCCAGGGCATATTGACCTCTTTGTCTTTTAGCCAGAAGCCCAGTTGCCATCTGTTCCAGACAGTGACGAAGGCTTCGCCTCCGGGTTTCAAGACACGCCTGAGTTCTTGTAAAGACTCCTGTCTTTGTTTGTCTCCCTGAATGTGGTGATAAGTGGCTACTGCTATTGCCCAGTCGAAGGTATTATCGGGGTATGGCAGGGAAGCGGCATCGGCTACGGATAGTTTGACCTCGAATTTGAACTTGGTGGCATATTTCCTTGCCAGTTTGACCATTTGTGTGGAGAAGTCCACCCCCCATAGCTCGAAGTTATCTTTGAAAGGCAGGAAGTCTGGTCCATGAGCACAGCCGACATTCAGGAGCTTGCCCCTATGCCATCTGCCTGCCATTTCCTCAAGCTCTTTAGTGAAGCGAGACCAGTGTCTGAGCCGGTACCAGCTCTCGGCTATCTCGTCGAAGGTTTCTCTGTTTGTTGACATAGTTAGAATCTGGTAAACTCTGACCTGGGACGCGTTCAATAATTATACCCGTAATTAAGGGCTCTTCGCACTCTGTCATTCTGAGCCCCGATGTAATTGGGGCGAAGAATCTAAAGACCCTTCGCTGCCAATCAGGGTGACAGGAGAGTATATATTTAAGGAAAGCACAACTTGAAGAAAATTTCAAGGACTATATCTGGGGTGACCCCGGTGGCTGTTATGGGCAAGCCAATAGGCTGTCCTGGAGAATGCGTGTATTGCCCCACCTTTCCTGATGCGCCTAAAAGCTATACGCCGGAATCGCCAGCAGTGCTCAGAGCTAAGCTGTGTAATTATGAGCCCAGAGGACAGGTTGAGGAGAGGGTGAGGATTCTTTTAGATATGGGACACCCGGCTGATAAGGTGGAACTGATTATCATGGGAGGCACTTTCCTGGCTTACCCTAAGGAGTATCAATACCAGTTTATAAAGGATTGTTATGACGGCTTGAATGGCAGCGAGTCTCTCAGTCTGGAAGTAGCTAAGCAGATGAATGAGATTGCTGAGCACAGGTGTGTGGGGCTGTGCATTGAAACCAGACCTGACTGGTGCCGGGAAGATGAAGTCAAGAGGATGCTGGAATTTGGTACTACCAGAGTGGAACTGGGAGTGCAAACGCTTGACGATGACATCTATCGGCTGGTCAAACGAGGGCATGGCATAGCTGATGTGGTGATGGCTACTAGGTTGCTTAAAGACTATGGTTTCAAGGTCTATTATCACTGGATGCCGGGATTGCCCGGGGCAACTTCAGAGCATGACCTGGAATTGTCTCAGGAGCTTTTCAATAGTGAGTGTTTTAGACCGGATGGGCTTAAACTTTATCCGACGCTGGTTATTGCTGGCACCGAGCTAGAGGCATGGTACAAAGATGACCGCTATCAACCTTATCCCATGGACGAGATGGCGGATTTGATGATAGACATTAAGACTCATGTTCCCGGCTATGTCAGAATTCCGCGGGTGATGCGCGATATTCCCAGCAAATTCATCGTGGCTGGCTGTAAAGATTTGGCATTGAGGAGCGCGCTTAGGAAGCGTATGGGGGAGATGGGGGTTCGGTGCAATTGCATCCGCTGTCGGGAGTATGGGCATCGCTTAAGGGATGGATGGAAAATTGGTGAGCCGAATCTGAAGAGGCAGGATTATGAAGCCTCTGGGGGGAAGGAAGTCTTTCTTTCCTTTGAAGATGCAGGGGAGACATTGTTTGGACTGCTCCGTATGAGAATCGGTTCTGCCATGGTTGGAAATGGCGACTTAGCTATGGTCAGGGAGTTGCATATCTTCGGCTCTGAAGTCCCCTTAGGAGGGAAGCAGTCTGAGGCGGCTCAGCACAGAGGTCTTGGTGGGGAGCTGCTCAAGGAGGCTGAAAGAATTGCCCGTGATGAATTTCAAGCTCGTAAGATTGCTATTATCAGTGGCGTTGGTGCCAGGGAATATTTCCGCTCCGAATGTGGCTATGAGTTAGATGGTGCCTACATGGTTAAAGAGTTAAAGGTGCCCTCTTCGAAGAATTAACGGTGCTAGCCTTTAGTCTTGCCATCACCTGTATAGATGGCAGGCGACGAAGTGGCCCTTGGATACCTTAGCTAGCTCTGGTCCTTGTTGATTGCAGACAGGCATTACTCGATGGCATCTGGGGTGAAAATGGCAGCCGGATGGTGGGTTCAGTGGAGAAGGCACATCTCCACGCAATAATATTCTACCTTTATCTTTCGGCTTAAAACTGGGGACTGCTGACAATAGAGCTTCGGTATAAGGATGTAGGGGGTTTTCGAAGAGTTCCCTCTTATTTGCCAGCTCCACGATTTTCCCCAAATACATTATGGCTACCCTGTGTGCCATATGCCTTATCACTGATAAATCGTGGGCGATGAGCAAGTAAGCCAAGCCGAACTTTTCCTGAATGTCCATCATCAGATTCAGAATTTGAGCCTGTATGGACACGTCCAGTGCGCTCACCGGTTCGTCAGCGATGATGAGTTTTGGGTTCATAGCTAAGGCGCGAGCGATGCCGATACGTTGTTTTTGACCGCCGCTGAACTCATGCGGATATAGATTGGCTTGTCTGGTTTCCAAGCCGACTTGTTCCATTAGCTCAGCTACCCTATCCATTCGTGTCTTTTCATCACCAATCTTGTGGATAATCAGGGGCTCGCATATGGAATCACCGGCGCTCATTCTTGGGTCGAGAGAGGCATCGGGGTCTTGGAATATTATTTGAATTTCCTTTCTCAATTCCACGAGCCCACTTTTGTCCAGCTTGGTAATATCGGTTCCTTTGTACAGAATTTCTCCGCTGGTTGGTTCCTCCAGTTTGGGGATTGTTTTGCCCAGGGTTGATTTACCACATCCTGATTCCCCAACCAAGCCTATGATTTCTCTTTCACTTATGTCTAGGGTCACCCCATCTACAGCTTTTATATCTCCGATATGCCGGGAGAAGAACCCGGCGGTCACCGGATAGTACTTCTTGAGATTTTTTATTTGTAACAACCTGTGATTTGGCTTAGGTTTCATGTGTATAAGTGGCAACTTACCTTATGCTCCTTTGAAATCGTTGTTTCTGGTGGCTCTTGTCGACTGCAGATTTTCATTACCTTAGGACATCTGGGGTGAAAGGCACAACCTTGCGGCATTTGGATTGGGTTGGGCGTTGTTCCGGGAATCGACGCCAGCCTGCCCGTTGATTTTGATGTATCGGGCAGGCAATCGATTAAGCCGGAGGTGTAGGGGTGCTTTGGGTTACTAATTATTTCGGAGACCGATGCTGTCTCGACATCTTTTCCACCGTACATGACGGTGGCTCGGTCTCCTATTTCAGCCACCACTGCCAAGTCGTGTGTTATGAAGAGGGTAGACATTTGTCTTTTTGCCTTTAACTCACGAAAGATGTCCAGAATTTGAGCCTTTATGGTTACATCTACGGCAGTGGTTGGTTCGTCAGCGATGAGAATTTGAGGGTCACAGGAGAGGCTCATGGCTATTAGCACTCTCTGTTTCATGCCACCTGATAGCTGGTGTGGATAGTAGCTCATCACTCTTTCTGCTGACGGGATGCCCATTTCGCTGAGCAAGGTTATAGCCCTGTCTCTAGCCATGATGTGGTCCAAGGGCAGATGGAGCTTTATTTGTTCGATTATCTGGTCACCTATAGTCAATACCGGGTTCAGGGCTGATTGTGCTTCCTGGAAGACCATAGCTATATCTTTACCTCTGATTTGTCTTAGTTGTTTTGAGGAACATTTGGTTAGATTCAGAGTGTCGTAGCTTATTTTCCCGCAAACTATTTTTCCCGGTGGGCTGTCAAATAGGCGCAAAATGGATAGTGCTGTTACTGTCTTGCCGCAGCCAGATTCACCGACCAGGCAAAGGCACTCACCACGCCTGAGTTCAAAGTCAACGCCGTCTACAGCCTTGACTATACCACGACTGGTGAAAAAATATGTCTTTAGGTCACTGACTTTCAAAATGGCATTGTTCATGATGTCTATACGTTGCTCTTGGGGTCGAAGGCGTCTCTAAGTCCATCGCCCAGAAAGTTAAAAGCTAGAACTGTTAGAAAGAGCATGATTCCAGGTTCCACAGCTACCCACCAGGCGGTATTGAGGCTATATTGTCCGGCTTCCAAGATTATTCCCCAGCTAGGGACTGTGGGGTCACCCAAACCGATAAAACTCAAAGCAGCTTCGGCTAGAATTACCCCCGGGATAGATAACGTGGCTATGACAATAATCAGGCTTATGACGTTGGGTATGAGGTGGTGGAAGATGACTCTGTTATCGCTGGCGCCTAATGCTTTTGCAGCGACTATGAACTCTCTTGTTCTGAGCGACAGGGACTCGCTTCTAATTAGCCTGGCAATGCCTGTCCAGCCGGTCAGTCCTATCGCCAGCACTATGAAAGCCAGGCTGGGACCAAAAATGAAAATTATGAGCACCAGCAATAGGAAGAAGGGGAAGGTCATCATAATGTCGGTGAATCTCATCAGGGCGTTATCGACCCATCCGCCCAGATAAGCTGACAAGACGCCGATGATAGTTCCCAGGATTATGGCTATTCCGGTAGCGATTAATCCTACCAGTAGGGATACCCTAGCTCCAGAGACTATCATTGCTAGCATGTCGCGCCCTTTACTATCTGTGCCCAGTGGATGTTCCCATGTTCCGGAAATTTCTTTCGTGGTGTATTCATCGGTCTCTATGTTGTAGATGGATTGTTCAATGGTAAAGCCCAAGGGCGGCATGTTTTTTTTCTCGAAATTAGCCACCGTTGGGTCTAAGGTAAAAAATGGACCAATCAGGGCTAATGCAACCAAAAAGATTATGAAAGCCAGTCCGCATACGGCTAATTTATTTCTTTTTGTCCTCTGCCAGTAATAATTAATCAGCCGTGTATTGGAGCGCAAATGTTGGCTAATTCTTCTAACTTTATCTGGTAGCATTTCAGTCATATCTTATCCTTGGGTCGAGATAAGTATAGGTAACGTCGGTCACCAAGTTGACCAGTAGCACTATGAATGTCCCGATGAGGGTCACCGCCACTACCACGGGATAGTCGTTAGCGAAGATGGCGTTAAAGGATATTTGCCCTAGTCCTGGTATACCGAAGATGATTTCGGTGAGATAGGCTCCGCCGAAAACGATGCTGCCTAAATCGAACATTATTATGGTGATGAGGGGTAGCATGGCATTCCTGAAGACATGTTTGCCGATGACAGTTCGTTCGGGTAAGCCTTTAGCTCGAGCGGTGGTGACGAATGCCTTCCTCAGATTATCGAGCATAGCTGACCTGGTATACCTGACATAGCCAGCTAGCATTCCCGTGCCCAAAGTTATAACGGGCAGCACCAACGCTTTCAGATTGTCGAGGGAAAATAGAGGGAGAGTGGTGTCATAGTAAGTCTTGAACAATCCCAGCTTCACTGAGAAAATCAGAATAAGCATGACGCCGAGCCAGAAGTTGGGTATCGATATTCCGATAAATGAGAGGAAGGTGAAAGCATAATCGGTCTTTGTATATTGCTTAACCGCTGAGTAAATGCCGATTAAGATGCCGAGGAAAGCAGCAAACAAGCTGCTTAATAATATGAGTTGAAATGAGTAAATCCAGTGGGTCTCGATTAGCTCGATTACAGGCATGGAGGTACTGAAAGACCATCCCCAATTCCCTTGGAATAGGTTGCCCAAATAGTTTATATATTGCTCGTAGATAGGCTTGTCCAGACCATACCGCGCTTCAATGGCAGCCCTCACCTGTGCCACATCCTGTCCTCTGGCAGCGAGGTTTGCCAGATACTTATCGGCTGGCGAACTGGGTCCGACTCTGACCAAAATGAAGGTGATGGTCAGTATGCCAAAAGCGATGATGACCGTGTAGATGAGCCTCTTGATAATGTAATCTCTGAGCCAACTCTTCCCCATTTAAGGATATTTACCTCGTCACCATAGAAACAGTTCAAGAGGACTAGATTCTTAGGTCACTCTACTCAAGGTTCTTCGTTTCGTTTGACATGACAGAAAATGAAGCTTTATTCAAAATACCACAGATAGTAGTTGTAGCCTATGCTGGGACCAGGTTCTATCCCCATGACGTTCTTCTGGAAACCTAGATTGGCTCTGTGATAGAGTAGGAAGTCCACAGGCAAGTCCTCGGACAGCAGAAGAGATAGTTGGGCGTATATTTGTTTACGGGACTCTTTGTCTAGCGCCTCTTTTGTTTTGATTTGTTTGAATAAATCGTCTACTTCGGGGTTAGAATAGCTCATAAAATTGAGACCTCCATCGGAGGCATAGAAAACTCGGCTTCCGGATGGTGCCAACACGTCACTGCCGAAGCCCAACAAAATCATGTCCCATGCCTCCTCACTCACCGCTTCAGGACCGTTGTTGTCTCGGGGTTCTTGGGCACTGCCTGGGACTTTGTTTTCCATGAATTGTCTTAGTAGCGTAGACCATGGTACCAGCTTTATCTCTGTTTCTATCCCTAAAGCAAGGAGGTCACGTCTTACCTGGAAAGCTATGTCTTCTGCCACCTTGCTACCCTGGTTGGTTGCCAGGACGAGATTAAGAAGACTGCCGTCTTTATTGGTGACGGTTATAGTGCCATCTTCTTTTTTGACCCCATAGCCTTCCTGATAAAAAATCTCGGCGGCTTTCTTCTTGTCATAAAGCTCTCCCACGCCGTATTTGACTATGCTCTCATTGTCATACCATGGTGATATTGAGGGGATAAAGCTAAAGGCAGGCTCGGCGAATCCGAGGAGTATGGACTGCGTAATGGTATCTTTGTTTATTGACATGGCTAGGGCTTGTCTAATGGACTTATTTTTCAATCCATCCCAGCCGTTAGCTCTCTGGTTAAAAGCTAAGACGGTACAACCCGCGCTTGGTATGGTGTACACCTTGATATTCTCCATATTTCTAAATCTGTTGGCTTGTTCCGGCTCTATTCCGGAGTAGGTTATGTCACCGGCTTCTAGGGCTGCCTGCCTGGTGGCTGGGGTGCCGAAGAGTTTCACGATGTATTGGTCGAAGTAGGGAGCCCCGATATCTTTGCCCAGGTAATATTCAGGATTACGCTCGACCACGAACTTATCATTTCTGTTCCACTCCTTGAACCGATATGGTCCCAGGTTTCCCGTGTAGGTCAGGTTGTTGAACTCCGGTGCTTCGGTAAAGGCTTTGACATCACCTTCGTAGTTGATGGCTATATACTTGGGGTAGGGGAACAGGTCGTAAATGATGTAGACGAACTCAGGGTCAACGGCCTTGCGGGTTATTTTGAATGTGGTGGCATCGATTATTTCAGGTGTGACAAAGACCTTCTCGCCGTTCAACTCTTCTTGCCAGTCTCCTTTATATGGATAGTTCAGCCAGTCTGAGAACATGAGGTTCTTCAGTGTGTAGACATAGTCTTCCGCCGTGACTTGTGAACCATCGCTCCATTTGAGGTCATCCCTGATGGTTATAGTGTAAACCAAACCATCTGCTGATACCTCTACATCCTTAGCCAGACAACGCAACTGGATGTTGAGTTCGTTGTCGTATGTGGCTAGTGGGTCTACTGTGTGCTCATAATAACTTGAGGAAGTGGCGTCACTGATTAGTATTCGGTTCAGGCTCTCGGCATCACCGCCTGACACTCCTTCTATAAAATTGCCTCTAGCTGAGATGCCTTCGTCTTCTTTAATCTCGCCCTTGGTGCATCCTGCAGTCAATATAACCAGTACGATTGATATGGCTATAAGGATTCTCAAGTTTTTCATCTATTTACCTTCCTAAATTTTGTATTTTTGCCACTGTAGCCGTAGCTATCTTTTTTACTGGCTCGTTTCTGTTGTTGCCTGCCCTCCGTTTCGTTTGTTGCTTGATTGCTTTGCCTGACTTGAAACGATTTAGGTTAAGGAAAACTTTGCTTGGCATGAGATGAATACTCCTAAACGAAGCTCTCCTTTATCTGAAGAATTACCTCTTCGACGCTGTCCGGGGATTCTGAGATAATTCTCTTGATAGCTTCATCGACCTTCTGGTATTTATGAGTATCGTAAAGCTCGTCCAGTTTTTCATAATAGCCGGCTCTTCTTCCCAGTCTGAAGTTGAGCCTTTCTCGGGGTGGCAATGCTAGATATCTGTTTATCGTAGCCAGACACGCTGGCTTGGCTTCTGGGAATTTACCTTCTAGTTCTGGTAGGAGATTTAATACATGGTCACTCTTAAGCTCGCTGGTGACCTCGAGTTTTTCGATAAGTTTGCCTATTTCTTCTAGTACCTCGTCTTCTGATTGGAGTTCGAAGTCGCCGGATTTTATTCTTGACCACAAAAGCATATCCTCACGTATGTGGAGGGTGCGTAATCTGATGTAATCGGGGTCAACTTCATTAAGAACTTTGGCTGTGCCGATGACGTGGTTCGATGACATTTTTCTGCCGCCGAGTCCGGGCATAACGTATTCACATAATGAAATACCAGCCTCTTTCACCTTTTTGCCGCCCGCGATGTGCTCCTCTGCTGTAACGCCTTTTTCCATGTAACTGAGAACAAGGTTAGAGCCGCTTTCCATCCCGATGTGTAATCGGGAAAGCCCTGCCTCTTTAACTTCCTTCAATTCTTCTAGTGACTTCTTGGCGGCGGTCTTTGAACGGGCGTAGGAAGTTATCCGGTTCAGCTCGGGAAAGCTTTGCTTCAGAAAGGAAACTACTCTGACTAAATCTGGCGTCCTCATTATAAGGGTATTAGCGTCTTGAAGGAATGCAGACTTGCCACCTGCCCACAGCCAGAGCGCCACATTGCAGATACTGGCATTATGTTGGTGTCCGTTGTAGATTGTCGCAGCCACATCCCTTAGCCGACCACCATAACCCATTCGCCAGGCTAGCTCTTTTATCTCGTCGGCGATGGCTTTGGCTGTTTCTATATCCTTGATTATGTCTTCAGTTGGTCTGAGTTCGAACTTTTGCCCCTTATAAACCGGGCAGAATTGGCATCGGTTCCAGGGACAGTTTCTGGTTGCCCTTATCAGTAATGAATAGGCTTCACTAGGCGGTCTTATGGGACCTAGCTCGAAGGAATAGTCGGCTAATTTATTTGTCTTAAGTTGGTAGTCCAAGTTCATGATATTTGCTTGTGTTTAATTTTAAACTTTATGGGGCGAAATTTCCAATAATGGACTCTTAGTTTATGAAATGTTAATATTTGATAAATCGGAAGCAGTCATTTCCATTTCAGATTAAGATAGTCCACATGGTCAACCCTGACGAAGTCAAAGTAGTTTCTTTCGATGCTGAAGGTACTCTGGTAACGCCAGACTTTAGCTATGCTGTATGGTTTGAAGCTATTCCTGAACACTATGCTGAAAGGAATGGTGTTGATTTCGACTTGGCTAGGAAGGTCATCGAGGAGGAATACCGGAAGGTGGGTGACCAGAGACTGGAGTGGTACGATGTTAGATATTGGTTTGACAAGCTTGACTTGGGCACGCCTGAGCAAATGTTGGAGAAGTGCAAGAGCAAGGTGCAGTACTATCCCGAAGTTGCAGAAGTACTGGCGTCTTTAAGTGGAAGGTATAAACTCGTTGTGGCTTCTGGGTCAATGCGGGATTTTCTGCATCATCTTCTTCAGGGCATTGAGCCTCACTTCACCAGGATTTTTTCCTCGCTCACAGATTACAAGCAGCTGAAGACATCCGAGTTCTACTTAAGGATGTGCCAGGAGATGGAGGTTAAGCCCAGCCAGATGGTTCATATTGGCGATAACTGGCAATTTGATTTCGTCGCCCCAAGGGAAATAGGTATCCATGCTTTCCACCTTGACAGGAGAGGACAATGTAATCACCAAAACTCTGTGACTAGCCTGCTACAGTTGAAGAACCATTTGACAGATTAATTAAACAGAAATCTTTCTGTAGGCAAGTTGTTATTGATGGTCATAGAGTATAGTCTGATAAAGCCTTAGGTTATCGCAGCCTTTCGACTTTAACTTGAGGTAAGAGTCTTTCCACGTCCTCGCGGCGGCAGAGTTCGGTACCGGGGGTTAAAGTGGCTGCTGTTCCTGCTGCCACCGCCCAGCGACATGCTTCATCTATTCCCTGTCCCTGGCTTAGTTTTAGTACCAGTCCAGCGACAGTTGAGTCACCGGCGCCTACAGTGCTACGAACTTCTACTTGAGGTGGTGTAACCTTTAGAATTTTTTCCTCGTTGGCGATTATGAGTCCATCCTTGCTTCTGGAGATTACTGCAATCTCAATACCTCGTTTGATCAGAGTCTTCAACGCCTCAACAATTGCTGCTTCGTCTTTCAGATTTGTTTCGAGCAGTTCTTCGGCTTCGTGCACATTGGGTTTTATGACATTTGGTTTAGCCTTTATTCCTTCTTTTAACCATTGATTATCCGAATCAAGAACGGTTTTTATACCGCTACTTTTGACCTTCTCTATCAGTTGCCGGTATATATCAGCAGGTACTCCGGGTGGAACACTGCCAGCAAAGACAATAAAATCAGGTTTTGGCTTGATGTGCGTTATCTTTTGTATTAATTTTTTCAATTCACGATTGAGAATGTGGGGACCTGGAGCATCGATTCTGGTTTGGCGGTGAGTTTTTAAATCGGTGATGATGAAGTTGCTTCTTATTTCTCCCTCAATTGGAGTGAAGTCAAAGGGGACCTTTTGTTGTTGAAGAAGATGTTTCAGTGTTTCACCGTCGATGCCGCCTATGAAACCGTAGGCGATTGTCTCACCACCGAGCTCGTGGACGACACGAGAGACGTTGATTCCTTTGCCACCGGGGTCTCGGCGCAAGCTAGTCCAACGATTGGCTTCGTCTACCACCAATTCCTCAACGGTAACTATTTTGTCCAGGCTCGGATTCAAGGTCACTGTGGCAATCATTTAACTCTTTCCACTTTCAGTAGGTTGGTGCTACCTGAAATGCCTATGGGCACACCTCCGGTGATAACAACCAGGTCGCTATCGTGAGCTAATCCGGTTTGCTTGGCTACCCTGGCTCCTCGGGTGAATAATGCAGCTATTTTCGAAGGCTCGGGAGTCTGGAAGGCGCGTATCCCCCACGATAATGATAACTGTCTCTGCGTTGTCTGACTGGGAGTGATAGCTATAATCGGTACGTTGGGGCGGTACTTAGCGACACGTCGCGCTGTGCTTCCTGATGAAGTGAAGGCGATGATAGCAGCGGCTCCCAGTTGGTGGGCTGTATGACAGGCGGCATAGCTGATAGCATCGTCGGTTTGGGGTTGGAGGTCTTTGCCCTTGTTGGTCAGAATTTCTTCATATGGTAAGGTAGCCTCTGCTTCCAGAGCGATCTGCGCCATCATAGATACAGCTTCTACCGGATAGTTACCAACGGCGGTTTCTTCCGATAGCATTATGGCATCGGTACCATTGAAGATAGCATTGGCTACGTCACTAACCTCAGCACGGGTGGGGCGTGGTGCGTGCACCATCGACTCCAGCATTTGAGTAGCTACGATAACCGGCTTGCCCAAGTGGTTGCATTTCTGGATAATTTCCTTTTGAGCTATGGGCACTCTTTGTATGGGAATCTCGATGCCGAGGTCGCCACGAGCGACCATAGCACCATCAGCAGCCTTTAGTATTTCGTTAAGGTTATCCAAGGCTTCGCGCCGCTCGATTTTTGCGATAAGCGCTGGAGCCTTTTTATTTTTCTGGAGGAATTTTCTTACCTTGAGGATATCTTTAGCTTCTCTAATGAAAGATAAGGCTACAAAGTCTACATCATGTTTTAAGCCGAAGAGGAGATGATTCCAGTCCTCTTCGGTTATTGTGGGGGCATCCCAGGTTACGCCCGGTATGTTGATACCTTTATCCTCACCGAGGATGCCTCCAGTTACTACCTGGCATCTAACCTCTGTCTCACTGAGAGCTATTACTTTTAGCTCTATAGCACCATCATCGAGGAATATCATGTCGCCCGGCTTAATGATGCTTGGTAGGTAGGGCAAGCCTACGGATACCCTATCTTTGTCTCCTAGAATTTCTCTAGTGGTTAGGATAAAATCGGCGTTTTCTTTAAGTTCGACGCTGTCCTTCTTAAGCTTGCCGGTTCTATTTTTCGGTCCGGGCAGGTCTTGCATTATAGCTAGCGGCAGGTCAGCTTGTTTAGCTGTTTGTCTAAGAGTTTTTATGTAGCTAGCGTGCTCTTTATGAGTGCCATGGGAGAAGTTGATTCGAGCAACATCCATACCGGTTTGGAGTAGCTCTTTTATCACCGAAGCTGAGCTTGTACTCGGACCTATGGTGCAGACTATTTTTGTCCTGCGATAAGGGGTATGTTCAATAGCGCTAGCCATTCTATTTATCTCAGTAATTCATGTACCAGTTTTCTTGGACGGTAGCCCATTCGTAAGCTTTAATGCCAAGCTTGTGATACCACGGGACTGCATGTTTTGTGGCTATTTCAGCCAGTTCCTTTAGTCTGTCAGCCACAGTTGTTGATAAGAATTTTACTCGAGCCTTCTTGTCTGTAAAATGTATGGCTTCTTGCCAGATGGCTCGACCGCCAAGGAATCCCGAAGCACCTGCTTGGCAAGCAATTTCCACTTCTTTTCGGAATGTTTCATAGTCCACGCCAGCGCTTAAGATAACCCAGGGTACCTGTGAAGCCTCGTCCAACTGTCGGCAGAACTGGAGAAGCTTTGTCCTGTCTGTCTCATATTTCATATCGGCAGGAAATTCTGCTTTAAGTACGTCGATTGGCAAAGATGTAATCTGGCGGGCGCTTTCAATTACTAAACCTGGTTTTCGCACAGCAAACTGGGATGTCCCAGCATCCTCGCTCTTTGTAAGGTAGGTTTTGGGTTCGACGAGAAAAGGAATGTCGTACTTCAGGCATTCTTCCGCCACTGTCTGTATTGTTTTCAACTGCCTGTCAGCAACCTCAGTTAAGTCTGGTCGGTAGTAGACCAGGATTTTGACTGCTGAGGCACCCATGCGTTTGATTTTTTCTACACTCCAGCCATTGAGTAAGGTGGTTATTCGTCCTTTTGGTTTGCTTTCGTAGCCAGTAGCTTCGATGCTGACCAATAAGCCGGTGTGCCCGGGAAGTACTCCTGCGGTGATGCACTGGGCGGCGCCGTAGTTAGGGTCTAGCAAGACGGCGCTGGCATAGGGGGCTAAAGCAGCACATAATTCCAGCTTGTGTTCAACGATTTCTTGGTAATCAACATAATCATCGAGCTGCTCCTTCTCAATCATAGCCTTGAGGGAGCCTCTGTGGTCCATGGCACAGATAATGAAGATTCCTTCAGGCGTAGAAATCTGCTGCAAACCTCTGATTTTGCCGATACCTAGTCTAGCCATTGTTATTACGTTATCCTATTTTAACTCCAGGTTGTTAAGAATATACCGCTTTTGCTCTATGTATATCAAGTATCTATAAGCAGATGGTATTGCGTTAAACCGAGAGACAATATTATTGTTGAAGCTTGCGTAGATTCGGTGATTCAGGCATAATTGTGTTTGGTTAGTTCTGCAAAGGAGAGAGACATGGAAACGAAAAAATCAAGACCTTCACCACCTGAGTTAGAGAGGATGTCTCCAAAAGATAGGCAGAAGCATTTGGAGGAGAGGATGAGGGAGATAATTGCTTATGCCTATGAGAGGGCTCCAGCGGTGAAGGAGCGATTTAGCAAGGCTAAAGTGAAGCCTGACGACGTCCGTACTGTTAAGGATTTAGAAAAGATTCCGATGTTAAGGAAGGATGATTTGATTGCTTTACAAAAAGCGAGTCCTCCTTTTGGTGGCTATCTGGCTGTACCCATGGACACCTTGGAGAGGATATATCAATCGCCGGGTCCTATCTACGACCCACAACGTAAGAGAGGTTTTGGGAGTGGCAGCGCTCTAGGTCCAGATTTTGGCAAGGGGCAGATAGTGATGAATACGTGGTCATATCATATAACGCCTGCCGGCTTGGGAGTTGACCAGTTGCTCAGGAGTATGGGGTTTACCGTAGTTCCTACAGGTACGGGAAATACCGAGCTCCAGGTAAATATTATGCATGACCTCAAGGTACACGGTTTCTGTGGCACTCCCAGCTTTCTGAAAACAATTATAGATAAGGCTGAGGAGATGGGTTATGATTTTAAGAAGGACTTCAATTTGAAGTTTGCCGTGGTTGGTGGAGAGATGGGTGGTGAACCGCTGCGGAAGTTGTTTCAGGAGAAATACGGTATCTTCTGTATGGGTGGTGATACTTATGCTACTGCTGATGTTGGGACCATAGCCACTGGTTGTGAGAAACAGTCTGGCATGCATATTACCGCTGATGCCATAGTGGAGATAGTTGACCCGGAGACAGGGAAGCAGCTTGGTCCTGGCGAGGAGGGTGAAATAGTAGTTACTCCATTCGACGAAGTTTATCCCTTGATTCGCTTTGGCACTGGTGACTTATCGATGTTTATTGATGAGCCCTGTGACTGTGGGAGAACGACACCTAGATTAACCAAGATTATGGGAAGGTCTGGTGAGGCTGTTAGGGTGAGGGGTATGTTTGTCCATCCTAAACAGACGGATGAAGCGATTTCTAAATTCCCTGAGATTCGGGCATATCAGTTGGTGGTCACTCGTCCTCAACATAGAGACGAGATGGTTCTTAAGGTTGAGCTTAGTGATAAAGGTGTTGACAAAGAAAAGGCGAGGACTGTTCCTAGCGCACTTGGCAACGAGCGCTGGGATTTTACTGTCAAGGGCGTTGTGGATAGAGAGAAGCTGGAGGCTGCTGTGGACAAGGCTTTCAGGGATGTATGTAAGGTAAGGTTCGACCGCATGGAGTTTGTTCCAAAGGGCACAATTCCTGAGGGTGCCAAGCGGATTGTTGATGAGAGGAAGTATTAGGGCGGTTGCGCCTTGTAATATCTGGCTTATTAAATAAGGAGGTGAACAATGAAGGCACAAAAACCTCTGCCTCCATTTGAGGCAATGGAAAAGATGTCAAATAAGGAGAGAGGGAAGCTTTTAGATGAACAGCTCAAGTGGCTGGTTGCTTATGCTTATGAAAAGGCTCCGTCGACCAGAGCCAGGTTTGATCAGGCGGGTATTGCGCCGTCAAAGGTGTCCGGCATTAAGGACCTGGAAAATTTGCCTTTGCTGAGGAAGGATTCGTTGGTGGATTTGTACAAAACCAATCCTCCTCTTGGCGGATTGGTTACTGTGCCCATCACGGAGCTGGAAAGGGTCTATGTTTCTCCTGGTCCTATTTATGACCCACATCATCAGAGTGAAACCTACTGGCAGAGGCATGTCCAGTTGGTAAGAGCTGTAGGATTTGGCAAAGGGGATATTGTAGTCAACACCTGGATGTACAACCTTGTGCCAGCCGGGCTTATGATTGATGAAGCATTAAGGCGAGCTGGGGTTACGGTTATACCAACTGGTGTGGGAAATACTGAGCTCCAGGTCCAGGTTATGCATCAACTTAAAGCCACCGGATTTGCTGGCTCGACAGGATTTTTTATGAATATCATCACTAAGGCTGAGGAGATGGGCTTGGACATCCGCAGGGATTTTAACCTCAGGCTGGCTGTCATTGGGGGAGAGATGGGTGGTGGTCCAATAAGGAAAACGGTTGAGGAGAAATACGGCATTGCTACCGGCGATATGTATGGGACGGCTGATGTTGGTCTGATAGCCTTTGAGTGTAGTGCCAAGAATGGCATGCATATTGCCGAGGGTGTAATACTGGAGATGATTAGTTACGAGACAGGAAAGCAGATTGAGCCTGGTGAGGTTGGTGAGATAGTGGTGACTCCGATTGATGAGACTTATCCATTGATACGCTTTGGCACAGGTGACCTCGCCGGTTTGATTGATGAGCCTTGCTCTTGTGGTCGGACTTCTCCTAGGATAACACGCCTTTTGGGTAGGGTGGGCGATGCTGTCAGGACTAGAGGCATGTTTATTCATCCGCGGCAGCTTGAGCCAGCCATGGCTAAATTCTCACAGGTTGCTCAATATCAGGCGGTGGTGACCAGACCGGGTACTCGGGACGACCTGACGTTGAAAGTTGAACTCAAGACCGAGGAGGGAATCAATAAGGAGCAACTGGCAGGCGAGTTAAACCAGGTGGTAAGTGAGGCATTAAGGATTAAGGTCGACCGGGTCGAATTTGTAGCCAAAGGTGTGATTCCCGAATGGCATAAGCTGATAGTTGACGAGCGAGTATATTGAGCTAGACTCACTATTATAGTAGCCTTTTTCCCGCGAGCAGGGAAATTTTGCTTGATATCGTCTGTAGCCTGGCGGATTTAATCGTATAAGCAGCTTCCAGCCTGTTCCCCTTCGTTGCCCTCAAATTGTGGTAAAATAGGGCAAGATTCTTGTATTGGGTGTGTCAATATGACAATGCCGTTGATTAACGAAGATGCGACTTCAAATGTGAACTCGATTGCTTGTGGCAAGTTAACCTGGATTTACATCGAGAAGCCGACCAAACAAGATGTGGAGTATTTGGCTCAGCACTTCAACTTTCACATTCTCAATCTGGACGATGTTTTGAGCCGGGTTCAACGTCCAAAAATAGATGAGTATCTCGACCACCTTTTTGTAGTACTTCATTTTCCTGTGTATAACAAGGAGAATCGGGTGACCACGCCCAGTGAAGTGGATATATTTATAGGCGAGAATTATGTGGTTACCGTCAATAAGTCGGGTGATTTGAAGCCACTGGCAAGGTTTTTCAATGAGTGCCATGTTGACGATGGGATATGCAACACTTATATGAGCCGCAGCTCTGGCTTTCTCTTTTACCATATATTGGATAGAGTGGTTAATTACTGCTTCCCGATTCTTGACAAAGTAGTTGATAACGTAGAAAAAGTGGAAGACCTCATTTTTGCCAGACCGGTTCCAGAGACAGTCCGCGAAATCATGCTGGTCCGACGAGACCTTATCTCCTTCCGTCGCGTTATTCATCCTCAAATCAGTGTGGTTGAGGTGTTAGAGAAGGAAGAGTATCCTTTCTTCAAAGAAGACCAGGACATCTATTTCGGTGATATCGCCGACCATATCCGCAAGATTTGGGATGGTCTGGAAGACTGCAAAGAGGTGGTGGATGGGTTGGCAGACACCAGTAACTGGCTGACCTCGCATCGGATTCAGGAGGTAATGCGGGTGCTGACTATAGTTATGGCGATTATGGCGCCGGCTACACTGCTTGCCAGTATTTATGGTATGAATGTGCATTTGCCCGGTGGGAGGGAGGCTAGTTTCCTGCCTCTTGGGATAATTCTCTTTGTCATGCTTGGTATCGCCGCAGCAATGCTCTGGTTCTTCCGTCGTAGACACTGGATTTAGTCTTGACTCTGGTGCAAGGGCTTTTACGATGACTGTTTCTCATAGATTTGTGATAGTAGTGGCGCTTTTTGTCACCTGTCTCATAACGGCTAACATCATAATTGCTAAGCAGATAAGCATCGGCGGCATAATTCTACCAGCGGCGATAATAATTTTCCCTCTGAGCTATATCATCGGCGATGTTCTTACTGAAGTCTATGGGTACCAGCAGGCACGGCGTGTAATCTGGCTGGGCTTTTTATGCAATGTAATCACTGTTGTGGCTATCTGGATAGCACAAAAGTTACCGCCGGCGCCAGTTTTTGAGGCACAAGGCGCTTATGAGCGCATTCTGGGTAGCACACCTCGTTTCTTATTAGCTTCTTTTCTGGCTTATCTGGCTGGCGAGTTTACCAATTCATTTGTCCTGGCTAAAATGAAGATAATAACCAAGGGACGTTGGTTGTGGACGAGAACCATAGGTTCCACTTTGGTAGGTCAGGGTGTCGATACTGTGGTCGTTCTGACCATTGCTTTTTTGGGGGTGCTACCTCTCTCTGTGCTGGGCATCATGATTTTGAGCCACTGGCTGGTGAAAACCATCTATGAGACTGCAGCCACTCCATTAACTTATGTCGTGGTAGGTTATTTGAAGCGGAAAGAAGGCATTGATACTTATGATTACGGGGTTGATTTTAATCCCCTGAGGGTCATTTAGTGGCTGGGTGAGATAGGTTGTGCAGATTAAGTTTATAGTTGACAATAATGTTGGCAAGCTGGCGAAGTGGTTGAGGATAATGGGCTACGATGCCTCGCTTTTTACGGGAGAGGATGACGGCAAGATGGTCAAATTAGCCTTGGTGCAAAACAGGGTAATCTTGACTAAAGACAGGCAAATTATGCGCCGGCGGCTGGTTACCAGCGGCAGACTCAAGGCTGTTCTCATTGAGGATGATGACGCTAAGGCGCAATTGCAACAAATTGTTGAAGCCTTGAACTTAGACTACCAGTTTAAGCCGTTCTCTATCTGCCTCGAGTGTAATCAAAATTTGGTGGAGAGGGACAAGGAGGGAGTGCGTGATTTAGTCCCGCCTTATGTTTTTAAGACACAGAACTTGTATATGGAGTGTCCGTCCTGTCATCGTCTATACTGGCGGGGAACACATTGGCAGACGATGAGCCAGGAACTGGAGAGATTTACGGCGCATAAGCAATGATTCGTAAATTTTAGCTGTCATCCTGAGTGGCAGCGAAGGGTCTCTAGATTCTTCGGTCGTCCTTCCCGAATGGGAAGGGCTCCCTCAGAATGACAGGCGGTATTCTTGGATTGATGTTGGAAGGCGGTTTCGGATTATGAAGGTTGTCACTGCGGAGCAAATGCGCGAAATCGACCGCAGCGCTGCGAGCATCGGTTTGTCCACTGAAACATTGATGGAGAATGCCGGGCGGGCTGTGGCTGAGGAGACTAGGAAGCTTACTGGTGGAGTCATCGGCAAGCATATCCTGGTCATAGTTGGTATGGGGAATAATGGGGGAGATGGCTTGGTGGCAGGTCGGTATCTTGATGATTGGGGGGCTGAGGTCAGTATCTACCTGTGCGGACAGCGCTCAAAAGACGATAAAAACCTGACTTTAGCTCAGGAGCGGGGCATAACCATTATTCAGGCTGACCAGGACAGTGATTTCGCCAGGCTGGGAAGCCTTCTGGGTTCCTCCGAAGTGATAATAGACGCTGTCTTCGGTACAGGCAGAAGCCGAGCTGTTGATGGTGTGTTTAAAGAAGTGCTGACCAGGGCGATAAAGTCTAAGCAGGAGAATCCCGAGCTTTTAGTTATCGCTGTGGATGTACCCTCAGGGCTTGATTCTGATACCGGGGCTGTCGACCCAAGCTGTCCCTATGCTGATGCCACTGTTACCCTTGGATATCCCAAGCCTGGATTATTTAATTTCCCCGGTG
>Ga0233423_10000472_pt1 | contig 21497 bp, 23 predicted proteins | sample Watercolumn_Mata_FD_180713 | JGI IMG/M metagenome (GOLD analysis project Ga0233423, IMG submission 180713) | Freshwater microbial communities from Lake Matano, South Sulawesi, Indonesia - Watercolumn_Matano_2014_112_MG | ecosystem: Environmental > Aquatic > Freshwater > Lake | place: Indonesia...
TGCCCCCTGAGCGAGGAGCTGAATGAGATAATCCTGAAGGCGGCCAGGGCGGTTGGCGGCGGCGTCCTCGGCGTGGATGCCATGGAGACCAAGGAAGGGATAGTCATTCACGAGGTGAACAGCACGGTAGAGTTCAAGGGGGCGATGTCCGTATCTGACGTTGACATACCCGGAAAGATAATAGAGTACGCGCTGAACCTCGCTAAAAGGTAGATCTCCTCTTCGCCTTCTCTAGCCTTGTGTCCACGGCATCGAGGCATTCCTGCAATGACTGCATGACGCTGAGTATCGTCTCGCGCCTCGCCTTCAATTCTTTGAACTCCTCTGTCATCACCTCGGAGATGAACATGGAGAATATGCTTGGAGGGGCGACGTGTGGATTGTCCAGATCAAACATGTCCTTCAGGAAGCTCTCGAAGAGCCTGTTTATTCCGAGGGCTATCTCGCTCTGTTTTAGGATAACCTTCTCGAGGGTCTTCTTTCCATCGTCTGTGATCACATAGACCTTTCTCTTCCTGCCCTTGTTTGAGAACCACTCGCCCTGCACCAGGCCCTCGTTCTCCAACTTCTTCAGAACTGGGTAGACGCCGCCAGGAGTAGGTTTCCAGAAGCCCTGCGTGGTTTCCCGCATGACTTGCATCACGTCATAACCAGTAAGGGGCCTCTCGTTTATCATGAGAAGCAGAGCCATGCCCATGTATCCCTTCCTGCTCCACTCCAGGCTCTTGGAGACTGGATCGCTGAACATGGTTCATCCCTCTGCCTACATTTGACTGAATATATTTGACTCCGATATATGAACCTTGTGTTAGGAACTCGATTCCTTTGGCATAAAATAGGGCCTCTTAACAGTAAAGAGCCTTGGCGCATGACATTTCGTTGTTGTATCGGAAATTTTTTAAAGGATCTTCCACAAATAAGCGAAGGTCTTTGGTGATCTTTAATGGCAATGACAATATCAGAGAAGATACTGGCTAGAGCCTCCGGCAAAGATCGCGTAGAGGCTGGTGATTACGCGGTCGGAAAGATCGATCTGGCAATGATCCACGACCTCACTGGACCGCTTACGCTCAACGTCCTCAAGGAGGTGGGCTACGACAAGCCATGGGACCCCGATCGTGTTGTGATCATATTAGATCACCAAGTTCCTGCGAACTCCACCGTTACCGCTGCACTCCACAAGCGGCTCAGGGATTACGCCAGAAAGTACGGCCTGAAGAACTACCACGACTTGGGGAGACAGGGGGTCTGCCACCAGATACTGGCAGAGAGCTACGTAAAGCCGGGGATGTTGGTAGTGGGAGCGGATTCCCATACCTGCTCGCTCGGCGCGCTCAGTGCCTTCGCCACGGGAATCGGGTCGACCGAGATGGCTGCGGTCTTCCTAACGGGCGAGCTGTGGTTCAGGGTACCGGAGACGGTGAAGTTCGACCTTAAAGGGAAGTTGGAGAGGGGAGTATCAGCAAAGGACATCATACTCAATATCATCGGAAGGGTAGGGGTAGATGGGGCGCTTTACTGCGCCGCCGAATTTGCCGGAGAAGGTGTGGAGCAGTTGAGCGTTGACGGAAGGCTGACAGTGTGCAACATGGCAATAGAGATGGGCGGAAAGACTGGGATAATCAACCCGGATAGGAAGACGCTGGAGTACACGGGCGTGAAGACTGCCCCTCTGAGGAGCGACCCAGACGCCGAGTACTTGAAGGTTGTAGAGGTGGATCTCGACGAGATTGAGCCGCAGGTAGCAATGCCCCACTCGGTGGACAACGTGAAGTCCGTGAGCGAGGCGGGCGAGGTGAGGGCGGATCAGGTCTTCATCGGGTCCTGCACGAATGGGAGGCTCGAGGACCTCGAGGCGGCGGCAGGGATCCTGAAGGGTAAGAAAGTCAATCTGAACACCAGACTGATAGTGATACCTGCCTCACAGAAGATCTACCTCGAGGCCGAGAGGGGGGGCTACATCAGAACGTTCGTAGAAGCCGGCGGGGTCGTCTGCAACCCCAACTGCGGTCCCTGCCTTGGCGGGCACATGGGGATCCTGGCAGACGGCGAGACGTGCGTAAGCACCTCCAACAGGAACTTCATGGGCAGGATGGGAAGTACAGCATCGAGGGTATACTTGGTCTCGCCCGAGACCGCGGCGGCGACCGCCGTCGAGGGAAGGCTAACTGATCCTAGAAAGTATGTGAGGGGATATCGGACATGAGTGGATACAAGGGTAAGGTCTGGCTCTTTGGAAACAACATAGACACGGACGTGATATTCCCAGGAAAGTACCTCGTCCTCACGGATCCCAATGAGATGGCGAAGTACGCGCTGGAGGGTCTGGTACAGGGCTTCTCGTCAAAGATCGCCAAGGGGGACATAATCGTTGCGGGGAAGAACTTTGGCTGCGGTTCAAGCAGGGAGCACGCGCCGCTAGCACTCAAGTACGCCGGGGTAGGCGCGGTCGTTGCTAGGTCTTTCTCCAGGATATTCTTCCGAAACGCGATAAATATAGGATTGCCAGCGGTCATATCCAAGTACGCCAGGGACGTGTTGAAGGAAGGAGAGATGATCTCAATCGATCTTGAGAGGGGGTACATACAGAGGAGGAACGGCGAGAGGCTGCCCGTTGAGGGGTACCCGCAGTTCCTGCTCGAGATCCTCAAGGATGGCGGGCTGCTACAGAATCTCAAGAAGAGAGTCAAGAAGGAGAAGAGAAGATGAAAAAGAAGACATATAAAATTGCCCTGATGCGCGGGGACGGGATAGGCCCAGAGCAGACAGAGGCCACGCTGACGGTTCTCTCTGCGCTGGAGGAGACTGTAGGGTTTAAAATGGAATTCCTCGAGGCCGAGGGTGGCGACGACTGCTTGAAGAAGAGGGGGGAGGCGCTACCCGCCGAGACCGTGGAGACCATAAGGAACTCTGACGCCTGCCTCAAGGGCCCTGTGGGTGAGAGCGCGGCGGACGTCATAGTAAAGCTGAGGATACTCTTTGACCTCTACGCGAACCTGCGACCCATAAAGTCGTATCCCGGGATCCCGGCAATGAGGCCGGACATAGACATGCTATTTGTGAGGGAGAACACGGAGGATCTTTACAAGGGGTACGAGTTCCGGGTTGGAGACGACACAGTTGCCCTCAGGGTCATTACCAAGAGGGGTTGCCTGAGGATAGCTGAGACCGCCTTCAAGCACGCCCTCAGGAGAAGGAGGAAGGTCACCGCTGTGCACAAGGCAAACGTCCTGAGGGTGACCGACGGCCTATTCAGGGACACGTGCAGGGAGGTCGCCGCAAGATACCCGGAGGTAGCCTTCGAGGAGCTGTACGTCGACGCGGCCTCCATGCACCTCATCAAGAGACCGCAAGAGTTCGACGTGATAGTGATAACGAACATGTTTGGGGACATCCTTTCGGACGAGGCCGCGCAGATAGGCGGCGGGCTGGGCATAGCGGCGGGTGCCAATGTCGGGGACAGGTACGGCCTATTCGAGCCGATCCACGGCTCGGTGCCATCGAAGGCAGGCAAGAATGTGGCGAACCCGACGTCGATGATCCTCTCGGCGAAGTTGATGCTAGACTGGCTGGGAGAGTCTGACGCCGCCAGGAGGGTCGAGAGCGCGGTCTACAAGACCCTCTCTGAGATGAAGGCCGTGACGTACGACCTAGGCGGAACCGCGAAGACGAACGAGATGGCAGAGGAGATCGCGAAAAATATCCGCGCCCTGTCAGTTACCCACGGCTGAAGCCTGTGGGCTTGCAACTCAGGGTGTTTCGATACCATCTCCCACACCCATCATCTTGCAAGACGAGCCCACTGACGAGGGCTCCCCCCTCAGGAAACTGGCCCCCAAGAAATAGCGTCTGTGGATGCCTACTTTAGGGGCCGCCCTAAGGGCGATGTTTAGGCTCGCTACTCGGTCTCTATCGGCTTCATATCCACATTTGACGCATTTGAAGTGGACGTAGCCCCTCCAGTTCTCCTTGCCTACGTGTCCACACCTTGGACAGGTCTGGGAAGTGTACTTTGGCGTGACGGGCTCTACAAACACTCCCTCCCTCTCAGCTACGCACGCCAGAGCGTGTCTGAAGAAGTAATACGGGATACGGTTAGTTTTCCTTCTGCTCTCCTTTGTCCATTCACCTCTGCGCTTCCTTAGATCTTTGAGCCTCTCGATGGCGATGTTGGCACTGAACTCCTTGGCGAGCTCAACGATCTCGTTGGCCACCTGCCAGATCCTTGTTTTCACATAATCCCTCTGTCTACCGCTGAGCCCCTTGAGCTTGAGCCCGGCCTTACCTCTGGAGGTGGTCCCTCTATACCCTTGGAGCCTCGCCTTCCTCTCCTCGAAGCGGAGCTGTTTACCGGAGACGTCCTGTCCATGGTAGGTTTGTTTTAGAACTTTGTCCTTGCTGATTATGGATACTGCAATCTTGGGGCTGTTCACGTCCACCCCCATCCAGTTCTGTCTTATAACGGGCCTTGCATATTCCTTATAGAGGACGACAAGGAACTTGAGGTTCTGTTTCATGATGATGCTTGTCAGTTTCCAGCCTTCTTCAAGGTGCTGCCGAAGTCTCCGATAAGCCCCGTCCTGGTCTATTGGGAGGCCTATTCTGGTGCGGTTCAATCTGAGGCTGAGGACAGGGTTGCCCCGTTTTGTTCCCCTGAAGCTGAACTTGAGGCTGAAGAGCCTCTTATCAAGGCGGACTATGCACTTCCTTATGCCACCTTTCACGGTTTTGCGTACGCTCCACGCATAGCTTGTAGCCTCTATCAGGAGCTGGGACGCCACACTGTACTTGCCCCTGAACCCTCGTATGTTTCATCGTGGAGTTCAGCCCTCGACTTGACGCCGCCGGCATGGCTGAGGGCCTCCTGCACAATAGTGAAGAATGTCGTATAGGTCTCCCTGAGCAGCCTCTCCTTTTTCCTGGTGGGATCGAGAAGGTTCAGAGGCAGGCACTTCTGCGTAGGCTTCCCCAAAACAATATAACATATTTAAATAGAACACATTATGTCGCAATTTCCCCCACCTTCAAAGAGGGTGGGCTTCCTTGTGACGGAATTGTGATCTCAGGCGCTCACTTGGTCTCTTCCACGTCGATAATTCCGTCAGTGGTTATTGCGAAGAGGCACTCGCTCTCGGGGTGCATAGGGGAGTCGATTATTCGGGCGATCCTCCGGCTCTCCTTCGACTTTCTGAGCCAGATCCTGTAGGTGGTGCCGTGGGCCAGTATGTTCCCTCCGGCGGGCTTGTTCGGGTTCCCGAAGAAGGTGTCTGGAGTGGACTGTATCTGGTTCGTCACGACGACTGCCATGTTGTAGATGTCCGACATCCTGAGCAACTGGTGCAGGTGCTTGTTCAGCTTCTGCTGCCTTGGGGCGAGGGCCTCCCTGCCCGGGTACTCCGACCTTAAGTGTGTTATCACGGAGTCCACAATCAGTAGGCGGACGTTGTTAGCGGGTACTAGGTTGGCAGCCTCATCTGCCAGAAGTATCTGGTGATCCGAGTTGTAAGCCCTAGCGTAGATTATATTTCCCAGTATTGTGTCCGGATCAAGCCCAAAGTTCTTGGCTATGTTCATTATGCGCTCCGGCCTGAAGGTACCCTCAGTGTCAATGAAGAGCGCCCGTGCCCCGAGTCCGCCCTGCTCCACGGGAAGCTGCACGGTCACGCAGAGCTCGTGGCAGATCTGGGTCTTACCTGATCCATACTCACCGATGAGCTCCGTAATAGCCTGCGTCTCTATACCCTTTCCCAGCAGATTATCAATGGCCTTTGTGCCGGTCGTGACAAAGCCTATGTTTGCCCTTTTCGAGAGGACATCCTTGGCCGTCGTGAACCTGATGTTGAGCAGCGCCCTTGCGTTCTGGGTGATGACCGAGGCCTTCTCCTCCGTGAGCTCGGCTATCTCGGTAAGCGTGCGTGTGGGCGTTACCGCCAGAGCCTCCACCGAGGTTATCCCTGCCTCCCTGAGCTTCTCGGCGGTGGCCGGTCCGACGCCCTCGACGTCTTCCAGTTCGTGTTTTACTGCCAAAATTTTTCTTCTCCTAGTTTAGAGGGCGTTAGAGGGAGGATTTAAACCTTTCAATTGTTGGACTCCATTAACCTGCCTTGGCTGAAGGACGATATTATTTTAAAGTTATTGAGGGGGTAGGGGATAGCAGGGCGAAGGTATTGTGAAACCGCCTTCGGGAAAAGGCTTAAATTAACGATGAAAGCAATACTATGGTAATTCGATGGTTGCTCAACGGGGGATAACTGCGGTGACCGCCTACCAAACCCATTGATGGAATCTGCGTTGCGGATTCCCTATGGCGTGATCTCGACCTCTGGGGCGACCGAAGAAATGTTGAGGGTGTTTTTGCATGGATAAAGTCAGAGTGGGTATTTTAGGATCCACCGGATCGGTGGGACAGAGATACGTGAGCATGCTCAGGGACCATCCCTGGTTCGAGGTGGTGGCGCTCTCCGCCTCCAGCACATCCGTGGGGAAGAAGTACAAGGAGGCAGCCAAGTGGATCCTCGACAGGGACATGCCGGCCGAGGCTGCCGAGATGAAGGTGATTCCGGCCGAGCAGAAGGCGTTGAAGGTGGAGAAGGTGGAGCTCGTCTTCTCGGCGCTCCCCTCCGAGGTTGCGAAGACCGTGGAGGCGGAGATGGCTGAGGCCGGCTTCACGGTCATTGCAGATACAAGCGCCCACAGGATGGATCCGGACGTCCCGATCTTGATACCTGAGGTCAACAGCGAGCACCTTCTCACATTAAAGGAGCAGAGATCCAAGAGAAAAGGGATAATCGTCACCTTATCCAACTGCACGGCACTCGGGCTCGCGATCACACTGAAGCCGGTGCAGATCGGGTTCGGGCTCAGGAGGGTCCTTGTCTCGACGATGCAGGCGGTCTCAGGCGCCGGTTACTTTGGAGTGCCGTCCATGGCCATCATTGACAATATCATACCGTATATCAAGAATGAGGAGGAGAAGATTGCCCAGGAGATCCTGAAGATTCTGGGCGAGTACAGGAACGGCTTCAAGTTCGCCAAGATAAAGGTGGGAGCAAGCTGCCAGCGGGTGGGAGTTCTCGACGGACACACAGAGGCAGTCTTCCTCGAGACGGAGAAGCCGGCGATCCCCGAGGAGATAAAGGCATGCATGAGGGCCTTCGAGGGAGAGCCGCAGAGGCTGAAGTTGCCCTCGGCGCCTATTCCGCCGATAATAGTCAGAGAGGAGCCGGACAGGCCCCAGTCCAGGCTTGATAGGCTCGCAGGTAGCCCCGAGAGGGCGAAGGGGATGGCAACCGTGGTGGGAAGGGTTAGGAGCGAGCCCGCTCTTGACAATGGAATAAAGTACGTGATGCTGAGCCACAACACCATAAGGGGCGCCGCAGGGAATGCTATATTAATAGCCGAACTCTTAAAAGCAAAAGGCATGATATGATTGCGTCCATGAACGATGGAGGATTGCAAAGGTGATCCCATGAGGATTGTAATGAAATACGGCGGGCCCTTGATGGATGGTCCGGAGCAGATAGATACTTCGGCTACCCTAGTTGCAGAGAGGGCAAAGAAGGATGACGAGGTCGTGGTCGTGGTATCCGCCATGTCCACCGTCACGGACGAGCTCTTGGCGATGGGGGAGAGCGCGAGGCTGGGGGACATGGAGCGCGTCAGGGCGAACTTATCGAAGATGGAGAGGAAGCACCTAGAGGCTGCAGAGAAGCTCTGCGACGAGAAGACTCTTGGCGAGACCGCGGTGAAGATTAAGAAGCTGATGGAGACCCTCGACCAGTGCCTTACGGGGATCTTTCTTCTGAGGGAGTTGACGCCTAGGTCAAAGGACCTCCTGCTCTCCTTCGGGGAGAGGCTCGCTGCGCCGCTGATGAGGGGGGCGCTCTTGTGCAAGGGGATCAAGGCAGTGGATCTCACCGGCGGCGAGGTGGGGATAATAACGGACAGCACCTACGGCAACGCCAAGCCGCTCCTCAACATCACCGAGGTGATGGTAAAGGACAGGCTACTTCCCATTCTTAAGGGAGGGGTGGTGCCTGTGGTGACAGGGTTCATAGGGCAGGACGAGAACGGCGTGATAACGACCCTAGGCAGGGGCGGCTCTGACTATACGGCCACCATTCTGGCATCGGCGCTGGAGGCGGACGAGGTCTGGATCTGGAAGGATGTGGACGGGATAATGACGGCGGACCCCAAGATGGTGGCCAGCGCCAAGACCATCCCGGTCCTCTCTTACGCGGAGGTGATGGAGATGGCTTACTTCGGCGCCAAGGTTCTGCACCCGCTCACGGTGACCCCGGTCCAGGAGCGGAGGATACCCATAAGGATCCGGAGCGCATACAACTCGTCCAATCCAGGAACGATAATCAAGGATAAGGGCAACGAGGGCAAGACTGTCAAGGCGGTCACCGCCATAGAAGACCTCAGCATCATAACCACGGGCGGCGCCGGGATGATCGGGATCCCCAGCGTCGTGGCCAGGGTCTTCTCCACCCTTGCCGCCAACAACATCAACGTGCAGATGATCTCTCAGAGCTCCTCGCAGGCAAACATCTCGATGTTGGTAAAGAAGACGGATCTGGAGAGGGCGCTGAAGGTGCTGAAGGTGGAGTTCAGGAACGGTGACCTCGTACGGGACATACACACGATCCCCAAGGTGGCGGTCGTCGCAATAGTGGGCGAGGGGATGCGCGGCACGAAAGGAATCGCTGCCAAGATGTTCTCAGCGGTGGCGCAGGCTGGCGGAAACGTCCTCACCATCGCTCAGGGCTCCTCCGAGCTGAACATATCCTTTGCAATACTCGAGGAGGAGACGAAGAAGGCGGTGGAGGCAATCCACAAAGCCTTTGGCTTGGATAAAGCCTGAGCTACCGCAGTTGATATTTTTCTGAGCGTAGGCAAAAAGAGGGAAAGGGCGGGATCTGACTTCTAACCGAAGGCCCTGTCTCCTGCGTCTCCTAGGCCGGGGAGGATGTAGCCATGCTCATTAAGCCCTTTATCCACCGCAGCCGTGAAGATCTCGATCTTCGGGTATTTCTCAAGTATCCTCTGGATGCCCAGCGGTGCACAGATGACCGTGGCCACGATAAACCTCTTTGGATTGTTGTCCTTGCAGATCTCGTCTATGACTGCCAGTAACGTGCAGCCTGAGGCCAGCATGGGGTCGGCTATGATGAGGGTATCATTCGGATAGATCTTGGAGATCTTGCTGTAGTTCCTCTCTATTCTGAAGTTGTAGTTCGGAGCGGCTATCCCCCCCTCGATCCTCCTGGCACTGACAATGCTCTGTCTGGCTGTTGGCAGCACCTTGAGCATGCCCTCAACGAAGGGCACCGCGGCGCGGAGTACGTTCACGATCATGACGTGCTCTGCATCTGTGAGTTTAATTCCCTTTGCCTTGACGCCTGTTGGTGTATTAACATCTATCGTCTCGTAGTGCATGGTTTTTGCGATCTCCATTCCGATTAGGCGGCCGAGCTTGACCAGCCCTTTACGGAATGCTATCTGTCCGGTATTCTTGTCTCGAAGGGTGGTTAGAACTTCTTGCGCCAGAGGATGATCCACAATTTTAACGTTTGGATAGTTTTTCAAATGAACCCTTCTCAAAGTTAATTTAGAAGGAGTATATTTAGGTTTAGGTTCATGGAAAAATGATGGTCGAGGGTGTAAAAATGGGGTTATTTCTTGGAGAGCTTGTCTGCGACCGCCCTTGCAAAGTCCATCGTTCCCGCCTTACCACCCAGGTCACGAGTGACGGTCTTTCCCTCGGCAAGGACTGCGTCCATGGCTACCTCGAAGCGGGTGCCCGCATCGACCTCGCCCAGGTACTTGAGCATCATGGCGGCTGAGAGCATTATCGCTGCAGGGTTTGCGTCCCACTTGCCGGCGTGCTTGGGCGCCGACCCGTGTATCGCCTCGAAGAAAGCATACCTGTCCCCTATGTTGGCGCTGGGTGCGATGCCAAGACCTCCCACGATTCCGGCGCACTCGTCTGAGAGGACGTCGCCGAAGAGGTTGGTGGTGACGATGACATCGATGTCCTGCGGTTTCATGGCAATCCTCATGGCAGCCGCGTCTATGTGCATCTCGTCGAAGAGTATGTCAGGGTAACTCTTGGCGACCTCGGCGCAGACGCTTCTGAAGAGGCCGCAGGTCTCCTTCAGGACGTTCGCCTTGTGGACTGCGGTGACCCTCTTCCTCTTCTCCCTCCTCGCGAGGTCGAAGGCAAACTTCGCTATCCTCTCGGAGTTCTTCCTCGTTATGACCCTTACGCCCAGCGCGGAATCCCCAAGGTTGTACTCCAGTCCCTTGTACATACCCTCGGTGTTCTCCCTGACTATTACCATGTCAACGCCTTTATGGATCGACGGGACGCCCGGATGGTTCCTGAAGGGCCTCACATTCGCGTAGAGGTCCAGCATCTGCCTGAGCGTGACGGTGGCGCTCTTGAAGGAGCCCGGGCCAGGAGGGGTCTGAGTCGGCCCCTTAAGGCACGCGTCCGAGGACTTTATGATGTCCACGGTCTCCTGCGGGAGCGGGTTCTTGTACTTCTCCCATGCGTTAAGCCCGGCGGCAACCTTTGTGAACTCAAGTTTGAGGCCCACGCTCCCAAGAGCGTGGATGGTGGCCTCGGTGATCTCGGGACCGATCCCGTCACCGGTTATAACGGCTATCTTGTAGATTCTTCCCAAATCAGACACCCAAAACGGTTTCACTCAGTCGTGGTTCTGAAATACCGCACGACAGTATATGATTCTTACGCTTTTCAAGCGCTTCGAAGGCAAGCTTTAAATTTATGTTGTATAAATACTACATATGATGAAAGAATACAACATAAACCAGACGACATTGAGGATACTCGGGCTGTACCGGAGCGACTACAGGCGGTCCCTTCATCTGAGGGAGGTGTCCAGGGAAACAGGTGTTGACGTAAAGGCGGTCCAACTGCAGCTCAAGAGGCTTGAGAAGATCAACATCCTATCGAGCGCCGCCAAGGGAAGGAGCAAGGACTACTCCCTGAACCTCAACGACCCGCTCACCATGTATTACATGGTGCTTGCGGAGGCCTTCGCCTCCACGGAGTACCTTGCTAGGAACTTCGTGATCAAGAAGATCGCCAGCGAGACCAGAGATCGTGTAGATGGAACGATGATACTGTTTGGAAGCTTTGCAAGAGGAGAGGCTACGGAGGGCAGTCCCATAGACCTCTTGATAATAACGAGCGGAACGATGGATAGCAACATCTTCGCGGAGACAGGCAGCTTCATCAGCAGGGAGATAAGGGTGAAGACCATGGACAAGGCATGGTTCCTCGAAGGCTTTGGGATGGGGGATCCCTTGATAGCAGAGGCAGCCTCGAACCACATCCTGCTGAAAGGGATTGATGAGTTCTGCGGCCTGATGTGGCAGCATCATACGAAGAAATAGAGGACGCGGGGGCGCGCCATCAACATCCGCGCACTTTACGGTCTGTTTTTCATGAATTCTCTATTATCCAGACCATCTCCTGCTTGTAGGAGGTCAGGGGGCGGTAATCAAAGCCGCCGTATATGAACCACTTCTTGAAGCCAGCCAGGCGCAGGAGCACCTCAAACTCCCTCTTGTAGATGAGGGCAAACCGGTAGTTCCCCCTCCAGTAGACGTCCCCGCCCTTGTAAACGATGGCGGCAGTCTCGATGATCTGATCCACCTCGTTCACGAAGTAGGACTTCTCCCTTAGCCCGAAATTCCCCTTATCGGTGACTATCAGCTCCTCGGACTCCTTCCCGTAGCTCATCATCCGCTCTATGTCTGGGTAGAAGAAGTTGAGGATGAGTCGGCCTCCTGGCGCGAGGTATTTCTTGAAGTTCTTCAGGGTCTTCAGCTGGTCATTGGTTGTGAGGTTGTAAAGGAACGACCTGAAGGGGACGATTATGAGGGCAAACCTCTCGTCCAGCTTGAAGTTACGCATATCACCTACGCTCACCTTCGGCTTCAGGTTCATGGCTTTTGCCTTGTTCTTCAGTTCAACCAGCATCTCGCCGGATATGTCTATGCCGTATGTGTCTATCCCTTCCTTCAGGAGCTCGAGGTATATCCTTCCCGTGCCGCAACCGACTTCCAAGACCTTTCCTTTGGCCTTTTTGGCCTCTTTCTTGTAAAAATCGATGTCTTCGGTGTATTTGCCGTAGATTATATCATACACCTTAGCCCAAGCGTCATATTCAGCAGTAATATTTATTCCCCCATTTTATGTAATATATTTAATATTTCATATATAAGTAGCGGTGGGTAATAATTTAAATCATCGGATGGGCTACAACATGGGTTCGGAGAGGAGCGGGTGCTGGAGAGGGTAAAGAAGCAGATCTTGGCCGTCGCGGGGACTCTGGGAGCCGCGGAGCTGAACATGGAGCAGCGCCAGACCGTGGCGGTGCTGGAGGAGAAGGCGATGGGGAACGTCCTCAGCGGGATGGGCAGGGGGAGAAACGAGGGCGTCACCGAGACGCTGAAGAGGGAAGTCGTGATGGTCTTCTTCGTGGATGTCAACTTCGTGATCCCCGAGGATCCCCAGATAATGGTCCTCATGCACAAGGACGAGGTGGTCGGCTGGACGTCCATGGACCCGAGCGTGATAAAGAGGTACAAGGAGGACAAGAACTACCTGGTGCTCAGCGACTACTTCATAATAAAGAAGGACGCAAAGATCAGCGCCGCCGCCTTCGCCAGCGGGGACTCGTGCTTCATCTTCAAGGGCGCGCAGATGGAGGAGTTCTCGAGGATTCCGGAGATAAAGGATCATATCATCTCCATACCCTCGCCGCCCGGCTTCAGCTACCTGCACGCCCTATTCAAGGACGAGATGCGCCTCAGGGACCCGAGGATAGGCGGATTCCTCATCGGATTCAACCTGAGATGAATGGTTCATATTCGTTGAGATGATTGTTCGAACTCACACAGGGGTGCAAAAATGGAGTCGGAGGATCTGAAGAATAAGCTGGTCGTGGTCGCCGGCGGAGGATATTTCGGCACAAAGGCCGTGAGGCTTGCCAAGGATATGGGCGGGAAAGTTGTGGTGATTGACAGCAGAGTTGATTGCGAGGCGAGCAAGTTTGTAGACAGAATAGTTAAGGGAGAGGATCTTCATGGAACCTTGAACGTAGGGGCGGGGTCTGCGACCCTCTTCGTGTGCGATGCGGTGGAGTTCCTATCCCATATAATGAAGGTTACCGTGCCAGACTATATTGTTCCCTCCGTGCCCGGACATCTGGCAGGGAAGCTGGTTAAGAATTGGCTTGAGCGAGAGGGTTTGGTGGTTGAGTGCGGATCAGAAGCCATGAGGAGCGTCGTAGAGGGTATTCCTGAGAGTCTGGTCGTACACCAAGACAAGGGCATGGGCATCATCATCACGAGCTACATGCAAGAGGGAGGGGAATGCAGGATCCCTTGCGACCAGCCCTTGGATCGTTGTAAGACCACTGGTAGACCAAAGAGTGGACTTATGTACCACATATTGGCACATGCTACCCGCGAAGTTACCTTATCGAAAATCCTGTTCAGCCACAATCTCGGAGGGGAGGTTGGCCTCTTTGAGGGATCAGAATTGATGTCCTTTTTATCAGACGTTGAACGGCTTAAAGCCCCTTATAGTATAGCCATAGGAACCTCGTGCAGTTGTCATGGGATCTTGAACCTATTCTCGGTCCGTACACCATCGAGGGCAGCGGTGGGAGAGGAGTAGATATGCAAAACCGTGTTCGACCTTACATGATCTACTGCGGCATATTGAAGGAGGAGGTGGAGAAGTTGATGGAGCGCGGTTCTCTGCCCGTTGAGCCGTACTTTTTGGACGCGGGTCTACATACCGACTATGGCGATGTGGAGGTGGGGCTCACCCGAGCCATAGAAGAGTGTTCGGGGGACGGATCAAGGAGGGTTGTCGTTGTCTACGGCGACCTGTGCCACCCCAACATGAAGGGGCTGATAGGGAAGTATGACAATGTCGTTAAGGTGGACGCCCTCAACTGCATCGATTGCCTGCTTGGCGGTCACGGAAGGCTCTTGGAGATAGACCCGAACCACGAGTACTTTTATCTCTCGCCTGGCTGGATGCCATCAAGATTAAAGGCGAACCTGCGATTCAGACCCATCTTCAAGACAAGCGAGGAAGAGACGAAGAAGCAGTTCAGAATGCTAAAGGGCATCATCCTGTTTGATACACTTGGAAATTTGAAGGAGTTTGAGGGTGAGGTGGAAGAGTTCAGCCGTAGAACGGGGCTTCCAATATTAGACAAAAAAGTGGTAGGGCTTGACGGGTTTAGAGATCTGATTCTTGAAGCAATCAGGAAGCTTGAGAAAACTCGTCGTGTGAAATCGCGACGAGGCTTGAAGAGGGAGGCACGAATAAAAAGAGGGCGGTAATAATCTACTTAGGTTCTTTCTCCCAGACGAACCCGCCCCTCTTCTTATAGTGATCTACGAGCCCGCCATCCTGGAGTATGGTCATCAGGAACGCGGGGACGGGCTTGAAGGAGTACATCTTGTCCCCCGCCTTTATCCTACCTTCTCTGAGCGAGACCTCGACAATGTCCCCCGCCTTGACCCTGTCCACTACCTCGGGGCACTCCACGACCGGCAGACCGACATTGAAGGAGTTCCTGTAGAATATTCTGGCGAATGACTTTGCAACCACTGCACTCACCCCGGCGTGCTTTATGACGACGGGTGCCTGCTCCCTGCTGGAACCGCAACCGAAGTTCTTCCCCGCAACGATTATGTCTCCCTTGGAGACCTTCGAGGAGAACGTTGGGTCGGCGCCTTCCATGGCGTGTTTGGCGAGCTCGTTGAAGTCGATGGTCTTGAACTTGTACTTGCCGGGTATTATAAGGTCGGTCGAAATATCGTCACCAAGTTTCCATACTTTTCCTTTCAACATTTCCATTATTATACCTCCGGAGGAACCGTGAACTTCCCATTAAGCGCAGAGTAGGCAGCCGTGAGGGGAGACGCCAGATATATGTCCGCGTCCGCGCAGCCCATCCTTCCCTTGAAGTTCCTATTCGTCGTGGATACCACCACCTCACCTGGTGACGGAACGCCGTGGTGCCCCCCAACACAGGGACCGCAGCCAGGCACGCCCACCGCGCAGCCGGCCTTCACCAGCTCTTCGATGATCCCCTCCCTTATGGCATCCAGCATCACTTCCCGGGAGGCGGGCATCGCTATGGTCCGTGCCTTCACCTGTTTTCCCTTCAGCACACGGGCGGCTATCTTAAGGTCCTCAAGCCTGCCGTTCGTGCAGGAGCCGATGAATACTTGGTCGACGGGCTTGCCCTCAAACTCGCTCACGGGCTTCACGTTGTCCACCTGGTGCGGACACGAGAGCTGTGGCTCCAACTCCGCGGCATCAACCTCCAGCACATCCGAGTACCTAGCCTCCTTATCGCCAGACAGTTCGATGAAGGGCACATGTATCCTTCCCTTCAAAAACTCCTTTGTCGTGCTATCAGAGGCTACCAGCCCGGTCTTGCCGCCCATCTCGATGGCCATGTTGGTCATGGTCATCCGGCTGTCCATGGTCATATCCTTGACGGTGCCGCCTGTGAACTCTACCGCCTTGTATGTGGCACCATCGGCGCCCACCTCGCCTATGGCGTAGATAATGGCGTCCTTTGACATCACATTTTTCTTAAACCTTCCAGTAACGTTTACCTTCAGCGACTCTGGGACCTTGAACCAGAGCTTCCCCGAGGCGAAGACCGCGGACATGTCCGTCGATCCTATGCCGGTCGAGAAGGCAGCAAACGCCCCATGCGTACACGTGTGTGAGTCCGCCCCGACGACTACGCCACCAGGGAAGACGTAACCCTTCTCAGGAAGGATCTGGTGGCAGATCCCCTCGCCTACGTCGTAGAGGGTTATGCCGTGCTTCTTTGCGAAGTCGCGCATCATCTTGTGGAGCGCCGACGTGCCCTCGTTGGAGCTTGGCGATATGTGGTCGAGTACGAATATAGCCCTCTTCCTGTCCCACACCTTCTTTGCGCCCATCTCCTCGAAGCTCTTTATCATCAGCGGCGCGGTCCCGTCGTGCGCCATGGCAGCGTCAATGGGGAGGACCACAATCTCCCCTGGCGACGGTTCGCGCCCTATCTTTCTAGAGATAATCTTCTCTGCAAGAGTCATTCCCATCGTAAGACCACCGAACTTCATTTTTTAAGGGCAAGTATAATTTTAAACCTATCGGGAGCGCAAGGAAACCATTATTAAAAACAAGAGCGCCTTATGTATCGAAGGTATATGAGCGAGAAAACTGGTGTCGAACGATTCAGCGTCTCCGCCCCGCCCGAGCTGGTGCGCGAGTTCGACGAGATGATAAACAAGCTGGGACAGGATCGGTCGAAGGCGATACAGCAGGCCATGAGACTGTTCCTGTCGGAGCACAAGTGGGTCGAGGGACCGGGGTCGGGGGAGTGCACGGGGGCGATCGTGCTGATATACGACCACGGGGTGCACGAGGCCGAGGAGGAGCTGACGGACCTGCAGCACGGCTACCGGCAGGTGATAAACTCGACGCTTCACCTCCACATAGATGAAAGGAACTGCCTCGAGATAATCGCGGTCAGGGGGAGGGTATCAAACGTGAAGGTGCTTATCGACAGGCTCGCGGCGTGCAGAGGAGTTAAGCAGTTAAAGCACACGGTAGTCGGGGTTGTTTGAACATTAGAACTAGGTAAGATAAAATAAAAAATAAAAGATTGGGTTTTTGGCCCAAACTGTCTATAGCTTGACGCCTTCCCGGGATACCTCTGCGGGCAGCTCTGGGAACTTCTCCTTGATCTTCTGCTCAGCGACTGCGGCGGCGTCCGTCAGGATCTTGGCGGCATCATCGTTCGCGGTCTCGAATGAGACGCTCAAACCCGAGGTCGCGCCCGCTTCGGTGACTATGCTGGAGAGCGACTCGCCGAGGCTGGCGAACCCGCTCTCCGCTTCGGGCACCACCTTGAGCACGCTACTCTGTACGCCTTTTATAATCGACAAGGCCGGCGTCACGGTGTTGAGGAAGTCGCCATAGTCCTTCACCGTTACGAGGCGCAGGGATATGGTCTCCAGTGCCAGTTTTATCTGCAGTACGCGCTTCTCGAGCTTTCTCACCTCAGCCAGCTCATTGGCGTACATCAGAGCCCTTTGCCGGTCGTGCTTGGTGTAGGAGTCGACGACCTTGGCGAAGATCGTCCTGTCCTTCTCGGAGAGCCTGGCGTTGGCGAAGTCGAGCCTCTGGTTCTGGGCGTTGATCAGGTTTATTGCATTCTCGATATGCGGCTTGAGGGGACCAGGAGGGGCACGGGTCTTCTTCTGTGGGGCATCCCAGGTCTTTGTAAAGTCTCTCATTAAATTTTTCCACCTTAGATGATTTCAAAGGTGAAAGTAGTTAAAAAGAGTTTCGAGTTGGTTACACCGAGCGTTCTGCATAGAGGTCTGGAGAGAACTTGCAGGATTCTTTCAGCGCTCGATGAGCACGGAGCACTTCGCCTCGGCGGCAACCCTCGCGCTCACGCTCCCGAGGTTCTTTAGAGAACCAACCTTGTCCTTGCTTCCCATAACGACCAGATCTATCCCCTTCTCTTTTACGAAGCGGAGGATCTCTTCTGCTGAATCGCCCTCCAGCAGCACAATCTCGGCTTCTATGTGTGCCTCGGCGGCCGCCCTCTTTGCATAGTCCAAGATCTCCTTGGAGAACTCCATCTGGACGTCGTAAAACTCAGGCTCAATAGCGATCTTGGATTTGGTCTGGTACGGGAGTTTTGTGCTCAGGACGTGCACTATATAGAGTTTTGAACTGAATACCTTTGCTAACGCTAGGGCCCTCATAAGAATCATTACCGAGACCAATGGGCGGTCGAGACCCACCATGATCTTTTTGTATGGGGAGATGCGGTGGCTCTTGATATACTCCTCAAAATGTGTTTTAGCGGCTGTAGGAACTTTCTTTGTTTCTGGCATGTTCGCTCACCAAGCCAATGCGCTGATTTCATATATGCTCTGGGATATACATATTTTATTGTTAGTCGATTTCGTCACCCAGTCAACATCATAGTTATATTCGGCAGAGGTGTCGGTTACCAGGGAGGATCAGCATGGAGAAGGCAGTGTACTTGGTATCGGGAGGCACCGATTCGCCTGTTGCCGCGTACCTAGGCATATGTAGTGGCTGGAAGCCAGTCTTTGTCTACTTCGACAATGCACCCTTCACGGGCGCAGATACCAAGGAGAGGGCGCTAAGGACCATCGAGAGGGTAACCCGCGTGACTGGCGTCAAAGGGGAGACGATCATAGTGCCCCACGGGAGGGACCTCGAGGTGATCGTTGGGAGGTGTAAGAGGAACTTCTCATGCCTACTCTGCAAGAGGATGATGTACAGGAAGGCGGAGAGGATCGCCGATCAGCACGGCTGCGGTGTCATAGTTACCGGCGAGATCTTGGGGGAGCAGGCGAGCCAGACGCTGCGCAACCTGATCTTGGACAGCACGGTTGTTAGAACCCCGATCCTGAGGCCGCTCTTGGGCATGAACAAGCTGGAGGTCGAGGGCATCGCCAAGGAGATAGGGACTTTTGAGATCTCCACCTCGAGGGCACAGCCCTGCAGCGCAACCGCGGTGAAGGCGAGGACCCGCGCCAAGCCGGAGGAGCTCGAGAGGGAGGAGGGGAAGATACCCGTTGAGGAGCTTTTAGAAGAAGGGGTAAGGGGCGCGGTGAGGATCAGTCCGCCCTGACCGTGATCTCTTTGGACGCGGAGAGGATCCGTTCCAGCTCAGCATCGGAGAAGTCCTGACCCAGCGAGGTCTTCTTATCATACCTAGCGGAGGCTGAGAGGTCGATGCTTGCCATCTCTGACCAGCGCTCAAGGAGGCGGTCATCCATGGCTATGAGGGGGAAGAAGACACAGACCTGATGCTGCGTGATCTTTCTGAGTGCCTTCAGGCTTGGCTGCAGGCCCGAGACCACCCCTCCGATCCCCTTGCTCTTAGCGGCGTACATGGCGAGCTGGAGCTGGAGGGGGCGCAGCCTGCCAGCATCTCTCTCATCGATGGGCGCGACTACTGTCCTAATGCGATTGCCAGGCATCCAACCAGCGAGGGTTCGCAGGTTCACGAGCGTGGAGTTCGTTAGTCCCTCCTTCTTCTCCAAAACCAAGGCCTTCAGCTGGGCGCCCCTCTTCATCATGCACCACGACGCGAGCAAAGAGTCCGCCGTCTCGTCCACAATCCCTAGGAGCATCTCCTGGGTGCCCACAGGGAAACCGTCCGGACCCCTTATCGACCGCGCGTAGATGATTGCCAGCTCGCCCCGGATCTCTGCGTTGATCACCTGCTGTGGGTTTGTGAGGTCGACCTTGAGGTCCTTGCCGAGACCCAGAATCGACTCGCCGAGGAGGGCGGCCACCTGAAGGCTCGAGTAGGGGTGAGAGCCTGTCCTCCTGCACTTCACCGCGAAGGTGCCCGACCTGAGGGTCTTTCGAGCAATCTCGGTCCCGGCCTGCACTATAGTCTCCAAGTCGGACGTTAGGGCGACCCCCGGCGAGGTGGAGGAGACCCCGAATACCTTAGCCACGCGCTTGGCGGCCCTCTCGCTCTCCTCCGTGTGTATGTAGATCCTCCCAGCCGTGCGCCAGATATCTGAAAACGGGATGCCCTCGTCCTTGAGGATGCCGCGAATTGTCTTGAGGGCGAGGTTCTCATACGCCCGCCTCACCGGCTTGCTCTTGATCCCTATCTCTCCTCCGGTCCGGACGACGACCACGCCCTCCATGGTACATGCTTCCTTCGAGAAGATTGACGGGGACGGGATAAATACTTAACTAAAAGAAAGAATATGAATGGTGTAAACGATAGAGGTTATGGAGGTTCGGGTTCATGTCTTTTGATGAGGCTGAACTTAAGGAGCAGCTCGTAAAGTGTATGAAGGTGCTTCACGACAGGGGGCTCATTACGGGCATAGGCGGCAACGCCAGCGTCAGGGTGGAGGGGACCGAGGAGGTCCTGATAACCCCGGCAGCCCTTTACAAAGGGGAGCTCAAGCCTGAGGACATCGTAAAGATCGACCTCGAGGGGAACGTGATAGAGGGTCTATTCAAGCCCTCCATAGAGTGGCACTTCCATAATGCCATCTACAAGAGGAGGCTCGACGTGAACGCTATCATACACACCCACAGCCCCATGACCACTGGTCTAGCGCTGGCGGGCAAGAAGATAGAGCCCGTGACCCTAGAGTCCGCCATGATGCTCGCAGACGTACCGATCCTCGAGTTCAGGTACCCCGGTACGAAGGAGCTGGGTGACCTGGTGGCGGAGAACATACTCGGGCACCGCGCCGTGATACTCCAGAACCACGGCGTCATCGCCGTTGGGTACGACCTGATAGAGGCGTTAACCACCATCGAGGTCCTGGAGGAGATATCCACGATGATGTTTGTCGCCTCCCACTTCGGGGGGGCTAAACTTATACCCTCTGACCAGATAGAGTTGATCAAGAAGCTCTACAAGATCTAGTTGAGGGAACAAGATGCTCGATATTAAGATCATCAGGGATTACCCAGACGCTGTGAAGGCTAACCTGGCCAGAAGGAACGACCCTGACATTCTGAGGATGTTCGACGAGCTCCTTGGATACGACCAAGAGTGGAGGAGGTACTTCGCAGAGGCAGGCAACCTGAGGAGCAGAAGGAACAAAGTCACGGAGGAGATAGCCAGGCTGAAGAAGCAGGGGCTAGACGCCTCGGAGAAGATGAGGGAGGCGGCAGAGATCCCGCAGAGGATCAAGGAGGTCGAGGATAAAATGAACCTCCAGAGGGAGAAGATGGACTACATCCTGATGCGACTGCCGAACTTCATGGACGAGAGCGTGCCGTACGGGAAGGACGACACCGAGAACGTGGTGGTGAGGACGTGGGGCGAGCCGAGGAAGTTTGGTTTCAAGGTAAAGGATCACATCGATCTGGCGGAGGCCCTCGACCTAGCGGATATGGAGAGGGCAGCCAAGGTATCCGGGGCGAGGTTCTACTACCTGAAGGGGGACCTGGTGAGGCTGAATTTTGCGGTTGTGGCGTACGGACTGGACTTCATGGCACAGAGGGGCTTCCTGCCGTTCCTTCCGCCCTACATGATGAAGAGGAAGATCGTGGAGGGGGCGGTCGCGCTCGGGGACTTCGAGGACATGATCTACAAGGTAGAGGGGGAGGACCTCTTTCTATTGGCTACAGCGGAGCATGCACTGCTGGGCCTTCACGCCGACGAGATACTGGACGGGAAGAGCCTCCCGCTGAGGTACTGTGGGGTGAGTCCCTGTTTTAGGAAGGAGGCGGGGGCGCACGGGAGGGACACCAAGGGGATATTCAGGGTCCACCAGTTCGAGAAGGTGGAGCAGTTCGTATTCTGCAAGCCCGAGGACTCGCCGAAGGAGCACGAGCACCTGATAAGAAACGCGGAGGAGTTCTTCCAGAGCATCAAGCTGCCGTACCGGAT